>Ga0315294_10000978_pt1 | contig 31017 bp, 23 predicted proteins | sample YL17G13_40_MG_FD_203626 | JGI IMG/M metagenome (GOLD analysis project Ga0315294, IMG submission 203626) | Sediment microbial communities from Yellowstone Lake, YNP, Wyoming, USA - YL17G13_40 | ecosystem: Environmental > Aquatic > Freshwater > Lake > Sediment | place: USA: Wyoming | collected...
AGGTCATTATGGATCCTGCGGGCTATGCGTTGGCACGTCCGCAGAGCCAGGCAGTGCCCTACTCCCAGGAGAATTTGCGGTCGGCGCTGCAACTCGGAGGCGGACAGGTATTCGAGATCACCGGCGACGCAAGCAATGTCAGGCGCTTTTACCAGGGGTCGCACAGCATCGTTAGCCTGGACCTTACGACCTCCAGCGGAGAGACGTTGCAGTTGCAGATTCCCAGCGATTTGAAGGCCATTTCGTCCGGGGACATGGTGCGGGTACTGGCCAGGGTGAGCTCGTCCTCGCAGGAGTTCGCCGTCCTGGAAGTAATCGGGATTGTCTCGGAACTGGACCTCATTGCCGCCAGCGTGGGCCTGAAAGATGCGAGCCAGTTGGGCACCATCGGTTGGCTCAACGGCTACAATCCTGGCCCGCCCAGTTCCGGCCAGCCCTATCTGCCCGGCTCCGCTCAGCAGGCGTCCATTCCGACAGCGCCGGAAAGCAGCAGGGTCCAAGCCTATAAGGACCTGATTGCCTCTTACAATCCTGATCTTCCTCCCCAGGACCTGGAGACGGTGACCAGGGGCGTCCTGATGTATTCAGGATATTACGGGATACAACCTGCCCTGGCAGTGGCGCTTTTCGCCTGTGAGTCGGGGTTTCATCCGAAAGCGGTAAGCAGCGCAGGCGCTCAAGGTCTGGGTCAGTTGATGCCGGGCACCGCGGCGGGGCTTGGGGTGATGGATTCGTTCCACCCACTTCAGAATGTAGAGGCCTCGCTGCGGCTTTTGCGGGGCCATCTGTCGAAGTTCACGGACAAGGAACCCGCCCAGCAGTTATCTCTTGCGCTCGCCTGCTACAACGCTGGGAGCGCTACGGTTGAGAAGTATGGCGGGGTGCCCCCGTATTCCGAGACGATCAACTACATCACCAAAGTCTCGCGGCTCTTCGCTCAACTCTATCAGCAGGGCTACCGGTAAGGGTCTTGCCCTGAAAGGGACGCAACTATGAACCTAGTGAGTCGAGCAAGACAATCAAAGAGGCTGGGGATCATGAGATGGACACTGGTCCTGGTCGTCCTGGTTTTGTTTGTGCTTCAGTGTGTTCCGGCCAAGGCGGCGATAGATCCTGCCGACCGGAGATGGATCGCCATCGCAATCCTCTCCCTGGTGAGCGAAGGAGGATCATCCGAGCCGGGCATCTTCTACAGTTGGAAGCACCAGTTTGAGCCTGGCATCCTGGTCAGGGCGCGGGCGGGAGAGCGACTGACTTTAGGCGTAGGCATAACCGAAAACACATTTGCCCTCGGACCCAGTCTGAGGATAGATAAATCGAGATTTCACCTCTCCGGCGGGGTCGCCTCAGACCAGGATCGGATGTTCACCTACCCATTTGTGTGTTTGAGTTGGCGTTGGATAACGTACTAGCAGGCGGCTTCCTTCTGGCAGCAGGCGCTCGATGAAGCAGCGCGGTGGACGATCGCGCAACCAGCCCCTCACCCGTCTCAGGGGACACCACCTTCTCTGTCTGTATGGCTTCCGCGGCCTGGGATACGACGAGGATTTCGTCAGGAACATGACCGACCTGCTCCAGGGTCTCAATCGGCGACCGGATCAACTGGTCGTGCTGGGTGAGACGGCCGACGACATCTGCCGGGCATGTCCCCACCTCCAAAACGGAGGCTGCGCCAAGAGAGGGGAGGAATCTGAGGGCAGCATCCGGACTCACGACAACCGCATCTTGCAGCGCCTGGAGATAGAGGTGGGGCAAGTGCTTCCGGCCTGGCAACTCTTTCGCAGGGTTGAAAGGCGCATATCCCCTGAAGACCTTTTCCACCTGTGCGAAGGCTGCCAGTGGCTTGCTCTGGGATACTGCGGGGAAGGACTGGGACAAAAGAGGATCGTGGCCTGTCCTAATCCCAAGCCCGATTCTACCGGGAAGGCATAGAGACCGCCCTGGGAGCCTCACCTGGGCAAGGCTCGAGCCTACTGGCCCGCCATCGCCTCGGAGAGATTGGAGACCGCACTGTGCTCATATTGCAGCGCATCCTGAAGGACGCCGCTCGCCTTCAGTAATCGCTCAGCGAGGGAAGCGGGGACTCTCCCTTTCTCAGATTCGAGGCCGGTTATCATCGTCCCCGTGGTGGGGAGCAACTCCCTGGCCCGCTGGAGTATCGTCGCCTCCGTGGCATAGTCCTCGGCGGCGTAGCGGAGGTATCTTTGCTCCTTTGGGGAGAACGAAGCGGCCGTCTCATTCAAGAAGGCGGCGGCGGCCCTTCGGCAACTGATGAGATTGGGGGCGCCGCTTGCGTTCCACTCCGCTATCCTGGTGAGATACTCCGCGGACATTTGGTCCTCAGGAACTTGAAGCCTATCTATCAATGCCTGATAGGCTTGGAAGGAAGCGTAGCCCCCGCCCCCTGGGGACTCGCGCTTCAAATCCTGAAGGGCCATCTTTATCGCCGAGGTGGTCGCATCTTTCAAGTTCTGTTTCGCCTGTATGTCCTTGACAAAGAAAATCGGGTAGCACTTGGATGCTCTTCCTTTGCCGGCCAGGACAATGCGCGGCGCAGGATCCGAACCCCATCGGGCGGTGAAATTCTTCGAACCGTAGGCCCGATACTTGGTGAAGGGATCATGGATGTAGATCTCTCCTCGCTCGGCATCGCTGCCAATCACAATATACCAGCCCGGAGGCGGCCCAGCGACGGAGGTAACAACCGGATGGCCTTGAAAAAGAGCTGTCTTGAGGACCTGCCTGGCCTCATCCTGCCGCTGAGACTCCTGATAATAGTATGGGAGTCCGAGTAGTTCGCAAACGGCGGAAAAGGGCTGGCGATAGAAGGTCTCGGCTCCCTGGGCAGGCGACTCCGGAAAGTAAAAGAACCGAAACGCCTCCCCGGAAAGCCCGGCAAATCCCTCGGCCGACAGGCCAATGCCCGACCCCAGCAAGGTGGCGAAGACGGGGGATACCAGCGAAGAGCCCGGAGACCAGGAAGTATCACCGGCACCTGGGAGTTCCAGCAACACGCGGGCACCCTCATGCTCCTTGAGGCTCTGGTAGAAGTGCCAGCCGAGTTCGTTCTTAGCCTTAGCCGCCCAAGGAGTGCTCTGATACTTCTCAGCCACCTCGTTGTATCTTTTGATGGCTTCCTCGGGTTGGTTGCTGATGGTCTGGTAGGCGCGCGCCAGGAGATACTCGGCCTCCGCCGCCAGGTCAGGCGAATCGGGATGTTCGCGAATGACTTTCTCGCAAGCGGCGAACGCAGCGGGGTCTCCCTCCTGCACCAGACAACGTGCTATGCCTACCTCGGCGTCGGGGACAAGGTCGGAGGCGTGGCCATACTCGTCAACCAGGCGTCGGTAGATGGACAATGCCTGATCAGGTTGCACCAGAGCTGTCTCATGGATTCGGGCCAACTCGAACAAACCGTCGTCACGGTAGTCGCTCTTGGGGCGCTGGGCCAGTTTTTCATACGCCTCGACGGCCTCGCTCCATCTGCCCAGAAAACTAGAGAGGATGAAGCCCTGTTTGTAGAGGGAATTGTCTGCCCATCGGGAACCTGGGAACCTCTCCACCACCTCCCCATAGGCGACAACTGCCGACTCGTAATCTCCTGACGAGAGCAGACTTTCCGCCCTCTTGTAGAGATGCAGCCCGGGATCGCCCAGGCCGCGCAGGAGAACTGCCACCACGCCCGCCGCCACCACCAGGAAAAGATAAAAGGCCATTCTGGCCTTGTTCTTCATTACCTTGCTGCCCTCCCGCCGCTACGCTGCCAATGGACGGCCGGGCAAAGCTAACTCACGATCACAACTTGCTTATCTCCCGGACAGCCACCAGCAGCCGGGACAAGACTTCCTTTTCCTTGCCGCCCGCCCGACGAACCAGAGAGGCCAGCGACTCCGTTATCCTGGCGGAGGCCAGCCGTTTCTGGATGGCCTCAATACCTTCTCGATCAAGCGAGCGGGTGTCCAGGTTGGCAGCCTCCCTCAGCGCCAACTCGACGTTTGCCAGAACCATCTGGTCTGCCAGTTGCGGCATTTCCCGCTGTATTTGGTGAACCTGGCGCAGAAGGCCCTCTCCTTGGATCCTCTGCTGCACCTGACGGGTTTCTCTGACCCTCTGTCCGGCAGTGCTGGAATGCGCCATCAAGAGCCCAGAGACCACCAGCAGGCCTCCGGCCACGACCGCTATCCCCGGTGAGAGTTGCCAGACCCTTCTCATCCACCCCTTTCCCCTGGCCAGGGCTTCGAGACGCGCAGCCGCAATCTTCCTTCGAGTGGCGCTCAGGAGGGCAGGCAAAGGAGTTCCTTCCCGGACGCGCCCGAGCACCTCGTTCGCCAAACGCAGACGACGCTCCTCGCGGGCGCAGGAGGGACAAGTCCAGAGGTGATCCGAGACATCCCTCCTGGTCTCCTGATCCAGCGAGCCGTCAATAAACCCCAGCAAGTCCTTTTCCACGTCCCGACATCTCATCCCAATCGCAACTCCCTTGCGAGCGGCAGGAGCAATTCTTCCAGTTTCCTCATCGCGTAGTGAATCCTGGATTTCACCGTCCCCAGCGGACAACTCAAGGTGTGAGCGATCTCCTCATAGGAGAATCCTTGAAACTGATAGAGCAGGATTACCTCCCGATGGGGGCCGGAGAGCAAGGAAAGCGCCCTCTGCACCACTGACTGGAGTTCTCGTTTCTCCAGCACCTCCTCGGGTGATGGGCCGTTATCCTTGAGCGCCGCTACCGGATCGAAATCCTCGCACTCCTGCACCTCCATCTTCTGACTGCGGTATCTCTTCTTGAGGCAGTCCTTGCTTGCGTTCAGCGCAACCTTGTGGAGCCAGGCGGAGAAGTTGGTGCCCAGTCGGTACTTCCTCAGGTTCCTGAAGGCGCGCACGAAGGCTTCCTGGAAGGCATCCTGCGCCACATCGTAGTCGCCAACGTAGTTGACTATGAAGTTGTAGATGGGTTTGCTGTAGCGTCTGAGAATTTCCTCAAAGGCATCCTCGGCGCCGTCCAACGTTCTCGCGACCAAGGTATCCTCTGGGATAGCGGTGATAAGTTCAGCTCGCCAGACTGCGCACATTATGAGAGGTTCGGGATCCTGGATTTCGATCCCTCGCCGGTCACACCCCCCTCCGGGTAGCGTTTATCATTGTTCTCGATTCAGGCCTTGCCACACCGCCAGAAATGCGTAACCCTTTTCAATATAGTTACTAGGCCAAAATATGTCAAGTCTTAGTTTCAGAAAAATGTCTCCTCACGCTGCGCCCAAGACAAGTAAACTATCAAAGATTCGCTATAACGATTTTGTTCAATTTCGGGGAAATTATTCCAGACCCTGCTCCGCCACGGCAACCAACTCGGAATCGTCAATATCAAACGCCACGCCTGCGTCTTCACATATGACCGCTCGGCACACGCAGCCGGTGAAGTCCCTGCCCCTCTCCTCGATCTCCCGAATAGAAAGACTGCCCAACATGAACTTGACCACGAATGACAAACCCAGGATGCGCACCATCCCGAGTTTGCTCTTCCTGTTTTGGAAAGTTCTGCTGATCAGCGGCATGTTCGCCTCGAGCGCCTCCGGCCGGATCATCGCCAGGCTGCCTCCGGTGAAACGTCCCTCTCTCAACTTGGCCTTAAGGTGATGCACGCCGGGATACCTCGCCTCGAATGCCTCGTGCCTGACCACCGCATAACATATCTCCGCTTCTTCGGGGCAGCCGGCAATGAATTCCTCCACCCCAGCGGGGGTGAGATGGGGGACGTCCGAGGCGCTGATGAGTATTCTTTCCTGCGATCCGATTGCCCTGAAGGCGGCAAGCATGTTCTCCACTCCGCCTCCGGCCTCCTCCACGATCATCGTCGCTTTTTCCATGCCCGGCTGTCCCTGGAGGGCTGCCGCCGGTCCGACCACCGCAATCCTGCCGATTGAGGGAGCCTGGGAGAGCGCACAGAGAGGGTAGTAGATGAGCGGGCGGCCCCTCAGCGGCAACAAGGCTTTCACCTCGGTGCCAGCCAACTGGGCAAAGGCAGGGTCCAGCCTCCCACCCGCGGTAACCACCGCCGCTAACAATGCCCTTCTCCTCCACGACCGGCCAAAAACTCGGCTTGCAGTTGAATTTCCCTTCCCATTGCCTGCATAATAATAGCAGGACGGAGGTGAATTTAACAGTGGAGATAAAGATCGGCACGGTTAGCCACTACTACAGCAAGCTTTCGGTAGCCATATTGGAACTGGCGGGAGAACTGAAAGTTGGGGATCAGATCCGCGTCAAGGGCCATACCTCTGACTTTGAACAGACGGTGGGATCCATGGAGATCGAACATACAGATGTTCCCATCGCCAAGAAAGGCGACGTCATCGGCCTGAAGATGGTGGAGCACGCTCGCGAGGGCGATGAGGTCTTCAAGGTCGTGCCCGAATGAGTCCCTACTCCGCCTGAACGGGACGTCGCCCGCACTTCTTGGCCGCTCTGAAAATCGCCACCACGTTTTCCGGCGGGGTATCCGGCTGGATGTCCTGAGCGGCGGCCAGCACATATCCTGCTCCCGGGGCAAAGGCCCTTACCCTGGTCTTCACCTCTTCCTCCAGTCCCTTGCCAAGAGCAGCCCGCAGATGGTCTTGGCGTCTTTTATCTCCCCCGTCCGGATCATCTCCACCGCTTTATCTAAGGGCAGTATCTCGACTTCTACGGTTTCGTCCTCGTCGGTCTCTCCCTCGGCGGGCGTGAGTTCCGTGGCAAGGAATACGTGCAGCATTTCGCTGCTGTAGCCCGGAGCCAGATAGGAAGCGAACATCTCCTCCAACTTGGCGGGCTCGTAACGTATCTCCTCCCTCAGTTCCCTTCGGGCGCACTCGTCCGGCTCCTCGCCCGCGTTCAAAGTGCCGGCGGGGATCTCCAGCAGCACTTCTCCGACCGCCTGGCGGAACTGCCTCACCAGAACCACCCTACCATCGTCCAGGAGGGGCACCATCGCCACCGCCCCCCGATGCTCCACTACCTCTCTGGTCGCCTCCCTGCCGCTTGGAATCCTCACAGTATCCACGCGCAAGTTGACCACCTTGCCCTCGAAGACTAGGCGGGAATGCAGGGTGACCTCACGCATCCGTGGGCCGGCGTCGCCGGTTTCCTCTCGCTCGTCTTCCTTGCGCTTCATCTCGCTCGCTCACCGGTGATGATAGGTGTAGTGCGGGCCCTGGTTAGGACATTCTGCAGCGGCGATGCCCCTCGCACCAGGCAATGGCAAACCGCCAGCGCCAAGGCATCCGCAACGTCCCAAGGCTTGGCCGGTTCCTTGAGGCTCGCTATTGCGGAGACCATTCTTTGGACCTGCTCCTTGCTTGCCCTTCCGCTGCCGGTAACGGCTTGTTTCACCTCCCGCACGGCATAGTCTACCACCTCAACCCCATTGAGTGCCGCGCAGAGGCAGATCACTCCCCGGGCGTGGGCCATCAGGATCGCGGTGCGAGGATGTTCAGGAGACGAGTAAAACTCCTCGAGCGCCATCACGCCTGGTTGGAACGCCGAGATGACTTCCTGCATCTGGAGAAACAGCCGCTCCAGTCTCTTCTCTAGCGGCAGCCCTGCGGCCGTCCGCACCAATCCCTTGGTCACCACCTCAACTCCCTGCCCCTTCCGGCGGACACAGGCATAGCCCGTGGCTGCCAATCCGGGATCTACCCCCAAGACCAACTCCTCCCGCTGGATCTGGCCACTACCGGACATATCACACCCCAACTCTCAAAGCATTCGGCATGGGTCTCACGGCTCTTGGCTCTACTTCCTCACTTGCCCTCTATTATCCGGTCCATGGCGCGGCTGGTATCATACAGCACTTGATCCCAGTAATGGCGGTAGGCCCCCATCTCAGCCACCGCCCAACCATCATAACCGACCTTCTTGAAGGCCGACATCACGGCCGGCCAGTCCACGTCCCCGGACAAGAGACCGACAAACCCCGCCAGGCCCGCTGCCGCCCGGCGGTAGTCCTTGAAGTGCACCCGCTTGATCCTGGCCCCCAGGATCTCGATCCAGTGCTCCGGCGCTCCGAAGGCGACTACGTTGCCCACGTCGAAATAGGCCCCCACCCACTCGCTTTCCAACTCATCTATGAACCTCGCCATCTCCAGGGGAGAGAGCAAGAACCCATTCCAAACATTCTCTATTCCCAGATAGACCTTTTTCTTTTCCGCCAGGGGAATTACCGCCCTCAGTTCCTCCTGAGAACGGCGGTAAGCGTCGTCGTATTTGGCCGCCGAGGCCTTCGGGTCCCACGAGACGAACGAAGCCCCAGGTATCACCAGCGTGCCGTCCACGCCCAGCCAACTCGCCACCAGCACCAACTTCTGCGCTATCCCTCGCGCCTTCTCCCGCATCGCCGGGTCGTCGCCGGTCAAGGAATAACGCCACAAGAGGCCGGTGGCGAGGCCGGTGATCTCGATGCCTGCCTCCTGTGCCTTTTCCACCACCTTCCTGGCGCCCGCCTCCGTCACATCCAGCCCCAACTCGCCCTGCTCATCCAGGGCCACTTCAATGCCCTCAAACCCGGCCTTTTTCGCCAGCCGAAAGCTATCGGCAAGGCCCAGTTCTTCGGGGAAAGTCCAGATGCTGATGGCTTTCCTCACTTTATCCCAGACCTCCTTAGCACCCTTGCCAACGGGCTATTCTCTCTCCGACGATGCCACTGCTGTCACGAGGCGAACTCCCTTTTGGGACCTTCGCAGTTCAAGTTTACCACATCGGCCTTGCCCGTGACGGATCACACTACTCCTGGGCGGCGGAACCTGGGGCCCGTAAACGCTAACTCGGACCGACCGCTCCGCGGGAGCCAACCATTTCATTTCCCCTTCTCTCCAGTTCGCTCAACGTGTCATCCAAGGACTGTTGACCTTTCAAGAGTTTTCCCACTTCCTCGTACCAGATGGTGCGAAGGAAGTCCACCTCTTGGCCGTTGCGGGGCGGCAGGAACCCTCCGAGGTCTGCAACGACCTTTTCCACCCCTGGCGGGAAGGCTTTCAAGAATTGCTCCGACTGCGCGACGGCCTTTGCCGCTGGAATCCCCCCCGTTCCGCTCAGCCCTTGCCATCGGCAGGCGAATTCAATGAAGCGCCCCGCCTGATCCTGGTTGTGGCAGGCTCGTGGGACGGCGAGCAGGCTCACGCCCAAAGAATGATAGCGCTTGCCCCTTTGCGGGGCGGGCACGGGAGCCAGATCCCAGTCAAAATCCGTCGCTGCCGCTATCTCGCCTGCCCAGGTAATGGAGGCAGTCAACATGGCCACCTCCCCCGCGCTGAACGAACGCACCGGATCCCCCTGGGCGACCCTCGGCGGACAGACTTGAAGTTCTTCCTTCAGATCGAGGTAGAACTCCAACACGTCACGCAGCGCTGCGCCATTCAGGGCGCTTTGCGCCGCTTTCTGGTCTTCGCCATAGGAGAATATCTGCACTCCCTCTTGGGCCAGAAGGGTATCGAGTTCGCCGTGACAATACACTCCGTAGACATCCGGCACCCCGTCCCCGTCAAGATCGCGCGTGAGGGCCTTCGCCCGCTCGAGGTAATCTCCCCATTCCCACCGACCGGCCGGGGGCCGCGCCTTAAGTCGCCGCAAGATCTCTCGATTGTAGTAAACAACGGGAACATCAACGCAAATCGGCAGGCCGTAGAGTTGCTCGCCCACTTTCCCCGCCTCCAGCCCAGTCGAGTAGAATTCCTGTTTTTCTTGGGAAAGATTTTGGCGGGGAAGATCGCCCAGTGGCACCAGCAGCCCCTGGGCGGCGGACGATCCCAGTTCGGCGGACGAGAGCGTCAGGACGTCCACCGACTCCCCTCGGGCCAGCATTTCAGCCAGTTCCTGACGCCCAATGCCGTGTTTGTAGAGGACGGGGACGTCGGTTCGGCGGGAGAATGCCTCCGCCAGCGCCATCCCTTCAGCCACCTGCGCAGGCACTACCTGGCTGGTAACCCAGACCAAAGGTCTTCGTCCCAGGCAGCCGCCTGACAGAATGGCCAACCCCAGCAAGAGGAACAGGCGCATCCACACCCCTAATTCTCTTTCTGGACGGGCTTTTGCACCAGGCAAACCAGAGACACCCCGAAGGGAAGATCAAACCGTTTGAGAAGCCAAGCCTCAACCTTGAGGAGGGCAACGAAAAAAGACGACAGCAGCCCGGGCACCTGCACGTAGGCCACAGCGGGCCTGGCTTCGCGTTTCAGGGGGGCTGTCAGTTTTCGCCACAAACGGAAGAGCAATATCGGAAGGAAGAGGAAGGTGATTGCATAGGTCGTCCTCAGGGGCTTGAAACCAGCCTCGACAACTGCTCTTAACAATCTGCTTCGGCTGTACCGGCGGTAATGGCCGAGGGCGACGTCGTGCTCACTCCAGAGGAAGTGGTAGGCCGGGACGGTGAGGAGCAAATAGCCGCCGGGGCGGCAAACTCTAAACATTTCCCGCAGCGCCAGGAAGTCATCCTCAATGTGCTCCAGCACGTCGAGGCATACGACCACGTCAAAGGCATCCGCCCGGCAAGCCAGCCTCTCTGCATAGCAGGCGACAAGCCTGTCGAAGTCTCGCCTCGCGCACCACTTCAGGGCCCCGGGCAGGTCTATCCCAGTAGTGCGCCCAAACCTTTCCAACAAGTCCAGATTGCCCCCCGTGCCACACCCCACCTCCAGAATCTCCCGCGGTTCCCGGACCGCCTCCGTCTTCTTCAGGAACTCTGCCAGGATTTCCCTGCGCCCCACGAACCACCAGTAGGTTCCCTCCAGTTGGGACATCTTTTCGTATTCTGCGCATTCCATCCGGCACGCTCAGGTTAGAACACCTTTATCAGAAGAGCCACGATCAGGGACAACGTTAGTCCGAATTTGATGAAAACTCCAGTGACTCGACCCAGCACGCTTCCCCAGGCGGCCCGCCTTGCTTGTGGAACCGGCTTCCCGCCCCTCCGCTCGGTCACGTATGCCGCCGTCCATCCCCCTGCCAGCGCGCCCAGGAGCGCCACCAAGAAGGCTATCACTGCCCCGGAAACCGGGCCCAGCGCTACCCCGACCGCGACGAAAATCCCGCCCACGATCGGGAGGAAGATCAGCGTGCCCAGGATGCTCCCCAGGAAGGCCGCCCCAATCGCCCTCGGACTTGCCCCCTTGCGCCAACTCACCGCCGCCTGCGCCCAGTTGTCGGCCAGTTCGGAGACTATGGTCACCACCCCCACGACCACCAGCGTCCAGCCGGTTATCACCTGGAAGCGAGTCAAGACCGCATAGATTAAACTGGCGAAGAAGATCAAGACGCCGGCCGGCAGCCCAAGGAATGCCGCAGGCGCCGCCAGCATTATCACGCACCCGTAGATGACCTTGCCAAGGAGTTCCACGCCCTGTTTCCCGTTTCCTGCCCGTTTGATCCGGGGCACCTAGTCCTTGAGTTCGTAGGATTCGCCGGGCTCGAGGATGACGCACTTGATCCCTTCACGCTCCACCAGGTTTGCGAAGTCGCGAGGATCCTTGCGGATGAGGTCGAAGGCGTGGTAATGCATCGGGATCACCACTTCCGGCTTGATGAATCTGGCCGCCACCGCAGCATCTTCGATTCCCATGGTGAAATTGTCGCCAATGGGCAGGATCGCCGCTTGGGGATGGTGCAATTCGCCAATCAACTTCATATCGCCGTAAAGCCCGGTGTCGCCGGCGTAGTAGATGGTCTTGCCACCCATCTTCACCACAAATCCACAGGCAGGTCCCATATATTCGATCAGATTCTCTCCCACCACGGCGGAGCCGTGAGTAGCCACGACCAGCTTGACCCACCCGAAGTCGAACTGGTGCGCCCCGCCAATGTGAATCCGGTGAACCTTGGCCCCATTCCTTTGACAATACATGGCTAACTCGAAAGGCGCTACGATCAGAGCGCCCGTCCGCTTGGATATGGCAATGGCATCCCCCAGATGGTCGGAATGGCCGTGGCTCACCAAAAGGGCGTCGGCTTTGACCTCCTCGGCAGTTGTAACGGCGTCGGGGTTGCCTTCGAGGAAGGGATCGAACAGGACAGTGTATTTGCCATCCGCGAGGCTGAAGCAGGAGTGACCCAAAGACCGAATAGAAACCATGTTGCATGGCCTCCTTTTCGGGCCATCTTAGGTTGCCTGGGGGGCTTTGTCAATTCAGCCCAAGGACACCACCAGAAGGAAATCCCTGCGCGCCATGGCCGGGGATTTAATATCGCAACGAGGCAGATAAGGACAGCAACGTTCGAAGTTGCTCTTGCGGCGCCATCGCCGGTTCGCTGCGGTTGACTGGCGCAGAAGAGTTGCTACCGGTTATCGGACCGCCGCGCCACGATGGCGTTCATCCTCTCCTGGGCATCCCGGCACCCCTGAGCCACCGTCACCTTTCCCGACCACATCAACTCGAGTTCCTCCTTGAAAGCAGTCCCCAGTTGCTCCCAGTCAGGCAGGTTCGGCGGCATTACCGCGTAGCCAATCGCATCCACAAAGACCTGCAAGTCGTGATCCGGTGAGGACTGGAGGAACTCCTTCTCCGCTACAGACTGCCTCGACGGCATCTTGCCGAGGGCAAGCGCCATCCTCGCCTGGCTCTCCGGCGAGAGGAGGAATTTGAATAATTCCCACGCCTCTTGTGGATGGCGGGAGCGAGAGGAAATCGCATAGTTCTCGGTTCCCAGAAGGGTCGCGGCCTTTTTTCCCGTGGGAAGGGGGGCCACGTCCCACTCGAAGTCCTTAATCCCTTTCAGCACCTGGACATCCCACGGACCGCTTTGGTACATCGCCACTCGCTGATTCTTGAAGGCGTCTATGCCCTCGCGAAACTCCAGGCGGACGACCGCGGGTGTAACGTGATACACGTCCTTCAAGTCTATGAGAAACTGGAACGCCTCCCGACAGGCGGGGGTGTCGAGGGTGATGCGGGTGCGGTCGGGCGACAGCAGTTGCCCATCGTTCTGCCATATCCAGGGATATACCCTCGCCCCAGTGAAGTCAATGGCACACCCATATCGCTCAGGCCTGCCGCCGCTGGCGCCAGGCTTGGTCAGGGCTTTTGCGGTTTCCAGGAATTCCTTCCAGTCCCACTTCTCCCTCTGGCTGGGGAAAGGCTGATCAGCCGCCCTGAAAAGCGTCTTGTTGTAGAAGATCGCGTAGACGGAGGTATACCGGGGCAACGAGTAGAGTTTCCCCTCGTACTTGCACAGTTCCAACAGGCCGGGATAGAAGTCACCCAGGTTCAGATCTGATTCCGCTTCCACAAAAGGGCCCAAGTCAGCGAGGGCCCCCTCGGCGGCCAGCGGGACGAACGCCGCGCCGTGAAGTGAGAACAGGTCTGGCGGCTCCCCTCCGGCGATGAGGGTCTTCAACTTCTGCATCGCCTGGCCGGAGGGATCGTTGTTTATCTTCACCTCGAGGTTGGGGTGAAGCCTCTCGAACTCCGCCTTGAGTTCCTGATTGACCTGGAGTTCATCAGGAGTTACCCAAAGAAAGATCGAAATCTCTGTCTTTTTTGTGAGCTGCCGGACCCGCTTCGCACAGCCGGATAAGACGAACACCAACGCCAGCGAGAGCAGCCCCGCCAACAACCGCGGCCAAACGCGCAAACTTGCTTCCCCCGCTATCTCAACCGACCTAGAAAAGGAAACTCACCCCGACGAAACCGGTTTCCTGTCCCCCATCCTTGGCGGCCCAGCCCGCATCAAGGTGAAAATCATTTCCGCGGATTCCAACGCCGGCCGTGGCAACCTTTGCTTTGGTCATGTAACCACCCCTGAAGGCCAGTCCCGATACTGGGGTAAACTCGACCCCGACGGATCGCTCCTGAGGCGCGCCGGCCTCATCGAAAACGTTGTAGGAGTCCGCCGCAATGAGCATAGCCGGAACGATACGGGTTGCCACTCCCACTGAGATCACCCGCGGCATGGTGGCACCGAGCAGCCTCGGCTCCGTTGGGTTTTGCACTAAGACCCCCACCGTTCCCAGCGACCGGACGCCGGGCATCGCCGGCAAGGCGTATAGAACGCCCAGGTCCGTGCCGAACGCCTTGTCGTTATCCCCCGTGACCTGATTGGAGGCCCGCAGATAATGCAGGCTCAGTCCCACCGTGACATTTTGGGCATAGTTCAGCCCGGCACTCCAGGAGGCACGCTCGGTCCGGATGTTGGTTAGTCCGTTATCAGTCCGGGCGTAGGATAGTGCCTGCCCATACACCGTCCCTTGGCCGGAGGGCTGAATGTAGGAACCATACCAATGGTCTTCCTGATCATTAAGCCCCAGGCTTCCCATGGAAACCATCCCCTTGCGAACGAGCGCCAGCCCGGCCGGGTTGGCAATGATAGCCCCTTCGTCGTCACTGACGGCGATGAAGGCGTTACCCATTCCCAGCGCGCGGGGCGTATTAGGAATCACCTGGGCCCTTGCCTCTCCCCATGCCAGAAGAACCAACAGCAATGCAAACAAACTTAGAGATAACGGCCTGCCTTTCATATCTGTTTCTCCTTTCGGAACTCCGATTTCAACGTTGCCTAGAACCCTTCCGGCAGCAACTCAAGCCACAATCTGTGCCTTGATTGCGACCAGCCCAACGCCACCGCCCTGCCCCAGATATTCTTCACCAGTGATACCTGATTGTCAACATAGTCGCCACTTGGAGACGTGAAATACTGCGAGAGCAGCCGAATGCTGAGGCTTTGGGGCAAAGAAAGCGATGCGTTCGCAAAAGCGGTTAGGAAGTGACTCGACAGGTCATAAGACGAACTGAGATAACCGTCACCCCGGAGGCCATTGCTCCAGGACAGGTTCGCGCTCAACTGTTGGCGAGGGGGCGACGGGAGGTTGACGTTGCCTCGGTTCTCTTGATAAACGTAGGCCAGCGACGCACGCGAGGTTCTGCCAAGGCTGTGGTCAATGGCCAGGCGACCGACCAATTCCGACCCTCGTCCTCCCGAACTATCAGCCACCACGGAGAAGTCCGTGCGTAGCGACAGGCCGGTTTCCTTTCCCAGGCTCAGCCGTTTCGGGAAAAGCGCCAGGCGCTCCTGCTGTTGTAAGACGGCCCGGTTTGAGTTCGGCTGGGTGAGCAGCCCAAGATCAAACGTGCCATAATAACTCCACTTGGTCTTCCCCAAAGGCCGAGAGAAGCTGCGCCAGCTGCCTCCCGTGTTGTAGGAAACAGGCTGGCCGGGCAACTTGCTGGCATCAGCGCGGCCCACGAAGGTGTAGTCCCGGCGACGGCCATACGAGGCCGCACTTCCGTAGAGCAGATGGTTGGAGGGGTAACCAAGTGAGAAGTACCCGTCCGTGCCATCAGCATAACGCTGATGATGATTCCAGTAGCCTCCCCAGTCCTTCCTGAGCAAGCCCTCTAGAGTTACCGAGCCTTCTTGGTCCCTGCCACGGGAATACTGCTCCTCGATCCCCACGCTCCAACCCGGCCGGGCGCTAAACCAATCGGTTCGTCTACCTCTCCTGAGCCTTACCAGGCCGGTCCGCCGTTCGGTGACGGCGTAATGCAAGGGAACGTTGACCGAAAACCCACCCAACGAACTGTAGTCCACGTAGTCAGGCAGCGGGGCTGACAAGCGGTCCAGGGAAAGAACATAGTAGGGCATCGTCAAGAATCTCGTCTCCCCCAGGTAAAGTTCCGCCCGCCGCAGCGCAATCTTCTGCCCCGGAAAGATGAGGGCATCCTTCGCCTTGACCCAGAAGGAATTATCCCCAGTTTTGGGGGGCCAGAAGAGTTCGGCAGTCAGCGCCTCATCTGCCGGCTGCAAAGCCAGAGAACGATCGCCGAACTCGTACAGGTGCATCTCATCGTCTATCTTCAGCAAATGCCCCTTCAAATTCGAACCCGTGAATCGCGCCCGAAGGGAGAATCCTTCTGCCCGGCCTCTCGATGTTGACACCGAAGCCTCCCTGGCCAGGACCTCGAGCGCCCTCACATCCAGGTAAAGGCTCGTCTTTGCGTCTATCTCCCAGCCCCGATAGGCAAGTCGCACGTCCTGCAACGCAGTCAACATCCCTTGACCCACGTCATATCCGACCCATCCCGCATCCACGGAGATCACACCGCTTTCCCTTGAGGAAATCTCCCCCGGCGCGATGAACTCCACTTCTACCTGCGACCTGACGTTCGCATTCGTAACCGTCACGATAGCCGCTCCTGGCTCAGTCGGACTCAGAAGCGTGGCCTGCACAATCCCCCCCACCGTTTGACCCGTGGTCGGCATCGTCCCCAAGGTTGTCTGAAATGTCAGTTCGGTGCCATCCGGGGCCGCCAGGCCGGACTCATCCCGAGCATCGGCCCTTATGATGCTCGTGCTGATGCCATCCGCCAATACCACTTCCGGCGCCGCCGTCACCCTTATCGCCGCCACCGTCCCGGCCTCCGCGCTCCCGATCATCCAAAAAAACCAGAGGGAGGCAAATGCCCCCCCCAGGCACAGCACTCTCACCGTTGTCCCTTGTCTCTCCTACCGGATACTGAAAGTGCGGGTGGCAACGAACCTCTGCCCATCCCAGGCCAGAGCCTCTATCTCGAGCAGATAACTGCCAGCGGGCAGGCGTCTACCCTCATTATCCTTGCCATCCCAGGCCAAGGATTGGCTTCCCACACCCAGGGAAAGACCAGACACCAGATCCTTCACCTTGAGGCCAGCCAGATTAGAGATGGTCGCGGTCACCTCGGATTCCGTCGAGAGGTCGAAGGAGAAACTAAGGGAGCCCTTCGTGCTATCCACCCGAGGCGTCGAAACCACCAGCATCTCCCCCCCCGCTGCGGATACGACGGCAACCCGAACCTTGCCCGCCGCGCCCGTATTCAGCCTGATCCCCTGGGTGGTGCGCAGCGAAAACCTTTGTCGGGTGTCCTCCCTTTCAAGATAGAGCGCGACCTCCTTCGGCAGTCCTCTCATGTCCGGCCAGGCAAGGAGAACATCCTGGGAGGGCTCTTCGGTGAGCACCTCGATCTCCCATCGGGCTCCGGTCGCCCCTTGCCTGCGCACGTCCTGGAGGTAATTGCCAGCCGCCTCTGCCCAGTCGGAATGAGGCATCCGAAGCGTTACCCCTGCACCCACTGCAGCTGGGGGCGCCTCTATGTCACGGCTGTCATAACCGTCCCTGGCCTCCGGCGAGGCGCCAATGGCGCACGTCGCCCTGCCTCCGCCAGCCATGCTGGCAAATAGTTGCAGCACCCAGCCTCCCCCTAAGCCACGGGATTCTCCCAGCCTCCCCTCCCCACTACTGATTGCCCCCTCCCTGGTAGTCTCCTGGCGTTCAAAGACCAAGCTGCATGGCAGCGCAGCCTTCACCCAATAGCCTGCCCAGGGCTGGAGTTTATAAAAGGTATCCACCGACCAACGATATTCATGGGCGATGGGATCCCACCGAAAGAGCGTGCTGCGCAGCAAACCGGTGCGCACCGCCTCCAACAGCGACATCGTCTGATCTTCGAAGGCAACCTTGACCCTCCCCCACTCTATCGGCAACTCGAAGGGATTCCCGATCTGATTCCATCCTTGCCCCAAAGCCACAAATACGTCTGCCAAACCAGCCGGCGTAGCGCCCCCCACGTTGAGAGTTGCCGGCGTATCCACTCGCACCCAGTATCCTCGACCGCGCTCCAGCGCCCCAAAGGAAGGACCGGGGAACATGAGGTATTCCTCATCTCTTGGGCTCCACCTGGCCAGCGCCAGGGAACTGGGTGGCAAAAACGAAAGGGCAGCGTCAGGCGAGGCATCCTGCAACTCAAACGGAATTGAAAACATCTGCACCCCAGCGGGCAGTTCCGCCTGGGCCAGCGGCGGCACCTGTATCTCCCGGGTGACCGCGCGCGCCGCCGAGGGGGTAACGTTCGCGGATAGCAAACAGATCAGCGTGCCAGCGGGATCCCCGGTCGGATGCAGGTTCCAGGAGACGACTTCCTCCGCATGGGCGGGAACCACGTCTATTAGTTTGGTCTGTGATTCGCCAGGCTCGAACTCGAAGCCAGCCGGCAGCGACAGCGAAACCTGAGCATTGCTTCTCTGAACGTCAGAAACGTTGTAAACGTATCCCCTGAACTCCAGCGGGTCAGGCGAGATGTAGAATTGCTCAACTTCCGGAGTATTCGGATTATCGCCTGTAGTGAGCGTTAGTCGCGGTAGCGAAACCCCCGCCAAGACGAAGGGAGATGAATAATCGCCGCTCGCCGAGGAGTACCCGAAATACGTAACAAACTCGACGCTCTGGTTAGGTGACAGCCGCACCGGGTTCCAGCGCATAGAAACGGCCGCGTCCGATATGGCGGTCCCGGCCTCCGGCTTGAACTCCCATGGATCGGCCTGGAGATCGGCAAGCTCACCGATGTGAAACTCGTCAGGACGGCGGGCGTCCGCAAAGTTGGCAAGGAACCCACCGATCGTGGTTACTTGCTGCGCCGAAGGAACCCCACAGAACCACCTGTCGGGCACGTTGCCTGGCCCATATTTTACCTCTTCGGTTATGGGACTGCTTCCCGGGATGAATAGCGGAGCCTCCGGCAGACTGTTCTGTCCGGCGGGTAGTCCAGTGGCGTTCGGACGAGTATCCAGCGTGATCCTCAGACCGTAGGTATGGCTTATGGTGTCCACATTGGTCAGCCGGTAGCGCATCTCTACGACGTCTCGCAGAAGGGTGAATGTCCAACGCGCGTGCAGCAACTTTCCGTTATCTTCCCACTCCGAGACTATCCTCTCTCGGGGCGCGTCCACTTCACCAATCTTGATGTCCTCGCCCTCAGTCCTGCTCCCGAAACGGAGGAACTTGCCTCCTCCGGCGGAGGTCCAGTCCACCGCCACTACCTGCCGCATGTCCTGAGGATAAGGGTCTATCCTATCCGACAGGATCCGGTTGTTATCCGCGTTCGTAAGCGGATCGCCGCCGGTGGAGAGCAAGGCGAAATCCCCCTGCGGCTCATCCCCAGGAATGTTGTCCACCACCAACTTGAGGTAGGGATTCGACACCGAGGCCAGTTCCGCACGGGCCCCTTCTTGTCTGACCTTCTGAGCCATCGCCTCGCCGCCCACAACCACGAAAAACGAAAGGGCGGCCAGTGCCGTCAGGAAACGGGTGCCTAGCCGCCTCATCTTCTCTCTCCGTTCTGTCTTTTCTCTCATGGACTTCCCGCCTTTTTCTCAGCGGAGTTACGGTATGTGCGTGAACGAAGTCACGGCGCTAACTTTTTCGCCGTCTTCCGTCTCGGCTCTTACCTCGCACAGGTAACTTCCCCCCGGCAACAACGTGCCACGTTCATCCCTTCCATCCCAGTAGAAAACCGTCGCGCCAACCACAGCCTCCCGGTCAGCCACCCGCCGCAGGAGCGCCCCATTCAGTCCCAGGATCTCCACCGTCGTCAGCGCCGGCTGCGTCACCGAAACGGAGATAGCCACCCTATCGCCCTTGGTTTCCTGCACGCCAACTGGTCCCAGCCTTAGCCCACCGAGCAAACCTTGGGCGGTGATCCGGAAGCGCCTCTCTCCCCCATCCGGCCCAGACTGATAGGCATAATCACCGGAAGTCCTCATGAAGACTCGCTTGCCAGTGGCGAGATCGGTGAAGACCAGCGCTATGTTTCGCGGCACTGCGCGCAGGTCGTCCCACTGGATCCTCACGTTCTCATTCCCGAGACTCGTTTTCACCCTGAACTCCCAGTTCTTTGCCTGGCCAGCCGAGGAAAGCAGTTCCTGAGCATAGGTTCCTTCGCCCCGGACGAATCCTGCCGAGATGCCCGGCATGGGAGGCTTCTCCACGTCCCAGGCGTCTCTTCCATCGCTGGCCCCAGGCGCCACCCCAAATACGTTGGCTTCGTCAACGTAACTTCCAGCGCTCACCGTCAGCCTTGCCTGCCACCCTTCAGTAGCATTGCGGGCCGTCGCCGCTGGGCCTGGACTGCGCGAACTGCTGGTGATCAGAGGAGGAATTGAAATGCGGCAGGGCACCAATGTCTTTATCCAGTAGCCGACAAAGGGCTCCATTACCGCATCCTTGAGGACCGACCACTGGTATCCCCGAGAGGTATACCAATACAGTGTCCTGCCCACCCACCCCTGGTTAACCGCATCCCCCGCTGGCAGACGGACAACGCCGTCGTCGAATACGAGGTTCCCGGCAGCGGCTGCGAAGGGGAACGGCGTTCCTATCTGGTGCCATCCGGGACGCAGAGCATCCTCACCGGTTGGGTACTCCTCGGTGAAATAGAAGTCGGCGAAGGGGACAGTTCCCCCCTCTATCCGCAGAGGAGTCTCCTGGGAATTATCCACCCAATAGGCCCTTCCGGGCGACAAGGAGGCCACAAAGGGATCGGCCGTTCCGCTGGACCACAAATGGTAAGCCCCGCTGAAGGATGGGGTGCCGTCAGACCCCCACCGCGCCAGGCGCGGCGAAGGCTCTCCAAGCACCGACACCGGGTCCGTTCGGGTCAAGATGTGAGGCACGGAAAACATTTGCCACCCCTGACCGAGCACCAGCGTATCCACCCTGAAACTGATTGACACGGGATCCGCGGTATTCCCCGCCACGTCACTCGCCTCCGCCGTCAGCGTATGTCGCCCCTGGGAGAGGGCGGACACCACAACGTTCAGTTCTCCGGTGGCCGCGTCGAAACCGCTGTCTGTCGCGCTTGAGAACACCTGTCTCCCGTCAATCCTCAGCACGATGCTCTGAGTGTCAACCTCGGGGGCGCGCGAGAAGGCCTTGCGCACTGATCCAATGACCATCGGGGTCACGCTGTAACTGACCGTGTCCGCAGTGGGAAATACGATCCCTATCTTCGGGGCTGGCTTCGCCATCAGCAGCGCCCCCAAACCACTCACCCTGCCGGCCCCCAACTTTCCCAGGTAGTTCGGGTTTTGGCTATCAATGTTGTCCGCGCCGCCGGTAAGAACATCGGCCACTTCGACCCGCGTCAGCACAGGATTGAAGGCTCGAATTAGCGCTGCCGTCCCGGCCACCACCGGAGTTGCCATCGAGGTTCCCGCGGCGAGCCCGTATGGGTCGCCGAACGATGGGTCATTAGGGACATAGAAGGAGGTGCTCAACAGCGTCCATTCCGGTGCCCCATTTCCGCCGGGCGCCGAGACGTCAACGTTCTTAGCCCCGTAGTTCGAGAAATCGCTCTTCTGGTCTTGCTGGTTCGTCGAGGCAACCCCGACAACCCCTTCGATTGAGCACGGGTAGAAAGGGGTAACATCTATGTCAACATTGTCGTTCCCCGCTCCCGCCACCACCACCACATCTTTGCTCAAGGCATAGGCAACCGCGTTGTTGGCCGTCTCGGTAGTCCCATAGCCTCCGAGACTCATGTTCTCCACTTTCGCCCCGTTGTCAGCCGCATAGACTATCCCCGAAGCGATGGCGTCGATCGTTCCTGCTCCGTTCATCCCCAGAACCCTTACGGCCATTATGCTCGCCTTCCAACAGACGCCTGTGACCCCAACGCCGTTGTTTCCCACGGCGGCGGCAAGACCCGCGACGTGCGTCCCGTGATCCATGCCTGCGATCCCCACAAATTGAGGGGTAACTCCCCCTCCCGCCGTTGCGGTGGCAGCATTGTCCTTGGGAGATGGGTCTCCATCGTTTTGAACGAAGTCGTAACCGTTCACATCATCCACGTAGCCGTTGCCATCGTCGTCAATCTTGTTGCCTGCAATCTCGCCCTCGTTGACCCAGATATTGTCTTTGAGGTCGGGGTGATCAACCATGACGCCGGTGTCTATGATGGCGATCACGACTTCCTGTTCGCCAGTGGAAAGGTCCCAGGCCTCCGGCGCGTGGATTATCGGCAGGTGTTCCAGTTGAGAATAGTAGGTGTCGTTGGCCGTCTTCGTTGCCCGGACGATAAGATTCGGCTCCGCATAGGCGACCTCGGGACGCTGGCTGTAAGCCTTTATCCCATCCTCGAGGCTCATCCCCTCCGGCAGTTTGACGACGCTCACGTCAATTCGCGGTATCGTCCTGATGACCTCTCCGGAGAGCGACCGATTCACCTGACTCCTCGCCTCTGCCGTTGTGCCGTCCCTGAACTTCACCAGCAGTTCTCCCGCCGCAGCCTCCAACGTAACCCCGCCTGCCCCACGCCAGGAGACAATCTCTGGGCTATTGGAAGACGCATGGGCGGGCCTGTTCCCCTGGAACACACACAGACAAACGGCTACACCAAACGCTAACCAGAATCCTCTGGCCATTATCTTCATCCCTTCCTCAAAGCCTGCCTCTTGTCGCCTGGCCGCTACGGAGGAGGCGGCGGGCTCTCCAAGGTCCGGAACGAACGGATTTCGCTGAACACATACCCGTCGGGCGCCGGTCGCAATCGGTCCCGTGAGGACCTCACTCCTACCCGCCAAAAATAATTCTTCGGCTCCGCTGTGGCAAAGATATTGAAGATGTTCACGTTCTGCGTCATGATAACTCCGGCCGTCTCCCCGGCAGTGAAAACCTCGGGGGTGGTGAAGGGCGTTGTCAAACCGGATGTTATCGGCCCCACCTGTAAAATGTAGGTGTCCCCGCCGGCCACCGAATTCCACCGGAAGTCCGCCCCGTAAGGAGACACATCCTGGCTGCCTGGGTCGGGAATGCTCGCTGGAGAAGTGAGCGTCGGCCTCGCCAGGGGGGTCACCGGACCAAACACGCTGCTCCAATCGCTCAGTGCTACCACGAAACGCCTCGTTATTTCCTCCTGCCGGCCGGCCTGCTGCTGCTCCCCAATCCTCCCAGCGGTGCTGCTCTCCTTGTCGGACCTAGTCCCTATGACCAGGGTGCCCCCTGCGGCTCCTCCGAACACCTGGAACTTGCTGACGCATTGCACCGCATAGTAGTAGTGCACCCCGGGCACCAAGCCCTGCGAGCTGACATTAACCGTCAACGAGTTGGTGTAAGCCTGTCGGGATGAAGCTGCCCCTAGCGAGGCAGTTGATTCGTCCGTAGTCGTTGCTTCGCCCGAGCTGATCGTGACTACCCCGTTGTCATCCACTTCGATGGTGGTGGCTGACGACTCGGGCCGGGCGTCATCCACCAGGCGGCTCAGGCTGCCTCCCAGCACCAACTTGCGGATCGCATCGAAATCCCCCTCGATGAAGGGATTCTCCGAGCGATACACGATATACCCCAAGACTTCTGACGCGATCACTCCCGGCTCAGTCGGCAGGTTCGACCTGGGAGTCCACTGAACCAGCACTGCATTCTCCACCGTGCTCGTCGCCTGCGCCTGGATGCTGGTTATCGCTTCTATCCCCGCCGTCCTGTTCATGAACACCCCTATCAGCACAAGAAGAGCCGCCGCAGTTAACAACAGCTTCCCGGAGTTCTTCCTGACCTGCGTTCCTGTGGCCCCACCAACCGTCACCGGCTTCTCATAGACCACGCGTATGTCGTTCGTCTCCCGCACCTGGCCCGTCCCGCCCGTGATCCTTGCAGTCGCTTCCTTTGGGCTGACTCGAACGACGCGCAAGAGCCCCACCCGAACGTGGTATTCCTGCTTGGTTGCATCATCGAACCTCCTCTCCAACGCCACCGCCGTCATTCCCTCTCTCAACCCCTGATGCCCGCCGACGTTCAGGTAGACGTTCCCAAACGCGTCAACCAGCAGGATCGTCCCCGTTATGATTGGCCTCCCAGCAAGCATGGTGGCCGCCTGCGTGGTTGCCTCGGCGATAACGGAGTCCAATACCACGCCCGCGTCACCTGCGAACCCCGGGTGAGCCGGCGAGACGCTGCTTGCCTCCGCACCGTTCACGTTCTCCTCCGCCACCCCATCCCATATGACTGCGTCCAGCGAGATGCTCGCCCTCTTGCCCCCATCTACTGAAAGGCCGGTCACCTCTCCCCTCACAACCCCGTCCAGGTTGAGCGCATCGCACAACAGTTTCATTTCCCCAGTTTCATAAGGCGGAGCAACGCCAAGCGCCGCCACCTCGTTTTCAACCTCGCGGGGCGATACCACCTCGTAGCGCCTGGTGGCCTTCAGCCCCAAGTACATCCTCTCCACGACCTTGGCCACCAACTCTTGGGAGGCTCCATGCACCCCCTTCGCCACCGTGAAGTCCAAGACCCCTATCCTCCACCTTGGAGGCGCCACATATTGTGCATGCGCCGCCGTGCCGGCCAATGGTGAAAGCAGGATAGGCCCCACCAGAACGGCACAGAGCAGAATTGCAATCGGCTTTCCTCTTTTTTCAGCCAAATATCGCATCTATCTTAACCTCCCGTCAGCAGGATCTCGTCCCCCACCTTTGCCCAATCTCCACCGATCCGTATTTTACTTATACCCGTCACCAGGCCACCACAAACGGGCGGAAGACATTTACGATTTCCCCCGCCTCATTCTTGGCAGTGACCTGGCAAATGTAGTTAGCGCTCGGGACATACGCCCCTCGTTCGTTCCTGCCGTCCCACACCACGTCATTGAGCCCCGCAGCCATCGCCGCGTCGCTCTTCACCACCCTCACCCTCTCGCCCACAAGATTGAAGATTTCCACGGTCACCAAGCCCGGCTGAGACAGCGTGAACGAGATATCCAGCACCCTGGCCTTTGTCTGCCCCAGAACCGCGAGACCTGAGACCAACATTGAGCCCTTCGTGCGCCGCTCCGCCTCTACTGCGAAGTGCCGCACGCCGCCGGAGCCGGAATTGAACTGGTAACTCGTTGACCATCTCATATTCTGCAACTGGCCCGTATCCAGATCCTTCAACGTCAGGACGACGTCTCCGGGCACCTCCTTCAAGTCCGGCCAGGAGAGACGGACCGTGCTCTGGGCAACCCTGGTCTCCACCTTGAAATCCCAGCGTTTGCGACCGGAGGAGACGTCTCCCTTCACTTCAACGGCATATCTTCCAGAATTGGCCTGCCAACCTGGCTCGTCATAGTAGATGTCCACCGGACTCTCCCCCATGATCGTCGGCGGCTGCAAGCCATCCAGCGGGTCATACCCTTCCCTGCCGGCCGGCGAAGATCCCAGGTAGATGACGCCTGCGGCCTGCCCAACTGCCGCCGACAGCCCAAATCCCCAACCATTTTCCACTACCCTTGCCGCCCGGACCTCCGTCCTTGCCGCTACCGCCCTGGCAGGAGCAGGCACCAACAGTTCCACCGCCTGCGTCGCCTGAACCCAGTTACCCACCCACGGATTCATGAACAGGGTTATCCGATATTGCCTGCCGTCAAAGGACCACAGCCGACCTCTTATCACTCCCTGGGCCAGCGCATCCGGCATGGTCAGGACGTTCCCGCCCACCACTCTCACCTGCACCGTGTACCAGTCCACCGATGACAGGAACGGATCCCCGATCATGTTCCAGCCAACCCGCAACGGAATAACGAAGGGATCGGCGGTGCTTGCCGCTCCTTCCTGCTCCACCACCGCCGTGTCCGCCAGCCGGACAAAATACCCTTGCCCCAGGGCAGCGGCGTTCGTCGGCGGCGTAGGATACATAGCATAGGCCGTTCCATTCCACCACGCCAGGTTCCCCGTCAGGGCGGCCTGGCTCAGTCCCATGATTGTCGCCGGATCAAGTGCGGGGCCGAAGTATTGATACGGGAACGAAATGAGGAAGACGCCCGCGGCGAATGAGTGGATGGGCTCCAACTGGAAGTTGACGTTCTTCGTTTCCTGCTCGCTTACCACGGTTACCGTTCTGAACTCCGGCACCGGTGTCCGGCTGGGCTTGCTGACTCTCACATCGTAAGTGCCCGCCGGAACCTGAAGTCGGTAGTTGAAGGAATAGCCGTTCTCCGTCGTCAATTGCCCCGAAGTGACGGTGCTTGCAATCTCAGTCTCGCCCGAGAATACCCTCACCGTGGCTTCGTCGCTCGGGTCACCGGTCGCCGCTTCCTTCACTACTCCGGAGACAGAGCCTGGAGGAACCGTGGAGAGGGCAAAGTCCACAACCTTAGCCTGGCTGGGCTCAATAGTCACCGCCTTCGTTGCCGAACCATAGCCAGGGGCGGAGGCCGTAACCTGATGGGTCCCCGCCGCTATCTCGGCGATCTCATAATGGCCGTCCGCGTCCGTCGTCGCAGTTCCCGTCACTTGCCCGCCGGCAACGGCCTCAATCGTCGCGTTCGGAATCGCCGCTCCGGTTGCGAGCACGGTAACCGTCCCGCTGAGCGACCCTGGCGCCGCCGGCAATGCCAGATTCACGTTCTCCGTGACTGTCCCGGACTTCACCTCAACCTGCTCCACAGTCGCCTCGCCGAAGCCCGGGGCGGTAGCGCTCACATTGTAGAAGCCGGTGGGAAGCCGCGTGATTCGGTAGAACCCCTCGGCATTGGTCTGCGCCGTTACCTGGAGCGGCTGTCCCAGGTAGTATCCTATCAGGGTGGCCGTGACCGTCGCCCCGTTGATTGGCGCCCCCGAACCAAGGATGGTTACCGTCCCGGAGATGCCCCCCGGCTCCGCCTCTGTTAACTTGAAGTCTGCCCCGGCGAATTCGCTCTGGCCATGAATCCTGCCTCCTACCCCATAGTAATGCCAGAAGAACCCCGGCGCATAGACCCAGAGGCTGTGCGCCCCCGGGGTAAGCCCCTCCACCTGGAAGGTGCCATCGTCGCTCGAAACCGCTGCCATCGGGGCATTCAGGGTCAGCCCTCCGTCCGGGCCTATCGTGGGATCAACCAGAATCAAGGTCTTGGGAATCGGCTGAAGCCCCTGGTTGTGAATGACCCGACCCGTCAAGCGCCAGGTCGTCAGCCAGCAGATGAAATCATGCCAAACCTTGCCCCGGTAGTTCTTGCAGTATTCAACCGAGGGCGGGGGCGGGGGGGGAGGCCACGCCTTCTCAACGTATCCGCGATGGATGGCCTCGAATCCGAAACTGCTGTAGATCGTCCGCGTCTTTACCCCTGACTGCCCTGTCCGCTCCAGGTAGGTGCCCCCCGCACCACCCCCTTGATATGAGTAATGAACCTGAGCTGGAGGTATGGGAACCACGGTATCGTTCGCCGGATCCCCTATGTATTGAGGAGCCGCATCGCCCGCAAGTGTCACCGGCGGATTGCCCATGGTGTACCACGGCCAGGTGGTAAGCCAAAGTGTCCTGGGCGGGTCAGAGTCGGGGGGCGGCACCAGGTCCCACCAGGGCCAGTACCCTGGTACCTCCGTTGGATCCGTCCCCAGAGGGCCAGGGGCGTTAAGCACGTTCACCCCCCAGTCACTCGCATAAGTCGCCCCCAGAACGTTCCGCAGAAAAGCATTGTCAATGCTGCCGTCGCCCGTCAGCGCCCAGGCAATATCGCCTCCGCTCACCCAAAGCCTTCCGCCGTTCTCCACAAAGGAAGTCAGGCTCTCTTGCACCGTTTGGGAGATGATGCTTGACCCTGGCTGCACCCATTCATCTCCCGTGTAGGGCGCGGCCCAGACCACACAACTGTGGGCATCCGCGACCGCCTTGGTCGGCCTGAACAGAGGATCAGTCGGGTCAGGCTGCATCTGAATCCTGGGCAGATAGGCAGCCAGAACCGATGCCGGCACCGCTCCGCGGCACTGAGTCCGCCAAATGTCCCTCGGCACCCAAGAGTTGTACCTGTTGTTCAGGTGATTGTCATTCCAGATAGACCAGTTCCACAGGTCGGAGTCCTCCGTCGGCGGCGTCTTATCCGGATCTTCAGCAAGTATCTCCGTCCCCGTGTACCCGAGCCAGTGCATCTCCGCAGGAACAGCCGAGTAGTAAGGCCCCAACTCATTCGCAGTCCAGCGCTGCCCTTCAGTCCAGTCAAGCACCAACAGGTCCGCGGGCGGATTGCTCGGGCTGAACGGTCTGCGCGACAATCCCCCCACGTTGTCGTAGATGAAGTCGTTCGCTGCCGCATCCTGCACCGCTATGTCCAGAAAGTAGTCTGTGTCCCTCGGAGGAACCCAGGTGCCGGTATAAAGTCCATCCCAGGCCACCTCATCCGGCGCCACCCCATCATCCCTCAAATCTATCCTTCCTGCCTCCGGGGCCGCCGGTCCGGAGAAACGCGGCCACGGCGACGCCAGAGCGATATTGGTATCCGTAACGGTATCGTGACCGTTTCCATATATGTGGTCGGTGTGAGTATAAACGCGATCGATCTGATAGTGGTCACTACCGTTTCCCGAGAACTCGTAGGTGAACTCGTAAGGCACCCGGAATACCGCCTGCACCAGAGTCGTCCCCGTTCCGCTCGGATTCACCCTGTCCCGCCTGGGTCGCACCACGAACCCGCCCAGCGTCGCACTCCCAGCCACCTGAATGCTGGTCACGTCCTTGCACCGGTCCCCGGCATTGACGGGGTTAAGCGTGAACTTCAGCCCTCTCCCCAGGCCATCCGCCACCCCGGTCCAAACCCTCCCCGCAACGTTGTTCTGATTGACCCCGGTCACTGTCACCGCGCACGTCCCGACGATGTTGTCCAGCACGACCGCCTCAAGATCCACCGCGTCGTCCGGGGGCGGTGGCTGAATCGCCTGCCCATCAGTGAAAGTGTTCGAAGGGATATCGTAGGTTCCCAGGTCCAGCACTAGGTGCCACTCGTCGAAATTGTCTTCGACCCACGCCCGTATCGTCACAGGCACCCCCGCCGAAGCCACCTTCGGACTCTCCGTCGGCAGGATGGACGTGCCGGCCACGCTCAGTTTCGGCGGCTCCACGTCGTCCAGGTCAGGGATTATGCTCCAAATGTCCCAGTTCCCCCCCCGGTTGGTCTGAAAAATAATCCTGTACGGCTCCGAAGGCTTTTCCGCCATATAACTGGAAACCATTGACCCGGTCGCGTTCTGGTCTGCAGCCTGGTCGCCGGTGCGAAAGTTCTCAACCAAGACGGTATCGGTGTCCCAGGTGCCGGCCGCCAGGAGGTTCACATTTCTGTTTCCCCTCCAGACGTTGAGATTCGTCGGTGAACCGCTCACAGGCCGATCAGAAGTGAACACAAGGCTCTTATCCGCCAGCCTGAAACTCGGCTCAGTGTCGTTCACACCCGCCCCTCCCCCGCTCGTGCGCTGGGTCAGACCCGGCTCGCCGCTCCGCTGATCGTCAGGAAGCGTTACATTGGAGGACGGTATTGTGTAGATGCGGTAGGTGCCGGTCCGATTGGACGCGAACGCAACAGTCATGTTGTCCAAGCCAAACTTCGGCTGCACGTCGTCCGCTGCACTGTATGTCAGTTGCTTCAGGCCGCTGCCATCCGTTTGGATGAACCATAGATCCCAGTTGCCATTCGCGCTGGAGACGAAGAAGATCCCCAGCGAGCCGAACGCCGGATGGGCTTTGTTCCCTGGCGAGGCCTCCGCCCCGGCAGTCACTAATACTTCATCGCCGGTCGCCATGTCATGCGTGAAGATCTGGGGGGTTCCCGTCCGGTCGGAAACGAAGGCTATCTCCCTCCCCGAAGGCGCCCAGGCCGGCTCCCACTCATTCAACGGATCGTTCGTCACCTGACGCAATTGGCCCCCGTCGGGCCGCATCTGCCACAGGTTGTAGTTGTCCCCCACACCGTCGAACTTCCCGTCGTTGTCCGTGTCCAACCCATTGCTGGAGAATATGATCGTGTCACCCGCCGGTGACCAGGCGGGGTCCTTGTCATCCGCAGCCGAGTCCGTCAGGTTCACCTCTCGGAACGTAGTCGTTCCCCTCGTCGCGTGTAACTTCTCAAACAGTTTCGTGTAGTAGTCAGCCGGAAGTTGCTCACCGAGAAGAACATGCTGCCCCGGAGCGTGCCGCTCCGTCTGTTCCGAGAGTAGCGCATCTGGATGACTGATTGTTTCCCCCGCCCCCCTAACCATACCCAGCCCAAACCATCCGAGGACCAGGAAAACGCCACCCAATCGTAGAATGTTCCTCATGGCTCCGCTCCCTCTTCCTGTCGTTCCCCAATGCATTGCCGCCACAGCGCCTCCACCTGTCTGGTGGTCTCAGCCGGACTTCCGCCTGTGTCCACCAGCGCATCTGCCCGCCGAACAAATTCTTCCCCAGCCATTTGCGAGTTGATCCTCTGCTCAGCCTCCGCTTGCGTCATCCGGCCCCCCTCAAGAAGCCTCGCCAACTGAACTTCGCGGGAGCAGTGAGTGACAAGAACAAGATCCACCAGCGAATCTGCCCCCATTTCAAACAAAACTGCCGCCTCTAACACTATCGGCTGCAAAGGAGACTCCCCGCCGATTTGCTCGATGCGCCTGCAAATCTCCATCCTAAGGTAAGGATGGACTATCGAATTGAGTTTTTCAAGTGCTTCGGGGTCGCCGAAGACCCTTTGACCCAATTTCCTCCTGTCGAGCGAGCCCTCACGGTCCAGATAGCCCGGGCCAAATGCCCGCACGACTTCTTCCAGCACCGGCGAGCCAGGTTGCACCACTTCCCTGGCGATCTCGTCTGCGTTTATGATTGCTGCTCCCAGTTCTTTCAAGATTCCCGCCACCGTCGTCTTGCCGGTGGCAATCCCGCCGGTCAGCCCGACAACCAAGGGCCCTCCCTTGTCCGTATTCTACCCCCTCCTGCCGTTTTTATTCTCCCCTTTATCCGCTTTTTTGGAAAAAGACGAGAATGCTGACTTTCCCAGCAGACATTAGGGGCGACGGCGCATCTTCACGCTGTGACAGGCCTCTCCCGCCGCACCTACCCGGACCCCTCTTCCTTGCCTTCCGGCTCACCCTTCTCCGGAGGGTCCGACCACCCTTGTTCCGGTTCGGGAGATTGCCCCTCTTCGCCAGCCCCTTCCTGGGGCAAAGCCGCCTGGCCCAGACTTTCCTCGGAAGGTCGCGCCTCCTCATCTGCCTGCGCCGCGGCAGCCGCTGGTTGTCCTTCGGCGGCCTCAGGCTCCGCTTGAGCGGGCGCAGCCTCGGCCTCGCCCTCAGCCTCCTGCACTCGGGGGGCCGAGGAGCGGAGCAGGTCCCCGTACATATCTCCCAGGGTAACCGCACTTGGCCCAGCGGTGGGCGTGAACGACCTGGACTCTTCCCGCCTCTGCCTCTCATCCACCCGCCGCTTGGAAAGGGTGATTCTTCTCTCCTGGGCCGAGATGTTGACAACCTGGGCGTCAAACTCGGCCCCGACCTCGATCACCT
>Ga0315294_10000979_pt1 | contig 31005 bp, 24 predicted proteins | sample YL17G13_40_MG_FD_203626 | JGI IMG/M metagenome (GOLD analysis project Ga0315294, IMG submission 203626) | Sediment microbial communities from Yellowstone Lake, YNP, Wyoming, USA - YL17G13_40 | ecosystem: Environmental > Aquatic > Freshwater > Lake > Sediment | place: USA: Wyoming | collected...
TTTACATTTGAAAGAATCAGAGTGGCGTTTTAACCACAGAAGTGATAATATGTACAAAATATTGATGAGAGAGTTAAGTCAAAATCCTCTCTAATCTTTACAAGACCCTAGATTTTACTCCTTGATTAATATGAATGTTAGTTTCTCCTGTTTCAATCATAACAATTAATAGTAACTATCAATAATTTATGATAACGGAAATAATTTAAAATAGCAGAATTAAAATTTAATATATAAAATTATATCATAATCATATACTTCCTTAAACCTATTATACCTAAATCAAGCACCACATCTTGACTTTCTAATACTTCAATTAAATATAGCTTTGAATTAAGTTAAAAGTTGATTGAAAAGGGGAGTAGATTCTCTAAATTTTAGAAGTATGATCTTGTAAAAAAGACTATTTACCTAGTAACTGTTCTAATATACCATTTAACAACAAAAATTGAATATTAAAAAAATATGTCATTTTTACAATTGGATAATCCCAAAAAGTTCTTCTTATACATCTGCTTACATAATATTCCCGTTCTGCTTTCAGTATAGAGTAATAGTCGTTTTCACTAAGAAACAAAATCACTCCAACAACTTGATATCTATCTCTATCAAATTGCAGCTCTAAACCTATAACTTGGCTTTCTATTGCACTTTCTCTCTTGTGCATATTTTGAATCATTTCAACTAAAATTCTCAATCCATATACCTCAAATTCTTCAGGTCTGAAAAAAATATATCCTACATTAGTTGGTTCTTCTCTCTGCCCTTGAGGGAGCCTTGTTACTACTTGAGAGTCTTTTCTTACATGCGATTTATCTCCTATATCTGGCATATAGAATATGTTTACAAATAATGTAATAAGCTATTTTATCAATATTATTTTAAAACATTAAAAGACTTTAATTATATTACCCAATTACCTTCTATACTTAATTTCAAGATCATCATCAAAATTAGGTATAAAGACATACTTAACTTAAACTTCAGGAAAATGCGATCTAACAACCTGTTCCCAAATAACTAGACTATTGAAGGAATCTAAAATAAACAAATTAACTGAATCATCTATATTCCATATTATATATCCACCATTACCATATCCTCTTTGTACTATTCGATCAATTTTATTTTCAGGAGCCCTTGAAATTATATATTTATTCCCTAATTTATCACAAACTGAAACCGCAATTACATTATAATCTCTACGGCTTACATGAATATCTAATCGATCAAAATTTTCATAGAATTTAATACCCCCCATTAAACTTGCAATCCAAATTTGAATATTCAGCTCAAAACCTTTAATATCCCAAATAGAAATACAATATGTATTTCTATTAGGTCTATCAGCTTCACAAAATTTATCAGGACAAATACTATATCCAACTTTGCATAAATTTTGCTCACTCATTAATTCGCTCATAATAGAAAGAAATATAATTATTATATACTGCCCAAACTATAGGTTATTTTATCATGACTAATAGAATTTTCAAAACTTTATACTGTATACAGAATACCTTATACGTGTCCAGGTAACTGTATCCTGTATCAGTTAAACCGTATTAATTATTTAGTAATAGTAATACAAATACTAATTGGACAATTTTCTCCAGTCAACAAAACTTCATAAATATGCTAATATATAAAATGACACTCCACGGACTAAAGTCCGTGGCTTATAAGTTGTTAAAAATTTAATTTTTAAAAGAAGTTACACTCTCCGAAGCCGTAACCCTTCTTCGCTAAGGCTTCGAAGGGTAACTCTCCCAATCGCCATTCATTCCTTAGCTAAAGCTTAGGAAACTCTGGCGTAGGAGAGTAAACCATGATTATTAAACTCCACCAAAATTTAATAAATAAAATCGCTGCAGGAGAAGTTGTCGAAAGGCCTTCTTCTGTACTCAAAGAGCTTATAGAAAATTCTATTGACGCAAAAGCAACTAACATAACAGTAAATATAGAGAATTATGGGTTAAAGCTAATAGAAGTTCTTGACAACGGATCTGGCATGGATAGAGAAGATGCAAAGATCGTTTGTGATTCTCACTCAACATCTAAGATTAGCACTATTCAGGACCTTGAAAATATAGCTTCAATGGGATTTCGAGGAGAAGCTTTGGCTTCAATATCCGCTGTATCAGAATTTGAAATAGCGACTAAATCTAAAGAAGAAAGAATTGGAACAAAGATTGTAATAGATGGAGGCAGAAAAAAAGTTATAGAATCTACCTCAACAAATACAGGAACAAAAATATCTATCAAAAATTTATTCTCAAATATCCCTGCAAGAAGGAAGTTTTTAAAATCACCAAATACAGAATATAAACATTTACTCGTTACATTTTTTAATTATGCATTATCATTCCCTAGTATACATTTCATTCTCAAACACAATCAAAAAAACATATATAACCTTCCAAAACTTGCTCACGAAAGTTTCAATGAAGAATTAAAAGCAAGAATAAATGATTTATTCGGGAAGAAAATCACAAGCAATATAATAGCCGTAAATTACAACTCGCCATATATCCAAATCCTTGGATTTTTAGGCCATCCATCAATATCCAAATCACAAAAGTCGTACCAGCTTACATTTCTAAACAAAAGACCCATAATGGACAGGATAATTTCAAAAGCTGTATATGAGGGCTACCACGGCCTAATTTCAAAAAACCAATACCCTGTGTTCTTTTTATTTATAAAAATTAATCCATCTAAAGTAGATATAAACGTCCATCCGAGAAAATCTGAAGTAAGATTTGAAAATCCTTCTCAGATTTTTAATGCTGTAAAGCAGGCGGTAAGGGAAACTTTGTTAAAATTCTTAAAACAAGATGCACAGGAAATGCTTGAACAATATCCGAAATTCAAAAAGCGTTTAGAATCAGGAAGGTTAAAATTTTCAAAATTAAACACTTTTCCCACCCAAAAAACATATTTTGATAATATTCAAACCAATAGACCCATAAGAAGCGGGGGATTAATATCAGATTCATTAAAATTTACAAAAGAATTATTACAACCAGCCAAGGGAAACTCAGTATCTTTTGATTACATTCCGTATAAATTTTTGCAGGTTTTTAAAGAATTTGTCATTATTGAAAAAGACAACGAGCTTTTGTTTATTGACCAGCACGCGGGTGCTGAAAGAATCACATTTGAAAAATTAATTAAGCAGTTTAAAAATGGAATGATAGAAACCCAGAAACTTCTTTTACCAGAAGTTATTGAATTAAATAAAATAGAACTTGAAAGTATCGCGCAAAACAGGAAGAAATTAGAAAAATTCGGTATCAAGATGTCAATTTTTGGAAAAAGTGCTTATAAAATTGAAGAAATTCCGGCTTTAATTATGAATAGTGATATAAAGAAACTAATTGAAGATATAATAAACGAATTGAATAATGAGGACCATAAAGACAAGTTTGAAACATTGAAAAGTTTAAATGAACATATAATTGCAGTTTTGTCCTGCCATACAAGTATCCGATCTGGTATGAAACTTGAAAGAGAAGAGATTGAAAATCTTGTAAAAAATCTTTTGAAATGCAACAATCCATATTCATGCCCGCATGGTAGACCAATCATTTGGAAATTGAACAGAGGAGAATTAGAGAAAAAATTTAAAAGAAGTTAGTTTCTATTACATTTATATTAATATTAATGAATACCATATATGAATAAAAACTTCCGTCCGATATCAGATCCCAAAAAACAGATTATTTCTAATCTTGTTTGGATTGATATGGAAATGACAGGGCTTAATCCTATTATGGATAGGATTTTAGAAATATCCGCAATTATTACAGATAAAAACTTAAATATTATTGCTGAGCAGCCTGGAATAATAATTCATGTAGAAGATAAATATTTAAATCTTATGGATAAAATTGTTACAGACATACATAAAAAAAACGGTTTAACTGATAAAGTTAAAGAGTCTAAAGTAACAATAAATCAAGCAGAAGATTTTGTATTTAAATTTATCAAAAAATATGTAAAAAAACTAGAATCCCCTTTATGTGGAAGTTCTGTACATGTAGATAGATTTTTCCTTCTATATCATATGCCTAGAATATTCTCTTATTTATACCATAGAATTATTGATGTTTCAGTTTTAAAACAGCTTTATGCTATATGGAATCCAAAGGGTAAACCTTTCTTTGAACCCAAAATGCATACAGCACTTGACGATATAAGAAGATCGATAAATGAACTCAAGTATTATAAAGAAAAATTTCTAAAATGTACTAATAGTTGATAATGTATCAGTATACCGTATACTGTATACAGTATACATGTACATAACTTTGATTTCCTATTGCAAAAACTAATTGCTTTTGTTACATTATAAAGAATAAATAAATTAAATATGCTATATACAAAATCTAATTTAAAAAAATTTCTTATCGGAACTTCTTTAGGATTTACGATATTTATCATATCACCAATATTTCTAATAAATACTAGGATCAAGGCTTCAGAAATAAAATTAGACGAGAAAGATGTAGTAATCGAGGAACTTGTTGAGGATGATTTAATAATCAAAGCTGAAAATATAGAAATAAATGATGACATAAAAGGTGATTTAATAGCAGTTGGCGGTAAAATTACTATTAATGATGATATATATGGAGATGCAATAATAGTTGGAGGAATTATAAAAATAAAAGGAGATATCCGCGGTAATTTAACTTGTTTGGGAGGTGATGTAGTTATTGATGGAGATATTGAGAAAGATTTAAATGTGTTTACCTCAATTGTAAATATTAATGGTAATATCTCTGATGATATTAGAGTATTATCTGCTATAAGCAAAATAAATAGTACAAAAATCGGAGATAATTTGTTTGTAGCTGGTGCTAGTTCTAAAATTTCAGAAAATACTGAAATTGGAGGGGATAAAAATATTTATATCCAGGAAAAGTCAAAAATTCCAACTTTAGATATAAATTATCTTCTTCAATTCACAAAACAAAGTTTTACAAGCATTATTATCTCAATACTTCGTAAAATTGCAATACTAGCTGGATGGATTTTAGTTGGGTGGATACTTTTTAAGGCAGCACCAGTTAAAAGTACAAATATAGTTGATATACTTAGTAAAAAAGATACAAGTATAAAAAGTTTACTTACAGGTATAATTTTTATTTTATCGCTAATAATAATTTTCCCAATCTTGATCCTATTATCAATAATTGGTATAGGTCAACCAATGACTCAATTATTTACAATTATTCTTGCATTTTTATTGAGTATAGGAGGAATTTATAGTTCAACTGCCATAGCAAAGTTAATTCTATCTAGGAATAAAAAAAGACCTAAAAGTAACATGCTTTCAATGATAGTCGGTATAACTTTATATCAATTGACAGGCTTTATACCGCTTATTGCTTGTTGTCTGGGGACTATAGTAAGATCCCTTTTAACAATTTGGGGATTAGGTGGTATATTATATATGAAATGGAAAATGATAAAGGATTCCAATAAAGGAGTCCATAGTTAATTTATTTTTTAATTTATTTAAATCATGTTAAAGAAAATCTCAAAAATAGGTGCGGCTCTATCAACAGCAATTACTGGTTTGATTTTAGGCGCATCGCAAGCTTCAGCAGCATCATATGATTATAGTACAGATCTTGGTGGAGCATTTGGTTCTACAGCTTGTTTAGGTGGAAATTTAATTGTAACTATCTGCTGCGGATTATTTTCGCTAGTTTTTACAGCTTTCACAATCTGGATGATTATAGATGTAGTTCAAAGAGATGAGAAAGTTCTTCCAGGCAAGATCAAATGGCTTTTAGTTATATTGCTTGTTCCATTTGGAGCAGTCGTATACTACTTTATGAGAAAAAGACAAATGGATGCAATGGGTAAATCTACACCTGTGGCTAAGACTGAATAACTAGAAAACAAACAGGGCTCTCTAATACAGAGCCCTGTTTAAAAACTCACCTTCAAAAGCTTGTATATTCAACATTTATAAATTATAATTTCCATATCTTAATTATTTATTAATAGAAATATTATGTCAGATACATATTTGATACCATCAGTTATAGAAAAAACACAAGATGGAGAAAGAGCTTATGATATCTATTCAAGACTTTTAAAAGAAAGAATTGTTTTTCTAGGGGTACCAATAGATAATCAAGTTGCAAACGCAGTCGTAGCCCAGCTTTTATTTTTACAAAAAGAAGACAATAAAAAAGATATTATGATGTATATTAATTGCCCTGGAGGAATAATATATGCTGGACTTGCTATAATGGATACAATGAAATACGTAAGCTGTGATATTGCTACAGTTGGCATTGGTACAGTTGCATCTATGGGAACATTGGTTCTTGCAAGTGGAACAAAAGGAAAAAGGTATTCCCTGCCAAATAGTATGATACATATACATCAGCCTTATTCTCCAAGTGTAAAAGGGCAGGCGAGCGATATAGAAATTGAAGCTAAAGAGATACTAAGACTAAAAGATTTGCTGGCAAGAATCCTTTGTAAAACTACAGGACAAACAAAAGAGAAAATAATGAAAGACTTTGACAGGGATTATAATATGACTGCACAAGAAGCTAAAGAATACGGACTAATAGATGAAATTATTAAATAATTATTTTAAATAACTTTTTATTATGTAAATTTTATATGAAAAATAATTTATGGCTAAAAGCAGGCATATTAGCAAGTATTGTTTCAATATGTCTATCAATGATAAACTTAATTCCTTGTATAGGTTGTTTAATTTGGCCTATAACATGCACTTCCTGGTTCCTTATTCCTTTCATTGCAGGCTATCTTGCAGTGTTGTGGAAAAATTTAAAAAGAGACCAATTTGAAGAAGGAGCAAAACAAGGAGCTTTAGCCGGTTTGACTATCTCTATAATAGCTGGCTCATTAAATGCATGCATTAGTTTTATATCATCTCTAATACACTCAAGTGCAGGTACAGCATTATCTTTCCTCAACAATGAAAATTTTTTAGAGGAGTATTTGCCTACATCTCTAGAAAGAATAGGTGCTACAGCATTTGGATTATTAATAGGCTGCTTGTGCGGATTTTTCTTTAATATACTTTTTGCAACTATAGGTGGTATAATCAAAGTTGCTCTTTCAAAAGACTGAAGTTATTCACGACTAGCGTGACTTTCTACACCACTTAGCGGTGAGTGTATTACAAAATCCATGGACGGTTAGCTCAGCTGGTAGAGCACACGCTTGACGTGCGTGGGGTCACAAGTTCGAATCTTGTACCGTCCATTGAATCTACAAGATGATATACGTGCTTGCATTTCGAAGCCTAGCAAAGAAGTAGGGTCACAAGTTTCCACCAAAGGCGGAATGCCTATGGCATGACGATCTTTGTACCGCTCATTGAATCTACGGGATGACTGGTGGAAGAATAATATCTTGTTATCTTGATGTATCAAAGATAAGACATATAAAGATAGGAATCTAGTATATCCGTTAGTTGTAAAATAGGAAAGACATGATATCATGATTTCAACAAATCTAAATTCTATAACAATTAACACAAATGAAAATAACCGCATGGGCCGTATATAATAAAGATGGTTTACTTAAAAAGTTTATCTACAAGAAACAGTTAAAGCCATCAGAAGTTTATATTAAAGTAAAATATTGCAGTCTTACTCGTGGTGATGTCCGTTTTATTGATAATTACTGGGGTGATATCAAATATCCTTTAGTCCCTGGACTTGAAATAATAGGTACTATAAAAGACAAAGGGGATCAAGTAAAAACATTGAATATTCACGATATAGTTGGGATCGGTTACCAAATATATTCATGTTTTCATTGCGAATACTGCTTATCTGGAAAAGAACAATTTTGCATATCACAAAAATTAATTCCAATAAATGAACTTGGTGGATTTGCAGATTCAATTATTATTGATTATAGGTTTGTTTTTCCAATGCCATTAAATATGCAAACACCTTCTTCTACGCCACTTCTTTGTGCTGGTCTCACTACTTTTACAGCAATCAAGAAAGCTAAGGTTAAAAAAGGAATGACAGTTGGAGTGATTGGAATTGGAAGCTTAGGTCATCTAGCTCTACAATTTCTTAATAAAATGGGTTGTCATGTTACTGCTTTTTCTCATTCAATCACTAAACTAAAGACTTTGAAAGAATTGGGTGCAGAAAATATAATATTAAGTAATAATGAGAAAGGACTAGCACAATTAGAACGAAGATATGACTTTATTATCTCATGTTCATCAGAAAATCTAAATTGGGAACTGTATATAAAAGCATTAAAACCAGAAGGAACGCTATGTTTTGTTGGATTGCCATCCGATAAAATCAGTTTCAAAGCAGAATTATTAGCAGATTATGCTCAGAAAAAAATCATGGGAAATTATATTGGAAGTCGTAGCGATATGAAAAATATGCTAAATTTTGCTTCTAAAAATAATATTCAGGCAATTATTGAAAAATTCCCAATGGAGCAAGTTAATCATGCAATTGAAAAAATGAAAAAAGGTGAATTCCCGTTTAGTGCTGTTTTAATAAACAAATAGACTATTAGTAAATAATATCCCACTAAGAAATTAAAATTAACATCACCCCAAAGGGTCCTATAATATGATATAATCTCTTTAATATTTTATCTCTATTGTATTTTGTTATTTCCCTCTTGTCATGCATGTTCCTAGACTATCATATACTATATTGTTAGTCTAGAGCCTTATTTAATATGCTTGAACGGCAACCAGTTGAACCTATAAGAATCTCTTCTAAAGCAGAAAAAATAGATACTCTAATTAAAATATCTGGTTTAGTATTAGGTTGTGTATTTAATGTTTATGCCAACTTAATTGAATTCCCAACTGCATATAAAATACCTCTTTATATGGGATCATTAATAGGGTACTCTGTATATAAGGAGTTTTTTCAATATAGGTTAAGAAATCAACTTTTAAAAATAAGTTTTGGGATATTGGCTAATTTTGTTACATCTTTTACAGTAGGAATGGCTATAACTGATGCTATTTTCTTGACCTCAAAATGGATTGAATACTTTAGTAATTTTAAAATATTACCCCAACCAACACCGACACCAATTCCTCATAGCATAGACATATAATTAGATTTAACTAATCCAATTACATACTTAATTTAAAATAAGTTAATAAATACTAATCAAGGGGAACCAATAGGGACACAATAATCGTGTTCTAGATCTACCATTTGTTGTATTGTATTATATGGATATTCACCTGTAACAAGATCAAATACATTTGGTTGACATTTTCTAGTATCAGTATCTGCCCATCCAGCTCGTCTACACAAGTCCATTAGCCCCATACCTTCTACTGGTTTCAAAACTGTAGAACTACTCGGACATGACTTGGCTCCTTCAGGAACAGAAACAGACGTACTGTTAACTTTCCTAGCACAACCACCTAAAAACAAAGAGAAAGTTATTATAGCAACGCCACATGTAAATAAAAGACCTTTTCTTAAATTATACAAAGTGGATTTAGAATTCTCAATATACTGCGTGCTAGATCTTTCTATACTTCCAGCTAATCGAGAAAACATATCCATATCAGGAGAATAGGTTGCAATCATTCCAATTTTGAAAGAAGGATTCATAATATAATAACATTTGGTAAAATCAAAATATTTCTCTAAAGAAAAGTAATAAATAATGTATAGAATATAGATTTTAACTCAGCTTTGTGAAAGTAAAAGATTAAACTAATCTTTCTCTTTGCGCTCTTAACCATCTTCGCTGTATTTCAATAATTTCTTTGAGTCTTTGAACCTCAAGTATACCAAAATTGCTTAAGTCAGCAATATAATTAAACAATCCTTCAGCAACATGTAAAGCAGACTCTCCCAAGTTTTTACTTCCGAGAGCACATCCATAAGTTAATTTTAAACTCAGAATATGTATTATCGCTCCTAATGTAGTTCTATTATTATCTGCAACATAAGCATAGTCAATAACTAAATCTGCACCTCTTTGATTTCCATCATTCAGAAATTCTCTTTCCCAAACTGCAAAACCAAGCCATAAATTTCGTAAAACTTCCTCTTTTAAATTGTATGGAAGAACTTGATAGTAATCATCAAATACTATGCTATAATCTGTTCTAATTCTAGATAAAGGTCTTGCGGGGTGTCTCTTCACGCGATTCTCATATCGTTTATATAATTTTATGTTAGTAAGAAAGTTAGCTAGATGGCATGCTTTTGTAAAAAAACTATACGCCATAGGTAAATCTAAATTAACTCCATAAATAAGGTTAGTACATCTTGAAATTTCATTAAATAAAAATTGAGCAACATAACCTGCTCGTTTCATAGCAACGTCTATGCTTAATCCTTTTCCAATAGAATTATTGTATGCTTCAGCAAGTGCAAATCTTCTCACAGCAGCTACTAAATCAATCATATCTCTGAAATCCATAAAACGGATATCTGAGCTCAACATAAGGTTAAAGTCAGATAAACAATCATTATCTACCCCCCATAATTTAATATAACCCTCTCCAATTCTAGAAATTAATCTCCCTTCAATCATAGCAATCTTTACCCACTCCCAATTAGAAACTTTGTATAAAGGATTTAAATGCGGAAAAGCTCTTTCAACTAAAGATAATTTTGATGCTGAAATTACACAATCTACTCCCAAAATATCACTTTTATACATCTCTCTAAAAGCAGCTATACATATTTCTTGATAAGAGGTACTTTCTGTTCCAAGCATAGTATATTTTTTATTAAAATAGAAACCAATGGCATACTATTATATAACATATCGCCTAAATTTCGATACATTTATTTATAAATCATATATAAATTAAAAATGAAAGGTTAATAATACCAAATTTAATATAATAAAAATTCAAATTTGTATATAATAAATTATAAATTACTTTTTAATACATAGTAATTAATATGAAAAAATTTAACGATATTCTAGAAATAATCAAAAATCGAAGAAGTGTACGTTCATATAAAAATGAAATTATAAAAGAAGATGAATTAGAAAGAATTCTTGAAGCAGCACGATGGGCGCCTTCTGCAATAAATAAACAGCCTTGGCAGTTTATTGTTATAAAAGATAAGAACATTTTAAATCAATTAGGCGGTCAGTTCTTTAGTAAGCATCTTAAAGAAGCAGCAGTAGTTATAGTTGTCCTAACAGATGAACCAGATAACAAATGGGCAACAATTGACTGCTCACTTGCAAGTGAAAACTTAATGCTTGAAGCTTCATCTCTAGGCATTGGCAGCTGTTTTGTAGGTTCATTTAAAGAAAAAAAACTAAGGAATTTATTGAATATTCCCAATGAATGTAAAATTATAGGGCTTATAACACTTGGTTATCCTAAGGAAGATCAAAAAGCACCTTTAAAAAAGGATTTGAAAGACATTATTTCGGTTAATAAATATCAAAAACATAAACAAAATATATTCAAAAGCGGTATTGCATCTATAATTAAAGAAAAGCTGTCTGTCTGAATTTCAATCTAATTCATTTGACGAGCAACCACATTAATAATATAATTCTAAATTACAGTGAGAAAAGTAGATATAGTGAAAACTTTTCATAGTTCAATAAACTTACCAAAAAAATAATACTTACTCTTAAAAGTGCCTGAATTACATTAGGAAATAGAGTGGAACCGCGGGTGATAATTAAAGATCCGTCTCTGGATATAAAACTTATATCTAAAGATGGATTTTTTTTATGTATTAATAATATAAATATGAAATCTTTAAAACGAGTTAAATATTCCCCATTAGTATTTAATTTTTTTATATAATAATTTTTAAAATTTATTTTCATGGCTATTAACAAAAACAACGAAGAAAAAATTTCAGACATAGAAAAAATGCGTCATAGTTTTGCGCATATACTTGCACACGCTGTTCTCAAAATCTTTCCTGAAACTAAACTTGGAATTGGTCCTGCAATAGAAAATGGATTTTATTATGATTTTGATCTGCCCCAAAAGCTAATCCCTTCAGATCTAGGAAAAATAGAAAAAGAAATGAGAAAAATTATATCATCAGATGTGCCAATTCAACAGGTAATACTCAACAAAGATGAAGCAATAGATGCTCTGCACCAACAGGGACAAATATATAAAACCGAACTTTTAAATGAGATACCTGATGAACAGGTTAGTTTCTACCGAACTGGAAACGAATTCATGGATATGTGCCGAGGGCCTCACATTGAAAGCACTGGAAAGATCGGTTGTTTTAAACTTATGAGCATCGCTGGAGCTTATTGGAGAGGAGACGAAAAAAGACCACAAATGCAAAGAATCTACGGAATTGCTTTTAAAACTGACGCTGAACTCAAAAATTATCTTGAAAACCTAAAAGAAATAAAAAAGAGAGATCATAGGAAATTAGGAGTCCAGCTGGAATTATTTCATATCGATAAAACAGCAGGACAAGGGTTGATTATGTGGCTTCCCAAAGGTGCTCAAATCAGAAAAATTATGGAGGATTTTGAATACGAACAAAGAATGAAATTAGGTTATAAGTGTGTATACACACCTCATATAGCTAATTTAAAATTATTTAAGCAGTCAGGGCATTGGCAGCATTACAGAGACTCTATGTATTCACCTCTGGTGATAGATAAAGAAAAATATATACTAAAACCAATGAACTGCCCATATCATTCTAAAATATTTTCAATGAAAATTAGAAGTTATAAGGAATTGCCTATTAAATTAGCAGAATACGGAACAGTCTATAGATATGAAAAATCAGGAGAACTTTCAGGACTGACTAGAGTACGAGGATTTACCCAGGATGACGCACATGTTTTCTTCAGAGAAGATCAGACCAAAGACTTAGTTAAAGAAACTTTAAAAGCTACTATAAATCTCATAACATCATATGGATTTGAGAATTATAGAGTAAGGCTATCGTTATGGGATCCAAAAGACAAAAAGAAATTTATAGATAAACCTAATTTATGGAGAAAAGCTGAAAAACAACTTAGAGAAGTTTTAGAAGAAATGGGTATGGATTATGTAGAGGGATTTGGTGAAGCAGCGTTTTACGGCCCCAAGGTTGATTTCCTTGTAAAAGATGCTTTCGGAAGAGAAGAGCAGTGCGGAACAGTTCAATTAGATTTTAATTTACCAGAAAGATTTGATTTAAATTATATTGATCAAAAAGGAAAAGAAAAAAGACCAGTTATGATCCACTGGGCACCACTTGGCTCATTTGAAAGATTCTTTTCAAGAATAATCGAACATTATGGTGGTGCATTTCCTGTATGGCTTTCACCTATTCAAGCAAGAATCATACCTATCTCTAAAGTTTTCATAAGTTATGCTGAATTAGTAAAAGAAGAATTACAAAAATATAATTTAAGGATAGAAGTTGACGAAAGAGATGAAACATTGCAGGCTAGAATCAGAGATGCTGAAATAGAAAAAATTCCATATATGCTCGTTGTCGGGAAAAAAGAAAAAGTGAATAAAGCTGTATCAGTAAGACCCAGATCAGGAACAGACCTTGGTATGATGAAACTCGAAGAATTCATAACTAGGATAACAGAAGAAATACAAAATAAAAAGTAGGGGAACATAATATATCTTTAATTTAAGTAGTTAGTCAAAAGTTAAACCCTTGATTTAAATAGAACCTATTAAAAGTAAATATTATCTGTTATGCATTAGGTAAAAAACTTAAATCAATCTATATTTTTGTATTTTCCTTCTAGATCGAATGTTCCCCATAGAACGGGGCAGGCAACATTCAACCAACTCAAACTTTGTTCAATCAAAACTGCCTAGTAAGAAACTTATTCCATACAACTTTATTTAATTTATACCTATAGACTCTAAAACTAATATTAAAATATTGAAATTTTACGAGATTTAAGGTATTATTTTATATATTTAAATTTTTATCATTAAAATAAAATAACCTACTACAAGAAATACTCAAGCCCCAAAATTCCGTTTTATAGAAGGAATAACTTTATAAATACAACTCCAATAAGACTCATAGATGAAAACGGAAAGAATGTCGGTATAACTGAGACTAGAAAAGCCCTGGAAATGGCTGAATTAAAAGGTCTAGATCTTATAGAAATTGTACCCAATGTTCGTCCTCCAGTATGTAAAATCATGTCATGGTCGAAATTTAAGTACAGATTATCTAAGAAGAGAAAGACATCCTCAAAAGGTAAATCAAAAGAAATGCGATTTTCTCCATATATAAGCTCCGGAGATATTGAACATAAATTAAAAAGAGTAACAGAATTTTTAGGAAAGAAATATCCTGTTAAGCTCACGGTTTTTGTTAGAAAAAGAGTACAAAATGAAGTTGTTTATTCTTTGCTTGAAAAAATTCTAAAATTACTTGAAGGTAAGTATGAAACTGAGGAAAAACCGAAGAGAGAAGGCAAAAATTTAGCTATTAACATATTCCCTAAAAAGATATCTTCAAAAATTCAAAAAGATACAAAATAGGGAACTTTAGATATTAGATAATTTGAATAAGAATTTTATTCTTTCAGCAAAGCAGAACAAAATAATTATTGTTCTTTCTGCTAGTTAATATTTACCTCATTTTGTTTTAAAGTTTTTACTAAACATTATGATCAAACGAAACGAATCTTTTATATGTTTAAACTGCAGTAAATATGTACAAAAGGCTGAATCAGGTAAATGCAGAAACCACTGTAACTTTTGTTTGTATTCTTTACACACTGATATAGAACCAGGTGACAGAAAACACGAATGTAAAGGCCTTATGAAACCTATTGAAGTTGAAAAAAGAAAAAAAGGATTGTACGTATTACATAAATGCGTAAAATGTGGTATAAAGAAGTGGAATAAAATTCAAGAAGATGATAAAATACCAAATCTGATATTGTAATTTTACAGAAATGAAAATACATCAAGGTATAAATAAAAGATTAAAAATATCTAATCCTAAAAAGGGGAAGCCTAAAATAACCCATCAATCACAGGGCAGGGGAAGCAAACACTTAAAAACAAAACAGTCAAACGAAAGACGCAGAAGAGTATCACGGAAATTAGATATTAAACTTAATGACAATTTAAAACGGCTGATAAATAATTTTTCAGGATAAAATATTAGATAATTTGAAATGAGAGTAAAAAGAGGAATTATAAAGAAACGAAAGCATAAAAAGATTTTAAAAAAAGCCAAGGGGTATAGACTTAGCAGAAGTAAGATCTATAAAAGAGCAAAGGAGGCTGTTCTTCACGCTGGTCAGTATTCATATAACCACCGCAGGAAAAGAGGCAATCAATTTAGAAAACTTTGGATACAAAGAATCCATGCTGTACTTGATAGTTATGATTTAAGCTACAGTAAATTTATCCATCTACTCAAACAATCTAAAATTGAACTCAACCGTAAAGTACTTTCAGAACTTGCTATTCATAAACCGGAAGTATTTGAAGCTGTTGTAAAAAAAGTAACAAGTAAGTAGATATCCTCAAAGTTAAATTCAAAAACCATTAGTTATAAAGATTAATTCTAATTATTAAATATTAGTTGCTATTTTATATATATTATATACACAAAAATAGGCAGCCATCAATAATTATAAACTATTTATGCTGCCTATTCTCAATTCTTAAGGTGTGAAATTTCCACTATTCTCTTTTACCCTTATAAAATAACCACCTATCTCAAATATCTTGAAATCCTGGCCGTAAGCAAGACCACCTTCTTTAATATAGTTTTCATACATTCCACTGTCCCATTTTGTTACTGTATCAGCTCCAATCCCACCTGTTACTACTCCATCTATCAAACTTCCTGCTGTATATTCTTTTCCTGGCGATACAATTCCTATCAAGTTCCAACCGACTTCAAGATCGAGTGGTAAGGACTCTGAAAACTTATTGCCACTAACCGACATATATGTTTCCTTATGTACCCTAACAAAGTATCCTTTACCAGGTAAAATATTAAAATCTTCTGAATAAGAAATATCACCTCTTTGTGAGTATATCTGCCATTTACCTTCAGTATAAGTTACAACATGTGTTGCATAACCATCGTTTGATGCAATATATGTTAATAGTTGTTTAGCTGTTTTTATATTTTCAGAGATAATTGGAAAAGAAACCAAATTCCATCCAATATTAAGTTCGTAGGATAAAATATCTTCCTTTTTAATCAAAGAAATACCGCTTGCATCAACATATGTTTCATCATCATCTTTAATTCCATTATCATTTTTATCTTCAAAAAAGCGTACATTCAAATTACCAGTTTCCTCATTAACAAACAAAGTTAAATCTCCTGTCTCATTTGAAATAGTAGTTCCTTCTACATAGTATACTCCTGAACTATTTATAGTTTTTTCATTGGTATTACTTTCACTACCATAAACACCTCCAACTATATTAAAACTATATAAAGGTTCGCTTAATATTGATGTACTATTAGATTTTCCAACACAGTTGCCAGGATGAATTTCTACATTAGGATTTCTTCTTACCTCATCTCTACCATCAACCATATAACATACTGTCGTATTTAATCCAACATTACTCCCTGTAATAACATCATAATGACCTACACAAGTATTATTAGAAGATTGAATATAATGAGGTTTACGCTCATAACAAGTATACCCCCCTACTTTATAATAAATACTTTTACTTTTTAACCAGCTATTTTCTTGTGAACAGTATGAACTACAATTACTATTTGAATCACAACTAATACATACTGATACATCTGTATCTTGTAGATGATTACAAGTATCAACATACCCCTCCCAAACATTTCTTACTTTACACTCCCAATCGCATTCGATTTCATTCTTATTATCTTTCTTTTTATACCTTCCTAGACTTGAACTTGTTAAAGAAAAATTATATCTTTTACCCCCTACATTAAGACTATCATTCTTAGCTTCACACAAAGATGATTTTCCACGACATTTTAATATTCCGCCATCATCATGACATTCTTCTGTTTGAGGATTGCAATTAGTAATCATGACTTCAATTTGCCAATCTGAACCATTCCAAACTGCTATATTTCTCTTACATTCACCACTATTTTGATTATAATCAAATGTATCAATTAAAACACAAGCATTTTTACCTTTATAGGTTATCAAAGCTTCATTTTCATAAGGACAATTTTTACCAGGTTCTTGAACAATTAACTCACATTTTATTTGTGTATCCGAAATTTGTACACATTTTTCAGTGTCTGGATTACATTTTACTTCTGCACTATCTTTATCCCATGAACGACTATCACTGTTATACCACCAAGTAGGTTTTACACACTTCCCATCACTAAATGAAATTAAAGGCAAACTACAGCCAATTCTATTATTATACCCTGATATTTTTGTCGCTGCTGTATTAAATTGCGAACAATTAATATTAGAACTTAAATCCTCTTCTGGTTCATTACACACATCCGGTGTATTCTCTTCCATAACATGACAACCAACTTCTCCACAATCTTTTTTAAAAGTACAATTAGTCGGGCTTGCACATATGTATAGATCATTATCAATACAATAATCACCACCTGTGTTAAATCTGTTCTCAATAGGTATTTCAGCGACTGCTGCTTCTTTACAATTTTGTATTGTAATTGTTTGATTATTAACATTCTTACATTTTATCGCCCCAGATAAATCTCCCACTTTACAAGTAATATTTTGATTATCTGAGCTTGGACAGGTAGGCAGAGAGTTGCATGACTCTGGCAAAGTTCCTGCTTGATAAGAACCATATTCACAACCATCAGTAACTACCTCATCTTCTTGGGGTATATCAGAACCTGCACACTTGCATATATCTTGTCCTTCACAGCAAGTTTTATTGCTATCATTTCTTCCAACCTTGCTTGGGCAACCAGAACCACACCATTTTTGCATTCTAGCTCTCTGACCTGTTGAATCAAGTAACTTTCCACTCTCGCATCTGTATCCGTTTAAATTTTCGTTTAAAATATCACTACAATCAGATAAACCTGTATCTTCACTACCTCCATTATCCTCTTTGCAATCAACCAAAGGTTTACAATCGTTATCTTCACAATCAGTTTTACCATCTTTATCATTATCTCTAGAATCACTACAATTGGTCTCTGTATCACTGCTACCTCCACTTCCGCTACTTCCGTTTTTACAATGATCTGGTGTATGTGCTTTTTCTTTTACACATCCTCCTAACTTTTCACAATCTTTTCTAAAAGCACAACTAAATTTACTACTACAATCATATACATCATCATTATAACAATAATCTCCACTACCACCCCAGCTTCCATCACTTATGTATTGTGTTCCGCTTTCTGGTTGAGTATCTTCTGGAACAGTTTCTTCCTCATCCGTTCCACTCTCGCACAATCCTACACAAGCATCATGACATCCATCTTTACATGCATTTTTATATTCACCCGAACACCCATCTTTACAAATTTGCGTACAAGCACTTACAGAACCTCCAGCACATCCCTGAGCATTTACTATTTTAACAAATCCCGTATTTCTTAGATATGAAAGCAGATTATTTCCTTGATTCATAGATTCGCTTTCCTTACCCATTAACATAATTTCGTTAACTGGTTGAATTGAATCTTTTTCTATTTCAATATTCTCTAAGATATCTCCTCTTGTATAAACATCCAAATATACTTTAAAATCAACTTTATTAAAAACATCCCCTAAATCTTCATATCGAATATTTCCAATATCAATACTCCAACCACCCTCTTCATTAACAATAGCACTCAATGCTTGAGAATTCTTTAATCCAAGTTTTGGTAATTCATCTCCTTCTTCCATATCTACTTCTAAATCTTCAAGCCTTAAAAATACAATAATCCCACTCTTTAAACCAGTATTATCTATACTTCCATAAACAGGGTAGGGTGTATTAACTGCATCTAATTCCTTTCCAGTTTCTAATGCAGGATATTCATAATCTACACTTTTTAATCCGGTGCTTATCCTGTAATAATATTTACTCTCAGGATTGAGTCCTCTTATAGTTACATGATGTATATAATATTTCCCTTTTTCTTTTAATTCATATTTTCCATATTCAACTTCTTCTATATCCCTGTCATCATAAGCTTTTTCCCTACCAATACTATTAATAACTGGTATCCACTTATTGCTTTCCCCATATATCACACTTCCCCAGATAGGTTTTTCACTTACCCATGTAACCGTAGCACTTGTCCCAGCAACATTTGTTATCCGAACATTCTTAATACTGACTTGTCCTTCTGAAACATATCTAATACCAATAAATACAGCAAATAATATAAAAAAAATAAATAAAATGGATAAAATTTTTAAGGAAATATTCATTTTTTTAAATAAAATATAAATCCTCAAAAAAAACTGTTTAAGTTTTATAAACATTAAAAGAAATTAACAAGTTATATATTAATAAGTTAAAATATTCTTTATTATATGTCAAGGTTTAAAATTTCCCCCCTTTTCCTTTACTCTTATAAAATACCCTCCAATCTCAAATATCCTATAATCCTGTCCATAAGATAGTCCTCCCTCTTTTATATAGTTTTCATACATACCGCTGTCCCATTTTGTTATTGTATCAGCGCCAATATTTGAATTAACAATTCCATCTATCAAGCTTCCTGCTGTATATTCTTTTCCTGGAGATATAATCCCTACCAAATTCCATCCGATTTCTAAATCAAGTGGGACGCTTTCCTCAAATTTACTTCCTCTTAATAGAATTTGTCCCTCTTTGTGCACTCTGATAAAATATCCCTCTCCCGGTAAAATACTAAAATCATTTGAAAATGAAATATCTCCTCTTTTTGAATATATTATCCACCTTCCCCCTCGATATGTTGCTATATGTGTTACATACAGTCCCTGTTGGTTTATTTCTTCTAATAACTCTTTTGCAGTAGTTACTTTCGTTCCATTTTCCACATCAGTATATAAAGGAATATCTACCGAATTCCAACCAAGTTTTAATTCTATAATTAATGCATTTTTTAAATTCATATCTTTTAATTCAGAAACACTAACACTTTTTTCAAGAGGATCAATCTTTCCATTTCGATTCATATCCCAGAATACAGTAGAATTTTGACCTTTTTTTAAAACACCTCCTAATACTTCAACTTCACTCTTTTCATTAATCTCAGCATTTACTTTATTTATAAGATGTCGCGTTAACGGTTTAAACTTAAAACTTTGTTGGCCATCGCACTCTAAATTTTCCCTCAATCTTTCCATATTTTCCTCACCTGGATCAGGATTATTATAAACTCCGCCTGGTCCAGTTAAGCCTACTTCATTATGTCCTACTAGATTACATCTGTTTGGAATAACATTAGTGGTTTCTAAATCTTTCATTAATTGTGAACCTGCATCAATTTGTGCTTTAGTCATCTGTTGTCCAGATTCTCCTTCAAATTCTATCCCTATCGTACTCAAATTAAGTTCAGGATCTCCTGCTTGAGGAAATACATAATTATTTGGCCCAAGTTGAATAATAGTTCCATCTTTAGTAATGATATAATGCACACCGACAATATCACCCTCTGCACTCCTCACATTACTCAGTAAATAAGCTTCATAATTTTCAGCTGGATAATCGTTTCCAAACTGATGAATCAAAACTTGACTCTTACAATTTGTAGTATTTGATAACCCATCATATTCGCAATCATCTAGAAGTTGCTGATCATAAGTGGAAATTACAACAGCAGCTAAACCACCTGTTCTCTGTTCGCCTACATCACCAATCGTTATATCGCTATACTTATCAACTTCTCCTCCAACCGGAGCTATAGAAACTTTTTCATCAGATGGACAATCAGATTGATCTTCACGATATGGTGTACATGGATCTAATGGATCCTCATCATTATAATATAGAATTCCATCACCATCCTCATCAGAATCACCATCAATACATATATAAAATTCATCAATTTTTTTACAATCAAAACCATACATGCAATTGTTATAATAATCTTTCACCTCACAAGCTTCTCGATGTTTCCCAGCACAAGTACCGAATTTAGTAGTACATTCTTCTCGACAATCAGGTAAACCCCTAGTTGGTATACAACCATTACTTAAAGTAACAAAAGGAGTGTAACTATGATATGAACCAGCTTTCAATGCATCCATACTGCAATTTAAATAATGATTTATCTGAGTTTTATAATCTATATACTCACCAAGACCATCATGGATAGTCCCTTTGCAGCCCGCCCTCAACTCATGACCATAATCTTCTATTTGAATTGCTTGTCCTTCATCACAGACAAAAAGAGAATCTTCCTTTTCTAGAATGGTTCCTGTAGGATACCCACTCAAACCAAGTTCATCACAAGTTTTATTCCCGCCAACTTCAAGAATTGTTACATTCCAATGATGCCCAATTTCAAAAGATGAAATAACTGTTCCTTTATCACACGAGATTATATAGTGAATATCATTTTTTTCAACACTTCTTCTACCATATAAACCTAGTCCATCAGGTAAATTAGAGCTTATTAAATCTTGGTAATTTTTAACGTTATTCCAACCATCTTCTCCTATACTACATTTTAAATCAGTCTCCGCAATTTCATTTTCCTGTTTAATTACTTCTTCTTCTTTAGCACATCCACAAAGAGGCTTATTATTGCATCCTGAATAATTTAACATAATTGTAAAAGGACAAGTTGATTGAGATTGACTATTATCTATATACTCACCACACCAAGATTGGAAACTACTTGCTATCGCTTCAGTTGTATCATATAGTACTCCGTCTTTACATTCATACTTATGTCCTTCTTTTGGATTTCCAAAAGTATCACCAATTTCAGCTATTTGAGTACCTTTTTCTCCACAACTACATAAATTTTCATTGTTACAACATTTACTATTCTGTTCAACTGTTTTTTGCTCACTACTACAAGATGCGGCACACCATAACTGTGGATATATAGGATCACCATTTTCTCCTACTAATACACCACTTTCACATTTTTCCCCTCCTGAAGGTTTATATACTTCATATGGACAACCATCAATATAATCTGAAGGAACTGGTTGTTCTGTCCCAGCTTTCTCACTACTAGTAAAACACCTATCATTTGTGCACCTTTGATTTACTTTGCATCCATATTGACATGGATCATCAAGCTTACAAGCCTTATCACTTTCGCAATTATATAAAACATCATTAATACAATAATCTCCCTTTCCACACCACCCATCACCTTCGTATTTTACTCCTCCGGCTGTTTGTCCTTCTTCTACAGGTATAGTTGTTGTTGTAGATGTTTCACTTACACAATTCTCTCTCTTCCATCCTTCATAGTCTAATGCTTCACAATCTTCTCTTGTTCTTGCAGTCCCGTCTGTGTTCCTTGATCCACTCATGCAAGAATTTATGAAATCATCACGATTATTGCATGAACTCGCATATACTCCTTCAACTAAACTTTCCCTTAACCTTGCTGTTTTTTCAGTTATATTGTTTGTCAATAATATATCATCTACCGGCTGTACCATATCTAAATTCACTTCCCAAAGCTCTTTTTTGTCCCAACCTGAATTAGCCTCTATATATACTTTCGCCATATCTTTGTCATACATTCCATCTAATTCTTCTCCTAGAATATTTCCCATATCAATACTCCATCCTGATGATGTACTTGTTATTGTACTTAGTAATTGAGATTTACCCTTCTGAGATACAAGCCAGAGATATACTATTACTTCTTCGCTTATATCTCCGGACATACTCAAAACTCGCCCATATACAGGAAACGGATCGACTAGTTCTTCTACAATCTCCACTGTTTCAAGAGATGGATAATCGTACTCCGTCGTCTTCAGCCCAGTACTTATGAGAAAGTAATATCTCTTGTTTGGCTCTAAATTCCTTATTGTTACATGATGCACATAATATTTACCTTCCTGTTTTAATTCATACTTATTATATTCTACCTCTTCTATATCTCTATCATCATATGCTCGCTTCTTGCCTATATTATTAATAATTGGAAACCATTTATTATTTTCAGAATATATTACGGTTCCCTTAGCAGGTGTATCTGTTATCCATGTTATAGTTGCACTTGTTCCTGTTACATTCGTTATTCTTACATCTTTAACTTCAACATTCTTTTCTGTGATATATAATAGAAATAAATAAAGTACTCCTGCAAAAAGTACTATACAAAAGGAAAGTATTATTAATTTTTTCTTACCTAAAGATTTAATATAACTAATTACTTTAGTTATACAATTTTTAATTCTGTACATCATAACATTAAAAAAATAAAGCAATATGTATTTTAAATTATATTTCTAAGGCTGAAAATTTCCTCCTTTTTCCTTTACCCTTATGAAATACCCTCCAATCTCAAATATTCTATAATCCTGTCCATAAGATAGTCCTCCCTCTTTTATATAATTTTCATATATTCCATTGTCCCACTTTGTTACTGTATCTGCTCCTATCTCGTCTACTACTATCCCGTCTATCAAGCTTCCTGCTGTATATTCTTTTCCAGGTGACACAATTCCTACTAAGTTCCAGCCAACTTCCATATCAATCGGCAAACTTTCAGCAAATCTATTCCCTTTAATTATGATACTTGTTTCTTTTGCTATCTTTATAAAATATCCCACTCCTGGCAGGATATTAAAGTCATCTGAAAAAGATAGATTTTGTCTTTGTGAATACAAAACCCATTTACCATTCCTGTAAGAAGCAATATGAGTAGCATACCCATCACTATTATTTATCCTGTCAATTAATCCTTTTGCTGTTTTAATTTCATCAGATACAATAGGGAAGGATACTAGATTCCAGCCTTGTTTAAAATCATAAACAACTAAATCCTGTTTTTTATTAAGACTAATACCACCAGTATTTATAAAATCTTCTCCTTCGTCCCTTTTGCCATTTTTATTGGTATCATTAAAAAATTTAAGACTTAATTCTCCTTGTTCTTCATCAAGATATATAGTTATTTCATTACTCCCGCTTGTTAGGGTAGCTCCTTGTATTTCATATATTCCTGATCTATTCACTTTTAATTCACTAGAATTCTCTTCAGCATTTACTTTCTGTACAACACTAAACTTCTCGAAATCATTGTCTAAGCTACTTTGAGATGAACACTCTCCATCATGAACAATCTTTAGATAAAATGACGTGTCTCCAGGAGAAATTTTTCCACAACCAGGAATTTTTGATCGCCAGTATTGATGGCAATACACTTTACACTTGCCTTCATGTATTTTTAATTGTGTTTCATATTTTATACATGTTACGTTTCCTAGTGGAGTTTCCCAACCCATATTGCTTTTGGGACACGGGTCTTCTGATTTTGCATCCTGTTCTAATTGCTCGTAATCTTGTTGAACTCCAATCTCGGGATTATCTTCATCTGTACTTGTAATATTCCACTTATTTTGCGAAGGATCTCCACTGTCTCCTTCACAAGCTACAACCCATTTTGTTGAACCTGATATATATTCTTTACTTGTTCCACAGTTAATACCATTGTTTGATCCTGATAGATTGACTGCTTCTCCCCATCCTAAGGTTGTTTTTTCATTACAAATACACTCTTGAGTATGAGTTGCATCAACCGGTGTAGAACTATTACATAGACTATTACAGCCTTCATCCTTATTTGGACTATCACAACCCCATGCTGTATGACAAACACACTCTTTACTCTCTGCAAGACAATCAGTTGTTTGCTTAGTTTCAAATACAATACGACATACTGGTGTTATTCCTTCATGTTTTTCTATATAATATTTATCTATAGGATTCCCTCCTAATGAAAAACAGTCCCATATACCTTTATTATCAGCACAAAGATCTCCTTTTGCACATGTATCTTCAATTATTTCTTCCGTCGGTTCGACACATCTACCTTCACTACTAATTATTTGTCCTACAGGACAACAAGAATATACAAATAAAAATGAACCTCTACTTAAACATTTCAGTTCATCTGCTCCTTCTATTAACTTACTAGCACAGTTTCTTCCACGAGGACACTCTTGTAAACTTTCGCATGAAGAAGGTAGCTCTTCTTCAGAATATTTCCCATAACTACAATCACCTTCTTCCTGTTCTGCGGGTGGAGTTCCCGTTGAACCGCTTGATCTGCAACTATTGCACTCACCTATCGGTACATCAGGCCATGCAACTTCCTTCCATTTACATTCCGCATCAAATCTTCCACATTTACTTCCCTGGCATCTGTATTGATTAGGTGCAGCAGATTCATTCGCACAAGTTCCACCACTTCCACCAGATACATCACCATCCTTGCATTTTCCACCTTCACATCCATTCGTACAAGTATCATATCTTCCCGCTTTGTATTGAATACACCCATCCGCATCACAATATTTTTCTTTACATACTAGATTCTTTCCTTCGCAATATTTACTTTCACAATAATTCAACTGCTGGCCGGGATTACTGCACTTTCCATTTGCACAGTCTTTTCCAGGCTCGCTTGGACACATATCACTGCACTCATTCGAATCAATATTGCATTTGCTCCAATGAAACTGGTCATAACCGCTTTTACCTTCGCATTTAACTACTTTTTTCTTCTTATGGCATGCACAGCATTCCTCATATTCAGCCAACTTATTTCCTGTATCATTTGCATGATTGCAGCTAACATTTGAAGTTTCTTCAGCGTAAACTTCACCAAATATATTATCCTTTAATTTACTAGTTTCATTACTTGACATTATTAATAATAGAGTTTTAGCAGGCTGATCTTCATCACTGTCCATTTGAAGATACCCTCTTTTATATCCATCAGCATATGCTTCTAAATTTTCGTAATACTTGTTCCCTGAACTTTGTTCAACAAAAAGCTTGTCTAAAAATTTATTTCTGACATTATTTATATCAAAACTATAACTTCCATCTTCACTTATAGTACTGTAAAAAGCACTTTCCTCGGTAATCCCAGTTTGGGAATTTTCATAATAAACCATAAAATATATTAAAACATCAGGACTTTCAATTATATTCATTGGATCTTCAATCCTTACAAGTCCGTAAACTGGATCAGGTGATCTTAGATCCTCTATTACAGGTCCTGTTTCAAATGAAGGGTAATATGTTTTCTCATCAACTGTTTTAAAACCAGTACTTATTCTGAAATAATACTTCATTTCAGGTTTCAAATTTCTTATTGTAACATGGTGAATGTAGTCTTCATTCCATTTTTCCAACTCATACTTTCCATACTCAATTTCCTCTATATCCCTATCATCATATGCACGTTTCTTACCTATACTATTAATAATTGGAAACCATTTGTCACTATCTGAATATATAATACTTCCTTTTGTAGCATCTTCTGTTATCCATGTAATTGTTGCACTTGTATCTGTTACATTCGCTACCCGGACATCTTTAACAACACTTGTTTTTTCTTTTATAAATATTATAAATAAATATAATGATAAAATTAGAAACAAAATGCTTATCCCAAGAAGAACAAGTACTTTTTTATTTGATTTCTTAATAAATCTGCAAATCTTACAGTTTGAAATGTTCATACAATAATAGTTTAATAAAAATTAATTTATAAATATTATGAACTATTCTATTACTTTTAACAAATCCCACATTACTTATTCAAACCCATCTATATCATCTATAACTTTCTTCTCCCATAATTTTTTATAATTTAATGGAAAAACTATAAGAACACAGAAAATTCCGAGAGTCATAATAACTAAACCAAAAACAGACGTAAATAACCATTCTTTTTCAAAACCTGTTCTAGGTAAATTACTATCATTATTCTCATTTTCACTTACCGTCCCGCTTTTATCCTCGAAAGTATAATCTCCTGCTATAGATGCTGAAAAAATATCTCCTTCATAACCTGTCTGTGAAATTCTTACATTTAAATTTTCATTTTCTAATTTACCAGCATCAATTTGACCTGCATAACCTGTATATCCATTTGGACCATAAACTTTTACATCAATTTTATTTGTTGAAGAATAACCGAAATATGTTTTTAAATCTTTATTTCTTGCTATACCAATGGATATATCAACACCGCCTTGATCTGTAAATACACCGCTTACAATATTTGATTCAGTATCATAATTATTTGTCTGCATAGTCAGAACAACATAATCATTTTTATCATAATTGCTAGCCAAATTTGTTGCTACAGTGATTGAATTTGGTGTTGAGGGTGAAGAAGTTAAAGACGCATTTTCATATGTATATACATTACCGTTATCATCAAACTCAGTGTCTCCTGATACAATTTTAAAATAAAAAGCTAAATTATCTTTCTCAAGATCTTCATCCGTATTTCTTACACTTATGTGATGAGTAAATCTTTCAGCCAAATTCGTAGAATTTGGATCTCTTTCATCAAAACCTTTTCTATTCAATGTGTTTGAAACTGTTCCATATTTTATATAACCTGTTTGTATAGTATTCGTAATCCAGAAAATAGACCAAGTTCTATAATCCTGATTAGTAACTGTTACGTTTAAAGGCAAAATATCCGTATTTCCCTCTGTAGTATCATGAGTACTTGAATCCGCATCTGTTTCTTGATCTTGAGGCTCACTTTCTTCTTCTAAATCCGCTGCGTATACTTCACTCGTCCCAAGCTTAACATTGGGTAATTCTGGAATATCACTTCCGCCGATGCACACAATACCTTCGGGACATTCTGATGTTTCTGCCGGGATTTCTTCTTTTTTATCTTCTTGAGTTGTATCCTCAGTACCTTTGTCTATTGTTATATTACTCTCTTCATTATCTTTTGTGTCTGTATTTTTTGGCGATAAAAGAATAAATACTCCTATCGCTAAAAGTAAACAAATTATCCCAACAAATACTATTGTTACTACATTTTTATTCACTTTTACTACAAATAATAACTATAACTCTGCTAAATTCAATATCTGAGTCGAAATAGTTCCCTCACCTCTATTTCCACCTTGGGCAAGAATGTAAAGTGAAGAACCATTTAAATCAGTAAAAGTATTATTTAAATCCATTGACCTTAAATTAGATAAATCTAGTGAATATTGTTTATTTGTGGTTATTGTAGAAATTTTATTAGATATAAAATTACCTTTCTCAACATAAAGATAAATAATAATATCCTCTAAACTTCCTGATGGATCTTCCACGATTCCTTTTATAGGCTGTGGAGTTGAAAGTGAACTTATTGTTGACCCTGTTTTAAATTCGTATAACTCACTTTGACTTTTTTTATATTCTTTTCCACCAACAATTATTGAGTAATAGTAAGTTGATGAAACCGAAAGACCGGTAATTTCAACATAATGTATATAGTATTTACCATTCGCCTTATCTTTATCTCTTACATCTAGTGCAGTATTTTTTAGATCTTCTGAATTGCTATAATTAACATATCCTATAGTCTCAACTGTTTTGGTTACCCATGATATAACAGATGAACTATCCGTTATATTAGTAACTTCAATTTTTTCAGGCTGTTCCGTCGGTTTCGCTTTTATCCTTATCTCAGTAATATACAAAACAGTATATACACTTATTGGTATTAACAGAGCTAAAGTTAATAAAATTATTATTAAAGGTTTAATGGATCTTATTTTTCCTTTAATAAATTTATTTTCTTCTTTTACTTCCATTGATTTTTTTACGTTATACCACTATAATTTATTTGTTTTAAATATATTACAATTAAAACTATTTCTTTTCAATAAACTAATATGAATCTCAAAAAGATTAACAAAATTAAGCAAAAGTCCTTAGAAGAACTTGATAATATCAAAAACTTAAATTCTTTAAAAGAATTTAAGATAAAATATTTAGGACGGAAAAGTGAATTAACTCAAATACTCAGATCTATAAAAGATTTACCAAAAGAGAAAAAAGCAGAATTCGGAAAAGCAGCTAACTTAACAAGAATTTCTATTGAGAAAAAATTTGATAATGTTAAAGAAAAAATAGAATTTGAAGAAATTACAAAAGAATCAGAAGAATTAGATGTAACAGCACCCGGAACTCTTAATAAGATAGGACATATTCATCCTATTACCCAGATGAGATGGGAAACAGAAGAAATTTTTCAAAAAATGGGTTTTGAAATAATCGAACCATATGAACTAGATGATGATTATCATAATTTTGAGAGTTTGAATATGCCTAAAGATCACCCTGCAAGAGACATATGGGATACATTCTGGACTGAAGATGGTTATATTCCAATTACTCAGACATCATCAATGCAAAACAGGATATTTCGATCAATAAAACCTCCTATTCGAGCTATTGTAATAGGTAAAACATTTAGAAATGAAAGAACAAATCCAAGTCACGAACACACATTATACCAATGTGAAGGTGTATATGTGGATAAAGGTATATCTTTATCTCATATGATTGGCACATTAAAAACATTTTTTGATGTATTTTTTAATAAAAATATATCCCTAAAAGTAATTCCTGGATATTTCCCTTTTGTAGAACCAGGAAATGGGATTTATCTAAGCTGTTTTATATGTAATATGAAGGGGTGTCGTGTATGTAAATATACAGGATGGTTAGAAATAATGGGATGCGGTATGATCCATCCAAATGTGTTAAAAGAAGGAGGCATAGACCCAGATGTATATTCCGGGTTTGCATGGGGATTTGGATTAGACAGATTAGTAATGTTAAAATATGGAATTGAAGACATAAGACATTTCCATAGTGGTGATTTAAGATTTATTAAACAATTCTAAAATGTATATATCTTTAAACTGGGTAAAACAATATATACCTGAAGGAATCAAAATTACTCATTTGGAATTAAAAGAGAAATTTACCTATTCATGTGCAGAGGTTGAAAATATAAAAAATATAGGAAGTGATCTCAAAGATATAGTAGTTGGAGAAATTTTAAAGATTAAAAAGCACCCTAAAACAGATAAGTTAAAAATAATACTTATTGATACAGGAAATAAAAAAAGAAGAAATATCGTATGCGCAGCAAAAAATATATATGAGGGAGCAAAAGTTCCTGTTGCTCTACCAGGGGGTATCGTACTTAATCCAAAAGAAGAACTAAATAAGCAAACACAATACAAAATCCAAGATATGGATGTTATGGGTGTACACTCACAAGGTATGTTGTGCAGTCAGAAAGAACTTGGACTGTCCGATGATCACGAAGGTATTTGGATATTACCACAAGAAGTCAAAGTTGGAGAAAATTTATTAAAATTAATTTCAGATACAGTTTTTGAAATTGAAAACAAAAATCTTACAAATAGACCTGACTGCTTTTCCCACATAGGCATAGCTAGAGAAATATCCGTTATACTAAAAACTCCTCACGATTATAAGGAAAGTGAAGAAATGCTTATTCCAACAAGAACTCTTCCATTAGTAGTTAAAGTTGAAAATTCAAACTTATGTAAAAGATATACTGCTATAGCTATCCAAGGAATAAAAGTTAAACCTTCTCCATTTTGGCTGCAGATAAAACTTCTCGCCATCGGGATTAAACCGATAAACAACATTGTTGATGCAACTAATTACGTAATGCTGGATTTAGGACAACCGCTTCATGCTTTTGATTATAATAAATTAAAATCACCAAGAATTATAGTAAGAACAGCAAGAAAAGGGGAGAAAACAGTCACAATAGACAGCAAAGAAAGAATTTTAGGTAAAAACAACCTGTTGATTTGTGATACAGAAAAGCCTATAGGAATAGCTGGAATTATGGGATCTTTAAATAGTGAAATCGATGAAGATACTACTGACATTATTATAGAATCCGCAAACTTTGAAATGTATAATATTCGTAGATCTGAAATGGAACTAGGAATTAGGTCTGAAGCTAGTACTAGATTTGAAAAAGGAATTGATCCAAATTTAACTTTACCTGCGCTTAAAGAAGTTGTTCAATTAATTACAGAAATATCTGAAGGTGAAGTATCTTCGCAGTTAATTGATAT
>Ga0315294_10000980_pt1 | contig 30985 bp, 6 predicted proteins | sample YL17G13_40_MG_FD_203626 | JGI IMG/M metagenome (GOLD analysis project Ga0315294, IMG submission 203626) | Sediment microbial communities from Yellowstone Lake, YNP, Wyoming, USA - YL17G13_40 | ecosystem: Environmental > Aquatic > Freshwater > Lake > Sediment | place: USA: Wyoming | collected...
AAGCTAATATGAACTATGGAGTGAAGTCATTTAGAAAAGAAACGTTTCGTGCTAAGGGTGTCTTAGTGAGACACATCTTAGATGATAGATCTGATGCACACTTAGTATCACAATTCGTAATTGCTCCAAGTCAAATCTCTTACAAGTAATGGCAATAGAAAAACCTAAAGGCTGGCTAGATAAATACAGTAACAATGTTGCTGCTACTGATGCTACACGTGTTAGTAAACAACTAACTCCTTTAAATGTTAAAAAGGTTACACAACAACAGTTAGATCAACGAGAGGTACAAGCGCGTAGAGATAGAATTGCTCAAGCTAATTCTGTTCCACAATCTGACCAATTTAAATCTGCTGAAGCATTTGCTAAATCTACGTCAGCTACTGCTGATAAATTAAGAACGTCAGAATATCCTAATATTTTTGATGACTACCTAAATCCTTATACTTGGACTGGAGAAATGGCTTCTAAATTAGGAGAAGTTCCTTTAGCTATAAAAGAAGGCAATTATAAAAAGGCTGCAGCAACTGTAGCATTGCCTGCGCTCCTTGGTGTACAAGAAGCTATGTTAGGTAAATTATTTAATGTAACTGGATTAACTGATCAATTAACTACATTAGGTAAAGAAGTAAATCATGCAGTAAAATCTAAAGTGGTAAATCCTTTTTTAGAAAAAGTTGTTGATCCTGTTCTTTATAGTAAAGAGATATCAGCATTAAAAAAAATTCATGCAGATGCACCTAATTATTTTAATAATCCTGAAATTGCAAGAAGGCTTCAGAATCTAGAAATAGATGATCCTAGTGTATTAAAATATCCAGAGTTAACTTTTTCTAGAGAGGGTGGATCTCATTATAATCCACTTGACAATAAAGTGAATATAAATCTTGCTCAAGCAAATTCGTTAAAATCACGAGGATATAATTTGACTAATCATAGTATATATGATCACGAAATGGCTCATTGGTTACAAAGAGAAAGTTATACAAAAGGTAATCAATATCGATATATAAAAGATAAAGTAGCTTCTCAGAATTATCGTAATGATTTTAAAAAATCTCTTAAAGAATGGCAAGATAAATTTCCTGATCAAAATACTCCAGAAGCAATAGCTGCTAAGCCAGATCTAGATTTTAATAAGACGTTTGTATTTCCTGGGTCAAAGCCTACAGAGGCTGATGCTCAATTACATAAGTTAGATAGACTTAGTCCTATTGACATGACAACTAGGGGTGTACATGATAATGCATATTTTAATAATGCAGGTGGGAAGCGAACTGATGCAGTTGAACCTTATGCTTTTTTAAGAGAGACAAAGAGGGATATGATTGATAAAGGTTTTTTAAAAGATGAATTCCATAGAGCTGATCCAGAACTAATAGAAAGTTATCTTAATTCAAAACCTAATAGTAGAATTGGAGAAATTGCAGATAATGGTTTTAAGAATTATTTGATTTTAGCTAATTCAATAAATAAGTTTCCATCAGTTGCTCCTATCATAGGTGCAGGAGCTTTAGGAGCAGCTGCTTTAACACAAGAACCAGAACAAAAAAAGAATGGTGGCTTATTGGATAAATATCAAGAAGGTGGTCAAGCTAATAAATGGCAAGTTAGTTCTAAGGGAGTAGCTGCCAATAAAGCAGCACGTCAACCAATGAAAGACATTGATGCTGTTGCAGCAAATGCTCTTGAAGAAGTTATGTCATATCCTCAACGTAAGGCTACTGAATTAATTACTGGTACAAATCAGTATCCTTCTGAAGCAATGGGAATAACTAATCCTTATGGAGAGTTTGCTATTAATGCAATAGCTGATCCTGTAAATTTAGTAGGAGCAGGATTATTAGGTAAGTTTGCAAAAACTAAAGCTTTTAAATTAAATCCTAGAGCATTTAAAGCTAATACAGAAGCTTATTACCACAGAAGCCCTAATCTTACAAATGTTATTAATTATGAGACAAGGATGCTTCAAGGATTTGGTGCATCTGAAGAAGGTGCAGCATATAGTAAATTAGCAGGACCTGGTAATGGGCCTGAAAGAATTATCAATGCTGGTAAGCCTAACGAATATATCAGTAGACTTAATCTTAGAAAACAAGCAAATGGTCAATTGTATTTTTCTAAAGGAGTACCATTAGATGGTGGTAGATATAATTCTCCTGAATTAGGAATGACAGGTCAAGGGTATGTAGGTCCTTATATGATTGAAGCAGAAGGAATACCTATGGGAGCTTCAAGTAAAGGACGTAGACCAAAGACATATCCACCTAAGAATAATGAAGGATATGCTACTTCTCATAGACCTATATCTGTAGATGAAGTTAAGTTTTATAAAGAACATTGGTGGCAAGGATATAAACCTATAGAGGTTCCCAAGAAAGAAAATGGTGGATGGTTAGAAAAGTATAATGATGGAGGTCCCATACAACCTAACTATAATGATTACTCTGTATCAGCTCCTGAAGGCTTCCAAGGTGATGGATATAGTAACGTAGGACGTAACTATTCTCCTGCATGGGGAGGACAGTTTGCAATGGGAGGATCTATACCAGGAAGCGTAGGATTTATGTACGCACGTACAAATGATCCTGCTCCTAGCAATGGTAAGTATGCTAAGAAGACAAAAGCTTCTGCAGAGAATGGTGCAGAGATGAAATACTATCAAAATGGACTTGATTGGAAACCAAGATCTATGGATGATGGTGGTGAGGTTGTACCAGGAGAGAATGAAGAATTACAAATTCCAAGTGCTTGGGATGATAAAATGGCTTCTATAAAAAAAACAAGATTGCGTGGACCTGGAACACGTACAAGATTTATGCCACCCCAACTTCTTGATGAGGATCAATTTGAAGTCGAGGATGTAAATTATGATCAACTATCAGCACCACATTTTGTAAATTCTTTAACTCCTGTAGAAAGTAAAAACTATATTCCAAAAATGCAAGATAGGTTTACTGACATGGAAAATATGTATTATACTAAAAATGCAGAATTTAATGAGAATTGGTCTAACTTAAATTTATTAGATGAATCTAGTAATAAAATAAAATTAAATACAGGTAGATTTACAGGAGCTAAAGTTCCAACTAATATAATTGATGAACTAGCTAAAACATCACGTAAACAAAATGTATCATTAGGACAACTACTTACATTGATGGGTAGGGAATCTATGTTTGGTTCTGGTACAGATCGAAATGAAGATCGTGCAGGAAGTAAAACTAGTTTAATGTCTGGATGGAATGTAGCAGAAGATTATCAACCATATAATAATATTAGATTTTTAGCTGATAATAAAGTTCCAGGCGTTAAGCCTACTCCAACTCCTCATGGGTATGAGTATGAGATTACTGATGAGAGAGCAATGAACAACTATTTAAGAAAGAATCCTAAGTTACTTGATCAGTATAAAGCAAAACTAGATTCAACTAAAGTATTAGGTGACCAAGATGCTTTTGATTTAGCTGCTAAGTTCTTAAAGAAGAAAGGAGTAAAAGGATATAATCCTGGAGATCCTAGATATGAAGAAATGTTTCAGAAAGATTATGATACATTAAAACAAGACAAGGCATTAATGTCCTATCTTAAAAAGAAAGGATATAAATACGAACAAGGTGGACAGTTGACAAAGCTGGATCAGCTTACAAATTTCTCTAATTACAATACCAAACAACCAGGTGGCTGGTTAGATAAATACCAATAATATGAAAGCTCAAATATTAAAATTAGGAGGTGTAACAACTGAAGCAGAATTCTACAAAAAGTTTCCTACAGAGAAAGCTTTCATGGCGAAGCATGGAAAGAAACTAGAGAAGTTGAAGAAAGCTCAAGGTGGTGGATTTGTTCCATCAGATATTCCAGCAGATGCATTCAATCCTCAAATGCCCTTTGATCCTTCATCCTCTTCAGGTACCAAAGGTGGATTTGGTGGTATTGATAAGTTTGTTAATAGTGATATTGGTGGAACAGCACCATCTTCATCTTCATCGTCGTCTAATAAAAAAGGATTTGATTATGGAAGTCTAGTACCACCTCTTATTGGAGCTGAACAAGATAGACAAGCTAGTTCTACTTACAATAAAAAACTAGATCAATACTTAGACCTAAGTAAATTAATTGGTTCAATTCCACCAAAGAAACAACAAAAGCCTAATTATCTTCGTCCAGAAACTCAGCTTGTTACAGGAGCTACACCAAAAGGAATTCCTGCAAAGAATGGTGCAATGATTGGTGGCAATCCTACAGAGATTCAGAACATGTATAGTTCAGGTGACATCTATACAGATCTTGAAGAAACTAATCCAAAACAATATGGATGGGGTGGAGAATTAGCTAACGTTAATGCTGGATGGAACAATGATGGCATTGTAGGTAATAAGAGTCCAGGATGGCAAGCTGCATCAAGTGCTACAGAAAATATACCTGGAGTTGGTTTGGTAGTTGATTTCATGGGACAAACTGAAGCTAATGAGCAAGCAGGTATGAGAGCTAAAAAACAAACTCCATTCTTTAATACCTTAGCTTCTACTGCACTTCAGAATGTTAATGCTGGACAGTTTTCTGCTAATTTAAAATATGGTGGATCTATTAATTCTATGGAAGAAGGTGGATGGGTGAGTCATGATTGGCAGCCACAAGTGATTGCTACATTTGGTGAGCACAAGTTAAAAGATTTATTAAAGCCACCTCATGATGCAGATATGTTAAGAGCTGGTGGACATCTTAAGCAATACACTCCACCTAGTGCAGAAGCTATGAAAACTTTTGGAGAGGGTGGAGAGCTACAAACTTTATGGGGTGGTGGCATAAAGGATGGTGGGACTAATCCTTACCTTGGACCATTAGGTATTTTGTCTGGTACATACCATAAAAAACCTGCACCAGATGCACCAGGAAAACAAGGTATTGGTGTAAGACTTGGTAAAGATGGTAAACCTATAGAAGCTCAAAATCTAGAAGGTGTTGTTATGCTTGCTAATGGTGGACAGATTGATCCAGAGACAGGAGGCCCTGATAAATCTGCATATATATTTGGAGCAGAGAAAATTCGAGGATGGGCTAAGAAAGCTATTGAAGATGATACTATCAAAGAGGATATAACATACCAAAATTACTTTAGACAAAAGTCTAAGTTACAGAAGAAGTTAAATAAACAAGAACTTGATGTAACAGAAGAGCTTGCTAATTTTACTGTAGACGATAGTTATGACCAGTTAAAAATGAATGGGCTTATGGCTACAAAGAAAGGTATAGATATGCAAAATCTTGATCTTGCTAAATACATTGCTAATGCTGCTGCTGTACAAACTGCTATCAATGAAACTGATGAAGAGATGGGTACAGCTAAGTATGGTAAAAAATTAAAGAAGGCTGCGTTTGGTGCTAAGATGACTACTGCTCAAAATGGTAAGTCTTTAGATCCAAATGATCAATGGATTAATAAGATTCTTGATTATGAATATCAGTATGGATCTAATACAGGTAAAGGTTTAACAAACTTTGGATATAATTCAAGAAATCCTAAAACTAAACAAGAAGCTATAAAGTATTTTAAGCAAGATTATTTACCAAAGGTAAAACAATATCCTTTAGGATTAAGAGAACGTGCTGCAGATTATCTATACAATACAGGTAGAAGCTTTAATGATTTATTACTTTACAATGCTGGTAAGATTAATCTAGATGATATTAATAGTCCAAAGACATTTGATAAAGAATGGCAGCAGTATAAGCCTGAAATAGAAAGCATGTATTCTAATCCTGATTTTATCAATAACTTAGATCAATCTAAACTTGATGTTTATAGGACAACTAAACCAGGGGTAGATGCTTTAGGAAATAAAACAATTAATCCTGCATTTGATGCTACTTGGAAAAATCGTGTAGGTATATTTGGAAATTATTCAGCACCTACAAACAACGTACAACAATCTTCTGTTTACTCACCAAGTAGTTCTCAGTTTGGTTCTCCTACTGATGATCAAGGTAACTACTATATGCCTAACTCAGAATATACACCAATAGAGCAACCAATAAATCAAGTGCCTGCAATGCAACAAATGCAACAACAACCTCAGACATCATTACAACAAGATCAAGAAGAGTATTCTCCTATACAACAACCTTCTTCTAAATCAGGTAACTCTGGTTCAAAGTGGTCAAAAGGATTAGAGACATTTGGTAATAACTTACTTACAGGTTTAGAATCTGCACTTCCTTATTTGAGACCAAGTAATCAAAGACCTATGGATCCTGAGGCTTTCACTGGTGAGATGTTTGCTTTGGCTACAAACCAATTAGAACCTGTAAAAGCTCAGAAGTTTGTTCCTTATTTAACTCAAGGTATCCAAGTTAGTTTACAGGATCAAATGAATGAGGTGACAGCACAATCTCGTGCTGCTGAAAGATTAGCTAGAGGTAATCCTGAAGCACTTGCTATAATTGCTGCTCAAGCTTATGATGCTAAGAATAAAATAAAAGGCGAAGAGTTTAGACTTAATCAAGGAGAGAAGCAACGTGTTGCAGAAACTAACAGACAAGTGTTGAACGAAGCTAATAGGGTGAATCTTGGTATAATGGATGAGCAATATGTAAGACAACAAACTGCTAAGTCTAAAACTAAAGAACAGGCAATCACTGCACTTAAGTCTATCTCTAATAAGATTCTTCAAAATAAACTTGAGAATAAACAATTAGGAATATATGAAAATCTATATGGTTTTAGATTTGGTCCAAATGGTCAAGCTTATAACACAAACATTACAACTTTCAACACTCCTACTGTAAACTCTAGTTCTACTGCATTAAATGATTTAACAATACCAGAAAGACAGAAAGCTATTGAGGATGCTAAAAAAGCAAAGATAGCTAAGACTGCTAATAAAGGACAAGGTGGGATTGTAAAATCTATGCATGAACTCTAATTGAATTGATTATATAAGATTACCAACTTTTGTTAGTAGTCTTTGTATATGTAATATTTTAAATTATATTTGTTAATTATACTAACTCATGGCTTCATTCACTGACGCAATATCGACCTTTGACCCTTACGTCTCACAACTTCCAGTTGATGCGATGGTAAAGGTTGGTATGTACAAGCAACAAAAGTACGACGAGGGTGTACAAAAAATTCAAGGCTATATAGATAACATAGCTGGATTAGATGTATATAGACCAGTTGATAAACAATATCTTCAATCTAAGCTAAACGAATTAGGAAGCAATCTTAAAGGTGTTGCTGCTGGAGACTTCTCTAATCAACAAGTAGTTAACTCTGTTGGTGGAATGGCCACACAATTGATTAAAGATAAGCAAGTACAAAATGCTGTAGCTTCCACTGCTAATATAAGAAAGCAGGATATTATAATGGAAGAAGAAGCAGCCAAAGGAGAAGGCTTAGAAAATCAAGATCTTTATAATGATCAGAAGATGAAGTATTTATCTTCTACAGAAACAAATGGATCTTTTGTTAATGGTAGATATGTTCCTTACATCAATGTTAATAAGAAGTTAAAAGAGATTGGTGACTTAGTAGGAATAAAAGGAAACATTGTAGAGCAATTATTTAAAACTGATACTCAAGGTAATCCATTGCCAAAGTATGTTAAAAATCCTAAAACTGGAAAGCTAGAACAAAAAGGATATCAATGGAATGATCTTGCTGTAACTGAAACCTTCAAAGGTAAAGATGCTGCTAATTTATTATCAGCATTCAAATCAGCATTAACTCCAGCAGACTATCAACAGTTAGCAATCACTGGTAGGTATATGTATAAGAATTACGATGCTGAACAAGTTGCAGATTTAGCAACAACTGAGTATAGTGATCAATTAAATACATTAGATAAAAGAATAGATGAGCAAAAGTTATATTTAATCGATGCAGAAAATGCTGCTAAGCCTAACACTGATGATATAACTGCACACAGTCAAATGTATTCTTTATTAAATCAGCAAAGAGATTCTATATTAAAAAATAAAACTACTATAGAAGATAGTATTTTAAAAGGTAATCTTGATGCAGTTAAAAGTAGTGTATATGCTGATAGGTATCTAACAGATATGAGTACTAGAATGTCTAGTATAGAAACATCTAGAAAAAGTGAAGTGAGTCCATTGTTTGACATAAACGATAAGAATAGAAGATTTGCTCTTGATGTTAAATCAAAAAGAGACGAAAACTATTTTAAAAGATTAAATTATAATTTAAGTGCTTCTAGATTTCAACTAGAAAAAGATAAGAATGAACTTGATAAAAAGGCATTCGAAATGAAGTATGGATTAGATTCTAATACACTCCAACCTATAAATACTGCTTTACCAAGTGAACTTAACTTTGAAGATCAAAATATAGTTAATCGTGTAAATACACAAGTAGAAACTAAATACGAAAGTTATGTAGATGCAACTAATAAAGCTGCAATGACATTGGCTAAGCAATACTTCAAAAATCTTCCTGATAATAAAGATCTTACAGAAGAACAACTAAATCTTAAACTAGCAAATACATTAAAGAAGTATAATGCTCCATTAGTTCCTGGTGAAGAAAATAAGATATTAAACAACTTTGCATTAAAAGGTCTTGCAGAATTTAAAAAGAATAAAGGTAGTGTTCCTTTAGAAAATCAAGGAGCCTATAATTCTTTTGATGAATTGTTACAAGCAACTACCAGTATGAGAACTGGATTACAAACTATTGATAAAAAAGCAAAACAGTTAGCTGTAGAACAAGGCATTGATGTAAATGCTATAGCTGATATTTCAAAGAGCGCAAAAAGTTTTAATATAAAAATATTAGAAGGATCAAGTGGCGATCAACCTTATTTAAATGAAGTTGTTAATTTATCTAAAGAAGATGCAATGAACCTTGCTAGAGTAAGAAGTTCAGAGAATTCTTTATTTACTTCAGATGCAGAAAAACTACAATCAGATTCTGCTTACAGAAAACTTATTTCAAAATTTGGAGAAAGAAAAGCTGGACTTATTGTAAAACAATCACGAAATTATAATACACCAGTTAATGAATTAATTGATAAAATGAATGATGGGCAAAATAAAAAATTTGCAAAAATCAAAGCTCAATTATATAAAGATAATTCATTCATAGATCAAGGTCAAAGAGTTCCAGTTTTTGTAGACGATGATAATAAAGAAGCTGTAGGTAATAAATTATCAACAGTTCTTAATCAATACAAAGATATTATTCCAGGTGGAGAAGATGTTGCAAATAAACTAATTGATGACATAACAGCTAATAAATTTAAAGCAGATGTTAACATTATTCCTACAGGAAATTTTGGAGAAACAAGTTATGAGTTAGAAGTAAATGGTGTTTCAATTCCAATCAGTGCATCAGATTATCCATTCCTTACTAATCAAAAACCACCTAAAGGAAATGTAATTCCTACATTTGTAACAATGTTAGATAACAATGGAACTTCTAATCTTACAGGTAGCAGCAATAAAGAAACTGGTAATTTATTTAGTAGCTCTAAATTTTTAAATTATAAAGATCCTAGATATACATTAACTGGTGATTATGTTACAGACTTAGATAACAAAGATCTTTATTGGCTTAAATTATATAAGCACGATACCTATGGTCAGGAAGAAACAAAAGTAATATCTTATGATCAACCTATTCCAAAATATGTAAATGGTCATTTCAATCCTGTATTAACGACACTACCTATTGGTTTTACTACTGATATCATTAAACAAATTGAACCCAAATCTAGATAATGGCTAACGAATTAAAACCAGTAAATCTGCCAGCAGCAATGCCAGATTATAACTTTAATACAATGCCTGCTATTAGTACTCCAACTAATAACAACACTGCTCCTGATTATCATCAGCAAGTAATGGCATTAGCTACTAAAGGTTCAGCAGATATAAGCAACACTCTTCCATTATTATCTGGAAAGGATGTAGATACATCTGGTAGATATCCTATAGTCTATCCTGGTATAGATAACGAAAGTGTATACGCTGAACAACAAAGTTTTTTTGAAAAGGGAGTAAATGGAGTTAAGAAATTAGCTGGTATTGGTAGTGCTGCATTTATAGGAGGTACAGTAGGACTTGTTAATGGTATATATCAATGGTCTAAAGATGGTAAGTTCAACTCGTTTTATAATAATGAATTAACTAATTCATTAAATGATTACACAGAATCATTAACAGATTCAATTCCTTTCTATAAAACAGAAAGACAGAGAAATGCAAGCTGGTGGGAACCAACAAACTTATTTTCTGGAAACATGTTATTTGACAACATTGTTGGTAATATGGGATATGTTGTTGGAGCAGGTGGTGCTGGTATAATTACAGGAGGAATTATTAACTCAGCATTAAAAGGATTAGGTGCAGTTGCAGGTCTTATAGCATCAGGAGCAAAAGGTGCTGCAACAGCAGATGCTATTCTTGGAGAAGCTATATCTCTTGGAACTTCAGAAGCATTAGGATCAGCTACAAATAGATTACAGGCTGCATGGACAGCTGCAAAATCAAAAGGATTAGTTGATAAAGGCGTTAAGGCCATTGCCTCCACTGCTGGTGAAGCAAGTCTTGAGGCACTTAATAATAGTAGAGAGTTTAAAGCTAAGATGGTTGAGGACTATATAGCTAAGTATGGTATAACTCCTAGTGGAAAAGATCTTGAAGATATTAATAGATATGCTGAATCTGTAGGTAATACTAGTTACGCTCTTAACACAGCTGTATTGAGTGCGTCTAACTACGTCATGTTACCAAAGATATTCTCTTCTTCTTTCAAGTCAGAGAAAACATTATTAAACAATATTGCTAGAGATGGTGAAAAATATATTTCTACATTACCTCAATCAGGATTTGCTAAATATGCTTATGGTACAAGTAAAGGATTAGGTACTATCTTTGCAAAAAGTGAAGCTGCTGAGGAAGGTGCACAATATGCAATCACTACAGGTACACAAAACTATTTTGCTAGAAAAGCAAGAGGTGAAGACTCTGGCATAATTAGAGATATGTTAGGGTATGGTATTAAAGAAGCTCTTACCTCTGATGAAGGTTTATTAAATATCTTTACAGGTGGTGTGTCAGGTGGACTTGTTTCTTCTGTTAGCACTATAAAACAAAGAGGAGTATTTGGATATGGAGGAGATGAGCAAAAGGTAAGAGATGCTGCTATTCCTGCATTTACTAATACAACTCTTAAGAATAGATTAATTGATGCAGAAAGTAATATTGCTGCAGGCGAACAAATTCAAAGAGAAAGAGAAGCAAGAATTGCTGAGGGAGATATACTTGGTGCAAAGAATCTAGAAACAGATTACGCTCATGCGTTTATTGATACACGAATGAAGTTTGGTGCATCTGAATTCATCTATGATGAAATAGCTGACATGAGACAGCAAGCACTTACAAATTTTCCAAGTCTTCAGAAAGAAGGAGTTGCTAACGCTCTAGATACAAAAGAAACATTCTTAGCTCGTTTAGATAACATTGAAGAACAAGCTAGATATACAGAGAAAGTAAATGAGCAGTTAACTACGACATTTGGTTTAGAGTTAAACGACAAAGCTGAGCGTAAATATTCTGACAGAACTATTGACATGCTTACGTATGGACTAGTTAAAATCAGAGACTTTAGTAATCGCATAAGTCAAATGCAAAATAGATTACTAAATGATGGTATAATTACTGATGAATTAGTTGATGCTATTAATAATAAAAAAAGCACAAAGGATGCCATAGCAAATATTACTAAGGTTGTAGATGAAACATTTGCTAACGAACCTGTTAGTAAAAGAGATGAAGCTATTGAGTTGATAGAAGATGTAGCAAGACTTGCTAAGTTCAGAAAAGGATATACACAAGAATATAATTCTATATTTGAGAATCCAGAAGAGTATGAACTTAAACCAGTAACTGAGAAAGTAAGACAAAGAACAACACCAAATGCTTTAGGGTATGAACAAATAGATATAGATAAAGAATACTCTTTAACTTCTCCTCTTTATAGACAAGGAGACGTTCTTGTTACTGCTCCTACAGTTAAGATTGTTGGTGAAACAGAAGGTGGTGAATATAAAGTTCAAATGCCTAATGGTGAGATTACATACATGCGTCCAGAACAATTTAAGGATGAGTATGAAAGAACTGAGTTTGAACCAACAGATCAAATCATACTTAATCTCATAGATCAAGTTACTACAAAGGAATTAAACAAAAGAGGATATTACACTCCAGAAGATCAAACACCTATTGATTATGCAAACTCTTTAGGTATTCCAAATTTAATTGATGCTATTGAAACAGAAATGGCTCCTGAACTTGAAAAATACAAACAAGAGCAGGAAGAAGCTAGAGAGAAAAGAGCTATCCTTAAAACATTACAAGACGAATTAACTAAGGTTCAAGAAGAAGCTAATAAGAACGCATCATCTACAGTTACTACTAGTTCAAGTGTTGCCTCTGAAGTTAAGCATTCTATTGCTGAGGAGAATAAGAAAGATGCAGCAAACATCTTTATAACAACTTCTACTAGTTCAATTGAGAAGGAAAGTAAAGATGATTACGTTATAAGGTTTAATACCTTTATGAACAATGCTCGAAACTTTAAGAACAGAGCAAAGTTAGAAGCGATCATGTTTACTCTTGACACTGAATCTAAATTAGGATTGAGTGGTGCTGTTCCATATATGTGGGGACAGAAAGAAATGACTGAGGGAAGACAAACAGCAATGACAAACACTACATCAGGTAATGTAGTTCTTGCATTTGTTGAAGTTGATAAGAATGATGATAAGTTCTTTATTGATGCACAAGGTAATCGATTAGGAAAAGTTGGTGAGCCTGTTGACTTAAATAAGGTTGTGCTTGCTGATATGCCAACTGCAAGTTTAGAAGTTGGTAAAAATAAAGAAGGAAAACCTTTTACTAGAAATAGAGAGAATCAACAAGAAGAAGCTGAGGCTTACAAAAAGTCATGGCAAACATTTCGTGAAACAAAACTATTTGGAGAAAAAGCAAATTACTATTCATTTAAGTTTGTAGTATCAAAAGGTAAACCTATCATTAATGAATCTTCTCCAACAAAGAATTCTGTAGGAGGAAATCTATTATCTAATGATATATTACAGAATAATCAAGTTCTATTAGTTAACACTACAGGTAAGTTTACCCACGTAGATGGTGTCATTTATGACTTACCAGTAGGTAGACCATTCATTGTATTTGATGACTTATTACAAGTTGTTAATAACAATACGTTATCTGATAACCAAGCAAAGACTGTTCTTAGCATATTTAAAGAATTAGTTAACACAACTATTTCTCAAAGTAAAGGTGGTAAAGATACATATGATCCTAAGAAGAATGTATTCTTAAGAAACATATTATTCTTTAGTGATAAAGAAGATTCTACTAGTGAGAATAAAGTTTATCTTAAAGGTACAAACTTACACATAGGTAGTAATGTATATGATCTTGTTACGTTAGATAGACGTGAGAAAGAAATACTTGATCAGTTAAAGACAGTATATCACACTGTTAATAATAAAACTTTAGACAAAGGAATAACTGAACCTTTTGTAGAATACTACACAGAAGGAGATGAAGTTAAGTCTAGAGAATGGAAGAGCTATCAATCTTATCTGTTGTCACCAACTACTCCAGATGGTAAGGCTAGAGAGATGCCTGTTACAACATCTGTAGAAAAAGAAACGCCTGCAGTTCCTTACAGTTACACTCGTAAGTATGTTAAGTTATTAGGATTTGAATTGCCTATTGAAAAGCCTAAGAAGCAACCTGCTGCTACACAAACATCAGAAGAAGTTCCTACTACTGATGTATATGATAATTCTTATCCTACTGAGAAGTATGGCGACATAAATTACAAATATACAATTAATGATAAAGGTAATCCTGAGATTGATATAGATCCAAATAGTGAAGCTGTAAAAAGTATTGCTAAGAATCCTGAACTTATAGAAACGTTCATAACAGCATTAAAAAAGAACAATTTATATTCTGTATCATTTACTCCAGAAGAAGTTGTTATATCATTATACACTGGGGTTATTAGTAGTCAGATAAAAAAAGATACGCCACAAACTGCTGAAGAAAAAACTGTTGAAGAACAACCAGTTATTAATGAGGAAGAAGTTAAATCTGATATAGCAGCATCCACTCCACAAGAACCTACTATAACAGTTGGAGAAGAAGACGATGATTTATTTAGTTTAGCTAGTGAAGGAGAGTCAATGAATCAAGATGATATTGATGCATTTACAAGATGGGCCAAAGCCAATCTTCCAATGATGCCTTATCAGTATCTTGATAACATGATGCGTACTCGTGATGGTAGACTTGCTTTTGGTAAGGTTTCTAAAGGTGTTGCATACATTGTAAAGAATGGTAAGAAAGGTACAGAGTATCACGAATCATTCCACTTTGTATTTAATCACTTGTTACCTAAAGAACAACAAGACGCAATGCTTAATGATGTTAGATCTAGAGAAGGATCGTTTGAAGATAGAGCTAGTGGCAAAACTGTAACCTATGCTGATGCTACAGATCTTCAGATTGAAGAAAAGCTTGCTGATGACTTTGCTGATTTCAGATTAGGAAAGATTAAAGCTAAATCTTTATCTGAAAGAATCTTAGAATTCTTTAGAGGGATACTTGATTTCTTTAAATCTATTATAGGTAAGGAAGATAAGATTGAAAGATTGTTTAAAGCAATTGATAAAGGTCAATTTGCTAATAAGCAATTGTTAGATATAAATAAAAGGCTGCCTACTAAATTTAGTTTAAGTGTTTCTGAGAGACAAATTAACGCAATGGTAGAAGACATAACTGCTCGTGTATTCAGAGCAATTATGCCTAACAATAAATCATTATTTGATTTTGAAAAAATAAACATTCAGTCAGTTCTTAATAACATTAGAGAAACTAATCCAGGTTATAACCAGATGTCTAATGCTGTATGGAAAGAATTATTGGTTAAAACAAAGAACTTTATTTCAGGATTAAAAGTAAACTTTGATGGTGAAGCATTCGTAAACATCAACGATGAGAATGCAAATAAAAACGATTATGCTGCTGATGCATTTAGTGTAGACTATAAAAAGTCATCCCCATTTGCAATTAAGTTATTAGTTAGCTCTTTAGTTAAAACTAAGAAGCATGAGTATGGTTTGTTTGGTAAACCTTTATTAGATAAAGCTCCTTCTGATCTTGGTGGTGGTTACCAATTAGTACCATACAATCAAGCATTCAGTACATTGTTAAATCACTTCCAAAATGTAAAAGATCAAGATACATTTGTAAAGAAGTTAGTTGAATTAGCAAAAGAAAAATCTGAGTACACTGCTTTGTTCTTAAGACTTAAAGGAGATATTGGAAGTGGTAAGATTGACTTTGATACTTACGATGATTATGATTGGAGATTATTTACTTCTGCATTCTTAACATTTACTAAACAAAGACCAGAAGCAATTAAACAATTCAAGAGAGGTAATGATATTACTATTGGCTCAGCTGTACAAGTTGGATCTGTTAAAGATATCAAGAACACGTGGTATAATGATATGTTAATATCTGCTGTTGATCTTGATGTTTGGGAAGCTAATGTAGAATATGTTCCTAAAGAAAATGAACCTGCTAGATTAATTAAGAAGACAGGAAACTTCTACACTATTAATCAGAAGGCAGTAAGAGAGTATGATATCAAAGACTCAGAAGGCCAATTAGAATTTTTAAGAAACCTTGGTATTAACTTTGGTGAATATAACTATGATAGAATTTCTGATAAAGGAACATTTGCAAAAGCAGTTAATAGTATTCGACTTGGATTGCTAGGACTAGGTGGTAAAGTATATAAAATAAAAGGTAAGCAATTAGATGTTGATAAAGGATTAGAATCATTATCAGCTTTATATGCTAAAGCTACATCTAGTGCTATTAGTACCACTTTAATAAATGTTAATGGCGAACAGATTCAAGAGTTTACAGATAGTAATGCTCCTTCATACTTTGAATCTGTATTTAATTCTGTAGAAACTATTGATGAGTTACTTGAGGAAATGCCTCAATTGAATGATGTATATTCTGCTAGCTCTGATTTATTGAAACCAGGAGGAATATTCTTTGATGAAAATCGTAAGAGAACCAGCCTTCCTTTAAAAGTTCAATACATAAATGGTGAAGAAGATTTATTAAAAGGTGGAGGTAAAGATACATCATCTCTTGATAAAGGAGATAGATTAACTGTTGAGATTAATCAAAACATTGATGGTAACTATTATATATTAATTCCTGCAGATAGTTCTACAGAGTGGATGATGCGCATGGGTAATAGAATTAGCTATGATAGATTTGAAGATGGTGAAACAGGTATTCAAGATTCGCTTCTTATATTCCACAACTATCTATTTGATGAAATCAATCTTGCTAGAGATGCAGAAAGAAGATCAAAGGCTTATCACATCAGTGATAAGATGGCTAAAGAATTAAGATTCTTTAAAGGTATTCTTTCTGAAAGCATGTTAAATAAAGTTAATGAATTAATTGATTCCCCAGAATTCAACAAAGATATATTTGACAACTTCCTTAATGAGGAAACTTCAAAAGTAGTTAATGGTGAAACCATCACTAAGCAAGAAAATTTAACATCTATAAATGATAGTATTGTTAAGTTTTTAAATGCTTCAAGAGATGAAGTGAAGAATCTATTAATTGAGAATAATCAAATCAGTAGTACTGTTAATAGAGATGGACAAATTAGATATAAGTATCTTGGATTACTTGATAAGTTTGTAAATGGTAACAAGTTAAACAAGAAGAGATTAAGTGAAGATGAACTTAATAACATCCTTTCATTTGTTAATACTAATTATATCCTTAATAACATTGAGTTACATAAGATATTGTTTGGGGATCCTTATCAATTTAAAACTGATAAAGGATTAAGTGAAGCTACCAAACGTGCTAAGTCATTCTTATCACAACGTAGAAGATCTTTTGATTCTCGTGAGTATACTAATTTCTTGAATAGAGAAATGAATAAGGTGGATGGCATTCAATTAATGCCAGGTGATCCAGGATATCATGAGTTCAAACATTACTTAAGAACTATAACTACCAATGATGTATACACAGTTGATAACCTAGCTAATAGTGATAAGCCTTATGCTGATAAATATGCTAGAAATAATGAAACTGATGCATCTTCTCGTTTGTCTCCAACTGCTTATAGAGAGATTAAGAAAAGAAATGCACAGTGGCCTCAAGAAGCTGAAGATTTTCATCAGTGGCAAATGGCTTGGACTAGACAAAATTGGCCAAACTACAAATACACCAATCGTGAGTTAGAGGCACACGATATTGCTTTAGTAAAGAAACCAGCTCCTAACTATATGATAGATGTATTAAAACCTATTGTATCTGGTAGTAAGTATGGTAAAGACTTTATTGATAACGTAATTGATAAGTTCTCTCAAGTTCCTATTTACTATAGTATGGTAAAAGGTAAGGTTTCAGAAGAACATTATCTTAGAATGTTTAATGATAAGGTAGACTATGATGTTGTAATCTCTGGTAGAAAGATGGGTGCTGAAGATGTGCGTGAGTTATATAATAGTAATGGTACTTATAACAATTCTGAGATTGATAAGAGTACCTTTATAGATATACCTTGGTCAGCTTATGGTATTCAACAAGAAAATAGTTATGATAGAGAGAAACTTCAAACAAGAGGATCTCAGTTAAATAAATTAGCCACTGTAGACTTGTTTAGTAATGGTGTGCCTATTGGTGCAACTCCAGAAAGACAAGAGATTATTAGAGAAGCAGTTGATAGAAATAACGTAGCTCTTTCTAAATTGATTCACCAAGGATATGTAAACTTATTAAATAAGCTTGGACTAGAAGATCTTGGTGGTACATATAAGTTAGTTGATAAATCTGCTGTTGCTGATATATTGAGACAATCAATGTTATCTCAGCAGATGTCCATCAATGCATTAGATAGTGTTACGTTAGTAGATGGAGAGTTTGTAATTCCTTTTGAGGCATCTACAAACTATGCACAGATTAAGAATCTTCTTTATTCTATAGTTAATAAGACTATTGTATCTCCAAAGATGAATGGCTTCTCTGGTGTGCAGGTATCATCAGCAATGATGGAGGATGCATTAGTGGGAAGAACATTAATGGAAAAATATGAAGTTATTGTAAATGGTGAGAAGAAATTCAAATACAGAGATATTACTAGAGAAGATTTTGAAAAGCTTTCAGATGAAAAGAAAAAGAACGTAAGCTTTGGTGCAAAAGATCTTAAGTTCTATGAGGACGAAGATGGTAAAAGATATTGTGAGATATATCTTCCTAACTATTTAACTAAGTATTTCCCAGGACTAAGTGAAGCAGAAGTTCTACAAAAGATAAATGAGTCTCCAGATGCTGATAAGATCTTAAGTGGTATTGGTTTTCGTATTCCTACAGCAGAACTATCTGCTGTTGAAGTATTTAAGGTGAAAGGTTTCTTACCTGCATACATGGGTAGATCAGTGATAGTTCCTTCTGCAATTACAACTAAAGCAGGATCTGACTTTGACATTGACAAATTGAATATGTACTTGAGATCTGTATATACAGATGTAGATGGTGACGTTCGTTTAGTTAAGTTAAGAGGAAATGAAGAAGAAACTAAAAACTACTTCAGAAAAGTATTTGATGATACAGTAGAACAAGAGATTGTAAGACTTTCTAAATATGATAACTTTAGAGATGTGCTTGTAAACTTCTTCAATAAGCTAGAAGCAATTCAACAACAAGAAGGACAAGTAAATTTAAATAGCCTATCAGAAGATGATCAGAGATTCTATGCTATTCATGAAAACATATTAAGCAACATTATGGATCAGGCAACTGAGAATGGTGTCATGCCTTCTGATTACATGAGAGCTCAAATAGAAACTATTGGAGATGTTAAAGATGAATTGTTTGCAAAAATATTAGCATCTAAAACAAGAAGCCAATATGTAGAAAAAATGTATGGTAAAGCATTAGAGAATGAATTCTATGATTCTCTAGAAGAACTACTGACATTACCAGAAAACTTTGATAGACTTGTTAATCCTAATACAGATGAATCTTTAAAAGACTTAGCTAAAGAAATTGATAAGTTAGAAGGAGTAGATGAATCAACTGTAGTAAATCCTTTACTTAATAGAGGATTCATGAGTGGGATGAGACATGCATTTACATTAGCTAAGAAATGGGTTGGTGTTGCTGCTGTTAATATCACTGGTAACTCGTTGTATCAAAAGACTCAAGTGTATGTAAAAGATTCTGCTACATCACTATTGTTTCCTCATAATACTATTGAGATCAATGGTCAGAAGCATATATCTTTATCAGGTATGTTAAATACTCTTGGTCAATATATCTCTGATAAACTATCTGAGTATGCTAATGGTTTTGTGGACGTTGCAAAAGATCCATACATCTTGAAGATTATATATAGTGATCGTATTGTAGGATCGTTTATGTTCTTAGAAAGAGCAGGTGTATCAACTGATACTATTGGTTATTTTATGAATCAACCAATTATCAAAAAGCACATTAACTATTTAGATACTACAAAGAAATCTTTAAACTCTATCAATAATATAAACAACGTACGATACACTGAAAAATCATTTAAAACAAGCAAGTCAAATCTTCAAAAAGCAAAATTAATATTGGCTGAATATAAAGAAAGTGGTGATATTGGAAAGTTAAATAAATTATTACAAGATGGTATTAAGAATAGAAATAGTTTAAATAGTATTGATAATGCAATACAGCATCTTTTATTACAAGAGTTTTTAAAAATAGCTGATTTAGCAAGTGCAAACTTTAAAGTTAGTCAAGCTATTAACTATGATACTACTAACTTTAGAAGCTCTGAAGAATTTGATAGGAAGAATGAGATACGAGATTCTGCTAAAGAAGATAATCTTATTGCTGGTATTGATGGTATATTAAAATCATCATTCATTTCTCCTATCATTAATGCATTGGAATCTTCTACTGAAGCATTGGGTGAGATCTTGGTATTCAATAAGAATCAATTTAGACAAGTGTTGAAAGATACATTAAAGTATTATTCAAACAGTAAGTATATTAGTACATACAAGTTTAGAAAGATTGCTGAGAAGGCCACTGCTTCATTCTTGGATTATTTGATATATACAAAAGGTCCATACATAGATCTTAAAGGATTGTTAGTAGATGAAGATAGTGTTGCAGACAAAGTATTGAAGTATAAAGAGTCTAGAAAGGATATACAGATTCTACAAAAACTTTCTGTAGTATTTAGAGAGAATGCAGAGAATAATGTAAAAACTGTTAAGCTTAACTCTAAACTAAATAATTCATTTGATGAGAATGTACTAACAGGATATATGAGAGAGATGAGAAATGATAGTGATCCTGAGGTAAGAAAGTTATATAATGATATTGTAAGAGTAGTAATCACTCAAGGAAGTGTTATGCATCCTGGATCATTAAAGAGGATTGTCCCTTTAGAAGATTATGCAAGTATAATTGCACCAATCATGAAAAATTTGGTTTACGATGAAGACATCACTAACTTTGCTAGAGGTAACTGGTTCCAAAAGAACATGTATTATGATAGGGATGTAGCTGTTTTACACACTCCTAAGTTTATTGCAGGTATGAAGGCAGTAGATCCAGAGACAGGAAATAAAATAACTGTAGCAGTTCCTGTAGAAGATTATACTGATATAGCATATCCAGAAGAGTATGAACTTCCAGAAGATCCAGAGATATTAGTAAAAATGTATTACATGCCTACAGTTGTAATAAATAAAAAGTTAGGAGCTACGTATGATAATAAGAAACTATTACGTATTAGTGAAAACGCACAAGGCGCAGGCTCACCTATTATTGTAATTCCTAGAATCCTTTCAGCACCTTATGGCATTGATGAGGCTGTTGATTTTGAATCAGCACACACTGTACCAAATAAAAGATATGCAGTGTTAGAATCTCAAATAGGGGAGGCTATTAATATGAGATATGGATATGAATTAGTTACTGACGATGATCAAAATCCAATATATGATAAAGATAATAAGGGAAATAAATTTTTCTTTTATAAAGCAATCAACTTATTTGGAGATCCTGGACTAGCTGTTGAATATGCATTATTTAAAGACAGGTCATCATTTGACAACAATACAAAAATAGTTGATGCTCCCCTTTCTAATAGAGATATTGCTAATGAATACAATAGTAAGAAGTTCAAGAAAGAAGGAGAGGATAGAGATTATGAAACAGATGCATTATCAGAAGATTTAAAATGTTAAATAAATGGCACAAATTTGTAGCATAGGATTAGATAGAGCAATAGCAAAAGTAGTTGCTAACAAACCTTGGTTGGAATATAACAGGGAGGAGAACTATATTGAGGTATTGCCTTCTGCAGAAGCTAGGATTGGAGAGTATAATATTGCACCTGTTACTAGAGGATATGCAAAATCATTAAACACTTCTATAAATAAAGGTCGTGATATAGGCACCATGTTCTATCCTACTACTATGGGATATCGTCATATTGTAAAGATTGCTCCAATCAGAGAACAGTTAGAACTATTAAATGCTGAGGATGAGCAAGAGAAAAAGGAACTAGAAAAAAAGATTCTAGAAAAAGAAGCCACTGCAATTAATTTAGTTGAGCAAGAAAGAGGAGATTACACTGCAGATGATAGAGGTGAATTCTATCAACTAGGTAAAACATCTACAGAAACATCTAAAGCATCTGATAAAACTGTTGCATTAGTAAAAGATTTATTAAATAGAATAGGTGTCAAGGTAGAAGTACTTTCTAAAGTTTCAGTTAATGGTGTATCTCAAGATATAAATGGTGTAGCTGACATCATGCAGAAGCTTGTACAAGTTTCTCAAGGAAAGATTAATGTAGCTCTTCCAGAAGAAGCTATGCACTTTGTTGTAGAGATATTAAAACAAAAAGATCCTAAGCTATATAATAAATTATTATCTGAGATAAATGGATATGAATTATACAATCGTGTAGTTGATGAGTATGGAAAGTTAAAATCTTATCAAGAACCAGATGGTAGACCTAACATCAAGAAGTTAAAGGACGAAGCTATTGCTAAAATATTAACTGAGGTTATTATTAATCAGAATGAAAATGTAACAGAGAAACCTCAGAACTTGGCAAAGGTTGAGAGTTGGTGGCAGACAATCATTAACGCACTTAAGAATATATTCTTACAGAGTGGATTTGATCAAGTGGCAATGAAGGTGTTGTCTGGAGAATTTGAAGGAACTGTAGAAGATGCTAGATTAGAAAACGTATATCTTCAAGCTACAGATGATCCTCAAACAAGAATCATTAATGCCTTAATGGATCGTAAAGTGGAAGAACTACCTAATCAGAAAGGATACACGTTTGAAGGTAGGCCATTGACTCGTGTAACTAGTATTGTTGATCGTTGGTATGGTGAAAGGTTCAAAGAGAAAGCATTAACAAAGAGTGAATATCAGACAGCAGTAGATGATTTAAAAACTGAGAAGGGTACTAAAGGTCACAATGATATTCAAAATATAATAGAAAAACATCTTCTAAATAGTGATAGAACATTCATTAGAGATAGAGAAGATAGACCAGATGATAGTGGATATATTTCACAACTAGATCCTGATACAAGAAAGTATTATGATTTACTTAAAGAAAACATGACAGAACGACTGGCTAGTTTTCCTCAAGGTACAAAGTTCCTTACTGAGATGACTATATTCGATGGTAAGAATTTAGTAGGTAAAGTTGACTTTATTGCAGTTACGCCTGAAGGAAAGGTTAGTATTCTTGACTGGAAGTTTTCAGATATCAAAGTAAAAAATAAAGAGTCTGATATTCCATGGTATAAAAGAGAAGCTTGGAGATTACAAATGCAGAACTATAAAAAGATTTTGCAAGAGGGTTATAATATATCACCTAATAGTTTTGAACAAACTAGAATGGTTCCTATTAAAACTGTATTTTCTGGAGGTAATGCTCAGAAAAATATACTACCAACATTAACTGGTCTTGAGATAGGTGATGTAATACCAGCTCGTGAAGAAAGATCATATCTATTACCATTAGCATTAGAAACAGAAACTACTGGTAATGAGAAATTAGATAACTTGATTGAGAAATTAAACAAGGTGTATGAGAACCTTTATAAAGGCAAGGTTCCAGATTCTGAACGTGCAGATAAGTTTGAGCATTTGAATAAACTTTTCTATGCAATTAGACAACTTCAGATGAGGCGCAACACTATTCCTTTATTAGAAGAAGCAAAGATTATAAATGCTGAAGTGGCTAGATTAGTTAAAGAGTATAAAGCAAACTTCATTGGTAGAGATCTTTCTACAATAAATGAGTTAGAGAAGAAAGAGTTTGCAGGCAATATAATGGAATTTGAAGATGCTCTTCTTGTATATAGAAATCTTCCTAGTGAGCTTAGTGATTTGTTCAGACATGATATGGATGGAGCAGAGAAACAACTATGGGATGATATCAGACGTACTAAAGAAGAGGCTGATGATTTGTTTTTAGATTTAGAAAAGATATCTAAGGAATTTGTATCTGAGATTGTAGCTAGGAAAGAAAACATATTTGACTATCTTTCTCCTGAGAGGGTTATCAAAGGATTTGCAAAGATGTTCCAGGCTACATCCACCTTACAGATGAAGTCAGCAGAGTTACTTTATAAGTTAGCAAGCAAAGCTTTAGGTAGAGCATCTATGGATACTTTAGAACAAGGTAAGATATTAATAGGTTTAAAAAATAAATATGATGCATGGGCAAAAAGTAAAGGCTTAACTGTTAAGAACTATTTTGATATCATCAAGAAGAAAGATAAGAATGAACTTATTGATGAATTCCAAACAGAATTTTATACAAAGTTACAGCAAAAGATTGCTGAGAAAGACTACACTTGGATTAAAGCAAACATCGATAAAGAAGCATATAGAGAAGCTCTTAAAGATGAAAGAGAAAAAGAGTTAAAGAGGATTGAAAACAGAGTTAGATTTAAAAGCTTTGAAGATAATAAAAGAGATATAGAAAACGAAACCAATGAAGTGTATGAAAGATATAATACAAGCGCTGAAGATTCAGTAGGTTGGTTATTATATAGTGTTCTTAAGAAACATCCTAATAGAACTACTTGGGAAACTAATGAGTGGAAAGAACTTACTAAAAAAGAGAACGCTCCTGCTAAAGACTTCTATGATTATATAATGAAGCGTAATGCAATATATAATAATTAAGGATATATCAATGGTCTTCAAGCACGTACGTTTTTACCATTTGTTAGAAAGACATTAATGGAGAAACTTGTAATGGGTGGAGATGTAACAGTTGGACAAAGTTTATTAAGAAGTATTACTATCTCTGAAGGTGATGTAGGATATGGAGAAATTGATCCTATCACTAAAGAGACAGTTTATTCTATTCCTAAATACTTTACAAGAGATACAGGAGAGGAAATGAGTAGTGACTTATTTAGAAACATGACATTGCTAAATGACATGGCTATTAGATATCAATACCTAACTGAGATAGAAGATCAAATGAGATTGGTAGCTCGTGTAGAATCTAAGAAAGAAGCAATCAAAACATCTTACTTTGGTACCACTAAATATAATAAAGTTACAGGTGCTGTAGAGAAGACGAGTGATAACTCAGATAATACACAGTTACTGAGAGATATGATAGAAGCTATAGTTTATGGTCATAAGTATGTAGAGAGTGAAAACTTTGACCAATTACTAGGTAGTGTGTCTGGTTTTGGAAAAAGAATAAATAAATTAATAGGTATTAAGCTTCTTCCTGAAACATTTGATGATAGTCAAATTTCAATGAATAAGAGTATTACATCATTAAATAACTTCTTCCAATTAAAAACAATAGGGCTAAATCCACTCTCAGCACTTTCCAACTTATTTGGTGGATCTTTTCAGAGTATGATTAATGCTGGTACATATTTTACAAAAGCAGAATTCTTCAAGAATGAAATGATCATGGCTTCTAAATTCATGGATCAAGATGCTAAAAAGAGATTAGCGTTTTTAGAATACTTCTTACCACTTACAGAGAACTATAATAATGAAATTGCAAAACAATTATCAATAGGTGTCACTCAACAAGGTGTACAAGACTTATTGATGAGTATGATGAGAAACTCAGACCAGTTTGTTCAAAGTGTCAACTTCTTCACTTACATAGACAACACTATTTTAGTTGATGGTAAATTAGAAAATGCTAGACAATATCTACGTAAGAGTGATAAGTATCAAGGCATATACCAATTATCTGCAGAAGATAGAAGTAAACTAGAAGCTGCGTTTGATAATGAGGTTAAGAAGCTAGTTGAAGAGAAGGGTGTAATGACTCTTGCTACAGTGGATGAGAACAACAATTTAGTTATACCTGGTTTAGATCGTAAGAGCGATAGCGTATTAGAGTTAAGAAGAACTGTACAATCAATCACTAAAGATGCATTAGGTAACTTATCAGAAGATGATGTTAGAAGAATTAACTTAAACATCGTAGGTAAGTCGTTTATGATATTCAAAGGCTGGATTCCTAGACTTGTTGATGTTCGTCTTGGTGACATGAAATATAACTCTGGAAAAGAAGCATATGAGTGGGGAAGAACAAGAATGATTATGAATGTACTATCAGATGGTGTATTAAAATCTGCAGGTAGATTAAGTAATATGCTAAAAGCTAATGAGAAAGGTGTAGATTATATGAGGGAGATGTTTGATAAGAAAAAAAAGAAATATCAAGAGGAGACAGGCAAGGAATTAAAAATGACAGAGGCTGAGTTCATGGATCTTGTAAGAAGTAATATTAAGAATCAAGCCACTGACCTTGTATTCTATTTAACATTAACTTCTATGTTCTGGATGTTAAAAGCTCTAGCTCCTGAAGGTGATGATGATGATGATAAAGTTACTCAGAACAGATACAAGTTTATGTTAAGAGTATTAGATAAGGTGAGAGATGAGGTTGCATATTTCTACAACCCTTTATCTCTACTTGATCTTACTAAGTCTGGTATATTCCCTTCTGTAGGATTGATTCATAACTTTGAGAAAATATTTGAAAACTTTATAGCTGAGATGTATTACATAACAAAAGGTGATGAGAAAGCTGCTAAAAAGAATCAAGTAATTAAATATGCATTAAAAGGATTTCCAATTACATATGAGTTTGACATCCCTATATTATTATTCTTTCCAGATCTTGCTAAAGATTTAGGAATGAGAGCTCAAGCTGAAGCCAGACCAACAGGTAGGTAATAGCTATATTATGCATTATAGTTTTATATCTGCATACAACAACTAAAATTATTTAACTATTTTTGCTAGTATGAGGTTATACTCTATAACCTTGTGCTAGCTATAGACATTTATAACAATATCATATTATGGACATAATTTGCTCCACTGGCGAATGCCCTGTTATATTAGATGCTCAATGCGTATTTTACGAAGGAGCTAATCTAGTATGCACTGGTATTAATACTAACGATAATCTACAAACTGTAATACAGAAGTTAGATCAAAAAGTCTGTGAAGCCATAGGTGGAACAGGTACGTCTGGTACATCAGGCACTAGTGGTTCTTCTGGATCTTCTGGTTCTAGTGGACAGCAGGGTATTCCTGGTACACATGGTACTTCAGGAAGCAGTGGACGTAATGGAACTAATGGAACTTCAGGGTCTAGTGGACGTACAGGAAGCTCTGGTATTAATGGAACAGCTGGAACATCAGCTACATCAGGACGTAGTGGTTCATCAGGAACCTCAGGATCTAGTGGAACAAGTGGTAGTAGTGGACGTGGTGGTACAAGAGGTACATCAGGTTCAAGTGGTACAAGTGCTACATCAGCAAGCTCAGGTACATCAGCAAGCTCAGGGTCTTCTGCAACCTCTGGAAGCTCAGGACTATCTGGTGATAGATATAGAACATCTTCTACAACTACGTTTACATTAGGAGCTGGTGGTACAATTACTGTTGGTACTGGTTTATCATATACAGAGGGACAACAAATTATTATAGCTTATAATTATTTAAATTTTCAAATTTGTTTAGTAGTTAGTTATGATGAAGCTACAGGTCAATTAGTATTTACTTTTCCTTCTGAGGTTGATGGGTCTGGAACATATTCAATTTGGGATGTAAACTTACAAGGAGCATCAGGAGGAGATGGATCATCAGGAACTAGTGGTTCAAGTGGAACTTCAGGTACAAGTGCCTCTTCTGGAACTTCTGGGTCTTCTGCTTCTTCAGGTACATCAGCTACTGATGGATCTTCAGGTACAGATGGATCTAGTGGTACAGCTGCTACAGCTGGCACTAGTGGTACAGCTGGTACAAGTGGTATAGATGGTTCGTCAGGTACATCAGGAACTTCTGCCACAGCAGGTACGTCTGGGTCTAGTGCTACATCAGGCACATCTGGAACAGATGGCTCATCTGGAACAAGTGCAGCAGATGGTACAATGGGTACATCAGGAACTTCTGGTAGAGATGCTACTGCAGGTACCTCAGGACGTGATGCAACTTCTGGAACAGATGGATCAAATGGAACTTCAGCAACAAGTGGAAGCTCAGGTACAAATGGTACTAATGGATCTTCAGCTAGTTCTGGAGAAAGTGGAACATCTGGTACTTCTGCTACAAGTGGAACTACAGGAACTGATGGATCCAGTGGAACAAATGGTTCTTCTGGAACAGATGGATCTTCAGGAACATCTGCAAGTTCTGGAACATCTGCATCAAGTGCTAGTTCAGGAACATCTGGATCAAGTGGTACTTCAGCTAGTTCTGGATCTTCAGGAACCTCAGGCTCATCAGGTACAGCTGGTACAAGTGGTTCTAGTGCTACAGATGGTTCTTCTGGAACGTCTGCTACATCTGGAACAGATGGATCTTCAGGCAGTTCAGGTACTACAGGTACATCAGGCACTAATGGAACTGATGGATCGAGTGGTACAGCAGGTACAAGTGGATCTTCTGGGACCTCTGCAACATCAGGAACAGATGGATCTTCAGGTACTAGTGGGTCTTCAGGTACATCAGGAACTTCAGGAACTGATGGTTCAAGTGGAACTAGTGGAACAGATGGCTCATCTGGTACAGATGGATCATCAGGAACTACAGGAACTAGTGGAAGTTCAGGAACTTCAGGTACAACAGGTACAGATGGATCATCTGGAACAAGTGCATCTAGTGGTAGCTCAGGAACTAGTGGTACTACAGGTACAGATGGAAGCAGTGGAACAAGTGGGCAAGATGCAACAGCAGGAACTTCTGGATCCTCTGGAACATCAGCTTCTTCAGGTACTTCAGCTACAGCTGGAACATCTGGATCTAGTGGTGCCTCAGGTATTTCTGGTGGACAGTTGTATTATTTAAACTTATCACAGAACACTAGTTCTGCGTTTGGTTCTCCTACATATAAAAAATGGTCTGAAGATCCTTCAGGTGCTGCTGAGCAAACTACAACAGTTACAGCTGGTGGTAATGCTACAGTTACTTCTGCAACATTTGCTACAGATAGTGGAGTGCCTGGAATTACACAAATTCCTGGAGGTGTATGGGCATACTATATACACATGATGGCTGATCAAGGCTCAGCTGATGCTGAGGTGTATGTAGAGGTTTATAAATATACACTTGGTGCAGTATCAACATTGTTGTTTACAACAAACACAGCAATAGCAAACTTTAATAATGTTTCTCCTACACAGGTTTATACAGATGCCTTTTTCATAGGTGATGATCAATTGGCTACAGATCGTTTATATGCTGTAGTTAAAATACATAACCAAGAATCTAACTCTGTAGACTATACATTATATACAGAAGGGAGTTCTAACTATTCATATTCACAAACTACATTCAATGCTCCTTCAGGAACATCTGGAACCTCTGGTGTAAATGCTACAGCAGGTACAAGTGGACAGGATGCAACTGCTGGTACATCTGGTTCTTCTGCTACAGCAGGAACAAGTGGAAGCAGTGGTACTAGTGGAACTAGTGGCACATCTGGTACAGATGGTTCAAGTGGCACATCTGGTACATCTGGTTCTTCTGGAACTTCAGCAAGTTCAGGTTCTTCAGGCACAACAGGAACTTCAGGATCAAGTGGAACTTCTGGATTAACTGGAGCAACAGGAACATCAGGAACAGATGGTAGTTCAGGTACGTCAGCTTCAAGTGGAACTTCTGCAAGTAGTGGATCTAGTGGTACATCTGCTAGTTCTGGATCTTCAGGAACAAGTGGTACATCAGGGTCAAGTGGTACAAGTGCAACATCTGGATCTTCAGGTACAGCAGGTGGCACAGGTGCTAATGGAACAAGTGGCACATCAGGATCCAGTGCTAGTTCTGGAACAAGTGGTAGCTCAGGATCTTCAGGAACTACTGGTGTAAATGGAGCAACAGGACCAACAGGAGCAACTGGTACATCAGGAACTAGTGGTTCGTCTGGTTCTAGTGGACTTAGTAGAACTGCAGGTACATCAGGGACTGCAGCAACATCAGGAGCTAATGGTGGTACAGGTCCAACTGGTCCAGCTGGACCTACAGGTCCTACAGGTGGTGCAGGAGGTCCTGGTCCTACAGGACCTACAGGACCTACAGGTCCTACAGGTACATCTAACGTGTATGCAAGTGCAATGAACCAGTATGTTAATACGAACAGTAACCCATCGTTTGGTACTATTTATGCTTCTGGTGAGGTGTATGCATACTACTCAGATGATCGTTTGAAAGATCGTGTTGGACCTATTGAAGATGCTATCAGTAAAGTGATGAAACTTGATGCTTTCTATTATCAAGCTAATGAATTAGCAAAATCATTTGGATATGATGGTGATAAGTTAGAGGTAGGTTTATCTGCACAACAGACAAGATCTATCATGCCTGAAGTTACATCATTAGCACCATTTGATAGAAATCAAGACACAGGAGAATCTATATCAGGTGAAAACTATATAACAATTAATTACGCAAAATTAGTAACTTTGTTAATAGCTGGTTTTAAAGAACAGCAAAAAGAAATTGAAGAATTAAAACGTAAATAGTTATGACAATTCCAAGTTCAGGCACATTAGCCTTATCAACAATACGTAATGAGATTGCTCCAATCAATGGTGCTTACGCACTTCATTCATTGAGTGTAACTACATGTAAAAGTGCTCCAGATGCTATGACAGAATTCTATGGCTACACATTTGGTTTTAGTATAGCATATATGGTTAGAGCTGGTGGTGGTGGAGGTGGTGGAGGTGGCACCAATGGTTGGGGAGGAGGAGGAGGAGGAGGAGCTGGTGCTTCTTCAGGTGGTTATATGACACTTTATAAAAATGTATCGTATGGAATAAGTTGTGGAGGTGGAGGTGGTGGAAGTGTTAATGATACAGCTAGTCATGGTGGATTTTCATCATTTAATGGTCAAGACTGTTACGCAGGTGGAGGAGGTGGAGGTTTTAATGGTGCCTGGGGTGGAGGAGGAGGAGGAGGATCTGCTGCAGGAGGAGGTCCAGGAGGAGCTTCTTGGGGAAATGGATATCCTGGAAGTCATTCAGTTGGTACGTATACTGGAGGAGGTGGAGGAGGAGGAGGATCTGCTGGTACTGGAATCTGGGGAGGAGATGGAGAATATCATAGTGAAATATATAATTCAGGAAACAGCACCACTGAAGGTGGTGGAGGTTCAGGAGCTGCATATAATAATGATGGTTGTTCATGGGGAGAAAGTCAGGGTAATGGAGGTTATCCAACTCGATGGATGTCATCTGGTGGAGGAGGTAACTGTAATGGTAATAATGGTTATGGTGGTACTGGTAAAGGTGGAGGAGGTTGTGGTAATCGACCTAACAATGCACAG
>Ga0315294_10000981_pt1 | contig 30977 bp, 25 predicted proteins | sample YL17G13_40_MG_FD_203626 | JGI IMG/M metagenome (GOLD analysis project Ga0315294, IMG submission 203626) | Sediment microbial communities from Yellowstone Lake, YNP, Wyoming, USA - YL17G13_40 | ecosystem: Environmental > Aquatic > Freshwater > Lake > Sediment | place: USA: Wyoming | collected...
GAGACTGCCTCTCTCACAGTCCCCAGGTAGTCGGCCGAAAGGCACGGGCTTGCAGCGAGGATGGAAAGCAGCAGCAAGAAGATCAGACACGCAGTGAACTTGTTCATGCTATTACGATACTCCGAGCTAGCAACGGCGGCTGTAAAAATAGTACCCTGCCGGAGCGAGAAAAGTCAACGACCGCACCCACTCGACTGAGCCTCCAGCGACTCGGGAACAGATGGAACTCGCGACGCCGGCATTGCAGGGACTTGACGCGGGCGGTCTGCCGCAGCGAAAGGCATTCCGAATGCGTAACGTCGACACCGATGCGGCGGCCACCGGACGTTCCATGTACTCAGCCGTCTGTTGCGGATGCTTCCGGCTTCAGGTGATAGTACAGCCAGACCGCGAACGCGATTCCGAGCACGCTGACTATGACGACGTCCGCGCCGTGGAAATAGGACCTGATCGAGTTCCAGTTCCGGCCCAACACCATGCCGACGTACGCGAGGAAATAGCACCAGGGAACGGATCCGACGAAGGAGTAGACGATGAACCGTCCGAAATGCATCCTGGACACTCCGGCGGGGAAGGATATGAAGGTTCTAATCACCGGAAGCAGGCGGCTGACGAACACGATGGATTCCCCGTGTTTGGCAAACCAGCGGTCCGCCCGGTCAATGTCACTTCGTCGGACGAGCACATATCGTCCGTACCGCTCCACGAACGGCCGTCCTCCGTACATGCCCGCATAGTACGCGATCGCCGAACCGATAGCGCAGCCGAGTGCGCCGGACAGCGACGCCAGGTGCAGGTTGAACCTTCCGGTGTGCACCAGGTAGCCGGAGAACGGCATAATGATCTCGCTGGGAAGAGGTATGCAGGCGCTCTCGATTGTCATCATGGCAGCCACGCCCGCGTAGCCGAGGGTGGATATCTGCGCCACGATCCATGCGGCTACCGGCTTCAAAACAGCTTCCAACTGGGATGTGCCTCCTGCGTCATATTTCCATGATGACGGGGATTACCATGGGGCGGCGGCGCGTGCGGGCATACAGCAGCTTTCCCACGGCACGGCGAATATCGGACTTCACCGTGGACCACTCCGTCGCGGCTTCCATCGCAAGACCCTGCACCGTCTCGAGGACGACTGCTTTCGCCTCTTCGATCAGCTCCTCCGCCTCCTCCATGTATATGAAGCCGCGGGAGGTAATGTCCGGGCCCGCGACAATGCTGCCGGTTGCCCTGTCTATGCTGAGCACGACCATGAATATCCCGTCCTGGGCGAGATGCCACCTGTCGCGCAGAACGACATCGCCGACATCGCCCACCCCGATTCCGTCCACCAGAACGTCGCCCGCGGGCACCTTCCCCGCCAATCGCGCGCCCTCTGAGTCAATCTCCAGCACGTCGCCGACCTCCATCGAGAACGTGTTTTCGCGGGCGATGCCCATCTCCTGAGCCAGCTCGACATACTTCGCCACATGCCTGTACTCGCCGTGCACGGGAACCGTGTATCTGGGCCGCGTCAGGTTCAGCATCAGCTTTAGTTCCTCGCGATTCGCATGCCCGGAAACGTGCACCGGCGCTATCGGATCGTATATCACGTCGGCGCCCCGCTTGAAGAGGTGGTTGATCGTGCGCATGACCAGGTCTTCGTTCCCGGGGATCGGAGTCGCGGAGATTATGACCGTGTCGCCTTCCTCGACCTTCACCTTAGCGTGATCGTCCATCGCTATCCGCGTCAGCGCCGAGAGCGGCTCTCCCTGGCTTCCCGTGGTCAGAACCACCAGCTTGGACGGAGGGAGGCCTGGTATATCCTCCAGGCGGATCCTGATGTCGTCCGGAATGCTCAGGTAGCCCAATTCTTGAGCTATCACTATGTTCTGCGCCATGCTCCTTCCGGCCACGGCAACCCTGCGGTCGAACTGCAGCGCGGTATCGAAAACCTGCTGTATCCGATGAATGTTCGAGGCAAAAGTGGCTACTATGACCTTGCCCGTCGCCCGGCTGAACACCTCTTCGAACATCCTGCCAACCACCCGTTCGGAGGGAACGTGTCCGGGCTTCTCTACGTTGGTACAGTCGCAGAGGAGAAGCAGCACGCCTTCCGTGCCCAACTGCGCGAACTTCCGGAAGTCTGCCGGCTTGTTATCTATCGGAGTGTGGTCGAACTTGAAATCGCCGGTGTGGACGACAGTTCCCAGCGGCAGTCTGATCGCAAGCCCCAGCCCGTCCGGGATGCTGTGGGTCACGCGGATCGTCTCCACATCGAAGCCCCCGATGTGAAACCGATCCCCGGCCTCCACCTGATGCAGCTCAACGAGGTCGGAGAGCTTGTACTCATCCAGCTTGGCGCTGACCAATCCCAGCGTCAGCTTCGTGCCCCAAATGGGGACGTTGATCTGGCGAAGCACGTACGGCAGAGCGCCTATGTGGTCCTCGTGCCCGTGCGTGAGCATTATGCCCTGGACTCGGTCGGCGTGCTCGAGCAGGTAGCTGACGTCGGGGATCACTATGTCCACGCCGAGCATTTCCTCATCCGGGAACATCAGCCCGCAGTCAATCACCATGATCTGCCCGGCGTACTCGACCGCGGTCATGTTCTTGCCGATCTCGCTTGCGCCGCCGAGCGGGATTATTCTCAGTTTCTCCAAGTGTTCCATAGCAGCGGCCCAGTCCCTCGTGAATGGCAGAGGCGAAGCATTTGCCTTTGCCGAGGACGGCCCTCGTGCACGTCCCGCCAGGCAGATACTTCGCCCCACATCAATCCGAAATCCGCAACGGGAATCTATCTTCGCCCCTTGATCATGCCCCTGGCGATGAGCAGTTCAGCTATCTGCACGGTGTTCAGCGCGGCGCCCTTCCGCAGGTTGTCCGACACGACCCACATGCTCAGGCCGGTCGGGATGAAAGGATCCTCTCTCACCCGGCCCACGAAAACTTCGTCGCGGCCGGAGGCATCTATCGGCATCGGATACGTGCGGCAGTACTCATCATCGTCGCCGGGCCTCGGCTCGTCTACCACGACTATGCCCGGGAACTTGCTGAGCAGCTCCCGGGCCTCGTCTGCCGTGATCTTCTCCTCGGTCTCGATGTAGACTGCCTCGGAATGAGAATTGAAGACCGGGACCCGGACGGTGGTCGGCGTGACCTTGATCTCTTTGTCACCCAGGATCTTATGGGTCTCCTCCACCATCTTCCATTCCTCGGTGGTATAGCCGTCTTCCCTGAAGCTGCCGATGTGGGGAAAGAGATTGAAGCCGATCTGATACGGATACACCGGCCCGGCCTTAACGTTTTTGCCGTGGGTGATGAGGATAGATTGATGCTCCAGTTCCTCTATCGCTTCGCGGCTGGTACCGGATACGGCCTGATAGCTGGTCACGACGATTCGAGTGATCCGCGACCGGTCATAAAGCGGCTTCAGCGCCACGACCATTTGGATCGTCGAGCAGTTCGGATTCGCTATCAGTCCCTGGTGCCAGCTCACGTCATCCGGGTTGCACTCCGGAACCACCAGCGGAACTCTCGGATCCATCCGATATGTGGCGGAGTTGTCTATTACGATGCCCCCGCGCTTGACAGCCTCCCATGAGAATTCCTTGCTCGCGCCTTCTGTCCCAGCGAAGAGCACTACATCCACCCCGTCGAATTCTTCGGGAGCGGTACGACGCACATCGTAACTCCTGCCGTTTACGACGATCTCCCTGGCCGACCTCGCCAAAACTTTCAGCTCGTTAACAGGAAAACTGCGCCGAGCGAGGACGTTCAGCATCTCCTCGCCTACAGATCCTGCCCCGACGACGGCGACATTATATCGTTCCACTGAAATCACCCCGGATTGCCTATATCACGTTTTCCAGGCCATGAATCACGTCCGCGAGTCCGCGAGCCTTTCTGATGGCCAGCAGGACTCCCGGCATGAATGATTTTCGGTCGTATGAGTCGTGCCTTATAGTCAAGGTCTGCCCGAGGCCGCCGAATATGACCTCCTGATGCGCCACCAGCCCGGGAAGGCGGACGCTGTGGACGCGCACCCCATAAAAGTCGCCGCCTCTCGCTGAGACGGTCTCTTCCTGCTTCGAGCCTGCGCCTTCAGGTCTGCTCGCTGCGATCAGCTCCGCCGTCTTGATAGCCGTGCCCGAGGGCGCGTCGAGCTTCTTGTCGTGATGCAGCTCGATGATCTCGACCGCGGGCATGTACTTCGCGACCTGCCCGGCCAGCTTCATCATCAGGACCGCGCCGATCGCGAAATTCGGCGCGATGATAGCCCCTACGCCATGCCGGGCGGCGAGTCGCTTGATCTCCTCGATGTTCTCCGCAGTGACGCCGGTCGTGCCCACGACGGGCACCGCCCCGGCCTGCATGGCCGACCTTATGCTGTCCATCGCGGCGGACGGAACGGTAAACACCACGACGACATCCACCGCTGTGGACTTCAGCACACTCCCAATGTCCTTCTCGATCAGGATGGGGCAATCCACGCCGAGCGCCTCGGATATCGAGTTGCCAGCGAATGCCGGGTCGGCGGCGCCGACGAGTACGAGCTCCGGAGCTGCCTCCAGAACAGCGTTCACTACCTCCCGGCCCATACGCCCGCCGGCTCCTGAAACCGCAACTCGTACAGCCTCGCCCACAGCGTGATCACAGCTCCTTCCGGCCCTTGAAAGGCCCAACCGCCGCAGTGGCGAGCGTGGACTCGCCGAATATCCGGGATGCCACTTCAGCCACGTCGTCACGCGTAACTTTCAATACCGAGGAGATTACCTCCTCCACCGGAACGATCCTGCCATAGTACAGCAGCGATTTCGCCATGTGGATCATGCGGCTGCTCATGCTCTCCTGGCTCAAGACGAGCGCGCCCCGAATCTGGTTCTTGGCCCGGTTCAGTTCCTCGTCGGTGATGTTGTTCTCGCGCACATTCGCGAACTCAGTCCTGACGAGATCGAGAACCTGGTCAAGGTTCTCGATGCTCGTGCCGCCGTAAACGGCGAACAGGCCGCCTTCCCGATACGACGCCGAGTAGGAGCCTATGGCGTACGCCAGCCCGCGGTTCTCCCGAATTTCCTGGAACAGCCGCGAGCTCATACCGCCCCCCAGGGTCGCGTCTATGATCGCCAGCGTGTACTTTTCGGAGTCAAGCTGCGAGAATCCGGGCGTGCCGATGCACAGGTGCACCTGCTCCGTGGTCTTGTCCGTGAGCACCGTGCCACTTGTAAACGAAGGGGCCGCATGCTGTGGAGCCTTTGCGCCTTGCCCCCGGCCAAAAAGCCGACCTATCTGCTCGACGAGCTCTTCGTGAAGAAGGTTGCCGGCAGCCGAGATGACGATGCCGTCCGGAGTATACGTCGCGCGCATGAAATGGATTACATCGTCCCGGCCCAGTTTCCGCACGGCATCCGCGCTACCGAGTATCGAATTGCCCAGCGGATGACCGTGCCACGCGGCCTGTGCGAATACGTCATGCACCAGATCCTCCGGCGTATCCTCGTGCCTCTTGATCTCCTCCATCACGACGTTCTTCTCGAGCTTGATCTCCTTCGAATCGAACATCGAGTTCCAGAACATGTCCGCGAGCACATCCACAGCATGAGGAAGATGCTCCGACAGAACCTTTGCAAAGTAGCACGTATATTCCTTGTCAGTGAACGCGTTCAGCCGGCCGCCGATGGAATCGAACTCGTCCGCGATCTGCTTGGCGGTCCGGGTTTCCGTGCCTTTGAAGAGCATGTGCTCGATGAAATGAGATATGCCCCGGTTCGAGGCGGTCTCATCCCGGGCTCCGGATGTCACCCAGATGCCTACAGATACCGACTGCACGTGCGTCACCGACTCGGTGATTACGCGCACGCCGTTCGGAAGTGTCTCAGTTGTTATCATGTATGTGACCCTGTTCTAAGGTGGAACTCACCGATAACGCTGCCTGCGAAACAGCACGGGGATTGGCGCCAGCGCCGAATGAGTGTACCCAGGGGGACGGCTGCGGCCCGCTCACCGGGCGCAGCCTCTGTGCCCCCGTTCCATCGAGAGAAGGACAAGGCCTCCGTCGCGTCCTGTCGGCAGTGCGTTGCCGACACCTGCGATCTATCGCTTGGGCCGGAACCTTGCGTGCGGCATGCCGTTCTTCTCCTCGGGTTCGCGCCGCTCCGGCCGAGGCTCCTCCGTTTCGCCGGGTTGGAGGACGCCCCGCCTGGTCAGATTGATCTTGCCCTGAGGTGTGATCTCCGTGACCTTGACAACGACCTCGTCCCCTAGACGGACCACGTCTTCCACACGCTCGACACGCTGCGGAGCGAGCTTGGATATGTGGACGAGACCATCTCTGCCGGGCAGGATTTCTACGAAGGCACCGAATGCCATTATCTTCGTTACGCGGCCCACATAGGTGTCGCCGACCCTGACGTCCCTGGTGATGTCGTCCACCATCTTCAGGGCGCGCTCGCCGGCGTCTTTGTCAACCGCAGTTATGTACACGCGGCCATCCTGCTCGATGCTTATGTTCGCCCCGGTCTCGGCCTCGAGCTTCTTGATGACCTTGCCGCCGGGACCTATCAGGTCGCCGATCCTGTCCGGATGGATCTCGATGATCAGCACCCTCGGAGCATACGGCGACAACTCCGGCCTCGGCTCGGAGATAGTTTCGAGCATCTTGCCCAGGATGTGCAGCCGAGCCCTCTTTCCCTGTTCCAGGGCCTCGGCCAGGACCGCGTGCGAAACTCCGTGCACCTTGGTATCGAGCTGGATCGCGGTGACCCCCTGCTCGGACCCGGCAACCTTGAAGTCCATGTCGCCCTTGAAATCCTCGAGATCCATGATGTCGCTGAGGATCACGGTCCGATCGCCCTCGATCATCACGCCCATTGCAACGCCCGCCACGGGGGCTTTGATCTTCACGCCGGCATCCATGAGAGCCAGAGTGCTCGCACAGACGCTGCCCATGGATGTGGAACCGTTCGACTCCAAGACCTCGGAGGTGAGCAGAATGGCATATGGGAACTCATCCTGCGACGGAACCACCGGCGCCAGAGCTTTCTCCGCAAGTACGCCGTGGCCCACCTCACGCCTGCCGGGACCGCGCAGCGGCCTGGTCTCCCCCACGCTGAACGGCGGGAAATTGTAGAAGTGCATGTATCGCTTGATCCCGTCTTCCTCCAGCGTATCAACGATCTGCGCATCCTCGATAGATCCGAGTGTCACAGCCGTAAGAACCTGAGTCTGGCCCCTGGTAAACAGTCCGGAGCCGTGAACTCGACGCAGCATCCCGACCTCGGATGAGATCGGCCGGATTTCGTCCGGCTTTCTGCCGTCCGCCCGTACACCTTTCTCGAATATGAGCTTCCTAAGCTCGTCCTTGATGACCTTCTCCACAGCCTCGCTGATATCCACTTCCTGCTCGGGAAACTCCGGAAGCAGGCGGTCAACGATTTGCGCCTTCAGCGACCGAATGGCCTCCGCGCGCTGCATCTTATCCGGCTGCTGTATGACGCCGCGCATCTCCTCGCCTGCCCGAGCGCGAACCGCCGCGACCACGTTGTCAGGTACGGAGTAGGGCTCCACTTCGGCCTTTGCCTTGCCGACCTTGCGGACCAGTTCCCCTTGGGCATCAATGATCTGCCGGAGATACCGGTGCGCGTGGTCAATCGCGGCCACGATCACGGACTCATCAACCTCTTTGGCCTCGACATCCACAGTCGTGACAGCTTCGCGAGTCCCGGCCACGACCACGTTTATGTCGCTGGCTTCGATCTGCTCCCACGACGGGTTGATTATGAAGCGGTCGTCCAGCCTGGCAACGCGAACCGCGCCGGTAGGGCCGTAGAATGGTATCCGGGAAATGCTCAGTGCGGCGGAAGCTGCCACCATGGCGATGACATCGGGCGGATTCTCCAGTTCCACCGACAGCGGAATGGCGATCACCTGCACCTCATTCCGCATACCTTCGGGGAACAGCGGCCGCAGGGGTCTATCAATCAACCTGGAGGTAAGTATCGCTTTCTCGGAGGGTCTGCCTCCGCGCTTGACGAACCCGCCGGGTATCTTCCCGACGGCATACTTTCGCTCTTCGTAATCGCAGACCAGGGGAAAGAAATCTATTCCCTCCCTCGGCTCGTCGCTCATCGTAGCTGTGGCAAGAACCACGGTATCGCCCATGGTAACGAGCACGGCCCCGTCGGCCTGCTTGGCCATCCTGCCTGTTTCGATACGCAGAGTACGGCCGTCTAGGTCCAACTCAACCTGTTCTACCATTTACTTCTTGTTTTCTCCTATCTCCTCAAGCCGAGCCGGTTGACCACAGAGCGATATCTCTCTATGTCCTTCTTGCTGAGGTAATTCAGCAGCCTGCGCCGCTGGCCGACCATCATGAGGAGCCCGCGCCTGGAGTGGTGATCCTTCTTGTGCTGCTTCAGGTGCTCTGTGAGCTGATTGACCCTGGCAGTCAACAGTGCGACCTGAACCTCAGCAGATCCGGTGTCACCATCGTGCGTCTGGTACTCGCTTATGATGGAGGTCTTCTCGTCCTTCTGCAAAGTCATTTGGATGTAAATCCTCCTGGTCTTGGCAGGCCTCACGCAGACTTGCGGCTCGTGGAGACGGAGGGGAGGCAATAGACTGCAGGCTGTAGACTTCCCGGGGGAAATGAGACTTCGCAATCGCTTCGTCGGGAAGGGGCTAAGTTCCCCGAACGAAGAGGCAGAAGTCTACAGTCTTTTGTCTACCGCAACCCGCCCGCCGCGAGCGCAGCCGGCGTGGCCCGGGATCATTCCGAGATAGTTTACCACAATGATCATCGCGTGTCAAACGTGAATGCTCCCCGTAACAGTTCACGGCCGTTGATAGGAATGTTGGCCGAACCTCTCCCCTGGCCCCTCTCGCTCGACTGAGCTCGTCGCAGGCCGAAGCGGAGAGGGGAACCTCTCCCCTGACCCCTCTCCGAAACGGAGAGGGGAATTTCCCCCTTCCCGTATCGGGAAGGGGGCCAGGGGGTTAGGTCAGAAAACAGCAGTCTATCAGGAGTCGTGAACTCTTACTGCTCCCCCTACCTAGTGCTTTGTTAATCCAAATGTGATAGTGGGTGGGAAGGATCTATCCGACCTCACCCCGGCCTTCGGCCACCCCTTCCCGTTTCGGGAGGGGGCCGGGGGATAGGTCGTGCGCCTACACAATCCGATGCCAAATCCAAGTTAACAGAGGACCAGTGCCTCTGCAACTTAATACGCCGCGTTCTGGCCCAGGGCTGTCCCGAGTGCGGGATCCCGCTCCCGCAGTGCGCGCCCAGGGGTAAAAACCCTGGGCTACGCGCGGGCAAAGTCCTGCCGGACTGGAGCAACTGTAGACCCGGAGGGTTTTGGTCGAGGGTAGCCCAGGAATTCATTCCTGGGGATTCTAGCCCGCATTATTCATGTCGTTCTGAGGACAGCGAAGAATCTCGGCCCGCACACACAACATCCTTCGCTCCGCTCAGGATGACAAGGCACAGAGTGCAGCCCGATTGAGCGCATCATGGATAATCCGGGCTAGGCTATACAAGTTGGAGGCGCACCAGCCGTTATCGCGGATAGTACGCCACGTAGGAGTAGACCAGGAGCTAAGTTCCTGCCCGCACCTTGTCTCGAACCGGCGCATTCGTCTTCTTGGCGTGCGCCAGCGGCCCGCCGCGGAGGATTTCCACAATGTATCTAGCTTCGAAACATACGATTGCGGCCGCCAGGACCCCCATAAGGTACAACAAGGCAGATGGCGTGGCCGGTCTGAAACTGAAATCATCAAAGACCACTAGAAGCGCGGTATAGAAGACGAACCGGTTGATACGATTGCTTCTGAGCGCATACATACCCAGCGGGCCCAGATACCATAACCTGTAAAACTTGTACGACACGGGCGACAGCAAGAAGAAGGCCAGCAGGGATACAGTGAGGCCATCTACTATATGCAGCCGCCGGCGGTGGGCCAGGTACAACACGAAAGCTACTGCCACCAGCGTCAATATGGAGCCAACACGCTGCGCCATCACGTGGTAGCCGTGGGGAACCAGCAAGCGGTCTGCCATGGTTGTCAGGCTTACGCCGTCTATAGACGCGGCCTGGCCTCTCACGGGTTGAAGTATGTCGCCGCCGGAGAAATAGAAGAAGGAATATATAGCAACCACGATTCCTCCGGCCACGAGCGCATCCCTCGCCTTCGCTTTGCTGTATGTGAAGATAGCCATCATGCCCATGGCTGTGGTGAACTTGGTGAGAATCACTCCCAGAGCCAGGGTGATGGGAGCCCACCATCTGGAATCTTTCAGGTACAGATACACGGCCAGGAGCAGAAAGCAGCAGATTATGGATTCATCCTGCCCATATCGCACAGTGATCATCCATACCATCGGGTTCACCGCGTGGAGCCATGCGATGTCCATTACCCTGTCAGGGCCGAGAGTCATCCGAGTCAGCTTGCAAAGAAGAATAAGGCAGGCGATGTCAAACACAATGAACGCCAGCACTCCCGACGAGATATGGCTCCAGATACCGTACGGTATGGCCATCAGATAGGGGAACAGGGGCGAATAATAACAATCGAAATCCCGGTATGGCAGCTTGCCGGCCAGGGCTGCCAGGCCCTGACCCTGGAAAAACCTTATGTCGCCAGCTATCTGGCGGTCGCCGAGCAGGACGTATATCACATAGAACAGTACGGGCCGCGTTACTATATAAACGAGTATGAGCACGGGAAGGCGCCATTTTGCGATGCGCCTGTAAACAGGGGGGTAGAACGATATGGCCAGCACCGCAGCCGCCAGCAGTCCGGGCGCAATGGATAGCAGTAGCAGCAGTGGGTGTTTGCTCAAGAAGGCAGAGCTCAACTGTAAAGGCCTCCTGTTTCGTCGTTCTTGGCTGCCAACAGCCAGTTCCAACACAGCCTATCAATCAAATAGCCGTAGTGCAAGTGATAAAGCCGGGCAAGCTGTGACAGCCGAGGATGGCGACGAACATTATTATGGGTTGTCTTGCCGGACTGCTATTCAACTAGCTGCAATGCCCGCTCCACATCCAGGTTGATCTGCCGTTTGAGCGCTTCGGTATTCGGGAAATGGATTTCGCCCCGCAGGCGGCTGTGAAATGCCACCTCCAGCTCCTGGCCGTATATGTCGCCTGAAAAACCGACGATGTAAACCTCCACGCTCATCTCCCGGCTTCCCACAGTAGGCCTGACCCCGAGATTGGCGACACCCGCCCAACTCATTTCATCCAGCCTGACGGACACCGCGTAGACACCTCTGGCCGGCAGCACCTGCTTCTCCACAGGCCGGACATTCGCCGTCGGATATCCCAAAGAGCGTCCGATCCCATCACCGGGGACGACTCTGCCCGCCAGCGCGTAAGGATGGCCCAGCAGTTCGTTTGCCTTTTCAATCTTCCCATCCGAGATGAGCCGCCTGATCGCCGTGCTGCTGACCGAGACACCGCCGACCTTGACCGGCGAAACCGCCGTGACCTCGAAGCCGATCTCCTGCCCCATCTCTCGCAGAAGCTTGACGCCGCCGCTTCGTCCCTTCCCGAATACGAAGTTCGTCCCCACAACGACATGCACAACGCTGAGCTTCCCGCAAAGGACTTCCGACACAAACTGCTCGGCCGGCATGTCCACAAGGCGCCGCTCCAGCGGCATCACGACGGCCAGATCCATGTCCTGCTCAGCGATCAAAGCCAGCTTCTGGCGCAGCGTCGTTATGTATGCCGCCGAGCCTTCGGGACTTACCAGCTCCTCCGGGTCGCGGTCGAAGGTGACGACCGCCGACCGAGCGCCGCGTGCCGATGCCGCTGCCTTCACGGCCCGCATTATCGCCTGATGACCCAGATGCACTCCGTCGAAGACTCCGACCGTCGCAACGGACACAATGCCCGGCCTCAGCTCCTCGAATCTCCGAATAGTCTCCAACTCAGCGATCTCCAACCTAACACTGCAACGACCGTCGTGCGGCGGTTCGCACCGTGATCCATCCAGCGTGGCACAAACGATAGGCTCTCGCCGTAATGGTACTACGAGCCGGCGAAGACCTTGTCGGGCTTCAGCACGGTTTCCCCGCTCGGCAAATGTCGGAATCTGCCGATGGCAAGGAGTCGGCCGTCGGGCGCGTGGATTCTGATGGGCTCGCCCGTCGTCGGCAGCTCCCCAGTCTGCCTCGGAAGCCTGTCGGCAGGTATCATAACCCCATTCGTGACGCGTTCCACATCAGCTTCCAGGACACCCACCGGGGGCATTTCGTCAAGGACTTCGTCAATTGTATGCAGAATATCGCTCAATCGCCCGGCGGCGGCTTTCTCCTCGGCCGTTTCGAGGGAAACAGCATCCTCCAGCCTGAACCGACCCACCGCGAGGCGAACGAGCGAAGACATGTGGGCGCCGCAGTCGAGGGCCCGCCCGATATCCGCGCAGAGCGTCCGAACGTACGTCCCTCTGGAACACTCGACTTCCAGGACGGCTTTCGCCTTTGCGCCGGGCTCGAAGCTGAGGAGCCGGAGGGAGTAGATCTCGACGGATCTCGGCGCCCTTTCCACGATCTCGCCGGACCGCGCGAGCTCGTACAAGCGCCGTCCCTTCTGATGCAGCGCGGAGACCATCGGCGGTACCTGCGAAATCCTGCCCGTAAACCGGGGCAGCACGGCCTCCAACGTCTCCCGGGTCAAATGCGAGCAGTCGGCCTCCCTGAGTATGCGGCCCGTTTGGTCTTCCGTATCTGTCTCCGCGCCAAGAACCAGCCCCGCCCGGTAGGACTTCCGCCAATCCATGAGGTACTCGACTATCCTCGTTGCGTTCCCAAGACAGACAAGGAGAACGCCGGAAGCGGCAGGATCGAGGGTGCCGCCGTGTCCGACCCGCTTGAGGCGGGCCGCCCGCCTGATTCCGGCGACTATGTCGTGGGATGTCGGCCCGGCCGGCTTGTTTACGTTCAGGACCCCATCCATTTCTTAACCGCATCCACCACGAGTTCCATTGCGTCGTTCAGCGGACGGTCCACTGTACAGCCGGCCGCTGCTCTATGACCGCCGCCGTCAAAGAGGCGAGCGACCTGGCTGATGTCGAGCCCTTCCCTCGATCGCAGGCTGACCCTGGTCGTACCATCCACCCCTTCTCGAAAGAGAATGCCTACCTGCGCGCCTCGGACCGACCGCACGAAGTTGACTATGCCCTCGGTCTCGGCCTCATCGGCCTGGGAGGAGGTCATCTGGTCGCGCGTGATGGAGGCATACGCGATCCGGCCGTTTGCCGCGGTGCGCAGCGTGGAAAGGGCGGCCCCGAGAAGCCTGGCGCTGGACAACGTGCGTGTTTCGTACACTCGGCGGGCAATTGCGCTGATCGAAGCTCCGGCTTCCAGAAGGCTCGCGGCGGTCCGGAGTGTGGAGGCCTTCACGTTGCTGAATCTAAACGAGCCTGTATCCGTAACGATGGCGGTAAGGAGACATTGGGCAATGTCCGAATCAACCTTCACGCCGACCTCGCAGAGAAGCTCGAAGACAATCTCACCACAGGAGGCATAGGACGCATCAATGAGCTGCACCCCCGAGCTTCTCTCGCCTCCGGGATGATGGTCAATCTCCAAGATCCGCCCGCACGACGGAAGAGCGTTCGCCACGGACCCCAGCCTGTTGATATCCTCGCAGTCCACCACCACTGCGGCGTCGAACTTCCGACCCACAGGCACGGCCCTCACCACCTGCCGGCTGCCCGGCAGGAACTTGTACAGATCGGGTACACCTTCGGGGCTGACGAGCACGGGTGACTTCCCCAGCCGCTGCAGAGCGAGGCCGAGCGCGCATATGGATCCCAGCGAATCGCCGTCCGGGTTGACATGCCCGGCCACCAAGAAGCTGTTGCCTTCCTTCAGAATGCGCGCTGCGTCGCGCAAGTCACTTTTCGTCATCCGGCTTTACCTGCTGCAATAGCTCGAAAATGCGCGCACCGTGCTCCACAGACGTATCGAGCTTGAAAGAGATTTCGGGGATCACCTTCATGAAGGCGCGGCGTCCGAACTCCCCGCGGATATAACCGGCTGCGCCCTGCAGAACCGCCAGGTTCTGCTCCTTCTCCTTCTCGTCGCCGTAGACGCTCACGTAGACCCTGGCATGCCGCAGATCCTTCGACACTTCGGCATCCGTGATCGTCACGAAGCCCAGGCGTGGATCCTTGAGTTCCCGCCTCAAGATGTCGCTGATCTCTGTCTTCAAGAGTGCTCTAACGCGTTCCTGTCTGGTAGTCATTTCGGTAGATGGTCACAGAAACTCGATTCGGCAGCCGTCCACAGTCACTCGGGGGTTGGCTTCGATGCCGGCGAGCACGTTATTGAGCACCGTGTTCGCGACGGCCTTGTCATTGCTGATGCACGCGACGCCTATGCCGGCCCTACGCCAGCTTCCGAGGCCATCGAGTTCGGCCGCCGATACGTTGTACCTGTTCCTTATCCCATCAAGCAGGCTTTTGACGACCTGCCGCTTGTCCTTCAATGAATTGCTGTCCACGACCAGAAGGTCTACAGTCAGCACCCCGACGACCATTCAACGATCCTCGTTAGAGCCCCTGTATGGCGCACCGAGGTGTCGGGCAACACGCCCTCACTCCAGTACGTCACCTGCTAGATCCTGCGGGCGATCTCCTCGACAACGAACGTTTCGATGATGTCGCCCACCTGAAAATCGTCGAACCCCTCGATCATGACGCCGCACTCGAAGCCGGCAGCCATTTCCCGGACATCCTCCTTCACATGCCTGAGCGAGGAGACCTTGCCCGTATAGACAATCTGGCCGTCACGCATGACACGGGCTTCCGAACTGCGCTGGACCTTGCCATCGGTGACGTAGCTGCCCGCGACGACGCCCGCGCGCGGAAGCTTGAAGAGCTGCCGCACTTCCAGGTGACCGGTTATGGACTCCTCGAGCACCGGCTCCAGCAGGCCCTCCATGGCCGCCTTCACTTCGTCAAGCAGCTCGTAGATGACCCGGTAAGTGCGGACGTCTATCCTTTCCACCTCAGCGGTGCGCTTAGCCTGCGGATCTACCTTGACATTGAAACCAATCACAACGGCGTTGGACGCGGACGCGAGCAGGATGTCGGATTCCCCTATGTGGCCGACCCCGCTGTGGATCAAGCTAACCCTGACCTCCGGCGTAGAGAGGCGTTCCAGGGACTGACGAATGGCCTCCACTGAGCCCTGTACATCGCCTTTCAGGATGACGTTCAGTTCCTTGACCGCGCCTTCCTGGAGCTGCTTGTACAGGTCCGCAAGGGTAACGCGCTGCGAGACCGACAATCTCTCCGTGCGCTCTTCCGCCAGACGAGATCCGGCGATCTGCCTTGCCTGCCGCTCGTTCTCGACGAGTTCCAGCCGGTCACCGGCGAGAGGAACGGTTGACAGACCCACTATCTCCACGGGAGTTGCAGGTTCGGCTTTCGCAATCCTGTGGCCGCAGTCATCGAACATAGCCTTGATGCGGCCGAACGCCTGGCCGACGACCGCGGCATCCCCCTGCTTGAGCGTCCCCGACTGCACGAGAACGGTCGCGACCGGACCCTTGCCCTTGTCGAGCTTGGCCTCTACGACGGTCGCCTTCACCGGGGCGGTGGGATCCGCCTTCAGTTCGGCGAGCTCGGCAACGAGCAGGATCATCTCGAGCAGTTCATCTATGTTCTGCTGCGTCTTGGCCGAAATATCCACGGAGACGGTATCGCCGCCCCACTCTTCCACGACGAGGTTATTCTCTGCAAGCTGCTGTTTCGTGCGGTCCGCGTTCGCATCCGGCTTGTCAATCTTGTTCACGGCCACGATTATCTGGACACCGGCCGCGCGGGCATGATCCAGCGCCTCTATCGTTTGGGGCATGACGCCGTCATCCGCAGCCACAACCAGCACCGCAATGTCCGTAACCTGAGCGCCTCGCGCCCGCATTGCGGTGAACGCCTCGTGCCCGGGCGTGTCCACAAAGGTGATTCTCTTTCCTTTCACCTCTACCTGGTATGCGCCGATGTGCTGTGTGATGCCGCCGAACTCCTGATCCGTCACATTGGTCTTTCGTATCGCATCCAGCAGTGTGGTCTTGCCGTGGTCTACGTGCCCGAGGATTGTCACTATAGGCGGCCGCGGCACGAGGACCGCCTCGCGTTTGGGTTTAGGCTTGGGTTTCGGGGGCTCCGGCTTGGCCGGCGGAGCCGGTTTCTCCGGCTCAGGCTTCGGCTCTTCCACCTTCTCCGGCTCGGGGATCACCACTGAGTAGCCGAAGCTTTCGGTTACCTTACGGACAAGCTCCGGGGCGATGACCTGGTTTACGGCAACCAGTACCCCCTGCTTCACGAGAGCTTTTTGGATGTCCGAACCGAGGACGCCGAGAAGTGCGGCCAGCTGCCTTACCGTTACCTGATCGGGCAGCGTGATTTCCGGCCTCTTCTCCGCGGCGACTTTGCCGTCCTTCTTGAGGGCTTCCTTCAGTGCGCCAACAGCCTCTTCATCAACAGAGCTGGCATGGCTCTTGACTTCGACGCCCAAATCGGCCAGTGCGGACATCACTTCCTGGTTGCTGATATTCAGTTCTTTGGCCAACTCATAAACTCGCACTTTAGCCACTGCTTCTACCACCTCGCTCAAGAACACAGGGCTGGGCCCGGTCCGCCTGCGGCGAATCGAAACCGAATCGGCATTCGCATTCGCCAGGCATTTCCGACGACCATGGCGCCCGTGTGCGATTCCGCACCCTGGCCGAATGTCACCCTATGCTCTACATTTCTTCCGACCCATGTTTCATCGCTAGCTCAAGCTGTCGGATAGCTTCCGCTGGAATATCCGCCCTGAGCGCTCTCGACAGCCGCTTTTCCTTAACGGCGCGGCGCAAACACTCCGGCGACGGACACAGATACGCTCCGCGCCCGGGCATCTTCCCCGTAGGATCCACAACTATCTGCCCCGACGGGGTCCTGACAATGCGGACCAGCGCCCTCTTTTCTCCGCTTGTCCTGCAGGCAACACAGGTTCTGATGGGAACCTTACGCTGTCTCATCGTCCTTTGCAGCGGTATCCTCGACTGCGGGACTTGCCTTCTTGCGCGACTTCCGGGGCTTCTTGCCCGCGGATTCAGCATCCGGAGCCGGGCTCACGGCCTCCGTCTCCGCCGGAGCGGTATCCTCGACTGCCGGACTTGTCTTCCTCCGCGACTTCCGGGGCTTCTTGGCGCCGGGTTCAGCATCCGGAGCCGGGCTCACAGCCTCAGTCTCGGCCGCAGCTTCCGGCGCAGCCTCGGCCTCTTCCTCCGGAAGCTCGGCTGTCAGGGCCTCCCTCGCGACCTGAGCCTCACTTCTGATATCTATGCGCCAGCCGGTCAACCTCGCCGCAAGCCGAACGTTCTGTCCTGCCTTGCCGATTGCCAGCGAAAGCTGGTTGTCCGGCACGATCACGAATGCGCTCTTCGTTTCCTCGGTCGTGGTCACCGAGACTACTTTCGCGGGGCTCAAGGACTCCGCGATGAATCGGTTGCACTCCTCGTGCCAGCGGACGATGTCTATCTTCTCGTCGTACAACTCGCTGACTACCCCCTGCACGCGGCTGCCACGGTGACCGACGCACGCGCCCACGGGATCTACTTTTTCGTCGCTCGATGCCACGGCTATCTTCGAGCGCGCCCCGGCCTCTCGAGCCACGGACTTGATGGCGACTATGCCGTCGTGGACCTCCGGGACCTCCAGCTCGAAAAGCCGCCTGATCAAGCTGGGATGGGTGCGCGACACGATGACCTGCGGACCCTTCGGTGTCCGCCTGACTTCCAGGATGTAGACTTTTATGCGGTCGTTGAACCTGTAGGGCTCCGTCGGCACCTGCTCGTTTCCAGGCAGCAGTGCTTCCACCTTGCCGATGCTGATGAAAACGTGGCGCTGCTCACGCCGCTGGACGATTCCCGTGACCACCTCACCGATCCTCTGGCTGTACTCTTCGAAGATGTGGTCGCGTTCGGCCTCGCGTATGCGCTGCATCACAACTTGCTTGGCTGTCTGCGCAGCGATCCGGCCGAAGTCCTCGGGGGTGACTTCAATCTCGATCACGTCCCCCACAATAGCCTCGGGATCGATCTCTTGTGCTTCGGCCAGCGCTATCTCGGAATGCTCGTTCGCCGCCTGATCTACAACGTCTTTCTGGCAGTAGACCTGGAAACCCGACTTGCTGGATTCCACGCGGACCCTGACATCCCCTGTGGCCGCAAAGTTCTTCTTGTACGCGGTTACGAGCGCCGATTCCACAGTTTCAAGGAGTATCTCGAAAGGTATCTCCTTCTCCTTTTCGATCGCACGCAGCGCCTCGATAAAATCTCCGTTCATGACGCACCTTTCTCTGTCCAGTGATGCCGCAGCAACAAAAAGAGTGGGCGTGCGACCCACTCTTTCACTAGCACCAGGCTAAACGCAACACGATTATAACACAATGCCGGACAGCGATGCAAGCTTTTTTTGGCCGCTACGAACCCCTACGTACACTCGAACCGGTCCAAACCGGTCTGATTTGCGAGCATATCTACGACTGCCTCCACCGTAACTCTGCGGGGCAAAGCGATTTTGAACCTGAAGGCGCGCCTGTCCTCCGAGGTCGGTTCTACGGTCTTGATTGACTGAACCGACACGCCCATATTCGTGAAGCTTTGCAGCACATTGCCCAGCGCCTGCAACTCGCGGGCGGGCACTTCCAACAGGATATCGCGCACCTGCCCCCTTCCAAGAGCGGGTTCGAGACTCCTCATTGTGGAAAGGGTCACAAACACGATCCCTGTGGCGACCGCCGCCAGCAGGTAGAACACACCGCCAACGCCGACCGCCATGCCGATCCCGGCCACCGTCCACAGGCTTGCCGCTGTCGTGAGGCCGCGCACTATGTTGCCCTGGCGAAGTATCGTCCCCGCGCCCAGGAATCCGATGCCGCTGACTATCTGCGCGGCGATTCGGCCCGGATCGCCATCCGGTGGCCGAAAAGATACCGACACAATCGTTATCAACGTGGCGCCCATGCATACGAGAATGTGAGTTCGCAGGCCGGCAGGATGTTCGTGGAGTTCGCGCTCGTAGCCGACCATGCCCCCAAAGACACTCGACAGAACCAGCTTCAGAATCATGGATAGCGCATCTTCCATATCTTGTCACCCTCCGGGGCGGCTCGCCCGGGCACTGCGTAACTGATGGATTCTAACACAAACCGGGCTTTTCTGCAACGAGCGTGCCATTTCAGAGTGTGTATAGTATTTGCCGGTAGACTCACCACTCTCCCGCCTAAGGCGGGATCCCGAAGCAAGCGGGACATGGTGAGGCGCTGCTGCCATGGACAATCTCTACACGCACACGGTGCTGGAACACGGGTTGCAAGCGCGTCCGCCCGATGGTATAATCTTTCGAGTTGGTCGCTAAATCAGGGCATATATCAGACGGGTGAACTGCGGTGAAACTGAGCAAGGAAGAAGTCGAACACGTAGCGCTGCTCGCCAGGCTTGAGCTCAGCGACGAGGAGAAGGAACGGCTTACCGGGCACCTGAACCAGATCATGGTTCACTTCGAGAAGCTGCAGCAGTTGGACACTGAGCAGGTGGAGCCGACATCGCACTCCATACCGGTGGAGAACGTATACCGGGAAGACGTCGTCGGCCCGTGTCTGCCGGCGGAGGACGCGGTTTCGAACGCTCCGGAGGCCAGGGATGATTACTTCGTTGTCCCTCGGGTCGTGGAGATGTAATCTGGCGCGCCTTCGAGAGGAGCAGAATTGGACCTCAACACACTGACAGCACACGAACTTCGCGATATGCTGAAGGCCCGGGAGGTCAGCTCCCGCGAGGTCACGCTGGCGGTCCTGGACAGAATCTCGGCGGTCGAGGATCGAGTACGCGCGTACGTCACCGTGACCGGTGACCAGGCTCTGGAGGCCGCGCAGGCGGCGGATGAGCGCATGGCGCGGGGCGAGGAAGCAGGCCCGCTTGCCGGAATCCCCGTCGCCATCAAGGACAACATGTGCACGAAGGGCGTCCTGACCACCTGCTCGTCCAGGATCCTGTACAACTTCGTGCCGCCCTACGACGCGACTGCCGTGGAGCTCCTGGCGAAAGTGGGCGCCGTCATGGTGGGGAAGACGAACCTGGACGAGTTCGCGATGGGTTCGTCCACGGAGAACTCAGCGTTCTTCACGACGCACAACCCGTGGGACCTGACGCGTGTTCCCGGCGGATCCAGCGGCGGCTCGGCGGCCGCGGTTGCGGCCGATGAAGCGGTATTCGCCCTGGGATCGGATACTGGTGGTTCGATCCGCCAGCCGGCCTCTTTCTGCGGCGTAGTCGGCCTGAAACCCACCTACGGCCGGGTGTCGCGCTACGGATTGGTCGCGTTCGCATCCTCCCTGGATCAGATCGGGCCGCTCACCAAGGATGTCATGGATACGGCGCTGGTGCTCCAGGCGATTGCCGGGAAAGACCCGCTCGACTCGACCTCGATAGACATGCCGGTCCCGGATTACGTGGCCGGCTTGAAGAGCGACGTGCGCGGCCTGAAGATCGGCGTCCCGAAGGAGCTCTACGCGCAGGGCGTGCAGCCGGAGATTGCGAGCGCCGTGCTGAAGGGCATCGAGTTTCTCAAGTCGCTTGGGGCCGATTATAAGGAAATCTCTATGCCGATCCTGGAGTACGCTCTGCCCACGTACTACCTTCTGGCGCCGTCGGAGGCAAGCTCGAACCTTGCCAGATACGACGGCGTGCGGTACGGCCTTCGGAGCCGGCACTCACCCGACGTCATCACGATGTTGATGAGAACGAGGGACGAAGGCTTCGGCGCGGAGGTGAAACAGCGGATCATGATCGGCACCTACGCGCTGAGCGCGGGATACTACGATGCGTACTACCTGAAGGCTCAGAAGGCGCGGACTCTCGTGCGGCAGGCCTACGACGACGCTTTCAAGGAGTTCGATGTCCTGATCAGCCCGACTTCGCCGACCGTCGCTTTCGGGATCGGCGAAAGAGTGGACGACCCGCTTCAGATGAAGCTGGCGGACGTGTGCACCATTCCTATCAACCTGGCAGGCATCCCGGCCATATCGCTGACCTGCGGGTTCCACGAGGGGCTGCCGATCGGCATGCAGATAATGGGAAAGCCGTTCGACGAGGAGACCATTCTACGCGCGGCGTACACCTTCGAGCAGAACACCGACTATCATAAGCGGAAGCCGATGCTCTGAACTGGTCCCGGTTGGAGCCAGGAGTCAGAACACTGGAGACAGAATGACGAGAGCACCAGCGAAGTGTTTTCGGGAGTTGATCGTCTGGCAGAAAGCACACCGGTTCGTGCTGTCTGCTTACCGTTTCAGCGAGGGGTTTCCCAGGAAGGAGACTTACGGCTTGTCGAGCCAGTTTAGACGTGCCGCGGTCTCCATCCCGGCTAACATTGCGGAGCGCTTCAGGAAGAGAACCAGACTGGGCAAAGCCAGATTTCTCAACGTCGCACAGGGCTCCATCGAAGAGTGCCGGTATTACCTGATTCTTGCAGCCGATCTCGGATATGGGGACAGCGCGGAACTGATGTCTCAACTGGAGGAGGTCAGTAAGTTAGCTGAGGGATACTATGCGGCGATTCTGACTCGTCAATTCTGACTCCTGACTCCTGACTCCTGACTACTCAGCTTCAGACGAATAGCTGATGTTGGAGAGAACTAACAAGTGAGTGAATTCGAACCGGTAATAGGCATGGAAGTCCACGCAGAACTGCTCACCGAGAGCAAGATGTTCTGCGACTGCAACTCGGATTTCGGCGGCGCTCCCAATACGCGCGCGTGTCCGGTGTGCCTGGGACTCCCCGGCTCTCTTCCCGTGATCAACAGGAAGGCGGTCGAGTACGTGGTGCGAACCGCCCTTGCGCTGAACTGCGAGATTTGCGCGTACAGCATCTTCCACAGGAAGAATTACTTCTATCCCGACCTGCCGAAGAACTACCAGATCTCCCAGTACGACAACCCGATCAGCAGGAACGGCTGGATAGACATCACTGTTGACGGCCAGACGAAGCGTATCCGGATCCGCCGGGTGCATCTCGAGGAGGATACCGGCAAGCTCATCCACCCGGGCGGCGACGAAAGCCTGATTGACTACAACAGAAGCGGTGTTCCGCTCATGGAAGTAGTGAGCGAGGCCGACATCCATTCCGCCGAGGAAGCAAGAGAGTACCTGATCCGGCTGCGCGCCATACTCACCTACCTGGGAGTCAACGACGGCAAGATGGAGGAGGGGAGCCTGCGGTGTGAGCCGAATATCTCGCTTCGTCCCAGGGGTACCGAGAAGTTCGGCACTAAGACCGAGCTGAAAAACCTGAACTCCTTCCGCGCCGTTTACCGAGGCGTGGATTACGAGATCGAGCGGCAGGAGGAGATCCTTCAGGAGGGCGGCAAGATCATCCAGGAAACGCGGCGCTGGGACGACATGCGCGGCGTGACAGCCTCCATGCGCACGAAGGAGTTCGAGCAGGAGTACCGCTATTTCCCCGATCCCGACCTCGTGCCGATGCATTTCGGCAGGGAGTTCGTGGAGGAGCAGCGGGCCGCCCTGCCCGAATTGCCCGAGCCGAAGAAGGAACGATTCATCCAGGAGTACGGTCTGCCGGCCTACGACGCGGAGATCCTCACGAACACCTGCGCATTTGCCGATTTCTTCGAGGTAGCGGTCAAGGCGTTCGCCGAGCCGAAGACGGTGAGCAACTGGATGATGGGCGATTTCTCGCGTCTGCTGAACGCCGCCGGGATCGAGCTCACGGAGTCGAAGGTCAAGCCTGCCGATCTGGCCGGCCTGCTGAAGCTGATGTCCGAGGGCACGATCAGCGGCAAGATCGCGAAGTCCGTCTTCGAAGAGATTTTCGAGACCGGCAGCTCGCCGGAGGATATCGTCAAGGCGAAGGGTCTCGTTCAGATCACGGGCGAGGCGGAGGTCTATCCGGTGGTTGACCGGGTCATCGCGGAGAACCCGGACGTGGTCGAGAAGATCGCGGGCGGCGACGTGAAGGCGATGGGCTTCCTGGTGGGCCAGGTGATGAAATACACCCAGGGCCGCGCGAACCCCCAGCTCGTGAACAAGCTCCTCAGAGAGCGGCTTGGGGGGGCGATCAAGCCCTGACTGGGCGACTCGGCGACTGGGCGACGGGGCGACTGGGAGAACGTCGAACTCTCAACCCTGGATCCGTGGATCCCTTCCCTTCACGCATCACGTATCACGCATTACGTATCACTGATGAACCATCCGACCATCAGCCATGAACCATCAACCATCAACCATTCCCCCATGTGACGTCCTGATCGCGGGCGGCGGACCCGGCGGTCTTGCGGCTGCGGTTTCGGCTGCCAGGAACGGCGCGGACACGCTTCTGGTCGAGCGATATGGCTTCCTCGGCGGCATGGCCACCGCCGGACTTGTGAACCCCTTCATGACCTACTGGGCCGGCGAGGAGCAGATCATCGGCGGAGTTCTCCAGGAGATCGTTGACCGCCTGACCGAGCTCGGCGCATATGGGAAGGGCAGCCGCACCGCCTTCGATCCCGAAGCCTTCAAGTACGTCGCCGACCGTATGTGCGAGGATGCCGGGGTCAAGGTGCTCCTGCATTCGTTCGCGACCGATGCGAGAATCTCCGGCGGCATCATCGAGTCCGTGGAGATCGCCGGGAAATCCGGAAAGCGGACCGCCCGCGCGAGGGTCTTCGTGGACGGTACAGGGGACGCCGATCTCGCGTTCATGGCGGGCGCGCGGTGTGAGAAGGGTCGGGCGGAGGACGGCCTCACCCAGCCGATGACGCTCAACTTTCGGGTGTGCAGGGTTGACGTCCCCCGAATCCCGCCAAAGGCTGAGTTCGATGAGCTTTTCAACAAGGCGAAGGCCGAGGGGCGCGTCAACTGCCCGCGCGAGAACGTGCTTTACTTCCTCACCACCAGGGACGGCGAGATTCATTTCAACCAGACGAGGATCATCAACTCCGACGGCACCTCATCGGAGGACCTTTCCCGCGCGGAGATCGAAGGGCGGCGTCAGGCCTGGGAGCTCCTGGAGTTCCTGCGCCGCGATGTCCCGGGCTTCGAGCAGTCCGACATGCTGACGAGCGGGCCGCAGATCGGTGTCCGCGAGACCAGGAGGGTCATCGGCGAGTACGTCCTGACCGGCGATGACGTGCTCTCCGCCGGGAAGTTCGCCGACTGCATCGCGCGCGGTTCGTATTCGATAGATATCCACAATCCCACCGGCGCGGGCACGCTCATCAAGCGCCTTCCGCCGGGGGAATCGTACGATATCCCGTACAGGTGCCTGGTCCCGCTCGGGATTGACAACCTCCTGATCGCCGGGAGACCGATCTCCGCGACGCACGAGGCCCACTCCTCGCTCCGCATCATGCCGATATGCATCGCGATCGGCCAGGCAGCCGGCACTGCCGCCGCGCTCTCTGTCAAGCAGAAAGTGGCTCCCCGAAAGCTCGACGTCGGCCTGCTCCAGGATACGCTGCGCGCCCAGGGCGCGAATCTGGGCTGAAAGAAAGGCAAATCCGAAGCACGAAATTCGAAATCCGAAACAAGTCCAAATCTTCAAACGAGATCCTTCACTGCGTTCAGGATGACACACTGGCGGACCCGAACTCCCAACGCTCAACTCTCAACACTCAACACCCAACACCGAACACCCAACATCATCCCGGGAGCAGCTTCTCCGAACCGCGTGGTGGGCGCCACGCCACCGATGTCATTCTGAGGAGCGCAGCGACGAAGAATCTCACGGCGGGAAGCAGATCCTTCGGTTCACTCAGGATACCGGGCTGAAGGGACTGAGCGTTGGATCGGTTTCGGAACTGCGGTGCGGTAAGGCTGCCAACTTGACCCCTGAAACCCTTACAAAGCTGCGCGTCCAGATTGAGGACTTGCGGCATGAAGGAAACAAGGCGCAGTTGATCTTGACGGTAGTCAGACAGCAATGCCAGACTATGTCAGTTCGTGGGTTCGCAACGTTGGCGGGAGTTGACAACACCGCTCTCTGTCATATGTCAACCTGGAAACGCAAACCGAGTGCACGACTGCTAGGGGAAGACCGCTTGCCTTATGTGACCCCAGGATGTACAGTCTTGATTTGCACTATGGTTCTGTGGTATCCTGCATATTGCAGTGAGCTACCGTCGGCTGATATAACAGCCTTCAGGGCAGCCCAATTTGTGGTTCCTTACAAGGTGGTCTCGGGACCGACGGCTATGAGCAATCTGGCGGAAGAGGGGAGGCCAGTAAGGCATGAGAGCTCGTAGGAGCAAAGAAAACGGCCAGTTGAGCGGTGGTGACAATGTGAGCACACCATATGATGACAACCTCAGAGAATACTACAAGAGTCAGCGCGATGACATACGTTGTCACTGCACTTTGCTCTTCCAGGTACTAACCCTTCTGTTGACCACAATCACCATAGTCAGCGGTTGGGGATTAAAGGAGTTCTTGGAAAGCAAGTACGATGCTGCGATGGCGACTTCATCCCCAACACTGTACGCGATTGTAAAACGCGATCGCGGAAGCCCAACCGAGGGATCACCTCCAACTCTAACCGAAGCACAGTTAAATGAGGGTATGAGGAGGGCGGGGGATACATTCCGCTCACTCTTGTGGACTTCTCCAACTGTGTCATTCTTCCTCTGCAGTACGCTATTCTTTCTTTCAGTGTTGGTAGGGATGCTAATCGCTATGGCTTATATTCTGCAGCGACGCCGACGAGGTGCACACCTGGTCGAAAAGCAGATGGGCATTAAGAGCGATGTGCCTATCTTTGATCCCGTATTGACAATAGGTTCTCTGAAGCTCCTACAGTACGTTACGGGGGCGTTTACGGTCCTCTGCCTAGTTGCCGCGATCAGCCAAATCAGCCTTGGGGTACTTCGTGATCAGTTCGTGAGAGTGCATTGGCTGCCTATGAGTAAGCAGCTGTCTTTGAGCGTTATCGTCTCCGAGATCGCACAAACGGACTGGCAGATGCTTATAATCCTGGTAGTGGTGTTCTCACTGGCGTTCCTCAAGTTCTGCTGCACCTTCAGTCTGTTCTGGAATTTTCGAGCATACGATAGAGATGCTTCATGGGACGAGAGGTGGATGAACACACACGACTTGGTCACAAGCCTAATCAGGAAGACGAAGAGAAGGGATTACAATCTGCCGCAGGAAGCGATTCAAGCTCTTCTCCATCTGCGGAGTGCATGTGTTGAGGTCAGGAAAGACAAGACCAACCGCACGAAGATCTGGAAAACGAAAGCAGTTCCAGCCGTCAAGAGTCTGGCGAGCAGCCTGAACCTGGCCAAGCTCAGAGATTGGCCTGGACTGAAGCTCACCGTATTAGAGATCACAGAGAATATGCGGATCAAGAGGGTCGGCAGGCACTTGAGGTGATAGCCGCGGTCCCGTCATCGGTTAGCGGATCCCGCGATTGCTGTTGCCTCAAGGGTTGGAACGCTATATACGTCCAAGCCGGAAAGCTGCACATTCTTATGCGCGGTCAGCTTCAGAACGCACGCCGGAACTTTCTGATCTCCATCTTCGACTTAGGCATTGCGGTCTACAAAATAGTGAATGAAAGGTCTAGTCTCACCTGTGTTAGGTAAAGCGCACATTGAGTGCTTGTGCGCACTGAAGACCACGTCAACACCGTTCAGCTCACCAGCGATCGAAAGATTGTCATCCAGTGAGCAGTGCGCGAGCACGAGCACTAAGTCCAGCCCCCGGCAGGAGCTTCTCCGAACCGCGCGGAGGTCGCTCACCCCACCGATGTCATTCTGAGGAGCCCAGCGACGAAGAATCCCGCGCCGGGAGGGGGATCCTTCGCTTCGCTCAGCATGACACGCTGGCGGAACTGAACTTCCAACACTCAACTCTCAACACTCAACAACTAACACCGAACACCCAACACCGAACGTCATCCCGGCAGGAGCTTTTCGGACCCGCGCGGAGGGCGCCAGGGGTGGTTTGGGTTATAGTGACGCCAGACGAGCGCTGCGAGCTTCCGGATCGCCAGGTCGCCCTCGTTGTCCGGCGTCCAGCGCTGGTCTTCCTGCTCCTTCGTAAACACCGCCAGGATGTACTGACCGCCGGGGCTGTCCACCACCGCCACGTCCGAACGCGACCGATCCAGCGCGCCGCTTTTCGCCGCCGAGTGAGCGTCCGGCGGGACCTGGCTCAGGATGCAGTCGTCCCAGTACTGGTGCGTCAGGATTCGGAGCATCCGGTCGCACGAGGCCGAGCTGCCCGCCTTCTTGTCCACGATCAGCTCGAACAGCCGTACCATCTCGTTCGGCGTGGTCATCCCGAGCCCCCATTTCTGCTGAAGCCCGCGCAGGCCGAGCTCGTCGCACTTCTTCCCGTTCAGCAAGAGCGTGCTCTTGAAGCCGTGTGATATCAGCCAGTCGTTCACGTTCTTCTGGCCGAGGAACTCGCGCAGGTTCATCGTGGCCGTGTTATCGCTCACGGTGATCATGAGATGCACCCACTGGCACAGCGGCAGGCTCGTGTCTTCCTTGAAGTAATATGCGAATCCGCCTTCCTGGCGGTCCTCCATGCTCGTCTGAACCGGGATCTTCTGATCCCACTTCACTTTGCCCTGCTCGACCTGGTGAAGGGCCTCGCACATGACGGCGGTCTTGATGGTGCTGGCGGTCGGGAACGTCTCGTCGCCGCGCAGATTGATGCGTTCCCCCGGCTTGCCCCGGTAGATGAGGCTGTATCCCAGGACGCCGTGGAAGCCCTCCGCCGCCTGATCCATCTTCGCCTTCAGCTCGGCCGACGTTTCCCGGGCACACAGGGGAGAGCTGACACCGAGCAGGACGATCGTGACCAGCAGGAGTATGGCGTTGTACTGCTTCATGGAATCCTCCTCGAATGCTATTCCTTCACGCGCTTGTAGACGATGATCACGGAGTCCGGCTGGTTCTTGAGCACCAGGGAAAGCCCGCGCTCCGTCATTTCGCTGCCGGACATCGTGAGCGAGTCGCCGATATCCAGATTAGTGACCTGATAATCGGCGTCCGGGATCAGGCCGCGCAACTTGAAGCGAGCCGACTCGTACGGGCTTTCCGGGCGGCGGAATGCTTGCATCATTCCCTCGCCGAGGTCCGGACGGTCGAACTGCCAGGCCATCCACTGATCGCTGTCCAGGCTATATCGGGTAAGCGGATAGTAGTCGCCGAAGTAATAGTGCGCAACCTGCCGCCATTGGGCGGTCAGCCTGCGGAGGAGGTCCCAGTCCAGGTCCTTCCTGCGGGCATCGCAACTGAGGGTGGTGTTCGGGCACATAGTGCTGCGGAAGATGTAAGTATCGAAATCTATGAACCCCGTGCCGTAGTAGGGCAGCCAGAACGCAAGTCCATACGTGTGCCCCTGCTCGCCGATCGGATCCAGGATGTAATCGCTCCGCAGAAGCGGCACGCTCCGGCGCATGGTTTCCAGATCGTTCCTGTGGCCGCCCGATGCGCAGGAATCTATCAGCATGTTGGGATGTCGCCGCCGCAGTTCATCCCAGAAGGCCAGGTAGCCGGTCACGTAGCGGTTCTCGGTGATTCCCCGGCGGTCTTCCGCGTCGTTCGCTCGCCAATACGGCAGAGGGTCTATGTTGAAATCCTGGCGGTATGCATCTATGCCCTGCTCGGTTATCAGCCTGTCAAAATGATTCGTGAGCCATTCCCGCGCCTGGGGATTGCCCAGATCGAGCAGCTTCTGCTCTCCATCCTTGCCCAGCAGCCATTCCGGGTGGTTCTCGTAGAGCCACGATCCCGGTGTAACGCGCTCCGGCTCGAACCAGACAATGCTTTTCACACCCTGCGCATGGGCATGATCAGTGACGGCTCGCAGTCCGTGCGGGAAGCGGCTCGCATCTACCTCCCAGGTGCCCGTGCTCGTCCAGTCGCCCTTGTTCGGATACCAGCCTGCGTCCATCCACCAGTAGTCAAGCCTGATCCCTTCTTCCGCGTAGCGGTCGAGGTACAGTATCTCATCCTTCTCATTGCACAGGAGGCCCGGAAACTGGTTGCCGCTGACGGCGGGCATCTGCGGATCCGGCAGCTTGCCCGCGTATCGGGGGAGGTTATGCGCCAGCATCCAGCGCCGCCAAATGTTCTGAGAGCGTATCCGGTCGCCCTGCCAGAACTGCAGGACGATGAGCGGCGTTCGGACCTCCTCTCCCGGATGGAGCCTGAGATGCGTCAACTCCTGGCCGGCTCGGATGTCCAGGCCCAGGGCCTCATCTCTTGTGAACTGAGCGGCCCACTGGCCGGGCCAACCGACCACGACGATGACTCCCTGGTTCTCGCACTCCACGTTGAAGTATGGGAAGACCGTGCCCAGCGGACGCCCGCCGGGCGGCGCGAACCGCATGCTCTCGCGGGCCTTCAGCGGCGTCTCATGCGGCTCGAAGTCGTGAGCGGAGACCAGCGTTCCCGTATGGTGGTGCAGGATAAAATCGCCCTGGCCGCTGCTCTTCAAGTGCATGTCCAGGGCTTGTATGTCGGACAGGACAGGGGTATCCTCGGCACCCGCGTTCCGGAAGTACACCGTCCACTCTACAGTGGGGAAATCCAGGTACTCGATGCCGACGCACCGGACGATCAGGCCCGTCTTCGGATCGGTGTACGTGACGGTGCGCTCGATCCGGCTGCTATCCAGATTTCGCGATGCACGTTGGATCTCCCATGTCTTCAAGATCTCGGCGGACGGCCGCCCATCGTAGCTGAACGAGAACGGCGGATCCGCGGTGAGGGCGGAATGCTCGCTGCCGAAAGGCATGTCACCGAGTCGGATAACATCGCCGCTCTCCAGCGCAACCATCGCATCGGCCCAATCGGCCTGATCGCAGGAGATGCCGTCGCCGGCGTCTCCGACCTCGAGCGTGAACTGCGTCGCTCCGCCCAGATCAACCCTGATCGGCAGCCCCGGGTCGGATATGCGCCGTACCCCCGAGTTGAACGCTTCCTTCCCGCCGACAGTTACTGAAAAGACAATACTTCCGCCGCCTGCGTGGCTGTCCACTCCGACGACGGACGTAAACGTCTTGCCCGCCGACGGGAGGCGCACGACAACTCTGCTGACCGCATGGCAGTAAAGCCCGTGAGCATATTCAGCATCGCCGATCTTAAGCGGAGCGCCTGCGCGAGAGTTCATCTGTACGGGCCCGTGGTTCTCCAGCACGATCAAGCCGGGTTCAAGCTGTGCGGATGGGACGATACCCTCGAATTTCGCCGCGGCCCACTGATGCGCGATGTGCCTCTCGCTTGCCGTTACTGTTGCTGCGTGTGGTGTCTCTGTAAGCATGATGAGAGTTATCACCCCCGCGATGCCTGCGATTAACTGCATTCTTCGATTCCCCAATGCAATGCGGTGCAGTAGTGCCTAGCCTTTCATCCCTGTGATGAAGAGTACCATGCCGATGGAGACGGCTGCCATGCCGGCGTATTGCGCGAGCGACAGGCTGGATCGGAAGACCAGCGCGATCGCCAGTTGGGCACAGAGAAACCCGCCTGCCGTACCGAGCCCGAGTGCCACGTTCGGGTTCATTGACCGGTATAGCAGCATGAGAAACCATATGCTGGACGCGCCGAGCACATTCCCGGCGATGAAGCCGAAAAGCCAGCGCTGCTGCGTCATGCTGCCGTGCTTGAATAGAACCTGCGCGCCGGCCTGCATGAGCCAGAAAACGAGCAGCCAGATGAAGTTCAACTTCGCTTGCTCCTCCCGCCGCCGGACCCCGGAAGTCTTCGGTAAGTGATGACGGCTGAATCCGGCTGGTTCCTCAGCACTACGAGATAGCCGGTTTCCATCAGCTTCTTACCTGTCAGCTCCGCCGTTTCCTGCGTGTCCAGGTTGGATACGCCGTACCTGGCGTCCGGCTCGAGCCCGCGGAGCTTGAACCGCGCCGCTTCGTAGGTGCTGTTCGCACGGCGGAATGCCTGAACCATGCCTTCGCCGAGATCAGGCCGGTCG
>Ga0315294_10000985_pt1 | contig 30885 bp, 21 predicted proteins | sample YL17G13_40_MG_FD_203626 | JGI IMG/M metagenome (GOLD analysis project Ga0315294, IMG submission 203626) | Sediment microbial communities from Yellowstone Lake, YNP, Wyoming, USA - YL17G13_40 | ecosystem: Environmental > Aquatic > Freshwater > Lake > Sediment | place: USA: Wyoming | collected...
CCACAATAGCTCTCCTTAAATCCCGTCATTGTCGGGATTGGAGAGTATATAGAGCAAATCTTCCTACTCTCAAAGTGGCTGGTTTTGAACGCGCCCATCGTGGCTGGGTTTAAGCGCCCCTTGACAGGTTACTCCTTCGTACGCTGAGTTGACGGTAGAGTCTTACTATCAGGTAGCCATAAGAATCGCACAGCAGCAGGTGGATTATCTTACTGAGTCGACCCCTTTGATTGAAAAGTACAGTGAGGATCCTAACTTCTGGCCTGTGTATGCGGCCGAGCCGAATTCCTTTTTGGCTGAAAAGTCGGTTCTGAGGAAAATCCTGGATGACCAGAGGGCCGCATTGATTGGCTCATTTAAGACGACTCCTACAGAACTTTACATATTTGAGGAGGATAACCAGGACGCTATAGCAAAGTATCTAAACGAAAATCCCGACACGGAGCAGGCGATCAGTAATCTATCGGCTAAAATTGCCGCCCTGACGAACAAGATTAAGGTGCCGTATTACTGTCTGGCGGTAGTGGCAACAATCAAGCTGGAGATTAAGAACGCCGGCGAGCTGATCTCTTTAGCTCAGCAGCTCTCGAATGATAAGGACTTATTCTTAGAGCAGGAGCAGGCTACGCGGAAGAAGCACAATGCGGCTAAGGATGCCCTGTTCAAGTCCTTCGACAGGACGACGAATGAGTATTTGACTTTCATGAGCAAGAACGGAAAGGCTGTGGAACAATACTTGACGAATCACCCATTAATCAGGGATACTATCAATGATCTCTCAAGTCTGGTTGGCCCTCTTGTAGAAGAGTTCGAAGCCTTGAGGGCAAACATCGTCAAAGAACCTAACATATCGCCGGTACTGGAGTGATGAAAAGCTGTCTTATGTGGTCTTCTAAGGTAACATTCTTATTATTTGCCATGCTCGCTTTATCTTCTGAAACGGCAGCAGCGGCACAGCCGGGAGTAGGCCCTGAAAAAATTGCCTTCGTGGCAAATCTAAAAGGCAACTGGGACATTTTCCTGGCGGATGGCGATGGTCGCAATGTAGTCCAACTGACCGATACTTCCCACGATGAAAACGAGCCACGATGGTCTGCCGACAGGAAGAGAATTGTCTATTCTGCCAGCAACGGCAAGTTATATGTCATCGACGTTAAAACAAAAGAGTATCACCAGGTCCCCATTGAAGATAATGGTGGTAAAATGACTGGTCCATCCTTTTCCCCCGATGGGAAAAAGATAGTCTATGTACATTTTAAGCCGGATAAAGCCGATGATACGGAGCTGGCCATTTTTGATTTAGATCGCAATACAAACAGGAAATTCATGGACCAGTATGGCCCCCTATTCTTTCCAAGCTGGTCACCGGACGATAAGTATATTATATATACCGCCAGTCACTGCTCCATGAATTGCGGCCGGATTATCCAGGAACTCTGGATTGCCGGCACGAAAGGAAATTATGCCCGGCAGGTCTTGATGACCAACTCTCATTGTATGCAGCCGGTCTGGTCGAGTGACGGCAAGAAGATTACTTTTGCCTCGGATAAAAGCGGGAATTATGATATCTGGTCACTGTCGCTCGAGAATTGGGGGCTTACGCAATTAACGAATGATCCTCATTTAGATACAAGTCCTGCCTGGTCTCCTGATGGACGCAGGATAGCTTTTGTCTCCGCAAGGAACGGGAAAACTATGATCTGGATCATGGATTTGGAAACGGGAAAGTTGAAGATGCTTTCTCCATTTAAGGATAAAAATATCGAATGTAGAGATGTTACCTGGTAGGGGAGGAGAAAGAAACATATCTTTACGGAGGTCCTATGAAACGATTGCCAATTATTATGATTTCCTTTCTTTGTTTGTCTTCTTGTACGCCATCGGCACCAACTGTGGAAAAGGAGCTATATCCTCCTAAAGAACCTATCGCTATACCCGTTCAGACCATTGAAGGGCTCGATAATGCGAAGGAAGAAAAAGGTCCGCCACAAGAAAGTGAACTCCTGTCTGAGGTCCGAACCTCGAGTTCCTCTTTCAATCCCGAGAAGGATGAGGAATTGGCTATCCTTTATCGCCTTCCGAGAAAGTCTAAGACAGAGGTTACCATTTACGATCCTGATTTTACGACAATTAGGACTATTGACTCCAAGGGCTTTCTCAAGGCTGGGCAGCATACCTTCATCTGGGATGGAAGAGATCTATCTGGAAAGGTTGTTCCTGATGAGGCATACTTCTTTGTTATTACAGCGGAAGACGAAAATGGCAACACCCAGACTTATGATCCTACTGTTTTCTCAGGTGGAGAAGGCAATGATATAACGCAGGCAAACGTAGATCCAGATACGAAAGTGATTACCTATAGATTACCTGTCATGGCGCGAGTCTTAATTCGCTTAGGGGTTCAAGATGGACCTTTGTTAAGAACCTTGGTCGATTGGCAGCCAAGAGTCGCAGGGGAGATTACGGAATACTGGAACGGAAAAGATCAGGACAACGTGATAGACTTGTTAAATCACTCTCGCTTTAAAATGCTTATTACTTACTTCACCTTGCCGGAGAATTCAGTCATAACTTACGGCAATCGCACAGTTGACTATAGAGGATATAAAGAATCCCTTGGGGCAAAGAGGCCTGTCAAAGATAGAACTGTCAGAACAGAAGTTCTGGTCTCCCCACATTATCAGCTTCCCCGGACAGTGGATTACTCTCCCATGCTGGCGCTCAGTTTATCGAACGTCAAATCGTATGAACATGGAGACGTTCCGATCCTTCAGGGTAAAACATTGGTGAAAGTCGACATTGACGAACCGGATAAGTCTTTCTTTGTTAACCAACAGTATGAGATTACTCTGTTTCTCGATACCGAATTCTATACCGAACAAGAAATGGGGTATGTGCCTTTTAATTGGGTTTGGGACTTATCTGGTGTAAGCGAGGGGGAACATATCCTTACGGTAAACCTGTCTGGTTTCAAGGATCAGATAGGGGTCCTGAGCAAAACAGTGAAAGTGATGAATTAGAAGTTCTCGAGGTACTTTCTGTGTGGAATGTGATTCGAGCCATCTTTTGTTTTGCGCTTATTTTTGGGCATCGGCAAAGTAACTTCGTCCGGGGTCCTGGCCTTGGGGGGGCTTTTTCCACCAAGGATGTTGCTTCAGGAACTGCACAAGCGATTGAAACAGAGGTATCGCTTAAGCCTCACTTCATAAACTTCGGCGAAGTGGAAAAGGGACAGACGGTTGCCAAAAGACTCAAGCTGACTGCAATTGGAACGACAAACCTTCGTCTGGAGCAAATTGAAGTGGCTGAGCATTATTTCGTTGCCAATGTCATAGCCGACGAAGAAAATGGCCATAGGGGCTTCAAAATTGAGGTTGCCTTGAAAGTCGATGCTCCGGCAGGGCCTTTTTCCGAGACAATGACTCTCCACACCAATTCAAGTAGGAAACCAAGGATTGATGTGCCTGTATACGGCAATGTAATGGGTAGGATCAGAGTCAAGCCCGATGCAGTGCCATTAGGTGTCATGGAGAAAGGGAGTCACACAACGAATAAACTCGAGGTTTCATCCATTGACCGAAAGAGGTTCAATATTCTGGAAATTACATCTAAGCCCTCTTTTTTCTCAGTTGCGGTCACACGAGCCAAGAGTAACTCGGAATTCGAGATCACCTACAAAGTCGAGGACGACGCTCCCTCCGGCAAAGTAGCGGGAGAAATCAAAATACGGACCGACGATTCTAATCAACCCCTTATTGAAGTACCTCTCCAGGGATTGATCGCATCGGCGGCCAGTCGGAACGCTATGAAGACCAAACGTTCGCCGTCGCTATACGATTGGCGAGCCTTTGAACACATATATATCACCCGGCCTCCTATTGAAGAGGATACCTACCTTTCAGCATGGCTCATCAAGCGGTTCCTTGATCCCAGCGCTGAGTTTGTCTTTGTGCCGATCGACTCTTTGGTACCTGATAATACCGGACATATATTCGATCTGCCGAGCCCGTATGCCCGGTGGACTCGTACTAATAGGCGCTGTACATCTGAACATTTGCTCGCCGAAGTTAAGGAGCAAAATCCTGCAACCAAGACAATGGCGAGCCTTGTGCGCCAGCTTGAGATGGGCTCTTGGCTTGTTTCACCCACCTCGGATGCAGGACGTTTGCGTTCAACTATTGCTGAGATGACGCACGGTACAACCGACCCACAATTAAGGATTAATCGAGTGTTCACATACTTCGATGATATTTATGCGGCTGGTGGTTATATTCCCTAATAGCCGCTATCCGGGAGTTCTATATAGAACGATGCTTAAGGAGTTCTCTATGAAGACGCTGACATCAAGAAGTCTTTCTTGCTTTTTAGTGCTGTTAATCATGTCATCAGGTGGCTGCAAGCCCGAGAAGCCTCTGCAAAAAGAAGTTGTAGTCTATACGTCTCTCGACAAAGTCTTCAGCCAGCCGATTCTTGAGGCTTTCGAAAGAGAAACGGGAATTAGAGTTTTGGATGTCTACGATTCTGAGGCTACGAAGACCACTGGTCTGGTGAATCGTTTAATTGCTGAAAAAGAAAATCCAAGAGCAGACGTTTTCTGGAATTCTGAGACTGGAAGGACAATTGTACTAAAGCGAAAAGGTGTGTTGGCAAAATATATCTCGCCCTCAGCCATTAGTATTCCAGAGCAGTTCAAGGATCATGAGGGCTACTGGGCTGGTTTTGCAGCTCGCTGTCGGATACTTATCTACAATACTGATTTATTGAAAGAAGAGGATTTGCCCAAATCTATTTTCGATTTGACTGAACCACAGTGGAAAGACAAGGTTGCTCTGGCATATCCTCTATTTGGCACCACCGCCACCCATGCGGCAGCACTGTTTGTGCACCTGGGTGATGAAAAGGCTCGGAAGTACTTCGAGGCTCTCCGAGTCAATGACGTGATGATAACCGATGGCAATGCATCCTCGCGTGACAGGGTCGCAGATGGGACCGTACCGGTTGGTTTTACCGATACTGATGATGCTTTAGTGGCTATCCAACAGGGGAGACCCGTTAGTCTTATCTGGCCGGATAAAGAGACAATTGGCACACTTCTCATCCCTAATACCGTGGCGTTAGTCAAGGGAGGTCCTAATTCCGAGACAGGTAAGAAGTTGATCGATTTCCTTTTAAGCCGCAAAGTTGAAGAGATGCTCGCGCATTGCGACTCTGGCCAGATACCACTCCGGTCAGATGTGAAACGGCCACCGCATGTGCCGACTCTTGATAAAATCAGGGTAATGCGAGTGGACTACGAAGAAGTAGCCGACCTAATGGAGTCGAGCGGACGATTTCTTCAGATGCTCTTTATAAGATAGCTTCTTCGGAGACAAATAGGTACCTATGGTTCTAAGGAGGAAATTCAACATCTTTTATGTTGCGGCCATTCTCATATTTGGCGTCACATCAATCTTGCTAGTCGGTCATATGTTAGCCCAGTTTGTTATAAGATTGCTTAAACGGCCTTCAGAGGTGGCAAATGTTCTTGTTGATATGCGTCAATTAGTATTATTGGGCCATAGTATGATCATTGCTTCATCGGCCACACTCGTTGCTTTTGGATTGGGTTTGCCTGTCGCAATTATAATAGCTGCAAGAGACTTGCCTCTTCGACGATTATTCCACCTACTAATATTGATTCCAATGCTAATACCTCCCTATGTAATGGCTGGTGCCTGGATTCACTTGTTTAGCCCATCTGGCTTAATCAACAGAACTCTGGCAAGCGTGTTCGGATCGTCAGTGAAAGTTAATATTTTCACAAAGCCGGGGTGTGCTTGGTGCTTGGGAATCTCTTTCTTCCCTCTTGTTGCTATTATTTTAGCTGCCGGTCTTTCCCAAGTCGATAGCAACCTGCAGGATATTGCTCGTATATCAACCAATCGACGGGGAGTTGTCTGGCATTCGATCCTACCACAGATAATCCCTCATTTGCTGGCTTCAATATGTTTAGTAATGATATTCGTCCTTGCTCAGTACGGAGTTCCTTCACTCTTGGGGATTAATACGTATCCCGTTGAGATTTTTGCACAGTTCAGTGTCTTCTATGATGCTAATGCAGCAGTCGCGACGGCTCTTCCATTAGTAGGTTTGGTTGTGTTTTTAATCCTCTTGCAGCAACAAATCATGCGGAATCATGACTATGTCTGCATTACGCCAAGCAGTTCATCTTCGAATCCAATACATCTCAGAAAACTTAAGAATTGGGCCGCTATTTATATGATAATTATCTTTATCGTAGTCATAATTGTTCCATTTTCCAGTGTATTGGGCCGTGCTCAGGGATTAGCTGGGATTCTATCTACTTTGAGTTCCTTCAGCGATTCCATCGTTACCACAAGTATTCTAGCACTACTAACAGCCGTTGCTGCCACAGCCATAGCTTTTCCGATAGGACAGCGTTTGGCACATGGCGGGGGTGGATTCCTCAAAATACTGGATGCTATCTGTTGGCTTCCAATTGCTATTCCCGGCACAATAGTTGGTATAGGATTCGTCAACGTCAGCAATTGGATTCCGATACTACAAAAAGCTGACTCTTTTGGTATTCTACTTTTGTGTGCTTATATCGGCATGTTCAGCGCCTTTTCAATTCGTATTTTTGAAGCAACCTATAGACGAGCTGATCCATACGTGTCTGAAGCTGCTGCAATCGATTGTCGCCGATGGTATCGACGTTTATTATGTATTGAGATACCAATCCATTCGAAGGCAATAACTGCCTCGACGATTGTGGTTTTTGTGCTGGCTATGGGAGAACTAAATGCCACGGTCCTATTGATCCCACCGGGCAGAGAATCACTTGGAATATCAATTGACAATCTTTTACACTATGGGGCTAATGCGACAGCATCGGCACTGTGTCTGATAGAGGCATCGCTTGTCATCATAGTGATCACATTTGGCTTAGTAGCATGGTCAGTTGCTAAAAGGATCTTTACTTAGAATGAACTACACTAATGAAGTACATAGCGATAATTTTTTACTGATTGCCTTCGTATTGAGCAGAATACTGAATTTGTCTGTAATACTTGTGTGTAAATCAATTCATACTTTGTTGGAAAGGAGTACCAAATGCGAACGAATCTTTTTTACCAACTCATTCTGGCCAGCCTGTCCGGGATCCTTTTTTGCAGTCTAAGCGAAGCATCGATAAACGGCTGGCAAGCGAACACGATTTGGGATGCAGGCTTTAAGCTGGAACGTGTAATTGTCGGTGACATTGACAGCTCTCGTAAAGGAAATGAAGTGCTAGTCTTGACTGGTGATGGACGTGTTGTTGTTGTATCAAAGGTTTTGAGTGGTTGGAGTTCGAGGGTAATCTGGAAACATAGTGGTGAGCTTGTTGGGGCCGCTATCGGAGACCTCGATAAGAGTCACAAAGGTAATGAGGTCTTCGTGGGAGGAGAAGGTGGGACAATCGAAATGGTCTATCCGGATGACTTGCAGCATTCGACTGTCTTCGACAAAGGTGTTTCGGTCCACGGCCTTGTCGTCGGAGACGTTATGAGCGCTACTGCTCGCGAAGAGCTCGTTGCTGTAGATAACTCAGGCCAGGCGTTCGTTATCTACAAAGAAGGCTCAAGCTGGGAATGGCAAGAAATCTTTAAGGATACCGGGAGGCTGCGGGACGCAATTATTGCTGACCTTGATTTCAATCATCCTGGAGATGAAATACTAACAGTAGGAAGCTCTGGAAAAGCAACCCTGATATGGGAGGAAAATGGGAACTGGAAACATAAGCCTATATGGGAGAGCCTCAAAGGTTTAGGAAGAGTGACATGTGGGAAAGTAGGAGTTGGAAGTAAGGATTTCAGGGTGGCAATTGCAGGCGACTCGGGAGAAGTAGTGCTGCTTGAGCGAGAAGAAGACGACTGGAAAGGAAATGTCATTTTCGAGGACAATGATCAACTCAGAGGGATTGCAATAGGCGACATTTATCCGTTGAGCGAGGGGAATGAAGTCGCGACCTTCGGGTATTCGAAAAAGGTTGTCATTCTTTACGAGAAGAGTGGTCAGTGGAACAAAATGGTGGCGTGGACCGACACGGATAGAGCGCACGGCCTTGCGTGCGGTGAGTTCGACAGTAGCAACAGAATTGAAGAACTTGTAGCGGTTGGGTATTCTGAAAAAACTACGGCTATCTCGTACGTTGTACCAAAGTGAATGTGAAATAAATGCGATGAATTGAGCCTGAAAATTTACATTACACTTGCTTACACTTCTCTAAGGTAGATTGCAGACAGATCTTCCCATCGAGATGCGTATCTGTAATGCTATCTGGAGAGCTTATTCTATATCTTACGACAATGTGTAGTCCCGGACTTGGAGCAAAGTTTTGTGAAAGACTCATATGGCATCTGTCCTGTTGAAAAACGTAACAAAGGTATTCGAAAATAGAATAAAAGCAGTAAATAACGCCATCCTGGAAGTGGCCGACCAAGAGTTCATGGTGATTGTAGGGCCAAGCGGTTCTGGCAAGACCACTATCCTGCGAATGATAGCTGGTCTTGAGGAACTCACCTCTGGTACTATCACGATTGGTGATAGGATTGTCAATAATATACCTCCCAGTGATCGTGGTATAGCTATGGTATTCCAAAACTATGCATTGTACCCACATATGACGGTGTTCCAAAACATGGCTTTCGGGCTGAAAAAGCATAGATATTCTAAAGAAGAGACGAGAAGACGAGTCGCTGAAGTGGCCAAACTACTTGCCCTGGAAATGCTCCTCGATAGAAAGCCTGCGTCTCTTTCCGGTGGCCAGCGACAACGGGTTGCGCTGGGAAGGGCGATTGCTAGCAAACCGGAAGTGTTTTTGTTTGATGAGCCCCTAAGCAACCTCGATGCCAAAGCACGGATAACAACTAGAGCAGAGCTAAAGACTGTACACCGTAAATTAAAAACGACCTCGATATATGTCACTCACGATCAAGCCGAAGCAATGAGTCTGGGTGATAGGATTGCCGTCGTGTGCGACGGTGTTATTCAGCAAACGGGGACACCACTGGAAATCTATAATGAGCCGGCGAACAGGTTTGTCGCAGGCTTCTTAGGTATGCCACCGATGAATTTCTTTGCCGGCACTATCCGTTATGATCGAGACAAAGTAAGCTTTACTGCCGGTAGAAATACATTTGCTCTTCCGGGTCAGAGGAAGGAGGTGTTAGCCCCCTTCAAAAACAAACATCTGATGTTAGGTGTAAGGCCTGAACATTTTTCTCTTCAGGCCAACATCCGCGAGAATCAGACTATTGTCTCGGCTACGGTAATAGCGGCGGAATCCCTTGGCGACCGCACGTACCTGTATCTCGAAGGTGCTTCTCAAGAAAGATTCATCGCTAAGGTCGGCTCTCCCGCTGCTATTGGTGTGAATCAGCGTATTGCCGTCTATGTCAGCACCAAAAAGGCTCATGTCTTCGAACCGGGCCCAATAGGCAGAAATATCACCCTATCAAAATGATTCCTTTTCAAAGTCCCGAGGCGTGCCATTGACATTTCATTTACGGCTCATCCAACACACGATCGGGTCGCATCGGCTCGGGTTTCCTTCCTGGGAGGACGTCCTTATACTCCTGGAATTCAGCCTCTGACTTCTCGAACGCCTCCCGCTGTTCATCCGATACTTTTTGCAAATCCACTACTCCAGCTTCATCATATGGCCTGACGATGTTAGCCTTGAGAAACACATACAGCTTCTTTTCGAGATCACTGTTCTCGACGCTCCTGAACAACATGCCAATTAGTGGAATGTCTCCAAGTATAGGAACCTTTGAGCCTCCTTTGCTCTGGTTCAGCTTTACCAAACCCCCGAGTATCACCGTGTGATCATCAGGCACAAAAACGGTGGTGGTAATCTGGCTCGTTGCTTTGTCAGGCGGGGCGCCCTCTGTAGGCCGCGTCCCAAAATCTTCGCGTGACAAGTGAACATCCAGCCGTAATAGATCGCCCTCACTTATATGTGGTGTGATTTGAAGTTGAATCGTTGCCTCGATGGGTTCGAAGTCACGTGTCGTGATCGAGGGTCCTTGATTGGGAATCTGAATCGCTTCTTTTGCATATGTCGTCTCATCTGTTGTGGATATCTCGCCTTGCTGGCCGTCATCGACCAGAATCTTTGGCTTGGCCAAAACGCGGCCATAATTTTTCCGTTGAATCGCGCTCAACAGCATCTGTACGTTCTCGTCGCTATAGAAAACCTTTGTCTCGCCTGTGGGATTGCCTTTTTGATCCAGGGTATTGAAGCTCGTTTCAAGTCGGGACCTGCTATCGATTCTATGGATAGGTTCAATACCGATGTTGCTGATGACTGCATTGCCTGTACTCGCCACGAGGTTTAGGTCATACTCGAATGTATCTGTCCTGGTGATTTCAACAAGTGTGACATCAATGAGTACTTGTGGTCTTCTTTTGTCCAAACCTTTTATTAGATTTGCTATCCACTCTTGGTTTTTTCTACTGGCATAAACAACCAACGAAAAAGTGTTTGGGTCGGGGACTATGGTTATTCGCTCTTCCCTCTTAATGGCTTCTTCGATTTTACCTTCTTTGTCTTGCACAGTCCCCTGAATGATTTGTTCCAGAAGATCTGCCAAATGGGCAGGCGACGAATTTTCAAGTGGATAAATTCTGTACGGTATATCTTCTTCGGGCAGCTTTCGATCCACGTAGTCAATAATCTCGGCTACCTTAACGTGTTGCTCGGTCGTAGCAGTAACCAAAAGTGAATTCGTCGATTCATTCACTATCACGCGAGGTTTCTCCATCAGGACCTCAACGGCATCTCTTACGCTCGTCATGAGAGGTCTAACAGTTCCCGATCCGGCGGGTTTAGTGCCGGGCTTGTTCCCCGCGAAGGTCGCCGGGCCAATCCGAATCATATCAAGCTCTTCGAGCTTGCTTTTCATCTCCTTAGCCTCTATATGCCGGATTTCGTATATCTGCAAAATACGTAGTTCTTCGCGCGCCACATCAATATGACCAAGAAACTCGTCTATTAAAACATGTTGTCCTTGAGTCGCCTTGACGAGCAACTGATTTGTAGCCTCCAAAACTACCACAAGGGGCTCCTTAGTAACAAGACCATTGTACGTTTTGTCAGGGATAGGATTGCTTCTCGCAGAGAGGGCCGACGGGCCCAAAACTTCCAGCTCCTGCAATTTGTCCAAGGCTTCCTGTGCTGTCAGGTGCCTGATGTCGTAAACCTTTGGGGTCCGCAGATCCTTTTTAGCAACGTCGAGTACATCGATCAGTTCCTCAAGCATTGATAGTTGCTCCTCAAATCCGATCATCAGAATGCGATTCGTTCTCTCGTCGGTATCTATGTACACTTTCTGCCCGGATACGGCAGCTTTGGAGCCCCCTAATACTTTGCTTCGCTGAGACATAGATTTTCCTACTTCCGAAGCCTGGGTAACCGGGACACCTTGAAGCTCTTGTGCAATAGCACGGAGCTTTTCTGTAAGCTCAGATGCCGCCGCATACTGCAGACGTATAACTCGACACTCTCTGGATCTTCCGGGGCAGTCGAGCATCTTCACCAGTTGTTCGATCCGGCTCATACGATACGCGTAGCAAGTAACAAAGAGGATTTGAGCATCTTCCGACGATGATATAGCCACTCCCAGCTTCATATTCTCCAGAAGATTCGTGACACTAGTGACATCGACGTACCGAAGCTCGAACATGCGGGTGACCACTATATCTCCTGCCTGGACCACCTCGCCTTGTCCCCCGATCAATCGGGGATCAGCATCCAAGGCCTCACCCACAGGCACGACGGTCAGCAATTTGTCGCCTCGCCGTGTCATAGCAAGGCCATTGAACTTAAGAACAGTCTCTAGAAGGGTATAGAGGTCCTTAATCCTCATTTCACCTTCGAGGCTGCCGCGTAGCTTGAGGGTAACAGTTTGTTTGCCAACGACGTCTGGATCGTAAACACAGTCCAGATCTAAGTATTCGCCAACAAGCTCCAGCAGCTGAATTAGTGTCATCGTTTCCGGAAAGTCAAATTCTAGTACATCCTCGCCATTTTCAAACTCGGCCGCCCCAGATTTATCTATCGGCGCCACACCACCGGCGGTTTCCTTAACAGGCTTCAAGATGAAAGTCGAGCTCTTGGATGAACCAACAGTACCGTCTTCCACTGCTCGCGGTGAGGCTGCAACAGTGGTCTCCTGAATTCTGGAATTGACGGCAGGAGTCTTCTGGACTGGAACATATGGCCCCTGCAGTGCCTGGTAGGGTATCTGTGATCCAAGCCCTGTGTTTAGATGTATTTTGCCGGGCATGGGTACCTCATGGGCTTCGGCCGACACAACCTCGTGCACGGATGTCTTGGCCTTCGGCTGGTCCGCTTCGATATCGGTGTACGGTTCCAACTCACCCTCAGAACGGTGGGATTCATGATGCTCGCTGGAGGTAGATGCAGATCGTGTGAACATCGTATCAGCCGTCGTTCGTGTCAGCAGGTCCAAGAGTTGCACTCGATAGCGAGCCGGGATGATCGCGAGGATCACATCTGCCTGAATGTCGATAATTCCTTGTGTTTGTGCACCAAGTTGAGGCGGGTCCGCAAAAGTCCCGATTCTTATGTCACCGAGGGCAGTTGCGATCTGTGAGTTGGACGGTAAGGTTCTGACTGCGGAAGCGGGTCCCATGTTCTCAATGACGTAATCTTCTTTCGTATCAATGATATCAAGCACCAGACTTGCTCGGCGTAGCAGCTCTGGTGAGGTAGCTATCAAGACGGCATTGGCTTCGGGTGCTTGTGAAATCTGGTCAAGGCCCAGTTGGGACAAAAGGATGATGCACTGCTCGCTTCTGATATGCTTTAGGACAAACTTTTGATGCATGCAAGTGACGACGGAGTGCCTACCATTAGATTGCAAATCGGCTGAGGCAGTCCAGGACTTGTTGATGATGCCTGTGCCGTTGGTGGCTATATAAGCAATTTCCGGGTGCGAAAGAGCGTAATCATAGATTCTGAAGTCGTCAATCAGGCCGTCATAACCGCCATACCACCCGGAGCCAATTTCAAATGAGGTGATCTCTGATATAGGCAAGTATGCCTCAGTCCGGCTATCGAACAACTCGCCATTGAGAAAGACCTGCATCTTTCCAGCCAGGGCATCTTTTGTGAAAGCCCAGTGGTTCCATCGGCCTGACCATTCGCTGTTATTTCGGTGCTTTCCGGTGAGCCGGTCACCGCACGATCCGCGTTGGCCACAATCCCAATTGTATTCGCCTGGTTCCTTCCAACAACCAATATTAATTGCCAGCGCTGGATGGTTAAGGCCCACAATATAGTTAGAGCAGCAGAGCGTATCTCTGTAATGTGTTGAGGTTTTGCCATATTGCCAGAAAGTGATGGTTATGCCAGTTCGAATATTCGAGAACAAATTGTCGGTAGCGGTTATTTGCACAGAGTCTCTGTAACCGTCGAAGCTGATCGCTTGGTCATATACCCCCAGAGCATAGGTTGGACCACCACGTAACTGGCCGTGTGCGATACCGGCGCTGTCGTTGGCGTTACCGTCAAACTTATACCAAGCCACCGGATCGTTTGGAGCACACACCGGACTCTCAATTACAAGATCTTCTTTCTTTTCATCAGACAGGTCAAGTGCGAGACCAGCTCGGTGCAAATGCTCTATTGAGCCAGACGCTAGCACTGGATTGCCCTCGGACACTGGTGAAACATCGTCGAGATCCATTTGGGAGAGAAAAAGCACACATCCTTCACTACTCACGTGCTCTAGATCAGACAGATTTTGTTTGCCGGATTCGGACCACACACACCATCAAAGGGTATGGTCATTCGCCACCCAGCACACCCAAGGATTGCCAGAATGCCCCAAGAAAGGACACAACCGAAGCGTTGAACCGGGAAATACATACCCTCCTTAGTCGTGACGCTTGAACTCATAACACATACCTCGCTCCATCCCTATACCATACCTATCCAATCATTGTCCACTGTCTCTTGTTTCATGACCATACGCGATTGGTCGTGTTTCCGGTCGCGGAAGGCCAAGCTTGTGCAGTAGCTTGCCATTTTTCCTATTTGATGCGCCAGCATTGGAAGACCTTGATGGAGACGAACTCGTGTGGGCCGATGCCAACGTTATCCGAGGGACCCGCCCCATACGGACTGGGACCTTCTTGTCGACCGCCATCTCACCCAGCCGGTCGCCATTTCGGTAAATTATGACCCCTCGCTTGATCTTCTCAACAACGAAAAGTCCCAAATGTGCACCTCGTTTGACCCAATGTGCCCCACTGCCAGGCTCTGACACAAGTGCCATGGACTCCTCAGGCCTTGAGCGATAGTGGCTCGTTGCAAGAAGCTTGAACTTTGGTGTGCTTTTTGATGCCCCCGAGGCTGATATACTTTGCATCGGTCTGGATGTTGGAATCCGGGCTTCTTTGGACTCTTGTGCTTGAGGGGAATTGAGATACAATGCGAAGGTTTCTGCCTGCTTGACTAAAGGGGAGACTGTTTCTTGACAGCTGGTCTCAGTGTAGCCTGCTCGCGTAAGCTTCTCTATGACGGGAATTCCTGGATTCCACTCGGTCGCCTGGGTACCCTGCAATATCTGGACTAAACAGAGCACAAACACAATACCTGCGGAAATCAAAGCCAATGTGGAGAATACCATTAGTGCCCGTACCATAAGGTAACGCGACCTCCTTTCCGCCGGACTACACTTGGTCGAAAGTCCTCAACTGTCCATCCTTGTCAGTTCTCCGCGGAGAGCGGACATATAATCGGATTCTGCACATCATTTAGTATTCTGTCAACAACAAAATGAAAAATATGTGATCGGCCGACCAATTAATTGCAGGCGGGTAATTTCTTTGCCGCTGGCCAAGTGCCGAAAACGTTAAAAAACTATATTTTAGGCATAATAACGCCGTTTTACTTTGAGCGGGACAAAGGTTCTCGCCACATAAGTATTTCCACGTATCTTAAAGAAGAAATTCTTCGTCCAGAACGAATAATATACTGAAGCCTCCCTTCGGAAAAGGATTACGCAAACTAAGCGGCCAATAGAGACTGATTCGATGCTCTGCAGGGCCTACGAGATACACGCCCCCGTGGCGCATAGGCATCATATGCACTGCTAATCCCATTCACTTTTTGGGCACATGGGAAAAAACGCTGGGAAGGTTGAATTTTTGCATCGGGATCATGAGTCTATGGCTTGCTCATCGCAGTATTTCCGGGGACATTATTCAAATTGCTGTCTTGCATTCTTGAGTTGCTTGTAGATACCCTTTGGGTCCAAGGTAGATAGCCAATTGATCTCTCCGGAAGGCTTGTTAAAGTATAGCTTCTCGACACACTGTCTTATAGCAATGATCTGTTTCTGGGGTAGACCTCCACTAAGGGTAAACTTCAAACTTGAAAAAACTACCTACGGTCAGGAGCTGTACTCATTCAGCCAATCACCAGCCGGTATTTGATCCACCGCATGGCGCAAAACAGGATCGACATTCGTATATACCTTGTTGGTGAGATCCGGAGACGAATGTTCAAGCAACTTCTGAGTGACAGCTGTGGATATCCCGTTCTGAGCAAGAATAGAACCAAAAGTCTTGCGCAGATCATGAAATTTCAAGTCAGCCAAGCCAACCTTTTCACGTATCTTGTCCAATCTGTACTGGTTGAAACGGTCCCTGAATATCTTTTCTTGTCCAGTACCTAATCCGGAAACATATTTCTTAAGCTCTATAATAGGAACCGGAACGGGCCGTGAGCCCATACTCTTCCTGGTCTTTTTACTCCTTGTAGTGACATAGCTGTTTTCAAAGTCAATATCAGAAACTCTTAATGATTCGATGTCGCCGCATCTTAAGCCTGTGCCTAAGGCCACGAGAATTCTCATCCTCAACGTTTGATATGGTTTAGAAGCTGATAACAATTTCTTTATCTGAACTTTAGTCAAGGATTTCACAGGTCTCTCATCTTCATTTAACAGCTTGATCTTTATTTCTCTCTGAGCCAAGTATTGCTTGCAGCAATTCCGAAAATCCTAATTGATCGTCCACAGTTATTCTCCTTTAGTGTGTGTTTGTATTAGTGCCTTGATTGCCGCTTTGATATGCCCCGGCAGTTCCGGCCAAACCGTTACGATTTCAGCAAGGTCCGCCGGCAGTTTTTTTTTGTCAATTTTGCCCTGTTTTTGGGAATTTGGTGTCAACTGCGTTTCGGTCGTTTCGCAAGTCTTTGTATTTTCAAGATTTGCGTTTTTATGGCGTCGGTCTACGGAACCGAAGGTTGGGGGTTCGAACCCCTCCAGGCGTAGTCGAATAGACGGTGAGCGTTCTCGGCAAGGATGGAAAACGATAACTTGTAATCGCCGCAAAGGTTTATGTCATCAAGCCCTTCGGGTACAAAAATATATAGCGACTCTGAATTGTACTTGCACTATACCATTATATTAGTCCTGTGTAAGCAGTTCGATGCCGGTGCCGGTTTTTAGATTGCGTGAATATTTCCTGTCCTTCGGATTGTTCCAGTGCTCGTGGACGCCAAGGCCTTTCAGGGCAGTGCCGTCCTTTTCCGGATCGTACGTCGTCCCCGACGGTGGCTTATCGGCCAGCGCCGCCTCGTGCAGGTAGTTGTCGGGATTGCCGGTCACGTCCACAACCTTCGGGTTCAGGACCTGTTCATTTCGCAGAAAGTCCAGGCCAACCGAATCGATAGCCACCATGTCCTGCGAGACGAAAATGCTTGAAAACCAGTCATTGTCAAAACTCGTAAACCTGATGACATTGCCCGTCTGATTTCGTGCCGGGTACAATGCGTCGACCATGTACAGCAGCGTTTTGCCGTCCAGATGTTTGTGCCCGTTCAGATTCACCAAGCAGTTATACGAGCCCATCGGATCCTTTCGGTTGCCGTATTCGTGCAGCGGGCTGGGCGTCCAGCCTCGATCGTTGGGAAAATACGTCGTGCCGAAGTGGTTCTTTCCGCATAACGTCACACCAAACAGAGTGTGTGCTCTCATCAGCGCCAGGTTTATCAGGTATCTTGCCTCGGTCACACATGTCGGAAGGTACGCGGTGCCGGCCTTCGTATGAAGCGGATTGCTCGTGTCGTGCACAGCGGCGATACGCCCGCTGCCGGCTCTGTCGGGACTGACCACGAACCTTACGCTTTGAAAGTCAGCGTCCGGATTGCCCCTGATCTTATTGTAAATTGGGTCGCCGATAGATCGCGTGGCATCAAACAGCGTAATCGCCGAGCCGGGCACGCCAGCCTTGTTTATAAGCTGCTCCACAAGCGAATAAACAACATGAGGGCTCGGATTGCCGATGTCCGGCGTCCAGTCGGCCCGGCGGTCCTGGTTCATATTGAGTTTGATAGCAATCTTCTCCGGCTTGCGGTAGCCCACTTCACCCAAGCCTTTGCTCTTGTTGAAGTACTTAAAAAGCGCATCCCACGCCTGAGAATCGCTCGACCGGCCGGTCAGTCCCTGAATGGCTTTAGAAAGCATCGCATCGACCGTTTTCTGGTCGGTATTATTGTCATCCCACCAGCTTCCGTTTGAGCCGTCCCAACCGGTGGCATCGGGATCGCGAATCCACACGACGCGCCCGGGATAAATTCCTTTTGCCGTGCCTATCGGGCTGTTTGCGGGCTCCGAGGGCGTAAACGCAGCCGCACCGGCCGGATTATTATCAGTGACAGAGACCGCACACCATACGATGGCGACAGCCGCTGCGGCACAAATCCCTGCCAGCACATATCGTGACTTCTGCAACAGCCTCCTCGCTCTGCGATATGCTAAAGTTGAGCCGATCAGTCCGGCAATCCAAACCACAAAGCCGCCCGCCAGCGGAGCAGCGAACCGTTGGCATGGGTACGTCGCACGCGAAGGCTTTGGTACCACACGGATCAGAAACCAGATCAGTGATGCCAGTCCCGCAATCGGAAGCAGCCATATCAGCCAGGGGCGATTTCTGATCCAGGTGGCGAGGCCGCCCGTTCGAGGGCACTTGCCGGAATCGTTGTGTGAAAAACCGTGATTTTCTGCTGACTTATGACTTCCTGAAGCTTGTTTTGTGCTTATGAGCGACATTTGAAAACCTCCAAAATTTTCTGTACACCTGTCCGGATTGGCATTTTGTCAAAACCATACTATACTTCACATAAACGTCAAGTGCAACGCCGTTTCTCAAAACTGAAAAGTTCGGTGTTTCCGCAAGACCTTATCATGAAAACAATAAATACGTAAATCCGGCGATTTTACTTGACGGAAAGGCTGCTAATCTGGTATAAGTAAGTTTATTAGTATCTATGGTTTTTACCATCTCTGCAGATGAAATTAGTATAGTATATAGATTTCTAATGAGTAATCCGTACTGTGCATTGGAAGAAAGGAGGTGGCTCAAGTCCAAAAAACACCAAGGTGAGCATCGAGAAAATATTGTAGAAGTAACAATCACTGTAAATCGCTTTGGTATGCAGCCAAAGTACGAATATCCGTGTTTTCATAAGGAGGATGATTATGTATAAAAGACAAATCTATTTGACATGTTTTGTTTTGATGCTGGTTGCTGTCCCACTGGTAACTCATGCACAAGTCGAGAACTTATTACTAAACCCAAGTTTCGAAGAGGATGAGGTTATCCTGAATGACCAGGCTTATGAACATTGGTGGACCTGGGGTTGGGAAGATGGTCTAAACAGCACAGTCGAATTCGATGAATCCGAGTACATTGACGGCACAAGAAGCCTCAGGGTAAATCCGAAGGGAGGTACCAACTGGTACTTCATGGTGGACTACAGCCCCATAGCGTGTGAGGTCGGCACAAATTATACCGCCAGCGTGTGGGTCAAAGCTGAAGAACCGCGTCCCTTTTGGATACAGTTTAAAGCGACTGATAACACTACCAGTTGGGGGCAAACAGAGTTTGAATTAACAACCGAGTGGGCTGAGTATGCAATAACCTCTGAAGCTCAAAGCGCCGAGATGAAAATTGAGTTATACTGTTCTGGCTCTGAAGTTACATTGTGGATGGACTATGTTCTTGTATATGAAGGAGAGTATGTTCCCGGAATAAAACCCGTGCCGCCATTGAAGGCTTCTGATCCTGATCCGGCAGACGGCGTATTCCTCGAGCAAACATGGGCGACCCTTTCCTGGACGCCGGGCGAGCTTGCCGTTTCACATGATGTTTACATGGGCGATAATTTCGATGATGTGAACGACGGCACCGGCGATACCTTCCGAGGTAACGAGACTATGGCGTTTTCCGTAGCTGGTTTTCCCGGTTATGCTTATCCGGACGGTCTTATCAACGGCACGACCTACTATTGGCGAATCGATGAGGTTAATGATGCGGATCCGAATAGTCCCTGGAAGGGCGACGTTTGGAGCTTTACTATTACGCCCAAGACCGCTTACATACCTGTGCCGGCTGACGGAGCCGAACTCGTTGATCGTAGTGTAACGCTTAGCTGGACGGCTGGTTTCGGCGCAAAATTACACACCGTATACTTCGGCGAAGACTTTGACGAGGTCAATAATGCTACAGGTGGTGTACAACAGGGAATAACAAGCTACACTCCCGGTTCATTGAAATCAGCTAAGACTTACTACTGGCGTGTCAATGAGTACGATGGCACAGAAACGTATAAAGGCGAAATCTGGAGCTTCACTACCGAAGGTGCCGTCAGCGGCCCGAATCCTGCCAACGGAGCAGTGGGCGTAAAACCATCAGTAATTCTGAGATGGGACGCCGGAGCAGTCGCTGCTTCGCACGAGGTGTACTTCGGCACGGATGCGGACGTCGTAAAGAATGCCACGAAAGCCTCACCTGAGCACAAAGGGCCAAAAGCCCTCGGCGAAGAGAGCTATGATCCCGGCGTGCTTACATTGAATACGACATACTATTGGCGAATCGATGAAGTCAACAGCGTGAACCCCGACAGCCCCTGGGCAGGCAAAGTCTGGAGCTTTACAACAAGTGACTTCTTTGTTATAGACGATTTCGAGGATTACGATGCCGGCGAAAACCAGATATGGTACTCATGGCACGATGGGCTCGGCTATGGCACGCCCGGCACCGATCCCTACTTTGCCGGTAACGGCACCGGCGCCGCAGTCGGTGATGAAAACTCCCCTTCTTACACCGAAGAAACTATCGTCCACAGTGGTAACCACTCAATGCCGATTGCATACGACAACAACAAGCAGGGCTACGCCAACTATTCAGAAGTAGAGCATACATTGACAGACCAGCGAGACTGGACAGTGGAAGGCGTTGCCGAACTGTCGCTGTGGTTCATAGGTAATCCGGCATCCGTCGGCAGCTTCGTCGAGGGCCCGGTCGGCACTTATACGATGACAGGCTCAGGCGCTGATATCTGGAATCAGTCCGATGAGTTTCACTACGCTTACAAAACGTTATCCGGGCCCGGCTCGATAGTAGCAAGAGTCCGAAGCGTCGGAGATACGGACAACTGGGCTAAGGCCGGCGTGATGATTCGCGAGACGCTTAATGCGGACTCGATACATGCGATGATGATTGTAAGCTATGCTTCAGGCGTGTCCTTCCAGCGACGCATCGAGACGGGCGGTAACAGTTTCGACGATACAACCGCCGGAATTACTGCACCGTATTGGGTGAAGATAGAGCGTGACTTGGCCGGCAACTTTGCAGCGTACAGTTCAGCCAACGGTACTACATGGCAGAAGCAGGGTGTGTCGGAGCCCATTCAGATGAGTGCAAACGTCTATATAGGTTTGGCAGTAACCGCTCATAATGCATCGGCTACATGCCAAGCCGTGCTCACAAACGTCACGACTACCGGCAATGTCGGTCAGCAGTGGATAAATCAGGATATCGGCATCGTAAGCAACGATACTGAGCCGCTGTATGTAGCGCTGTCCAACACCACCGGCGCGCCGGCGGTCGTGGTCAATGATGATCCGGCCGCAGCGAACATCGACACCTGGACGGAGTGGATTATTCCGCTGCAGGCCTTTGCTGACCAGGGCATCAACCTGAGCAATGTTGACAAAATCGCAATTGGTCTTGGTACCCAGGGTAACATGACTATCCCCGGCGGTTCAGGCAAGATGTACATTGACGACATCCGGTTGTATAGTCCACGGACTACTCCACCTGAGGGCACGCCGATCGTAGTGGAAAACGCCGATTTTGAATTGCCGGGTACTGGAAAAATCAACAAAGACTGGGGCCTGATTCCGGGCTGGAGCAGCGATACGCCTCCATCTGATTCGGGCATTGAAGAGATGTTCACCGGGCAAGGGTATTCAGCGTTTTTGTGGGATAGTGATCCGTCAGTATACCAGACCACAAGTCACACTATTGCAGCGGATGAACAGTTCGAGTTATCTTTCATGGCCGCTGACTACTACACTGACGGAGACGGCGGAGGTTGGAACAATACCGGGGGTGGACAACTAACCGTATCCCTGTATTACGAAGTGGGTGGAGTGCGCAACGCAGTCGCTTCGGAAACATTTGACCTGCCGCAGTCCAATGATACCATGGACACTCAGTATACATTGACGTTTTCGGCCAATGATGTGCCTGCCTCTGTCGGCCAATTGCTCGGCATAGAATTCTCCAATCCCACGGGCGGTGGTAGAAGCTGGGTCTACTTTGACGATATTCAACTATATCCGCTGACAGAAGCTGCTGAGTAGAATAATTTGCTTTTGCGGAAATATCAGCACCAAATAAATGATTTTGGGGCTTATGCCTGCAAGTTAGGCATAAGCCCCTTTTTATAATAGCTTTTTGAAGTTCATTATGTCTTCATAGGTAAATCCGGCGATTATACTTGACGGAAAGGCGGCCAATTTGGTATAAATAAGCTGTTAGCAACAATGATTTTACCTTATCTGAAGACAAAACTTAACATAATATATGATTTTCTAATGAGCAATCCGTATAGCGCATTGGAAGATAGGAGGTGGCTCAAGTTCAGAAAACTCCAATGTTAATATTGAAACAATATTGTAGAAGTAGTAATCAGTGCAAATCGCTTTGGCATGTAGCCAAAGTACAGACATCCGTATTTTTAGAAGGAGGATTATTATGTATAAAAGACGAACCTTTTTAATTTGCTTTGTTTTGATGTTGTTTGCAGTCCCACTTGTTGCTCATGCACAAGTCGTAAACTTGGCGTTAAATCCAAGCTTTGAAGAAGATGAGGACTTTATCCTGGATGACCCGGACTGGTTTCAATGGTGCACCTGGGACCCGGATGATGTTTCAGGAAGTAACGCCCAGATCGACGATACAGAATCCGTTGATGGCGAAAGAAGTCTTAGAGTTGATCCGATAGGAGTTGAGAACTGGCATTTCATTGTGGCAAATATATCATTTCCACTCAAGACTGGAACAGACTTTACTGTTTCCTTCTGGGCCAAAGCGGAAGAACCACGCCCGCTGGGAGCCCAGATGAAAGCGGCAGATAATTCTGTTAGCTGGGGGTATACAGACTTTAATCTGACGACCGAGTGGGCTGAGTATACATTCACCTCGGAATCCCTAAGCGACGAGGGAAAGCTTGAGTTCTTCTGTGCAGGTGTTGAAGTTACACACTGGATAGATTTTGTTTATGTCTATGAAGGACCGTATATTCCCGGAATTGGACCAGGAAATAAAAAGGCAACTTCTCCGAATCCGGCCGATGGCGCTTACCTCGATCAACAATGGGCAACCCTTTCCTGGAAACCGGGAAATTTAGCAGTCTCGCACGATGTTTACATGGGCGATAATTTCGATGACGTGAACAACGGTGTAGGTGATACGTTCCGAGGTAACGAGACTATGGCGTTTTCCGTAGCCGGTTTTCCAGGATATGCTTATCCGGACGGTCTTGTTAACGGCACGACCTACTATTGGCGAATCGATGAGGTTAATGATGCGGATCCGAATAGTCCCTGGAAGGGCAACGTCTGGAGCTTCACTGTTACACCTAAGACGGCTTACAAACCCGAGCCGGCTGATAATGCCGAATTCATCGATCTTAATGTAACACTTAGCTGGACGGCAGGTTTCGGTGCAAAATTACACTATATAGTCCTCGGCGAAGATTTTGACGAAGTGAACAATGCCACTGGCGGTATTCCAGTGGGAATGACGAACTATAATCCCGTTTCACTAAAATTAGCCAAAACATACTACTGGCGTGTCGACGAGTTCGATGGCATAGAAACGCATAAAGGCGATATCTGGAGCTTCACTACTGAGGGCGCCGTCAGCGGCCCAAATCCGGCCGACGGCACAGTTGACGTAAAACCGTCAGTGACTCTGCGATGGGATGCTGGAGCCGTTGCCGCTTCGCACGAAGTGTATTTAGGCTTAGATCCGGACACCGTCAAAAATGCCACGAAAACCTCCCCCGAGTACAAAGGGCCAAAGGTCCTCGGTGAGGAGAGCTATGATCCCGGCGAGCTTACATTGAGCACAACGTACTATTGGCGGATTGATGAGGTTAACGGCGTGAATCCCGATAGTCCCTGGGCAGGCAACGTCTGGAGCTTTATGACGAGTGATTACTTTGTTATAGACGATTTCGAGGACTATGATGCAGGCGAGAACCAGATATGGTACGCCTGGCACGATGGGCTTGGTTATGGCACGCCCGGGACGGCGGATTACTTCGCCGGCAACGGCACCGGTGCTGCCGTAGGCGACGAAAATACTGCCTCTTATACCGAGGAGACTATCGTCCACGGAGGCAGCCAGTCTATGCCGATTGCATACGACAGCAACAAGCAGGGCTATGCCTACTATTCGGAAGTGGAGCATACGTTGACAGACCAGCGTGACTGGACTGAAGAAGGCGTTGCTGAATTGTCGCTTTGGTTCAGAGGCTACCCGGCATCCGTCGGCAGCTTTGTCGAGGGGCCGGCCGGCACCTACACGATGACCGCCTCCGGCACCGATATCTGGGACGTCAGCGGCATCGGAACAGGCTTCCACGACGAGTTCCACTACGCCTACAAGACGCTCACCGGCTCCGGCTCGATTGTAGCAAGAGTCGAGAGCGTTGGTGATACCGACAACTGGGCCAAGGCCGGTGTGATGATTCGTGAGACTCTGGATGCGGGCTCGAAACATGCGATGATGATTGTAAGCTATGCTTCAGGTGTGTCCTTCCAGCGACGCATCGAGACGGGCGGTGCCAGTGCCGACGATACGACAGCCGGAATCACCGCTCCGTACTGGGTGAAGATAGAGCGTGGCTTGGCCGGTAATTTCACAGCGTACAGTTCAGCCAACGGTTCTACATGGCAGAAGCTGGGGGTGTCGGAGCCCATCCAGATGGGTTCGAATGTCTATATAGGTTTGGCAGTAACCGCTCACAACGCAGCAGCCACCTGTGAGGCAAAATTCTCCAACGTTACGATTACCGGCACGGCAGGTCAGCAGTGGGCAAATCAGGATATCGGCATCGTCAGCAATGCTCCTGAGCCGCTCTATGTAGCGATGTCCAACAGTACCGGCACACCGGCGGTCGTGTACCACGATGATCCGGCCGCAGCGACAATTGACACCTGGACCGAGTGGGTTATCCCGCTCCAGGCTTTTACCGATCAGGGCATCAACCTGAGCAACATCGACAGGATCGCTATCGGCCTAGGCACAAAGGGCAATATGACGATACCCGGCGGTTCGGGCAAGATGTACTTTGACGACATCCGGCTGTATCGACCGAGAGAGGCTGCTGAGTAGTAAAATCCGCTTTAGCGGAAATAACAGCAGGATTTGAATGATTTTGGGGCCTATGCCAATCAATTCGGCATAGGCCCCTTTTTTAATTGGTTAATAATTCGACAAAAGTATGCAGGAATAAACTTGCAGAACAAGGCCGATTTGTTCATACTAAGGAAAGTTAAAACCAACGAGTCGGCTGGTATGAATCGAGCCTGGGGAACAGTCCTCTTCTCAGGCTGAACTTTTCAATGGGAGCTTTCGATTATGTTTAATGAGACAATTTCTCGTAGAGGATTTATCAAAGATTTAGCTATCGTAGGCGGAGCACTTGCGATGGGCGCAAGTTCAGCCACGAATGCCGCGCAAAACCGTAGCGGCAAGCTGCACTTAACCTGCAACCAATATCCGTGGATCGTGTTTTACGCACGGGACAATCGCGATTTCAACCAGGAGCTGGATAAGGGATTAAGCGAGGTAGCAGCCAGCCGATTCGACGGCTATGAGCCTCTGGCTAATAATCCACAGGAGCTTGACCGGCTCAGTCCGCTGCTGAAAAAGCACGGCCTCGAAATGCGGTCGCTGTATGTCAACAGCATCCTTCACGAAAGCGACAAGGCCCAGGCAAGCATCGAATCCGTGCTCGCGATTGCACGCAAGGCCAAAGAGCTCGGCACAAAAATCATCGTGACGAATCCCAGCCCGATTCGCTGGGGCGGGCCGGAAAACAAAGATGATGCCCAGCTCAGAGTACAGGCGGCGGCGCTCGAGAAATTAGGGCGCGAGCTTAAAGCGATAGGGCTGACGCTGGCGTATCACAACCATGATATCGAATTGCGAAACGCAGCCCGCGAGTTCCATCACATGATGGCCGGAACCGATCCGGAGTACGTCACGCTATGTCTCGATGCTCACTGGATTTACCGCGGGGCGGGCAACTCGGCGGTAGCTCTGTTCGACGTGCTGAAACTTTACGGCTCAAGAGTCACCGAGCTGCATCTTCGTCAATCCAAGGACAATATCTGGACTGAGACTATGTGCGACGGCGACATCGACTACCCGGCGTTGGCAGAGCATTTGCTGCGAATCGGCGTCCGGCCACATCTCGTGATGGAACAGGCCGTAGAGGCCGGCTCGCCCAAAACAATGCCCACAATCGAGGCCTTCCAAAAAAGCAGCCAGTATGCCAGGCAAGTCTTTGCCGCGTTTGCGTAGTTTGGCATGGTCAGAGTTACTTGGGACAGAGATCGTCACTGGTTTCCGAATCGCAAGGTCTCTCTCAGAAATTGGTATGCGTCCTGGTTGGCATTACCAAGTTGGATTTTTAAGCCTTTATCTTTAAAGTAGTCTGTGACTCTTCTATTAACTCCTGGGCCCACTTGATATGCGCTCCCAAATATGTTCAGGCTCGGGCGGCGGTGTCCACCTCGTACTCCTGGTGATCCAGGTGGATACTTTGACTCGATGGGTAGCCTCGCAAGATTCTTGTCATCGTATCCAAATCCTATAAAGTATATTTCTTCCGCCATCCACAGGGAGTTGGTCACCTGCTCGAATTGAGGACTCTTATCGAGATCATCTGTGACGATCGCGATGTCCTCAGAACATTCTCTGAGGCTCACAGAGCGTGATTCTAACTCATATTCATGGCTAGCGAATTGTCCGTGTAGATGGACGATAGGCACATGGCTTAGAGCAGCATCTATTTCAGGCTGTGGGCGATCGTAGTTGCGTTTCATACTTTCTCTAAGATATGTTTCAAGAGAACAATCATAGTTGTATGTGAAGATACTCACTTTCCTTTGTCTGATGTAATCGAAAGGCGAATATACCGCGCGGAAGATCAACTGGTACCAATTGCTAATCCTATTACCCTGCCCATCCTTGGGATCAAAGAGTTGGTCCTTGTTTTCGCATGGGAGTAGAACTCCCGCTATAGCTGCCTTTCCGACTATTTGGAGATCTTTATATTCCGCTAAGAACTCATCTATTGATATCCATCCTGAGGACTTGAAATTGTCCCTGAGTTGGCAGAGTTCAGTCACGCTAAAATTCTCCGCGAGTAGTTTGCGAGCCCAGGAGCTTATTTTGTTGACGGGATCGTGTGCGAGTTCAATAGCGTGAAGTCCATCAACAATCTTCCATTTCAACTGTTCGCCAGTACAGAATCCAAACGGCACACTCCCGCCAGCTCCAATTATCAGCACTATTGCTTTTTCATCCATGCGCAAGCCTCCGCATTGTTCAAACTTGTTAGACCACAGATTTCACACATTTGCGTCCTGAGTGGTGAACTGCACGCAAATGCACATCGCCAATATCTTACCGAAATCAATTAAGAATTGTACTCAGTTATGTATTGCGATGCAACACTGTTCCTGAACTCCTTGTCGTTTAAGTGGAATAGGAATGACTTTTTTCAACAGATTTCTCGACTGCGCCTTCGGCTACGCTCGAAATGACGGAGCGTTCGGTCGTGGTGTGGGCTACCCTCGGGTGATGTTCTCTAAGTCGCGCGGTGCGTTTTTTGCTGGTCAGGTTTGGGCTTTTACTGCCGCTTTTTTATGTTCGCGGTTGTGGAGGTTAACGTCGAGGACGGTTTTTAGAACGACCAGTACAACGAGCAGGGAGGCGGGAGAGCCAATGGCCATCGTCAAAAAGCCGCCGGCCAATATGGTGATGTGCATGACGACGACGCGGCCGTAGGGGCCGCCCATCAGCTTTTCGGGCCTGGCGGTGGCGTACTCACCTTTGAGCAGATAATTCTGAACGAAGGAGACACCGTGACTGATAAACAGCGCCAGCACGGCCAATCTCACCTGCGGAGGTATCACCGAATACATGTACTTGGCAACGTTGAAAAGCATCTGGACGAAGACCAGAAAGCACGGCCAATCCATTCCTCCCACGGGAGGGCCTTGTCCTTTGTGAAACAGTGCCAGCACGAAAAAGCCGTGGACGGCCGTAAAACCGCCGTAGTGAACGATAAAGAACGGAACGAGAAACAGCTTGCCCAGATGTGCGGCAGGGTGGGGCACGGCGGCGAACACCATCTTCAGGACATTGTAGAACCCGATGACGAGGTTCTCCGTCCAGTACAGCAGAACGATATAAAAAGCATCCCAGCCGAGAAACAAGACGCCCCACACCGGTATTGCGTTCGCCGCTATGAGCGAGATTACCGGTATGTCGAGTAAGTCTTTTTTCGAGAGCTTCATGTGCCGGGCGTCCTCATTTTCTGACGGTTGGGATCGGCCGCCGTTGGCATTTTAGCATATTATTCAATTACGTGGATGTTCTTTGCTTTGCAAATATCCTTTAGTTTTTTGGGCCAGATGGTCGCGCTGACTTCGCCGATATGGGCCTTTTTTAAGATGATCATAAATGTTCGTGACTGGCCGATACCCCCGCCGATGCTCAGCGGAATCTCATTGTTGACAATAGCCTGATGGTACGGATACTCGAGCATATTGATCTGACCGGAAAGCTCCAATTGTTCAACAAGCGTCTCCGCGTTTACACGAATACCCATCGAGGTCAGCTCGTGCCGGCGCTTCGTTACGGGATTCCAGACGAGAATGTCGCCGTTAAGGCCGTGCATGGGCCTGCCGTCCTCGCTTGTGGTCTCGGTCACCCAGTCGTCGTAGTCAGCGGCTCGCATTTCATGCGGATAGCCGTCTTCGAGGACCCAGCCGATGCCGATAATGAAGACAGCAGGATATTCCTGCAGAATGGCCGTCTCTCGCTGCTTGCGCGGAAGGTCGGGAAATCGCTCCAGTATCTCTTCGGCGTGGATAAAGGTCAGCTCGTCGGGCATATCGGGATATTTGTCGGTCTTCAATTGTGGGAAGAGTTCCTGGACGTGTGTTTCGGCGCCTTTGAGGACCTTCCAGATTTTCCGTACTACTTTACGCAGCAGGTCCAGTTTGCGCTGCTCGGCGGTGATAGCCAGCTCCCAGTCCCACTGGTCGACGTAAGCACTATGGTCGTGGTCGAGGAAGTAGTCCTTCCGTACTGCACGCATATCGGTTAGCAGCCCCTCGCCAATCTCCATACCGAATTGTTTTAGTGCCATGCGTTTCCACTTAGTGGCGGCCTGGACGACCTGAGCATCAACCGGGTTCTTGTCGCGATCGTTCGAGACATGGAACTGGATCGGTGTCCGGGAGCCATCGCGGTCGAGCATGTCGTTGACGCCGCTCTCGACGTCCACAATCAGCGGGACGGTCACGCGAATCAGGTTAAGTTCCTTACAGAGGTTTTCTTCAATGTAGTCTTTGACGGCATAGGTAGCAAGCTGGGTTTCCTTTGGATTCAAAAAAGAGCTGTAATCCTGCGGCAGGATTTTCTCCAATTCGTCGTAGTCCCCAATCCCAGGGCCGGCCAAATCCGCTTTCTTTTCGTCTGTCACTGCACTTTCTTCTAAATATTTTTAATGGATAAATTTCAAAACCGTAACGTTTCATTACTTCAGTGCTGCAAATAATAGCCGAGCCAGCGAAAGCTTTCAAGGCTCTTTCGCGAAATTGGTGGAATTAATATATGTCCCATTCTCCAGCCAGGAACGAGGGACTTTTTTGAGAATTCGTGTAACAAATGTGTGGTTCTGTCGTCTAATCAGATAGGTTAAGCATATTGAACGATCGCTGAACAAAAATCGAGTAAGGCGGCTGGACATGCACAGGAGCCGCAGGGGCCGGCTGATTCTGACCGCGATAGGAAACGTGGCTAACGTTGCAGATAAGGCGGTTCAAGCACGCCACCATGGCTTGACTTAGAGACATTTTTTTGAATTTTTGAATTATTAGTTGCCATTGCATGGTATGTATGGCATACTATTAGGTCAAAATGGCATTGCCGAGGCACTATATAGAGGTCAATGGCTAAAAACGGGCGGCTGACACTTGCCCTTAACTGTTGGGGTGCCGATGCTGAAGGCTATCGTCCAACGTGAAATATTAGAGTATCTAAAGAGTTCCAAGTTCCTCATTGGACTCAGCTTAACCGTGGTCCTGGTGGCCATGAGCACGCTTGTGAACATAGGCGATTACCGACAGAGGCAGCAGGATTACCTGGATGCGAAACAGAGCCTGGAAAGCCAAGGCATCGATGTCAAGATTTTCCGCAAACCGCAGATTCTCAGCACACTCGTCCAGGGCAGAGACCGGGAATTGGGCAGCAGGATGGAAATCAGCTATCTGAATCTCCCTATTCAGACATCAGGCTATATGGGCCAATCCGTCAGCCAGCATCATCGTTATGTCTCTGGTTTCGAATCGGTAGACTTTGCGTTCGTGGTTCGTGTCGTTTTGAGCTTGATGGTTATCTTCCTGGCCTACAACAGTATTGCCGAAGAGAAAACTCAGGGGACGCTGCGGCTGGTTCTGGCTCATCCTCTGCCGAGAGGCCAACTGCTCCTTGGCAAATTCCTCGGCGGTCTGTTCGTCGTACTCGGCTGCCTGACAATCGCCACCCTTATCGCGGTGCTTGTCATGGTGCTGCATCCGGCCATCTCGCTAGATGGCGACTTATTCCTGCGTATCCTGGGAATGTGGGGGATCGCCGCCCTATATCTCGGGGCCTTCTTCACGCTCAGCCTCATGGCCTCCACGATTATCAACCGTCCTTCAGTTGCGCTGTTAGTCCTTCTGCAAATCTGGATAATCGTCATCGTTATCTATCCCAACGTCAGCGTTATTTTGTCCCAGCACCTCATGAGGCTCCCCAGCCAGGAGGAACTCGCCGACCGCAAACGGGCCCTCTTCGAACCTCACGAGCGGCAGTATAATGAGAGCAATAAGGCATTTCATGAGATGGTCGTATCCGGTCAGCACGATATGGAGCTGAGCAAAAGAAACTTTGAACTCAACGCTCAACGCACCGAGTTGAACCACCGCGTTGACAGCGAATACAGCCAGAAACTCACGCGCCAGATGCACTTCGCTCAGAATATCGGTCTGCTGTCGCCTTCGGTCTTGTATGATATCGCCATACAGCGCCTGGCCGGAACGGATATCAGGGAATTTGACAGCTTCATGGAAGGCGTTGAACGATACTGGCAAAAGTACGTGGAACGGTGGGCACTGCGCTACACGGATTTCGAGGCGTACCGCGAATCTAAACTGCCATAAT
>Ga0315294_10000986_pt1 | contig 30868 bp, 22 predicted proteins | sample YL17G13_40_MG_FD_203626 | JGI IMG/M metagenome (GOLD analysis project Ga0315294, IMG submission 203626) | Sediment microbial communities from Yellowstone Lake, YNP, Wyoming, USA - YL17G13_40 | ecosystem: Environmental > Aquatic > Freshwater > Lake > Sediment | place: USA: Wyoming | collected...
AGAATTGAGAATGGAAATCTGAAAACAATCATGATTTTTCCATTTTAAGGAAACAATTCTCTCTCAGGTATTTTCTTCCATTATAAATGACGTCCCTTTTCTCGATGCTTTTTTCAATTATTTTGAATCCCCTGAACATTTCCCCCAATTCCCCTTCTTCAAAATAATGGTAAATCAGCTTGTTCCCCCTGAGGAACGTATTCTTCTCAACTTCCTTGCCTTTCCCAAACCTCATGTCGTTCACTGAGAAAGCCTTGAAAACAAGGATCCCTCCCTTTGCAAGCACCCTTCTCATCTCTTCCACAGCCCTTCTCCTGTCTTCCATGAGAAGGTGCTCAAGCACATGAAAGCAAACAATCAAATCAAAACTCTCATTTTTGAAAGGGAGCGCGCAAGCGTCAGCGACAAAAATCCCAGCTTTCCTTTTGGTTTTCTCCGCAATCCTCCTGCACATCTCAACAGCAGTTGGGGATATGTCTATTGCAGTGAGAAGGCAGTCCTCTTTCAGAAGCGCCCTGAGCGTTTTTCCATTCCCGCATCCCAATTCCAGCACTCTTGCGCGGGAAGGCACAATGAAACCAAGCTCGCTCTCCTTTCTCCAAATGCTTCCCCTCTGCCTGTACTCCTTGTCCCATTTCGTATTCTGCATCTCCTTAAAACTTGGCATGAATGAATTTAATCAAATAAAAATATATTGATTTTGAAAAAATTGAACGAAAATCTATTTGAATTTCTTTATGGCTTCAGCAAGCTTGAAATTCTTCTTATACAAAGCCATCCCCACGATTACTCCCCATGCGCCCGTTTTCTCCACTTTCTTCAAATCGTCAATCGAGCAGATTCCCCCGCTTGCAATCACGGGGATGTCAACTGTCTTGACAAGTTCTGCAGTCCTCTCCAGGGCAGGACCGCATAGAGTGCCGTCCCTCTCAATATCCGTGAATAATAAGAATCCGACCCCGTCGTCCTTCACTTTCTTCGCCCATTCCACTGCATTCAGTTCAAGCACGTGCTGCCATCCCATTATGCTCACTTTCCCTTCTTTTGCGTCTATTGCGCAACCGATGTTCTCTTTTTTCGTCTTCCCTGCCAAATCCCTTATCAAAGGGCTCAATGAGCCCGTTCCAATAACCACTTTTGCGCCCTTCCCAATCAGTTCCATTGCAGTTGATTCGCTCCTTATTCCTCCGCCCACTTCAACTTCCACCTTCTCCTTCCTGGCAATCTCAAGAATCTTCTCAATGATGGGCTTATTCATCATCACTCCAATCCTCGCCCCATCCAAATCCACAACATGGAGCCTTTCAGCGCCTTCCTCAATCCATTTCTTCGCGAATTCAACGGGGTCCCCGAATTCCTCAACCTGCGAAAACTCGCCCTTTATGAGCCTCACGCACTTCCCATCCTTGATGTCAACTGCAGGGATGATTTTCATGATTCTATTTGTCTGTTGAGGTATAAATAACTAACTCAACTTCGCCATTTTCCATTGCATGGCAGTGCGCTTCCGACGTGCAACAGCAAAGTGCTCGCATTTTCAGTATGCGCTTGCGAAACCCGGATCAACGCGCTTCTTGCGCGCGATGGCAAAAGTGCGCGCCATTTAGCCATGCACGAACGCAAAGGGGCGGATATGGGAAACTACTTAGGCAAGAATAAACAATTCCATTCACACCGTGTTTTTTCATAAATAATATCTGCTGAGCAAAACAGCATATTTTGAAAGCATATTGAAAAAAACATTCAAATAAATTTGAAAAATTCTTCCCCTTCCACTCTCAAATCCTTTTTTACTATTTTATTGAGGAGCCCCTCATCGATTTTTTCATTTGGGTGGTATGGAACAACAGCAGATCTTCCATCCGGATGATAGAAAAACAAATGGCTTCCTTTCTGTCTCTTAAGGATAAAGCCCATTTTGTGAAGAATGGAAGAAAGCTCTTTTGCGCTAAGCAATGGAAGGCGCATAAAATCAAACCTCTATTTGCTGGACTCCAATAAATTTGCTTTTTATCCTATCGGGAGTTGTTGCTTCAAGATATAATTCAATTGCTTCTTTCATTCTCTCCAGCAGCTGGTCAAGAGTTTTTCCCTGAGTGTGGCATCCGGGCAGTTCGACAGCTTCACCAATTAAATATCCGTCCTCTCCTTTTTCCACAATTATGGTAAATTTTGTCATTTGATCACCAAATTATAGCAAAGTGCAAAAGTCTTGCAAGCAAAAGAGCACTTTGCTATGTAGTTGATGGAGAAAGCGCAAACGTTTTCTCCCGCATTTTTCGCTGATGCGAAAAAGCGCAATGTTTCGCAGACGAAATATGTGCATTAAAGCGGCAGCCCGCTGTAATTGCGCCGCATTTGACGTGTGTCAAATTGCGGATACTTTGACCGAAAGTCGAAGTTGACCGAATGGAAAAACTTGCAGGACTTTTTCGGTCTGCTATACTTAGTGGTTCTCCTTATTATAATAATATTGGTTGCACTACTTCCTGTCAAAATAAATCGATTTTTTCGTTGCGGAAAGGGGCATTCCAAGCGCAACATTTCCTTTGCAGAAGCCAAGTTTCAGCGCTGCAACTCCAGCGCTCTTCATCACTCTGTTGTCAATATTGAGAATGCCCGCCTGCTTTGCAGAAGAACCAATTGCAATTCCCAAATCAATAAGCCTGTAAATGCATGCCGGGCCCGTATAATCCCTCCCAATTCCGATTCTTTCTTCCTTTGTTTTTTATTGTTTTAGAATTTCAATTGAAATTCAAATGCTGAAAAAGTCAGCATGGGTTGCCGCTGACTTTTTCATTCTTCTCGTATTCCCCGCAGTCCTTGAATCCGCATCCCCCGCAGTTCAAATTCGCAGGCTCATCGGTTGTTGAAACAATGAGAACATATTCGGAATCAAGCACGTTCTTCCCGTCCCTCTCCAATCCCAGTTCTATCATCTTTTTTCCCAGTTTTTCCACTTCCTCCTTCCCAAGAACAAGAATCTCCATGAAATCCTGGCCTTTTGTTTTCGGCGCAGTCTTTGCAGCCAGAACAAGCAGTTTTGCAGCTTCTTTCAAGCCCGTTTCCCTGATCATATCCCCCCCCGAATACGCCATTTACTCCGTTCACAAAACAAATGCATCAAATATCATAGGATGCAAAACGCGCAATTATAATGCATTGCGCGGTCTAAAGTCATTGCGCATGTCGCAAAACATCAGCAAAGATTTTTTTGGATGGTTCAACTCAATTGAAATCAGTCTCCTTTTGCTATTTCCATGCTGATGTCTATTGGTTTTGCATTCAAAACCAGATCGCTCATTGAAACAACGTCTGCACCGGCTTTGATGTATTTTTCAATGTTCTCTTCGCTAATCCTTCCGCTTGCTTCGATTATCGTCCTCTTCTCATCAAGCATATCCGGGGTCATTTCAGGAGTGACGTTTGGAATCTGCGTCTGGATGAATTTATCCTCCTCCTTCCTGTATTCCTGGACGATTTTTTTGAATTCATCCGGGTTCTTGTTGTCAATCATCAGGATATGGGGTATTCCGTACTGCTTCCTTGCATTCAGGCATACCATTGCCTCCTCAAGCGAAGTGACTTCCACTTCAACGAATAAATGCTTGTTCTTTGTAATCTCCCTGTGTATGCTTATTCTTTTCAATGCTTCACCCATTGCATTCAATTTTGCCTCTTCGCTGTAAAACCCATAGGTTTCGAAAGCAAAGCATACGAGATGCTCCTTTTTCACCAAATAGCCGTCTGAAAGGTTAATCCTGTGCGCAAATCCCCCGCCCATCGTCACTGCCCTTTTTTCGCTCAATAGCAATCCAGGATGGCTTTTTCTCGTGGTTGCTATTTTTTTAGGGTATTTCTTGTCCAGCGCCCTTGTTTTTGTTGCAATCCCGCTCATCACTTTGAGATAGTCCAAGGCAGTCCTGGCCCTTCCAATAATCTCCCTTGAATTCCCAATAAGAGTTATGATAAGGCTTCCAGGGTCTATCTCTTCGCCTTCATCCACCATCACGTTCACTACTATTCCGGCGGATTCAAAAAGAGTCCTTGCTTCAATCAGCCCGCAAACAACGCACGCTTCCTTTGCCCTTATTTCCCCCCTCACCTGCGCTCCCTCGAGCAAAGCATCCGTCGTAACGTCCCCAAGCCCGTAGTCCTGCTTGAATGCATCCAGCGTGAAATCCATTATCTTCTTCTGGTAGGAGGTGAAATCCCTTGAATAGAACGATTCTTTCATGATTCAGCTTATCAGAAGAGATATATTAATTTTTGCATTCCCTAGAGACGAACTTGCTTGAACAGGTTGTCCTTTATTATTCGCGTCAGAAAAACGTTCAATTTAGAATCATCTCTTTCCTTTGAAAGCTTTGTGAGGGATAGGTATTCCTCTTTGGCATTTGAGTAGATGTTAATCAACGGAAATCCGTTCTTCATCAGAACATAATTCCATACAAGCCTCGTAACCCTGCTGTTCCCATCCTCAAAAGGATGGATATGCTGGAATTCATTGTGCACATACGAGGAGAATTCTATTGTTTCCTTCGCATTTCTCCTTTTTTTATTGAAATCGTTTATTTCTTCGCACAGTTTTTGAAGTTTGGGCAAAATCTCCTGGAACTGTGCGATTTTGTAAAACGGATTCCCCTTTATGAATACATTCGCAGCCCTTATCCCCTCTTTGGTTCCTGAATTGAATACGGCAATCCTCTGCATATCTAAGATGTACTGGACTGACAGAGGCTCTTCAAGATGCGAAACAAGGTAGTTCACCGCTGCATAATAGTTCTTGACTTCATTCGTCTCCTTGAGTTTCCTGCCCTCAGGTATAATGTCATGGAGAATCAGCTCCTTTGATTCATCCAAGGTGAAAGTATTGCCTTCAAGCTGTGTTGAAGCAGAAGTGAATTCAATCTTCTGCTCCTCATCCATCCCGGCAAAATCAAGATTTTTCCTCAGGGAGTGTATTTGTATAAGCAGACGTTCGATTTCTTTGTATTCCTCCGAGTTCATTGTGCTTTTATCCTCTTTTCTTATCCTCCTTTCCATCTTGTAGAGCGCAAGGATTTCATCGAAAAGTCCCGCTTCAAGGAATCTAACTTTCAGCGGCTTTTTTGAAATAACAAAAACAAGGTTTATCCTTGAAAGATAGGACAGGTACTTCCTTACGGTCTTATAGCTAATGCCCTTGAACTCAGCAATTCTAATCTCTTTTTTTTCGATTCCTATAATGGCAATTTTCGCAAATTCCTTGGAAAGAAACAAATTGTAATTGATCCCTTTGTTCCTGCAGAACTTCATTATATTGAAAATATGCCATGTAACTGGATTCTCCTTATTCGGCCTGTAAATCCATTTCTTTTCAATAATTATCTTTTCATTCAAAAGCGTAAGCAGCCTTTGCCTTGTGCTTGACATGGAGGCGCCTGTTTTTTCGGAAATCCGCTTTAGTCCTGCTTCCTTCATTTCAAACAGTTCAAACAAGCAATCCCATCTGGTTTTCATGAATCTATATTGGAGGTAAGAGTTTATAAACTTTACCATTATGGAACAAAAATAAACTATAATTAACTTTTCGTGCCATATTGGAAAAAAAATAAACTTGATTATTGGATTGAAAATAAACTAATTGCTTAAAAAATCCAGCACTAAAGAGAGCCCGCCCTTGCGAGCAAGTTTTCCACGTATTCCAATGCTTGTTCCAGTTCCTTATCCTCAAAATGCCCGTAATGATATCCTGCCCTGTGAAGCTTTGCGGCATATGCCAAATAGGAATCAAAATCCCCCTTGGTTATAATGTTCCTTCGTAGAAGATCGTCCCTTATAAGGAATTGGAGCGCCAGCCTTCCTGTGAATTCATTTTTCCTTCCGGGATAGGCAATCCGCTTTATTCCCAGTTTATAGAGCATTGCTTCAATGGAATTTTCAATCGAACGGAATATCTCTTCAGCAGCCACGAACAGCCTTTCTTCCTCCATATTGTTCCTTGCAGACATGAGATACTCCTCTGCCTTTTCAAGAACCCCATCTTGCCAATTCTTCTGTTTTTTCTTCCATAAATTTCAACTTCGTCTTTATCCACTATTCAGATGTTCCATTGCCATACGCGCCCGCATGGATGCGAACCCATCAATACGCCTTGCGCGAATGCAAAGCAACGAGTTTAGGATAAATTTCAATCCCCTCCTCTTCAGCCTGAATAATCAGCCTCTCCTTCTTCCTGAAACCTTCTGCATGCTCCTTTTTTGTGATTACTATAGGATAGCAGACAATCCCGTATTTCAAGGCGATCTTTTCATTTATGAATGAAATCAATGAATCAAACAATTGCTTTTTCTTTTGTTCGTTCTCCACTATGAAAAGCATGTCAATATCGCTGGGCTCTTCAACGTAGTCGTGCTTGACGCTTCTTTTGGCGGCGCTTCCAAAGAGAATTACGGAATGAAGTTTTGCTTTTGAGGCTGCAAATCTGCATATCTCTTTCGCAGCTTCCATGTACACGTCGTTCAAATCCCTGAAAAGAGGGCAAAGGGAATGGAAAAGAAAATGCCTCTTATTTATCGAATACACCTTGGCTCTCCCAACTTTCTTCAGGGACACAAGGCCAATCTCCACAAAATCCGGAATCTGCCTGTTTAACTCAGATACTGCGCAGCCCGCCTTTTTCGCGAGTTCATTCTCCACGAATTCCCCTTCCGGATTATTCATGAGCACGCTCAAAGCGTTAACCTTCGTGCTCGTTCCCAAAATCTTGTCAAGATACAAATCAACCACCTTCTCATTTTCGGTATTCCGAAATATATTTCGGAAATAAGAAATATAAACGTTTGCCCTCAGCTAACAAAAACAACGAATTCAAATCTCGAAGCAAGTTTGGTTTTGCAATTCCACTCAGGGCTTATAGCCTGCGGGGCTCTTTCCAGCCTGCCTAACCACAGAATCCAATTCCTCCCAGTCATTTGATTCCACTACAACCACTTTTCCCTTGTCCGCATAAGCGTTTACGTATATGTAGTCGTAGAATTTATCATACAGCCAAGAGCCGTAGGCTTTGTCACTGCTCCCGAACCTGCATGTGACTGAATCCAGCAGGGTGGAATTGATGCAGTTGTAAATCCCATGCATTGCATTAAGCTTCGTATGCACTGGTATTATCTGAATGAAAGCCTTCGCATTGGTTTCATTCGAGAAAGATAATTCGAGAAGGGAGAGATAGTAATATTTCTCGGTGCTCACGTTCTTGGGCCTGCTGTAATACTCGAATATCCCTTCGCTGAAGCTGGAAGTACTATTCTCAAAATCCCCCCTCCACTCCTCCTTCTCCTTCCACAGGCTGACCCAATTCAATAGTGCAGCCTTGTCCAATTTTCCCCTCTTCACGAGGCTCCAAGGGGAATTTATTGAGAATGAGGAGGGTGTGCTTGAATCCAGCAGGTAGGGTTCGACGAGATAGAGGGGCTCAGTTGCAGTGCAATAGTTTTCTCCATAATCGGTGACATGCTTCTGGCCTTCCCTGCACTTCCCATTGCACGGAGGAAACCCGTTGATTCCGCACCAGTGCTTCACGTAAGTCTGCACGTCCGGGTCGCTCCCGTTCATTATCCCATAGCTTATGAGCATCTCAGCATATTTCTGGAACTCTTCTTCGCTTATGTTCCCATCATGATATTTATTGTATGAGGAATTCCAAAGAATGGCATCCTCATATTCCTTCTTCACCGAGTCGAAGGAACCGTTCCCCCCAACAACGTAGAATTCATGGCTCGAATTCCATGTTGGCGCATCCGTAATGATGTCCGGGACAGTGGATTCGATGAAGCAGTACCCTGTATTCCTGTAAGAATACTCTATGGGGCATCTCATTCCGGCCGCCTCATGCCTCTCGTCCTTGAAAACGAACAACGCTGAATTATATCCCAGTCCCTTCAATAGATAAGTGAGAAGCCTTGATTTCTCCCCGCAAACTCCAGTATGTGTGTATAATACTTCATAAGGATACCTGTTGGTGACGTTGTCGGCTTCATATGATACTTTGTCATAGGGGATGTTCTGCACGAGGCTTATCGCGATTCTCGCCTGATTGTCGGGACTAACCGCCTCCTTCCTGATCTTTTCCACCAATTCATCGAGGAATTCCTCAGATTCGGTATTGTTCATGAATCTCATCTCCAATTCCTCGTTCACTATGAAGCGCCCCTTCTCATAATACCAGAATCTGGAGGTGTTCGCAAGAAAATCATTCAATCCCTTGTAAACGGTTATGTTTATCCAATTCTCCTCCCCTTCGAAAACGTACATGAAGGATTCGTTCTTTGGGCCTGTCATGAATCTGGAGATGCACGTTTCCCCTGAAACGTTCCTTCCCTCCGGGCAGGAGCATTTGGAAGCTTTCTCAACAAGAATTCCCTTCTCGCAGAAAAATGGCTTGTCCTTCGAGCATTCCCCCACTTTCGTTCCGTCTTTGCAGAATTCCAGCTGGATGCAATTCCCATTCTTCAATTCAGAACCAGAGGGGCAGCCGCATTCAGAGGGTTTTGGAACAAGTTCCCCATCACTACAGAAAAAAGGCTTGTAGGAAGAGCATTTGCCATTCAAAGTCCCGTCGCTGCACTTCTCTTTTGAAGTTTGCGCAGCACTCTTATCCTCCTGCTGGGGTTGAGGAGAGGTTTGCGTGCATCCTAAAAGAAGAATCATTGAAAATAATCCGAGCACTATGAGCGCAAAGCCCAAATCCATTCTTCTTTTCATTCTCTCCCCTCCTCAATTTGAAAAATGCGACAAGCAATATTAAGAGCCAAAGAATATAAAAAGTTATGGTTTAAAATGGGTTGTTCCAGGGCGACAGGATTGCGCTTTGATTCGCGCATCCAAAACCAACGAATCAGGAACCCTTTCATAATACATTTCGTAAAACGATTTGACAAAATGTATGCATTTCGTTCAATCATTTGACAAAATGCAAAATTATAAATACCTTGCCCCCCATATTGATTCATGGAAGCTGAAAGAATTGAATTGAATGAAAGAGCCCGGAAGGAAGGCACCGATTACCCGAAAAAACGGATGCCATATTTTGAAGTAGAGCGTTTTCTTGAAGACCGCATCGCAATCGCGCTTGTAGGCCCGAGAGGAACCGGGAAGACAATCATTCTCAAACAGCTGCTTGCAAAACACAAAAATTCCTTCTTCATCGCTCTCGACGCAGATCCTGTAGTTCCAGACCTTTTTGAGACGGCAAAAGAACTTTCCGAGAAGGGGATAAAGCTTCTTTTTCTGGATGAAGTCCACACGCAGCCCCGCTTCGACAGGGTTCTCAAGAAAATTTCGGATTTTCTTCCCATAAAAACCGTTTTCACGAGTTCTTCATCAATATCCCTCGCCCAATTTACCGCAGATCTCTCAAGGCGCGTACGCACTGTTTTCTGCAATCCATTCTCTTTTTGGGAGTACCTCCTTTTCAACAAGAACATGGAGTTTCCAAGGCTTTCATTTTCAGAACTTCTAGAACTGCCTTCTTCAAGAAAATTCTACCCAAACGTTATGAAAGCCGAGCGGTTTTTCAAATCCTATCTTCAGGGTGGAAGCTATCCGTTCGCGTCAGGAATCGATGATCCGCTTCCATTATTCCGGAACATCCTTGAGACCATAATCGCAAGGGATTTGGTGCTCACGGGCAGGGCTACTCCGGAAGAAGCAGGAGAAATCCGGCGGATGATGCAATTCATCGGCTCTTCGCCTGCGGAGGGCATAAGCTATTCTTCGATATCCCAGAATACGGGAATCACAAAATACCGTTCCGAAAAGTATTCCGTGCTTTTGGAGCAGGCCTTCGTGCTCATGCGCGTTCTTCCAAAAGGGACCAACATCACGAAAGAACCCAAAATTCTCATTGCGCCCCCCTACAGGCTCCTGTTCAATCCAATTGAAGCATCCATCGGAAGCCTGAGAGAGGACTTTTTCGTCCAGAGCATGCAAAGCCTGGGCTATGAAACACGGTATCTCAAATCCCTCAGGGGCGAAAAAATACCGGATTATCTGGTTCAGGGAGCAGTGTTTGAAATCGGCGGCATCTCAAAAAGCGTCCTCCAGTTCAAAGGGTTTTCAGCCAAGAAACGCCTCATCCTCACGGATCCCGGCTCAATGGATGAAAGCCGCCGTCCCTTGTTTTTTGCAGGCATGCTCACTGAGCAGGAAGCCAAACCCTCTGCATTTCGTAAAACGATTTGACAAAATGTATGCATTTCGTTCAATCATTTGACAAAATGCAAAACATTAAATACCTTCGGCAAAGCTTATAAGCGTTACATTTTTGTAACGAAAAAGCCCCAAATCGTTACAAAGTTGTAACAGACATTCCAGGAAGAAAACGGAACGTCTCCAATCAACCAAGCCCCATGTGGTAGTGAGGACTGTTCAGGATTAGTTTTCCTTCCTTGAATACAAACACAATACCTATTTCACGAATTCTTCCGGATAAAGAAGAAAATAGTATAACGGAACAAATCTGATCTCCTTCCCGTTTCTTTCAATTTTCTCAAATTTGTCCCATGTGACAATAATTCCCATTTTTTTCTTTGAGTATGCCAAATAGCTTTCAAGGGCAGAAACCTCCCTCTCATAGGTTAGGGCATCCGAAACATCAAAGCAGGACTGAATTGGAATTGGTGATGCAAAATCCACCTCCTTTTCCCCCCTGAAATAATACAATTCTCCCTTTCTTCTGAATATCTCAACGGCAATCAAATTCTCCATCTGCTTTCCCTTGTCCTCTTTTATTAAAAAAAGATTCAGATATCCATTGTCGATAATATACATCCTTTTTTCAGTTTCCCTTTTTGACAATGAACGCTGGAATAGTTCTGAAGGAATTGCAAAAAACCCTTCTTCCAGATGCTTCAGGTATATCTGCAGGGTTTTTCTGGTTGTCGTATATCCCATCGAATCCATTTTTTTCTCAATATTGTATATTGAAAATGGATTTCCGATGTTCTCCACTATCTTTTTTATGAATGTTTTGAACGACTCCCCGTCTGAAATTTTGAATCTCGCCATCAGGTCCTTATAAACAACGGTGTTCAGATAGCCCTCGAGAAGTTTAAACTTCAATTCTTTGCTCTTTGCCAAAGCAACATCCGGCAACCCCCCAAAAATGAGATACTCCTCAAGCAGCTGCATAATTTCAAATCTTTTTTTGGAATACGGCAGGTCCTTTCCAGATTCCAGCCCTTTTATTGAAACAAGCTCCCTGAATGAAAATGGAAGAAGGGCAATTTCAATATGCCTTCCGGCAATATGGGTTGCATATTCCCTGCTCAAAAGCCTCGAATTCGAACCAGTTATAAATACCTTGAAACCCCTGTCAACAAGCCTCCTTACAAACAAGTGCCAATAGTCAACCACGTGAATCTCATCAAGAAACAATATCGGCTCTTTCCCGGGGTTGAGTTCGTAATATGCGTTCAGTATCTCTTCAAAATCCAAATATGTAAAATCCACAAGCCTGTTGTCTTCAAAATTGATATAAACACAATTCCTCAGTCCCCCTGCAAGCTCCTTCATGAATTGGTACATCATGTAGGTTTTTCCAGCCATTCTCGGGCCCGTTATAACCACCGCTGATTTTGTTTCAATATATGGCGCCGAATCAACCTCCCTTTTGTAAAATGCAGGAAGCCCTCCATCATAAAACTCAACAAGCATTCTCTTGATTACTTCCCGTGCTCTCTCATTCCCAGCTTTTTTCCCTTTTTTCATATGAATATATTAAAGGAAAAGGTTTAAATTCGTTTCCCACGGGAAACGTAATGAGTATGGTTTCGTTTCCTGCAGGAAACGGAAAATAGCCCAATCATTTTTCAGAAATATAGGAAATCCATGAAATCCCTGTTGATTCCGATTTAATCCCCCTTATGCCCAAAACACAATATTATGCTCTGGACGTAATATTATCCTCTGATAACTATATAAATAAGAATGGAATAAAAAAGAATGGTGGGGTGAAACATGAACTATACATTTGGGAAAATAATTAGTCTTCTTCTACTTTACCTTATTCTAATCTCTTGCCTTGCATTTTCAGATATTTCAATTTTCACAATTCCCGCTGCTGATGTGCAGAGTTCTTCCGAATGCATTTCCCATTCCTATTCCTCCTGCTATTCAAACGACGTCTACTGGTTCAATTCCTGCAACCAAACTGAAGAGAAAAAGCAGGAATGCGGGCCTAATTCCTGCTCAGCTTGGAGCAGTTACTTCTGCATGAACAATTCTGTTTACAAAAGCAGGACCTGCTACAACAGAGGTTGTGCAAACAATTCATGCTTCTCCATATCCCAACTTCAATACTCCCAAGTCTCCAAATGCCCAACCAATTCAACAAGCTGGAGCATTCCCTACTGCAAAAACAACGACCGATACGTCAACAGGACAACCTTTCAGGGCGCCTGCCTGAATTCCTCCTGCTCCACGACTAAAATCATCGAAGAGAAAGTATATCAGGATTGCGGGCCGAACAGCTGTTCAAGCTGGGGCTCAACCTACTGCAAAAACAACAAAACCTATCAGAACAGGACGTGCTTCAACAGGGGCTGTGCAAACAATTCCTGCTTCTCAATTTCCAAATTCGAAGAAAAACTGATTAAAGACTGCGGGAATAATTTATGTCAAAATGGCAGATGCATCAATCAATCCCCAATAACAAATTACGTTTATGATGCAAATGGCAATATGATACAGGATGACCGGTTTTATTATGAATATAATTCAGCCAATAAATTGTCAAAAGTAAGGGAATGGGATTTAACCGGAAGGATTATTGAAGAATATAAATACAATTACCGTGGCGAAAGAATCATAAAAATCCAATATCTCTCTTCAAGCAATAAAAACAATATAACGACGTTCTATCCTTCAAAAGATTATGAAACAGAAATCGATCAAAATAAAAAAGAAAGGAATACCAGCTATTTCTTCGCGAATGGAGAGCGCATCGCCTCTCTCAACAGCACAGGCGCAAAGAATCTCTACCTAAGCGACCACCTCGGCTCTTCCAGCGTTCTCGTCACAGACTCCGGAGTCCTCCTAGACCGCTTAAGCTACAATCCATTCGGCTCGTTGAAAAGCGGAGGAACTGAAACTAAATACAACTACAATTCAAAAGAGCTCGATGATACGGGTTTGCTCTATTACGGGGCGAGATATTACAATCCGACTCTAATGCGCTGGACGCAACCGGACTGGATAATTCAGGACGTTTATGATCCTCAGAATCTGAATAGATATAGTTATGTGAAGAATAATCCGCTGAAGTATACGGATCCGACTGGGAACGTACCGATTGAAACTGTGGCTGATGTAGCTTCTGTAGTGTGGGACTTGGGAGACATTTATAATGATCCCACTAATCTATGGAACTATGTAGCCCTTGCAGGAGATGTTGTAACAACTGCCATCCCCTATGTTCCTCCAGTGATAGGTATGGCAGTAAAAGGCACGAAGAGATTGGATCAAATAAAAGATTTAGCAAAAATCGCTAATAAAGTGGACGATGCAGTAGATGGAGAAAAAATTATCGATAAAGTAGGAGATGCTGGAAAAGGTCTGGTTAAAGTAAACGATGAAGTTCGAAATGGGGATAATATTGTTGATGCACTCAAAGCGGGGGAGACGGGTACAACATCAGCAAAATCTGGCGCCCTTGCCAGATTGCCCGACCTCAACTCTGTTGAGTACACTGCTCATGCAAAAAAAGGCGGATTAACAAAAACAGACATAGATATATCAATTGACCGAGGTATTCAAATCGATTATTCCGCATCATATAAAGGAAAAAACGTTGAATATACTTCATATTATTATTCGTTTAACAAAAATAAGGGGATATATACTGTGACTACAAAAACACCAGACGGAGGTACTAAAATTATTACTTCCCATTATTTTAATCCAAAAACCCCCGTAAGAGATTTATTGGGGTGGAGCCCACCCCGGTGATGTAATGAAAGTAACATATGATAAAAATGCTCAAGATGCGGTATGGATTATCTTTATTGAAAACCAAAAAGACGTCACAAGCTATGGTTTTGGTAATATCGGTTCTGAAATCACTATCGGTATTACTGCTTCAGGAAAAATAGCCAATCTAGAAATACTGAATGCACTTCATTATCTGAATCTGGATGTTCTTCAAAGAAATCCGATTTTTATTAATTCAAATATTCCAAATGTTTCAAATAATATTCAAGTATTCTTCGATAAGAAAAACGATACAATAAAAATATTTTTTCTCTCTGAAGGTGGTTATAAACCGACCCATATTCAGGCTGATGAACATCCTTACATAGAAATGGCCTTTATTAAAGATAGAATATATAGTCTGATCATAAAGCAAGCATCAAAACATATTGATGTTAATATCCTAAAACAGATTATTTTTGAAAAATTGTGACTCCTGAAATTATAGTTAAACCCTTTTTGGGTTATCGAAAAACCAATGTCGTCACTGTTGTTGTGGACGAGGGGGATGAAATCGTGACCGCCTATCCAACATATCTCTATACGGGAGGGAAATGAATGAAAATATCAAGGATATATATTGCTGGTTACTGTCCCAAATGCAAGGAAGAAGGAGAGCTTCAATTTAGAACATGTGAAAAAAACATGAAATTATTTTTAATTTGTGATGAATGCAACAACACCTACCGCAATCCAAGAGATATCCTTTCTTCTTCATCAATGGCACAAACATGCCCACATTGCAATTCAAATCAAATATATCGGTGTAGCCATTATTCTTTTGAAGAAGAAATAAAAAATGCAGGATACTGGGATCTTGTTGAAGACGATATTCCTTCAGCAATCAACGCTGGAGTTGGTAGCTCAATAGCACAGACTCACTTAAAAATCATTGAACTTGGCGGAAAATCTGATATTTCGGAAAGTGATAAAAAGATGGTGTTCAAAGCCCTTCAAGAGTATCGCAATACTGAAGCAAGATTAGCATTGACCAGAATGATTTATTATTTAATACAATTGAAAATCATCAAAAAAATTGATGTGAATGATTTTAAGTTAATAGAAATTCAAAGAAAAAGCGAATTAAGAAAAAAAGAAGGTATTTTTCTCGAAATGATGCTCATGATAAAAAAAATGGGTGTTCTTAAAAAAATATCTTATGAAGAAAAACAGAAAATTACTCTTTTATTACATGGTGCTAGAAAGAATGGAAATGTCTGGGATTTAATGGCGATATTTTTAATAATGGATGGATTTGATAAAACGTTTGCCCCAACAAAAGATGACATACAGATAATCGACCAATTTCTTAAAAAAACACTCACAATATATTCAGGTACTGATGCAAAAATTATTTTTAAATGGATGGAAGAATTCAAAATACCCTATTCGATGTCAGATATTGAGAAAAACAGATTTGAAAATAGTACGATAAAGGAAGTTGAACAATTAATTTCAGATTTAGAGTATTACCGAAAAGTCTGAAAAATTTGCGTCGAGATTAAACAATTCGAAACCATCAAAATGGAAAAATGTGATTAAAATGAAAAAAAATATTCCGATATTTAAAAGAAAAGATTCCGAAAACAAGATTATGTTGATGTTCAAGATTTTTTTTCTGTGTAGCGTATTTTTTGGGTTGTTGTACTCCCCAAATGATCTCTCCAATCCCCCTGCCGCGCCTTCAAATACTCCCTCAATTCAGCAAAATGAAAATCCTTCAAGCGGATACGCACAAACAAATTCAATTGATGAAAACAATCCCTCAGTTCCCCCCAGTCCAACTTCTGACGTTTCAAGTAATCCTGAACAAACTGTCGATCAATCTTCGTCAGATGATACGATTTTCAAGGATCCTTCTACAATTCCTTCCCCTGAAGAAATGCTTTCCCACATGCTGAAACAAAATGATGAAGGAAAAGATACTGGCGATTCAGGAAATTCGGATTCGGAGTTAGGACTCAACTCAGGCAGCTCCGGAGGTTCCGGTAAATATCCTACATACCAACAGTGGTATGATGATTCATATGTCCCAAAAGGAGTAATCAAAGACGGAGGAATCTATTCGACAAGTCTACAGACTGGTGCAGCAACTTATCTCTATCCAATCAATGTGCCTCCCGGAACCAATGGATTGGCACCTATAATAACCCTCTCATATTCCAGCCAATCTGCAAATTCCCCCCCAGAGTTATTGGGAGCGGGCTGGTCAATAACTGAAAACTACATAATGAGGGACATAAATTACACACCAATAGATAAGATTTACAGAAGCGACGATAGATTAATCCTGAATTTAAACGGAGATTCGCAGATGCTTTTTTATAGCGGCAAAGATGGGCATTATCACACAAAAATCGAGAATTACATGCTTATATACGGAAGCGATGACAATTGGACGGCAATTGCCAAAGACGGAACAAAATACAGGTTTGGCATCAATTCCAACAGCATTCTTAATTCCAATCTCTATTCCTACGTTGTGAGATGGTATCTTAGTGAAATTGAAGATACTCATGGAAATAAGATATTCTATGAATACAAGAAAAACCCCTTTCCAAATGATTTTGGCTATCTTTATCCCTACAAAATAACGTATAACAATGATAAGCAAAGAGAAATAGAATTTATATATGAGTCTACAGATAGACCCGATATGAGAGTCTCTTATGCTCAGGGAAATAAGCAAAGAATATCAAGAAGACTTTCCGAAATTTCAATAAAAGCTCAGGGAAATTTAATTAGGAAATACAAATTCGGATATGAAACCGATTCAGTACCTTCCGCTTCGCTTCTTTCCGGCATAACTTTAATAGGCAAAGATGGTTCAACATTTCCAAAAACAACTTTTTCATATTATAAGGCAAAACCAAGCTGGATTGAGGCTCCATCCCTGAAATCTCCATTCACATTTTCATATTGCGGAAATGACAAAGGCGCCAATTTTGGAGATTTCAATGGAGATGGAAAAAGCGATTTGTTATACGCTGCATATTTATATGACAAGAATTGGGAGGCTTGGACATATACCAGCAACGGTTCTGAATGGAAAGGATATGCGCCCTCCCCCACCCCCACAACAAAAATGAACTATTATGCTGATCCAGATGGCTACATTTGCAGGGGATATTACTGGACTCCAACTGCATTTATTGTTGACGTGAATGGGGATGGAAAAAGTGATATTCTTTCATGTGGAAATGCCATCCATGGCGGTGCATCAGTATGGCTTTCAAACGGTTCAGGATGGGTTAACAGTACTATCATTCAAATTCCAGACTATTTTTGTGATCAAAAATATCGTGCAGTTGATTTAAATGGCGACGGAAAAATTGATTTTGTTAAATCCAAAAAAGATAGGACTGAAACTATCAGAAAAACTTATATTGCAAACCGAACAGGATGGTATACTGGATACAATCTTACCGTCGATTTGACTGAATATGTTGATATTTATCATTCCGACAATGATTTAGGCGTCCGGTTATTTGACGTGAATGGAGATGGAATGGACGATATAGTTGTCGCATTAAATGACAAAGGAACCGCAGTGCAGAAAATCTATTACAACACAGGTTCTGGTTGGGAGGAGCAAAGCATTCAAATGCCAATTAATTTTTCCAGTAGAAGCCAATGGAACGACTATGAAGATACGGGGGTCAGGATGGCAGATATAAATGGCGACGGACTTGCGGATTTGATTTACTCAAAACTTGATGCAAGCGAGTGTAAAACAGATAAGGCTGTTTTCTTGAATACTGGCTCGGGATGGATAAGGGATGATTTATATGCCCCCCACAACCTTTTTCCTTGTTGGGAGTGCCTGACTCAGGCACAAGGCTTGCTGATGTGAACGGGGATGGGCTTGCGGATTCAATACGAAATATTGATGAACCAACCCACATCACTCCGTGTTCATCATCCGAGATTAAAACTTATCTAAACAATGCGACAAAAGGAAGGCTTCTTATGGGAGTAAAAAACAGTTTGGGGGGAGTGATAAACATTACCTATGTTTCTTCGTCCACTATGAATAATACTGGAGAAGATGGAATGTGGGATCTTCCCTTCAATGTATGGGTAGTGGAATCAGTAGCAAAGAACAATGGAATGGAGGGAAGCCAAAAAGTCATTGAAAAGCTGGAGCATAATTTTTCAGGAGGCGTCTATTCTCCCGAAGACAGGGAATTCCGGGGGTTTGCATTTGCCTCAGAAAAACATCCCGATGGCTCTGTATTCAAACACTATTACTATCAGGATGGAGGCAGAAAAGGGAAGGAATTCAAATCCGAATTATACGATTCATCCAATAAGTTGTTTTCAAAAACGGAATATCTGTGGCAGACCACAAACATCAATGGATATTACATCACAAATCTCGTCGAGCAGTCTTTTTTCGATTACGACGGAAAACCCGATGCAAAAATAACCAAATCCGCTTATGAATATGATTCATATGGAAACGTGCTCAAGGAAACGCAATTTGGCGATGTTTCCATGAGTGGCGATGAAAAATTCAACTATGCTGAGTATTTGTACAACACAAACTCATGGATTGTAAATCTCCCCAAACACATATATTCCTATTATGGAATCGATTCAGATGCTGGAAAAACCAGCGAAACTTGGATGAGATATGATGGGCAATCTTATGGTAAAGTTCCAAAAAAGGGAGATCTGACCTATTTGGGGCAATGGCTAAACACCGGAACGAATCCAGTAACAACTTATGGGTATGATTCATATGGAAATCTCATCAACATAACCGATCCATTGGGAAGAGTTTCCAAAACCCTCTACGGAATTACAGATAGCACTTACACTTTTCCTGAAAAAACCATAAACCCATCAGGTCATACCACTTCATTCATTTATGATGCGGGAACTGGAAACATTCTTTCTTCCACTGACCCAAATGGCTTCACCATCTATTTTAGATATGATTCATTTGGAAGACTTGTAAAAAACATACTTCCTTATGATACCGAATCTTCTCCAACTTCAGAGTTCGTCTATTTCACAGATGGGAATGCTCCGGAAGCCGTAAAAATAAAAAGGAACACTGGAAGCGGATATTTGATTTCCATTGCATATTATGATGGTTTTGGAAGAATCATTCAACTGAAGAGCGATTCAGAGGAAAATGGAAAGCAGATAGTTTCAGATATATTTTATGATTCAAGAGGAAGGCCTGAAAAGCAAAGCCTGCCGTATTTGGCCGCATCTTCAGATTCATATACCAATCCATCAGGAACTCTTTTCTCAAAAGCAGTTTACGATGCTCTCGACAGACCTCTAAGTTTGATAAATACTGATAATTCAATGAAAAAATTTGCTTATGATAGATGGACTACATCCTCCTATGATGAAAACAACCACAGAACTGATGCTGCAACCGACGCATATGGGAGAATAATCACAGTCAAGGAATACAATGGAACAAGCACATTCACTACGAATTATGAATACAATGGGCAAGACATACTAATCAAAATCACGGACAATCAGGGGAACATATTCAACTTTACCTACGATTCTCTGGGAAGAATGATTCTGATGGTTGATCCGGATATGGGAACTTGGAAATACTCATACGATAAGGCGGGCAATTTGATTTCACAAGTGGACAACAGGGGGGTCAAAATTACATTTGCATACGATTCATTAAACAGGATAAAGAATAAAACTGAAGGTGAAACCAGCACTTTGTATTCTTATGATCTTGTAAAGGGAACCCTCTCAAAAATTGAATACGATTTCGGTTACACCCAGTATGAATACGACCAAAGGTTGAGGATATCAAAAGAGAAAACCGTCTTGTTTGGAAAAACATGGATTTCAGAATGTACTTATGATTCAGCAGACAGGATTAAAACCTACAAAAAACCAGACGGAAGAACTTATGCATACGTTTACAATCTCCAAGGCCAACTGGAGAGCATTTCAGGAATAATTGAAAACATCAATTACAATCCCCTGAATAAGGTGACTTTCAAGGACTTCGGAACAGTGGAAACCACTCTCACCTACCACTCCACAACCCAGAGATTGATTCGAATCCAATCCCCCTCCCTTCAGGATCTCAATTATGAATACGATTCAGAAGGAAACATCCTCACAATACAGGATTCCATGACTCTCTTCAACTGGACTTTCAGATACGATGCGCTGGACAGATTAATCCAAGCAACTGAAAACAATACAAGAAGCCAGAATTTCGCCTATGATTCCATAGGGAACATGATCCTCTTCAGCACCCCTGAAGCCAATGTTACGTATACGTACGGAATAAGGCCGCATGCGGTGGAGAGGACTGTGGAAAGCTAAAAATCATCCAAATCAAGCAGCAAAGCGCCTCCGAAATCTTTTTTGTCGAGGGTTCTTGCTATAATGGCAAAATGCTCCTTGCGCACTTCATTGTTCCATTCTACAAGGGAAGATTTTCTTTTCAGTTCAGACAGGAGTCCGGAAACTTCTTTTTTCTCCAAATCCATCCATTTCACCTCTGTAAAAAGAATCTCCTTGGTTTTTTCATTAAGTGCAACCAAATCAATTTCACCGTCCCCCCGCCACCAGGATCCTATGCGCTCAAATGCAAAAGGCAGCTTGTTTTTTTTGTTCCATTCAATCATTTTTTTCCTTGCCAGGGCTTCAAAAGCCCTCCCTACGTATGCGTTGAAATTAGGTTCAATCAAATTCGCCACCAGCTCTTTCTGCCTTCCCTCTTCCACGTAATCAGAATAAGGATATACGAATTTGAGCCAGAAATCATAATAATTGTCAGAAATCCTGTAAATCCCTTTTTTGCTTTTCTCCGGATTCTTTTCTGTAACCGGAACAAATCTGCCGACGAGCTTCATTCCCCTTAAGACATCCAGATATTTTCCCACAAGAAGGGGATCCAGCCGGGCATTGTCTGCAATTTCCTTCTGTGTTGTTTTCCCAAAAGAAATTGCCTTAAGGATCGAAAGGTAATTCCTTGGTTCCTTGAGTTCATCCCGAAGAAGCATGAGCCCATCATTGTATATTGATCTCGTCCTGTCCAATAACACGCCGCGGATATTCTGGATGGGGCTTTTTTCATTATCGAACTGCAGGAGATAGAATGGAACGCCCCCCAGAATTGCATAGAGCTCAACAAGCTGGGTTTTGGAGTATTTTGGGGCAAATTCATGCAAATGCTCAAGACCAAGCTCAGTAACGAAAAGCTGCCTCGTGCTCCTTCCATAAAGGGGGCTTTTGTAAGACAGTATCTCCCGCTCCATCATCCCGACATATGAGCCGCAGAGAATAAGCAAAACCGGGAGCTGCTTCATCTTTTCATCCCAGTAGTACTGAAAAACCGTCAATACTGAGGAATCCTGCTGTATCAGATATGTGAATTCATCAAAAATCAGAACAAGCGGTTTTCCCCTGTTTTTTATTTCCCTTGCAAGGTATTCAAAAAAACCATCCCATTTGGTATGCGGCTGTGCAGCAGTGCCGTCGTCTTTGAAAAATTCAGCTGCTTTCAGTGAAAACTTGCTTATCACCTCCTCTTTTGACTGCAATGTCGCAAGGAAGTAGATATGTTCATGGGTTTTCGCAAATTCTTTGATGAGTTCTGTTTTCCCTATGCGCCTCCTCCCATAGACTACGACAAGCGAAGCGCTTTGTTTGAGCTTGCTGAATTCCTCTTCAAGCACTGACAATTCTTCGGTTCTGTTCACGAACTTCATATTAATCTAAAGTATATTACTCTAGAGTAATATTTAAATCTTTCGACAGAACGTTTTTGTCGTTTCCCATGGGAAACGTAGTAACCTAGTTTCGTTTCCTGCAGGAAACGGAAAATAGCCCAATTATTTTTCAGAAATATAGGAAATCCATGAAATCCCTGTTGATTCCGATTTAATCCCCATTATGCCCAAAACATAATATTATGCGCAGAGCATAATATTATCTTCTGATAACTATTTAAATAAGAACGGAATAATGAAGAATGGCGGGGTGAATCATGAACTTATTCCTTCGGAAAAAAACCATCTTCTTTCTGCTTTCCCTTATTCTAATCTCTTCACTCATATTCTCTCAATCCCAAACCATTGTTTCCTCTGAAAGCTCTTCGTCCGATGCATCCGCTCCTCCAAGCGAGACTTCAATTTCCGATTCACAAACACCCTTAGAGCAATCCGGAGATTCAGGAATCGTGCAGAATGAAGAGAATACGGAAGCTGAAAAGGAAACGCTTCCAATCACTGATAAAACCGAAACAACAGTATCAGATTCAGAAACCGATGACGATTCCCAAGCCGAAACAGCCTCAATTGATTCAATGGGCTCTTCGGGTTCATCCTCAGATCCCAAATCCTACAAGCAGGGAGTGGACGATTCATTCGTTCCAAACGGAGTGAACAAGCCAGAAGGCTCATTCAATGCAAACCTTCAGACGGGCGCAGCCACTTATTCCTATTCAATAATCGCGCCTCCCGGAACGAACGGGATGGCCCCAAGCGTCTCCCTCTCCTATAATTCCCAGTCTGCAAAAAGCATTCCGGGAATGCTTGCTTCAGGCTGGTCCGTCACTGAAAACTACATCCAGAGGGATGCAAATTACACTTTTTCATTTTCAAATGACGATGAATTCATCTTAATTTTGAATGGGCAGTCAAATGAGCTCATTCCAATGGGAAATAACAAGTACAAAACAAAAATAGAAACATACTCAGACATTCAATTCAACGGGGATTACTGGATTGTAAGGACAAAAGACGGAACCACATATACATTCGGAAAGAGCGCTGAAACAAGAATAGACAGCAACCAATACGGCTACAGGTGGAGATGGTACCTTGAATTGGTGAATGACACCCACGGGAATTCAATGAATTACACTTACAGAAGGGATCCCTGCGCAAATGATATTGGCGTTCTTTACCCCCACTATATTTACTATGATAGCAAAGCCAATACGCGACAAGTTGTTTTCTATCTTGACGGTTCGCCCTATCCAAGGCTCATGTACGTGAACGGCCACAAGCAAAGATATGGATGCAGGATTGCGGAGATTCAAACATACGCCAATGGATTAATGGTAAGTAGATATGTTTTCACCTTCGAACTCGACGAAATTCCCACAATCACTTATTTAACCAAAATCACCAGATACGGTTCAAACAATGGAGATCCTTCCTCCACCACATCATTTACGTACAACACTGCACAAAAAGGATTCATTGAAAACACTAGTTTCATTCCTCCGGAGAATCTTCTATATAACGAGAAGGATACGGGACTGCGTTTTGCAGATTTGAATGGAGACGGGCTCACTGACTTTTTTACCTCCATTTACACTTCCGTTGAAACGAAGCTCGTTACAAAAGCTTACATAAACAATGGCAGCGGATGGACGGAAAACAATACTTTTGCAATTCCTATTCCTCTGTTGGATTGGGTTCAGGACAAGCCCCTCAGGGACTATGGAACACGTTTTGCGGATTTGAATGGAGACGGAAAAACAGATTTCTTTTATCATAACAGCGACAATTTTTATCCCTACACTCATGGAAAAAAGGCTTTGCTCAATAATGGAAGTGGGTTCATTGAAAACGATTCATTCATCCCCCCAACAGATCTATACAGCATTTGGGAGGATGGAACGAGATTTGACTTGGGTAAAAAATACGAAGATTTGAATGGAGACGGGCTAACAGACTTTTTTTACAGCATACATATTGACAGCAACAATCAAATTGCAAAGGCAGCATACATCAACAACGGGAGCGGTTATATCAGGGATGACACTCTCGCGCCTCCTCTGCCTCTTCACGATGAAGTCGATTCAACTTATAAGCCAGAAACTGGAGTCCGCTTTGTTGATTTGAATGGCGATGGCCTTCTGGACTTCTTATACAGCAACCTTGTCCACAATCCAGACCAAATAAACAAAGGAGCATACATAAACACGGGTTCAGGTTATGTGAGGGATGATTCATGGGCTCCCCCAATGGCTTTAATAGATGAAAAAGAACCAAGAAAAAGGTTTGAAACAGGTGTCCGATTCGGGGATTTAAACGGAGATGGTTTGGTTGATTTGTTCGTAGTCATTTATGATCCTGAAAACAAGAATCTTGACAAGCAGGCTTGGATGAACACTGGTGCAGGATGGAAAAGGGACGATTCCTATGCACCCCCGATAAACATGATTGAATGGCATCAGGATTATCTCAAGGATTTGGGCGTAAGGATTGCTGATTTGAACGGAGACGGCTTGATTGACTTTTTCCAAAGGAAGAGGTATGATTATGGAATTGATTCCGGGATTCCCGCTTGGGAAGAAAAATCAGCTTATATAAACAAAGCCCAGAAAAGAAATCTCCTCATAGGCGTAAAGAACAGCTTCGGGGGAGTGATTAACATCACTTACAAGCAGTCCACCCTCCTGAACAACACTGGAGAAGACGGAATCCCCGATCTCTCCTACAATGTATGGGTTGTGGATAATATTACTTATGATAATGGAATGCCCGGCTCTCAGAATGTGATTGAAAGGCACACCTTCAACTATTCCGGAGGCCTGCAGAATTACACTGAGAAGGAATTCATGGGTTTTGCATACGTTGAAATGAAAAACCCGGATAATACCCTGATTAAGCACTACTTCCATCAGGATGTGGGAAGGAAAGGCATGGAATACAAGACGGAACTGTACGATTCCTCAGGCAAAGTCTATTCCAGAAATGAATACCTTTTTGAAACAACCCAGTCCAATGGAGTATATTCAACTCTTCTAAAAGAAGAGAAAATGAGCATCTATGATGGCAAGGATACTCCAAAAACAACCAAATCAACGTACGAATACGACCAATATGGGAATATGATAAAACAATCCAGTTTTGGAGACGTTTCTGTTTCTGGGGATGAGAAATACACTTATACAGAATACCTCTACAACACGGATGGGTGGATTCTAAACAATCCCAAGCATGGTTACTCCTATTATGGGCAGGATTCTTCTTCTGGAAAATACGGCGAGAGCTGGTTCAGGTACGACGGGCAGGCTTATGGAACAGCACCCACTAAAGGGGATTTGACATATAAGGAAGACTGGTCCAATACCTCCTCCAATCCAGTCACCCAATACGGTTACGATTCACATGGGAATCTCGTGAACGTTACAGATCCATTGGGAAGAGTCTCCAAAACACTATATGGAGTTACGGATATCACTTACACCTTCCCTGAAAAAACCATAAACGCACTCGGCCACACTGCTTCATTCACGTATGATGTGGGAACAGGAAACATGCTTTCTTCAACAGATCCAAACGGCTATGCTGCATATTACAAATACGACAGCCTTGGAAGGATGATAAAAGACATTCTCCCCTATGATGTTGAAACCTCTGCAACAATGGAAGTTGCGTATTTATTTGACGGAAAAGCCCCGGAAGCAATCAAAGCAAGCAAGAAAGGGGATGGCAGTTACATAAAATCAATTGCCTATTATGATGGCTTTGGAAGGATTATCCAACTGAAAAGCGACTCAGAGGAAAGCGGAAAACAGATAATTTCAGACGTGTTCCATGATTCAAAAGGAAGAGTGGTGAAGCAAAGCCTTCCCTACCTTGCTTCAACAAGTGATGAATATGCGACTCCTTCAGGTTCCTTATTCACGAATTACGAATACGATGCGGTTGACAGGCTCGCAAAAATCATCAATCCAGACAATTCCTTCAGGAAATGGGTTTACGACAGGTGGACCATTTCTTCATATGATGAGAACAACCAGAGATCCGATTTGCAGTATGATGGAAGGGGAAGAATCTCGCAAGTGAAAGAATACAATTCAACGGATATATTCACCACAAGTTATGAATACAACGGGATGGATCAGGTAATAAAAATCACAGACAATAAAGGCAATTTATTCCTCTTCCAGTTCGATTCACTTGGAAGAATGGCTGGGATGATTGATTCCGACATGGGAACGTGGAAATACTATTACGATAAAAATGGAAATCTGATTGGGCAGAAGGACAACAGGGGAAAAGAGAAGAATTTCACTTATGATTCCCTCAACAGGATTCTAAACAAGACCGAAGACGGAGCATTTACAAAATACACTTATGATGAAATTAAGGGAACTCTCACAAAAGAGGAATTCGACATAGGTTTTTCCCAATATTATTATGACCAGAGGCTGAGGAAAACAAAAGAAACCAATTCCCTCGATGGAAAAACATGGACTTCCGAATGGACTTATGATTCAGCAGATAGGATTAAAACCTACAAAAAGCCAGATGGAAGAACTTACGCATACGCTTACAACCTTCAGGGCCAATTGGAGAGCATTTCAGGAATAATTGAGAACATCAATTACAATCCCCTGAACAAAGTAACTTTTAAGGACTTCGGAACCGTGGAAACCACTCTCACCTACCATTCCACAACCCAGAGATTAATACGAATCCAGTCCCCCTCCCTTCAGGACCTCAATTATGAATACGATTCAGAAGGAAACATTCTCACAATAAAGGACTCCATTCTTCCTCTCAACTGGACTTTCAGATACGATGCGCTGGACAGGTTAATTCAGGCAACTGAAAACAACACAAGAAGCCAGAATTTCGCCTATGATTCCATAGGGAACATGCTTCTTTTCAGCACTCCGGAAGCCAACGTTACCTATACGTACGGAACAAGGCCGCACGCGGTGGAGAGGACTGAAGAGGTTTAGAAAAAAACTTTAAATGAAGTTATAGATTTGAATGAAAGAAATGAATGAAGTGATGAAAAATGAACGCATTCCTTTTGAAATATGGGAAAAAAGCAAATCTCCTTCTGCTCATGGTCATTTTAATTTCTTCACTTATGTTCTCCCAATCTCCAATCCTTAATCCCTATAATTTATTGCTGGGAGCCTCCACCTGCGCTTCCCACTCCTATTACTCCTGCTATTCAAACGACGTCTACTGGTTCAACTCCTGCAACCAAACAGAAGAGAAAAAGCAGGAATGCGGTCCAAACTCCTACTCTGCATGGAGCAGTTTATTCTGCATGAACAATTCAGTCTATAAAAGCAGAACCTGCTACAACAGGGGTTGTTCAAACAATTCCTGCTTCTCAAATTCACAAGTCCAGTACTTCAAAGTTTCAAATTGTGCAGTGAATTCCACAAGCAACTGGAGCACCCCCTACTGCAAAAACAACGACCAATATGTGAACCGGAGCGTTTTTGAAAAGGGATGCTCAAATGCCTCCTGCTATATTAATGAAAGGAATGAAGTGAAATTATACAGGGACTGCGGGCCAAACAGCTGTTCAAACTGGGGCGGTTCCTACTGCAAAAACGGGAAAACCATTCAAAACAGGACTTGCTACAACAGAGGGTGTTCCAACAATTCCTGCTTCTCAATTTCAAAATTCGAAGAGAAAGTAGTGAAAGACTGCGGAAACACAGAGAACGGAACCTACGGGAGTCCATATTGCAAAAACGACGACGTCTATAAAAACAGGACTAATCTTGAGAAAGGCTGCTCAAACAGCTCCTGCTATTTGAATTCAGTATTGGAAGAAACAAAAGCAAAGGAATGCGAAATCAATTCCACAACCGATTGGGGTTCAAAATACTGCAAAGGAAGCAAAGTCTATCAAAACAGGACGAATTACACGAAAGGATGCGCAAACTCAGACTGCTTCACAATAGAAGAATTGCAGGAAAATCTGACCGCAGACTGCGGAAACCATCCCTGCAATAATGGGGAATGCTCCCTTTCCTCTCCAATGAAGGATTTTGTTTACGATGACAACGGAAACATGATTCAGGATGGCACTTATTACTACGAATACAACGGCGCAAACCAGCTTTCACGCGTGAGGGAAGGCGCTTCCACAGGAAGGATAATGGAGGAATACAAATACAATCCGGAAGGAAGAAGAGTAAAAAAGATTCAATTCCTTGAGAATGGAAAGAACGTCACTACTTATTATCCCACGAGCGACTTTGACGTGGAAATAAGCGAAATTGGAGAAACAAGGAATACAAGCTACTTCTTCGCCAATGGCGAGCGAATAGCCGAGCTCAACAGCACCGGAAGCAAGAACCTTTACCTCTCCGACCACCTCGGCTCCTCCAGCGTTTTAGTCACAGAAGATGGAGTCCTCCTCGATAGAATATCCTACAATCCATTCGGCTCCCTCAAGTCCGGCGGAGAGAATTCGAAATACAACTATAATTCAAAAGAGCTCGATGATACGGGGCTTCTATACTATGGGGCGAGATACTACAACCCGACGTTGATGAGGTGGACGCAACCGGATTGGATAATTCAGGATATTTACGATCCGCAGGGCTTGAATCGGTATAGTTATGTGAAGAATAATCCGTTGAAATATACTGATCCTAGTGGGAACTTTGCGATTCTAGATGATTCAATATATATTGCTGCAGCAATTGTAATCGTATCCGCGGTTGTTGTAACATACGTTGTTGAACCTATTATGAACGATATATATGAATACGCTTTTGAAGAATCCGCCTATATAGATGCGTATGTTGATTGTTCACAGGGGTTGAGTAATGAAGAAATATCCAAAGATAATTCCTATCCTTCTATGTGTGGAGAAGATGCAAAAAATGATGTTAAAAATAATCCTGAAACCCAAAAACAGATATCAACAATGACTAAAATAACAGTAGCAGGGGCAACCGTCATTATTAGTGGTGGAGTTTCTGGGTTATTATCACCAAAAACTGCAGAATCCGCTTATAAAATTGCTAGTGGACTAGTTGCCATACCTTCTATTGATGAATTATCAAGTACGTCGTCATCTGATGGTAATTCTCAAGCCTCATCAGACAGTAATAGTGATTCGAATTCTCAATCCAATTCAAATTCAAACAGTAATCAGCAATCCCAGAGTTCTTCTTCTAATATCGATAAGTCTAAAATACTTGAAGAATTAAGAATAGTGATTAGAAATAACTGCCATGTATATCTTCAAGAGAATACAGAAGATTCTTCATCCCAAGATAAAAATAATAATGAAAAGAAATAAAAAATATAATTGTTAAGGTAATTATATGAACAAAAAAGCTTTTGTAATGGGGGTTATCGCAGGATTAATAGCAGCATTGATTGGTGGCATTGCTTTATACCTCAGTTCACTTTATATTGATCGCCTTTTTGGTTTTTTCATTTTTTTCACCGGTTTGATTTCCGGAATCGCGTTTGCTGGAATTTTTTCTATGCTGGGGGGACAGATTAAAAATAATGAAGAATGGCAAATTTTTCTCCATTTCTCAACCATACTGGGCATGATCGGTGTCATTATTTATTATATACTCCCATATGTTCTTTCATTTTTCTCCCCCATATTTATGGTCTTATCCGAACATCCCGAATTTATCATATTCCAAACTTCATTTGGAATCTATGACATAATATTTATAATACTCGGAGGGATTTCAGGAAGGATTTGGGGGAAATATTCTATCAGGCAAATGCAAACTCCCTAAAGAAAGGGAATGAAAAACTAACGGATAACAAACTTAAAAAGGTACATTATGAAAATTTCTTTGTTGAAAAAGTGAATGCAAATGTCATCAATGCATAAAGATACAATCAATAATTTAAAGGGCTATTTTAATACGTATCTTTTTTCAAATTTATCTTTCATATTTATTTTGGTCTCTTCAATCGCCGAGCTCAACAGCACAGGAAACCAGACATACGACCATAATTCCATTGGAAACATGATTCTCTTCAGCACTCCTGAAGCCAATGTTAGCTATACGTACGGAACAAGGCCGCATGCAGTGGAAAGGACTGAAGAAAAATCATAAAAAAACAACAAAAAATCTATCGACATAATAAAGAGCAAAACTGCTTTTATTTCGAGAGTGATTTCTTCGCTTTTGCAGATTTTGCCAATTGTTCAATCTCTTTGAAATCCACCTGTTGCGCCCTTTTCCAGTAGTATTCGAATAAATCCTCTCCCCATTTCACTGCTTCAGGATTTCCGCTGATAAGTGCGGAACCCCAGTCATACCTCTTATGGTCATCTGAAAAACAGAATCCAATCGAGATAATATTGTCTGTAAGCAGAAACGTGAATCCCACTTCGGCAAGCCTTCCAGTAAAAGTCGGGTAATTCAATATTTTTTTGAAATTCGCATAATGCTCAGGTTCTAAAACATGCTGTGCAATATCCGGAGAGGTAATCAATTTCACGTCTATTCCTTTCTTCAGGCAATCTAGCACGGAATCTAGGCATCTATTGCTGTAAATCTTTACGACTCCCAACAGTCTTTTTTTCGTTTGAGAAACAATGTCCAAGTCATTGTCATACGTTTTCTCCGGAGAAGTATTGGAATCCTTCATCAAAGTTGCATCAGAAAAAACATGCATCCTGTCAAGGAATTCCTTGGGAATTGCCTGGTAATAATGGTTTTTCCACCATATTTCATGTTTTGTGAAAACATCAATAATTCCTTCGAACTCCTCCAATTTCGTCTTCACGACGCCCCCAAAGGAAGTTAGGTGATATCCCCCGTTTTTTCTTTCAATCAGCCCAATTGATTCGAGCTCCCTTGCTTTTGCAGAAGTATTTGGTGCATCAGATTTTACTTTTGCCTTTAAATTCCCCAAACTCATGGATTGATCATTTAAAGATAATAAAATATTTGATCTTAATTCAGAAGTGCAAACTCCCCTTATTATTGAATGGACATCCGTAGACCCATTTATTCCCTGTGTGCCAAAATTCCTGATTATTCTGTAATAAGAAGATTTGCTGATTTTTGCCATCTTCCATATCCTCCTATTAGACATCTCTCCAAGTTGTTTTTGTTTGACGACAAATAGCTTCTTTCTTA
>Ga0315294_10000988_pt1 | contig 30829 bp, 31 predicted proteins | sample YL17G13_40_MG_FD_203626 | JGI IMG/M metagenome (GOLD analysis project Ga0315294, IMG submission 203626) | Sediment microbial communities from Yellowstone Lake, YNP, Wyoming, USA - YL17G13_40 | ecosystem: Environmental > Aquatic > Freshwater > Lake > Sediment | place: USA: Wyoming | collected...
ATCGGCGGGCTCCGGTCAGTTGTGGTTGTTTAGTACCCAGCCTGAGTCGGTTCCAAACCCGCGCCGGTCCGTCACACTTCCTCCGGCTCCACGTGGGTCAGGATCACGACACGATCAAATTCGGCGCGTATTCTGTCCTCGATCTCCTCTGCGAGATCGTGCGCCTCGGTCAGGCTCATAGCTTTGGGGACGATGAGGTGGACATCTATGTGCCTCTGGCCACCGGCCTTCCGCGTTCTGAGCTTGTGATACCCGAGGACTTTCTCGTCCGAGTGCAGGATCGAAACGATGCGCTCCACTTCCTGAACCGGCAATCCCAGGTCCAGAAGCGGACCCACTGCTTTTGCGGACAACTGGAGCCCGATCCAGCCTATCCATGCCGCCACCGCCAAGCCCAGAAGCCGGTCTATCAAGACGATATCGGTCAGGTATACAACCACGAGACCTACGAGAACCCCGGCCGACGTGTACACATCAAGCCGCAGGTGCTGACCATCCGCCTCCAGCGCAATGGAGTCGGTTTCGTTGGCTACCTTGAACAGCCTGGCAGAAACCACCCAGTTTGCAACAGCGGAGATAAGCATCACGACCATGCCTACACCCAGGTGCTCTACCTCGGCGCCGTGAACAATCCGCGCGATCGCTTCGTAGGCTATGTAGGCGGCTGCTCCGATGATCAGCAGGGCTTCGACGGTCCCGGATATGTTCTCATACTTGCCATGACCGAAAGCATGCGCTTCATCCGGCGGCTGATCTGCGACCCCCACCGCGAAGTATGCGATCAGCGCGGCCAGCAGATCCACAGCAGAGTGCACTGCCTCGGCCAGGATGCTCACCGAACCCGTCAGAAATCCTACCGCTCCCTTGCCCGCCACGAGCAAGGTATTCGAGACGACCGATATACACGCCGCTCCGGTCTTAGCATTCACGTTCACCATAAGTGCCCCACAAACAAAAACCTGCGGGTATCCTTCCGGTTAGTCCCGCAGGTCTCACCTGCTGCTTGGAATCAAGCCCGGCACCGTCCCGATCTGCCCATCGTGCGAGGCAGAAATGAGATTGCCTGATCTAAATTCTCAGCAGATCATGGCGCGACTCGTGCAGAGCCGCCTTGGGTTATTGTACACTCCCCGCGCCGGGATGTCAAGCCATCGGGCTTCACGTAACAGTTCACGGCCGTTGATAGGAATGTTGGTCGAACCTCTCCCCTGGCCCCTCTCCGAAGCGGCGAGGGGAACTTGTTCCCCCCTTCCCGTTTCGGGAAGGGGGCCAGGGGATTAGGTCAGGAAAACAGCAGTCTATCAGGAGTCGTGAACTCTTACGGCTTCACGAGAGGTTCCAGGATATGCGGACGCGGTGATGCTAAACGGGGCGATGGACCCCACAGCGGCCCAGCAGTGTGTGGTTTAAGCCGCTCGGGCGAAGAGCTCGCTCACCGAGCTGTCGGCATGGATTCGGGCAATGGCATCGGCGATCAGGGGTGCTATCGAAACGACATGCATCTTACCGGTCAACTTCTCCGTTCCCACCGGAATCGTATCGGTGACCAGCACTTCCGTTATCGCGGGATTGGCGAGATGCTCTAACACCGTTCCGACAAGGACTGGGTGCGTGACGGCGATTCGAATCTCGGGCTCGGCTCCATCTGCCAGCAGAGCTTGCACGCTGCGGTCTATCGTGGCTCCGGTGGTGACCATATCGTCAATAATGATGGGGCGACTGCCGCGGACGTCTCCTACCACGTAGGCGACCTCGGTCTTCTCCGGGCCGGTGCGCCGCTTGTGGATTATCACTACGGGGAGACCCAACAGGTTGGCGTATTCGGTCGCCATATTCACCCGGCCCGCGTCGGGTGCGACTATGACGGAGGATTCCAGATCCCACCCGGCCATACGTTCAGAGAGCACATTGACGGCCGAAAGATGGTCAACGGGGATATCGAAGAATCCTTGAATCTGCGGCGAGTGGAGGTCAATTGTCAGCACGCGATCGGCGCCGCCGGTCGTCAGCATGTCAGCTATCATTCGCGCTGTAATGGGCTCTCGTCCGGCTGTCTTCTTGTCCTGCCGGGCATACCCGTAGTACGGGATTACGGCGGTGATCCGCGATGCGGACGCTCGGTACAACGCGTCCAGGATTATCAGTAGCTCTGTGAAGTTCTCGCTCACCGGTGGGCACGTCGGCTGAACCACGTACACGTCCTTGCCGCGGACGCTGGTGTCAACTCTCACGTAGATTTCACCGTCCGGGAAGCGAGACGCGGTCAATGGTCCGAGCCGCAGTCCCAGACGGTGCGCTATTCCTTCCGCGAGCCGGGGATGTGCGCTTCCGGAGAATACCTCGATCTGTCCCCGGACGTTCGCTGGCAGGCTCATCCGCCGATCTCCAGTTCGCTGTGCACGTCGGTGACACCGATGACCTCGCGGGCCGCCTGAGTGGCTTCCTCCGCCGCTGCCTGGTTGCGCATCCGACCTCTCAATACGACTTTGCCGTCCTCGATAGTAACCGCGATGTCCTTCGGTTGTATCGCATCGTTCAGTGAGATGAGCTCCTCCACGTCCTCCCGTATCTCGTCGCTCGATCTGAACACGCTCGCCTGGGATGGACCAATCAGGCTGCTGTCATACTTCCCTTCCATCTTCCTCGATCCTCCTCACCCTGGCTCCCGAACCTAGTGCGAAGCTGCAGGAACTCGCGTCATGTTGTAGGGGCGACCCTCCGCGGTCGCCCGCATGCCGATGGGAGGCCGCAGAGGGCCTCCCCTACACGGAACGCGGATTTACGGAAGCACGTACCAGGGCGCCCTCGATCATTCCTCAATGTACCCAGCGGGCAAAAGCTGAAAACCGGCGTATAGTGAGCGGATGCGAGGCGCATCATGCGGACTTGCGAGCAGCATCAGAAGGAAGCATCTGACTAGAGGGCAATCGAAGAGGTTCCACGGCCGAAGTCGTACCTGCGACCCTCGAGATCTATTGTACCGGCAGCGGTGGCTGTGATCTGGAGCATCCGGCCCCGCCTGTTTATGGTGACGTTTGTGGGAATCTCGAACGCGTCTCCAGTTTGGAGATCGTATGTTATGAGGCCCTGGCCCTTCTTGAACTGCGAGGCGTCCGGGACCAGTATGGTCTTCTTCCCGCCGGCCAGACTTCCGACAGCCCGGACTTCCCCCAACTCAGCACCGGCAATTTCCAGCTTTTCTCCATACGCGTGCCACACCAGATCGTGCGTGCGTCCGCCTGCGACGCGGAACACATCCACCAGATATGAAGACTCCGGACCGCTGTCAATCAAGGCAGCCGTGCGGCGGTAGACACTCACGCCCTCGGACTGGTACGAAGCCTCCGACGAGAGCTCCGTAAGCGTTATGGGATCCCCGTCCGCAAAGAGATGGACGCTCCCTCCTGTCGGCCCGGCGCGCATCTGCGAGGTCTCGTTTACAACGACCAGGTTGTGGCTCGCTGTCTGCTTAGCCCATCCCGTCTGTACGTGAGCGCTCCCAAGGCTGTATCCCAGGTCGTATGTGAGTTCGCGCCCCAGGGCGAAGAAGTTGAGGTTCAAGTCGTCCAAATGGCCGTGGCAGACCGACGGGCCGTACCTGATGAGTGCGGCGCGCCCTGATGGACCCGACCCTGATCTGAGGATTGCGAGGCCTTTCCCATCCAGGAGAGCCGACTGAGTCGGTTCGAGGGGCGTTGTCGCAGCGGAATCAGGTATCGGCTCGGCGTGATAGAGCAGCCAGACTTTACACGTGCGCGGCGCATTCGCTCTCCGCTCCTCGGCCTTGCCTTCACACGCACGGCTGAGTATGTCGGCCCAGTAGGCTCGCGCCTCAGGTGAGCGGGCTCTGTGATATAGCTGTTCCGCTCGTATGTGCAGGAGCGGATTGTACGCGCTCCCAGCGCCCAGCTTCTTCCAGTCGGGGCCCCAGTCGCCGAACCTGGGCAAATGCCCGGCGCAGACAACATCAAGTTCGCCCTGCACAAGCGCCTTCGATAGTTTCGGATGCGAGTACAGGTCAATCCCATCCGGGTACTCGGCGCTTCTATAGCACGCGAGCATCTCCGCCATGTCCACGTAGAGATTCAGAGCATGCTGAGAGTAACCCACAGAGGTCTCATAGTACTGGCCATCGCGCAGGAGGTTGTTCTCCAGGAAGTTGAATACCGAGTACGGCCCGGAGAGAGCCCAGTCTATGTACGAACGCATGTCCAGCAGGAGGCCGACCGCCAGCACGCCTCTCACAAAGTCGGCCTCGCCGTTCGTCAGGCCGTACCTCCCGGTGCTTCCCTGCTCATAGCAGTATCGAGCTGCGTCCTTGAGAATTCTTTCTTCGATGCTTGCCCTTATCGTCGGCTCGCCCGCTTGCGACGGGACGGAGAGCGCAGGGCTGTTATAGATCAGGTCGTAATACCTGGCCAGCAGGACGATCACTCTGGCTACCTGGTACTGAGTCCTTTCGAGGCGGCCGCCCGGCGCATTCGGATAGTCTATCGAACCAACCGTGCAGGTCGGGTAGATCGCTGCAAGCGCGTCAAAGATCACCGCCGCCGTGCGCGCATACTTCTCATCGCCGGTGAGCGCGTAGGCATTGGAAAGCGCATCAAGCGCCGACAGCCCAAACTGCTCTCCCACGGGAGAGTCCAGCGCCGAAAGAGTGAGCAGTTGGATCACGTAGGAATTATACGTGGCCACAAACCAGTAGCGCTTGCCGGTCTTCTTATCAAGCCATCCATCACCTGAGTCCGGATGCTTCTCGTCGGGGAAAACACGCCCGCAGGATGGGCACTTCGTTGTCCTCGGACGGTCTAGGCTGCACGGTCCTCTGCCGCCCCACCACGGCCAGCCCGCGCCGCACTCGGGACATCCGGAAAAGCCATAGGCGAACTCAGCGCCCGGCGGCGGCAGCATTTCACGCAGACTGTCCTCGGACATGGAGGCCCACTTATCCGCCTCAGCTATGATCTTCTGGAACGTTTCGCGGGCCCATTCGGACCGTGCGATATTGAGCTTCGCACGCTCGACATCCTGGCAAGTGAGGTAGAGATGGGGATGGGTTTGTCGAGCGGCCATAACGGTTTCGCCGGGGAAAGCTATCAAGTACTGGACCACAAGCAGGGCTAAGAGCCTCTTTACCATGAACGACACCCGGAATCGGCGCTCGCTGCGAGATCAAGATCCTGCGCCATGATAACGGTTCTGCAAGACGACGCCGATTCCTTCGCCGTTCAGGCACACCGGCAAATTCCTGTGAGAGACCAGCGCGCCTAGTCTACTCTACTTCCGCCATCACGTCCCAGACGGCTGCCATGCTGTAGTACCTGCCATCCGCCGGCTCCGGCACGCGTTCAAGAGCATCCAGCACATCCGGCGGCGCGCCTCGATCCTCCGCGTACTCAATGACTTCCCGTTTGGTCGCGGGGAAGTCCAGCCCTTCGAGATACTGCGACACAACTGCAGCGGAAACCATCTTTCGTACACCTCCATCCGGCAAGCCTGGTGCAAAACCCGACAGCCAAGGTCCAGGTTTCAAGTTCCAGGTTTCAGGTCTCAGGTTTCAGGTCTCAGGTGGGGGACCTTTGGCAACCTGCGACTTGAGACTTGAAACCTGAAACACCTTCTCCTGATAATGCCCTGGATGTCCGACTCTAGATTCCCGCGCTCTTCAGCATCTAAACCGACGGGGCAAGTCACCGCAGCAGGTTTTCCAGCATCGGTGTCCCCTGGATCGGAAGCAGCGGCTTCGGGACCTCGGCGGTCAGCGGCATCAGTCGCTTGCCATGGCCGGCAGCCAGGATGACGGCTTTCATGACTGCGAAGCCTCCACGCGCGCGCCGGTGTCGGTAGTCACCTTGTATGCCTTTCCGCCTGCGCGCTCCAAAGCCTCCGCTACTGTGTCCTCGTTTCCCGGCGCGTAGGCAAACATGCACCCGCCGCCACCCGAGCCGTTGATCTTTCCACCAAGCGCACCGGCATCGAGAGCCACCTCCAGCATCCGATCAATCTTCGGAGTCGAAACGCCGATGCCGTCTCTCAACTGCCCGTGGTGCCTTGTGAGAAGATCGCCCAGACCCCGCGGTTCCACGCCTTCTCGGAACAGCCGCATCGCCTCAACGGTCAAGTCCCGGTTCACCATATTCGCCCGCACTTTCCTCGCCGAGGTCTCCGGAAGCCTGACCAGCAAAGAGTCAACCTCTTCCAGAGGAGTAGAGTGCAGATCGAAGCCCGCGTACAGACGTGAGAGTATCCGCAAGCCTTCCAGGACATCGTCCTTGGAGCCGGAGAGCACGCCCAGCGTCTCCTTCTTCTCAAGCGAATCCCCCAGCACGAAACCCTCCGGATTCAGCGGCAGATGCTCTGCCCGGAATGGGCGCCGGCAATCAACGTATATCATGTTCCCGAGGGCGGCAGCGAAATGATCCATCATCCCGCCCGGCTCGCCGAACTCCACCACCTCAGCGTGGTGAGCAAGTCGAGCCAGGTCGTCCGGGGAACACTCGTCTGCGTCCCCCGATGCTTCAAGCAGGAACTTTATCCACGCCACTGTCAGAGCCGAGGAGCTGGACACGCCGGCGCTAATCGGGATTGTACTCTGGATTCGGCAATCATATCCCCACGGCAGATTCCACCCTCTGCGGCGCAGGACATTTATGCACGACCGGAGATAGTCGCGCTTTCGGGCGTAGACAACCGGCCGCGACAGGTCTATCTCGTCCGTCTCCCCGATGTCCGGCATATCGAGCCGCAGGAGCGAATCCGAACGAGGAGTCGCTTCCACGTATATCCTGAGGTCAATGGCCGCGGCGACGACCGGCAGCCCGAGGAAATCCTGGTGCTCCCCGAACAGGCAAATGCGACCGGGTGCGGAAACTGTCAGCACAGCCAACCTACTTGCCCTCCTGAGCAAACGCCAGTCTGCCGAATCTGATCGGCGTGTGAAACGACCCATAGGTGGGCGACCAGCACATTTTCTCCGCCTCCGCACCTTCCCGCTTCACCGCGCGGTTTCGGCAGAAGTTGCCTCTCCATATTCTACCTGTGGCTGGAGACGAGAGCTTGAACGCTGAGAACGGCAGCGAAATCTCCGCCGTCCATGCATCCGGTTCCTTTGCCGCGGCTCCCTGCCACTCCGGGTTAAATCCGGCATCGTAGACTCGCGCGTCGTATTTCGTGCCGAGCAGGTTCATGGCGAACTGGTAGTAGTCCTTACTCTGGCCCTCAATGTCCAGGAAGAACTCAACGGAATCCTCGCAGAAGACCGCGCCGTCGTGCTCGGTCACGTTGGCTTTGATCCGTTCCATCTTGCGTTCGTGACATCTATACGCGATGTAAACGTTTTCGGCATCGCAACCCACGAACACCTCTGTCGGCTGAGTCGCCTCATCCCCGAGACCCGTGTACTCCAGCGCGATCCTCGCCGCGCTTTGCCAGACTGCATCGTCCAGCTTGCCGTCAATCACGGGCTTCGAGGAGAAAGCCGGTATCTGCGCCTCAGGAATCGGCACGACCTCGTCGGGAATGTAAATCGGCGGAGGGCTCGGCGCTATGCAGCCTATGTCACGCAGCCGATACGAGGAATACTCGAGAAGGTTCTTCGCACTCTCCAGCTCGAGGCCGGCCTCAGACAGATCCTCCGGCGAGGACTCATTCTTCAGCCTGTCACGCGCACTTGAGATGAGCTGCCTGGCGCCCTCGACCGGTGATCGGAATGGAAGCTGAGCCTTCTCCGCGAACGGCCCTTCTGCCAGTGCTTTCAGCCGGTCAGCGTCCAGGTATGCGGTCGCAAAGAGAGTCACGCCGCTCACAGGCTCGCTCCTCGCAATTCCGACCTGCTCCAACATGGCCTCGGAGCCCTTCTGCGTGAGCAGGCCGATTCCCGGAGCGAGCAAGGACCTGTTCGCTATCGTATCCGACGATGCCCGCACGCGACCCATGAAGTCCTTGGCATCCGATGTGTAGTCCATTGGCGCGAGAAAGTCCACCCACCTGTTCGCCGCCCAGTATTCCCAGTTCTGGAGGAAGTTGAGCCTGGCCTTGTCCGGGTACGATGCGACCGCCGCTGAAATCTTCAGCTCCGGGCGGATCTTCTTCAGTTCCGTGCTCACTTCCGCTACAAACGAGTTGATCAGATTCTCCCGCCACAAGTGCCAGTCGAGCACCGGCTTCGTGAACGGCTCGATGTTCATGGGGTCTATGCCGTATTCAGCCTGGAACTTCGCCCGGCAGTCGTCGTTGTAGCCGAAATCGGGGCTCGGGAAGCGGATGTAGTCCAGTTCGATGCCGTCAACGGCGTACTTCTCCACGAGTTCCTTTATTGCGCTCAGCAGGAGGTGACGGACTGCCGTGGAGCAGGGATTCAGCCAGTAGCTGCCCTTTTCCGTGTGGTCGCTCCCCGCCTTGTCGGTCATCGCCCAGTCAGGATGCTGGGGGTAGATTCCGCCCTTGTCGGTCTGATTACCCGTGCAGAACACCCAGACCCAGGGATGGACCTCGATACCCCGCTTGTGCGCTTCATCTATCAGGATGCCGAGCATGTCCACGCCGTTCCACAGGTCCTTCTGGGTGAGATAGGAACTTGGGTACGCGGAGTAACCGTAATAGATGACCTCCGGGTGCACCACGTTGATCCCCGCTTTCGCATAACTCCGAATGAGGCTACGTATCCCTTGCTCGGTCTTGGGTATGCTCCCCCGGTCCATCCAGACGCCTCGTATCTCGACCGGGCGCGACGGCGACTCCCGGCATTTCAGATCCGCAAAGATGGCGGAGCTTGTCAGGACCAGGAGCGCGGCAATGCAGAGGGTGTGATGACTGCGCATTCTCATAACCAGTCTCCGGGCGCACGAGCCGCCTGCGCTAATATAGCACCGGCCTGAACGGGGTGTCAAACCCGGCCCATCTACCTTTCTGCACGTACGAACAGCCTGTGCAGAGAAGTGACCGCGGCCAGGAGGTTGCGTTCGTCCGTCCGGCTAATCATACTTTGGAGTCGGAAGCCCATGTCCAAATCTTCGTATGCGATCATTCTGGTCATTGCTCTCCTTGTCGTCGCACTCCTCTACACGCCCGCCGAAAAGAGGACCGATGGAAAGGTCAACCTCACCTACTGGACCGGATGGACCGGACACGAGCTCGAGGTCCAGAGGAAGCTGGTCGCGCGCTTCAACCGCGAGCATCCCAATATCAGAGTCAGAATCCTGAGCGTTGCCGGCTCGTACCAGAAGGTCAGAATCGCCTTCGCCGGGGGAAGCACGCCGGATGTGTGCTCGGCGATCTGGGCGGACGAGCTCGCCGGATACGCGATACGGGGAGTTCTTACGCCCCTCGACACGTTTATGAAGGAGTACGGGCGCTCCGGCGACGAGTTCATGCCCGGCGTCTGGCGAATGCTGAGCTTCCGGGGACGTCCGTACGGCCTTTGCTCCACGACGAACTCGACTTTCATTGTATACAACAAGGGAATCTTTCGCCGATCCGGCCTCGACCCTGAGCGGCATCCGCGCACCCTGGCCGAACTCGACCGCGCGGCTGAGCTTACGACGGCCTACAACGCTGACGGAACCTTCAAGCGTTACGGGCTTCGGCCGAGCAGCCTCGTCTTCTGGGCATACGTGTTCGGAGGCAAGTGGTACGACGAGAAAACCGGCCGGATCGCGGCAAACGACCCGAGGAACGTGGAAGCCCTGCGCTGGATGGTCTCGTACGCGCAGAGATACGACATCACCCGAATGGAGGCGTTCGAGCAGACATTCGGCAGCATACAGACGGTCAGCGGCCCTTTCTTCGTCGGCAAGATGGCGATGTGGACCACCGGAGAATGGGCGGAGGAGCACATGCGGCGCTATGCGCCGAAGGTAGAATGGGGCTACTTCGCGGCGCCGCCGCCTCCGGGCGGCCGGCGGAACACCTGTACCGTCGGCGGCAGCGTATTCGTCATCCCGGCGGCGTGCAAGCACAAGAAAGAGGCCTGGGAGTTCCTGAACTGGATATGCGGCCCGGAAGCAGTCAAGGAGTTCTGCCTCAGTATCGGGAACATCCCGCCGCTCAAGTCTGTGGCCGCGGAGCCGGAGTTCCAGAACCGCCCGCTCTACAAGTTTGCTATCGAGCTGGCAGGAGGCCGGAATGCATTCGGCCCGCCGCCGGTTCCGATATGGCCTCAGTATGCGGCGGAGATCGCCCGCGCCGAGGATTACGCGATGCACGGCAGACGGAACCCGAAGCAACTCCTTGACGAAGTCACAATCAAGATGCAGAAGGAACTCGACCGCACACTAGCTGCGTTCAGATCACGATGAGGAACATGACTCGCAGACAAACGAGCAGGCTGGTGAAAGCCGACTTGCGGAACGGGCTGCTATTCGCCGCTCCGTGGATAGCGGGTTTCCTATGCCTCACGGCATACCCGATCATCGCCTCGATCTACTACAGCTTCTGCAATTTCGACGCAATATCGCCGCCGCACTGGGTCGGCATGCTGAACTACAGAATCCTTGTCACAGAAGACGAGCTGTTCTGGCGCTCGCTGTGGAACACGGCTTACATGATAGTCTTCGGCCTGCCGGTGGGACTCGTCAGCAGCCTTGTTCTCGCATTCCTGCTGAACCTGAAGGTCCGCGGGATGGCATTCTACCGGACGCTGTATTACCTGCCCTCGATCACGCCAATCGTGGCCGCGTCCGCCCTCTGGCTGTGGCTGTTGAATCCGGAGATAGGCCTGGTGAACGAGCTTATTATGACGTTCGGGAAGATGCTGCACCGGCTCCATCTTCCTGCTCCGGCCGGACCCGGCTGGCTCATTGATCCCGCGTGGGCGAAACCGGCGCTCATCTTCATGGGACTATGGGGCGCCGGCGGCGGAATGCTCATCTACCTGGCAGGCCTGCAGGACGTTCCCGAACAGCTCTACGAAGCCGCGGATCTCGACGGCGCGTCCAGTTGGAAGAAGCTGTGGCACATCACACTGCCGATGCTCAGCCCAGTCATCTTCTTCAACCTGGTCATGGGCCTCATCGGCTCGTTTCAGTACTTCACACAGGTATACGTGATGACCGGCGGCGGCCCGCAGGACGCCACCCTGTTTTACGCGCTGCACCTGTTCAATAACGCATTCCTGAACTTCAAGATGGGCTATGCCTCTGCGATGGCCTGGATCCTCTTCCTGATAACGCTCGCCTGCACGCTGCTCGTCTTCAAGACATCAGCGCGATGGGTGTACTACCCCGGGGAACTGAAATGACCGGGCGTCCCGCGCTTCGCATTGCGGGTTGGAAAGCAGATGACACATAGCTTGGACTGGAAAAAACGCAGGAAACTGCGGGTCACCGTGAAAGAAGCACTTCAGCATCTCCTGCTCCTGGCCATCGGGGTCAGCTTCATGCTCCCCTTCTACTGGCTGGTCGCCACCTCGCTCAAGCCGGATGCACAGGTGTTCCAATCGCCGCCTGCGTGGCTACCCCACCCTATCATGTGGCACAACTACCCGAAGGCCCTGACATACGTTCCGTTCGCACGGTATCTGCTGAACACACTGGTCATCTGCACGCTGTCCGTCTTCGGCATGCTGCTCTCCAGCTCTCTGGTCGCATACAGCTTCTCTAAAATCCGCTGGCCCGGCAGAAACATCGCCTTCTTCATCCTCTTAAGTACACTGATGCTCCCCGGCCAGGTAACCATGATCCCCGTGTTCAGCATCTTCAAGTCGCTTCACTGGGTGGACACAATCAGACCCCTGGTCGTGCCGTCGTTCCTGGGAGGCGCGTTCTACATCTTCCTGCTCCGGCAGTTCTTCATGACCGTACCGCTCGAGCTCTCGGATGCGGCGAAGATTGACGGCTGCTCCGAGCTGGATATCTACCGGCGCGTGGTGCTTCCGCTCGCGAAACCGGCGCTCGCCACGATCGCGCTCTTCACCTTCATCGGCGCGTGGAACGACTTTCTCGGTCCGTTGATCTACCTGAACGACGACGCGAAGTACACCCTGTCACTCGGGCTTCAGCAGTTCGTAAGCCGGCATGGAGCAGAATGGTCAATGCTCATGGCAGCCTCGACGGTGATGACGACCCCGATCGTCGTCCTCTTCTTCTTCGCTCAAAAGACGTTTATCCAGGGGATCACGCTCACAGGGATTAAGGGGTGACGGAACGTCCGACATCCGACGCCCGTCAGCCATTTGCTATTGGCCCGTCATTAGATAGCACCCGCCGCCATTCATACCGCATCCCAGTCCGAGGCCATATCCCATGCCAACGCCAAAACCGGGCCGGCTCTTCACGAGTTCGCGAAGCTTTGCTCTTTGAGTCTGGGTTAGAACTCCCATCACAGCGAACGTTCGGTCAACCATCGCGTTTCGGATCTGTGCTCGGACGCGATCCACCTCCGCTATCTTGCTCTGGATTGCTGACTTGTCTGGCTTTTCGGCGGTCCACAACACAGCCAGTTCCTTCAGCCTGGTCTGTAGTTGAGCGCGAAGCGGCTGCGTATCCGAGGTGAACTGATTCGTCATCTTCTGGAATTTGGCTACTTGGTCTTTAGTCAGCCCCAACTCGCTGATACCGCTGGGGCCAAGGCCAATGCCCAAGCCGAGCCCACATGGGCCTCCTCCGCCGGACCTACCCATCCCCATTCCAGGCCCACCACGCCCGCGCTGCGCTACCGCCATTCCGGTGACCAGTAGCATGGCTGCGAATGCTGCGATGACTCTGTTTCTCATTGTATTGGCTCCTGATCCGATGTTATCACTCCAGCTTAAGTTTACCCATGACATCGGCAGAACTGATCACTCCCACTGATCAGTCGGCCCGCCATGAAGAGCGACACAGCAGATTCAGGCGCACACTCCGCCGGCAGGATGTATGGCTTGATGCCGTGCGCCGCCAAGTCCTGGGCAGCTCGCCAGCCCATGCCAAGACATATGACCGCTTCGCAGTCACGCAGAGCCTCGATCACGGCTGAATGGCTGTGGTGTTGGTCTCCCTCTTCGTGCCCATGGCAATCGCCTTGTGCACGCACCGTATAATTGTTGTCACGGACTTCTCTTCCTTTAATCTTGCCTTCCGCAACATCGAAGACGATGAAACAGGCACTCTGGCCGAAGTGGCGCGAGATTGATGTTCCGTCACTGGATGCAACTGCAACTTTCATGTAGCTTCTCCTTTTCTTCTGAGACCTTCAGGCGAGCCCACGGTGGCATATTCCTCTGCCTCGGCCACAGCGCGCGCCATGCCCGCCGCGATCTTCCTCCGCCCGGTGAATGCTCGTACTCTTGCACTCGGGACATTCCCCCGGTCTGCCCGTGCCATGGGGCAGTTCCCACGTGTGCTGGCAGTCATAACACTTGAATTTCCTGGTCTCGGTCACCTCGAAATCACCTCCCTCTATTGTCAGCGCTTTCGCCTCTACCAGAGCCTGAGCTACCTTCCTACGGGCGGACTCAATGATCCGGCCGAAGGTTTGGCGGGAAACATTCATCTCCTCTGCCGCCTTATCGTGGTAAAGCCCTTGGAGGTCGGCGAGGCGGATGGCTTCGAACTCGTCCACGGTCAGCGTAAGCTCTTCCAACTCAGTCATAGGAATGCCATGAGGCTTGAAGCATCTGTTCCGTGGAAAGCACCCTACTCGTCTACAATTCGGTCTTCTTCCCATCTGAGTCAACTGGCCTCCCGATCCATTATAAGCATATGCTCACAATTGTGTCAAGAAAAATCATACGACGAGCCAGACCAACCTCGCCGGTTGACACGAGGAATCGGCGGACGATATGCTGAAATAGGACTTATCGAAAGGAATACGGATGAGATACATTACGGCGGTCATCCTGATCATGGCGGCGATTCCGAGGCTGTGCGCTCAACCGACTGCGAAGGCGCCTGCCAACTTCACCGAGAGCATTTCGGGAACATTGGTTAAGTTCGACATGGTCGGCATCCCCGCCGGCAAGGTAACCGTGGCAGACCCGGTCAAACCCGGAATCACTCCCCCTGTGAAGGTAAAGGCGTTATGGATCGCTAAGACTGAGACAACATGGGATGCCTATGATGTCTTTGTCTACAGGCTTGATGAACCGCAGGGCGCTCCCAGCGGCAATGACGCGGTTTCACACCCCAGCAAGCCGTACGGTACTGTGGATCGAGGCTTCGGACACAAGGGATATCCGGTCATAAACGTCTCCTACTACGGGGCGGAGCAGTACTGCAAATGGCTCTCCCTGAAGACGGGCAGGAAATACCGGCCGCCCACCGAGGCAGAATGGGAATACGCCTGCCGAGCCGGTAAGCCTGAGCCGGACAAAGAGCATCTCGCCGATTCTGCCTGGTACTGGCAGGAAAAGACTCAGCCGGTCGGGAAGAAGTCCCCGAACGCCTGGGGGCTCTACGACATGCTGGGCAATGTGGCCGAATGGTGCGCCGACCTCTGCGGCAAGCCGGTCGTGTGCGGCGGCACGTACGAGGACATGGCCGGAAGTGTGCGACCCTCCGCCCGCCGGTATCAGGATCCTTCGTGGCAGGCCAGCGACCCGCAGGATCCCAAGAGCAAGTGGTGGCTTTCCGACGCGCCCTTCGTCGGTTTTCGTATAGTTCGGGAGGAGTAGCACAGAGGAAATGGTGTTGGGTGTTCGGTGTTAGGGAATCATCAGCCTCTGCCGACACCTATCACCAAACACGTCACACCGATTACTTCGAAAGGACAGGACATGGACAAGCAAGGTAAGACAAGTGCAATGTCTCGAAGGGATTTCTTGAAGTCATCAGCCGCATCAGCGATGATTCTCGGTGCGGGCACACTGGGATTCTCTGAGGGGGTGTTCGCCGCAGGATCGGATGAGCTGCGCGTCGGCGTGATCGGGTGCGGAGGCCGAGGGACCGGTGCGGCGCTCGACGCCATCAACAGCTCGCCCGGCGTGAAGATTGTTGCGCTCGGCGATCTTTTCAAGGATCGGGTGGACGGCTGTTTCAACCGACTTACCGGCGACGCGAACCTCAAGGACAAGGTAGACATCACGCCGGACCGCTGCTTCACCGGCTTCGACAACTACGAGAAGGTCATGGCGAGCGGCGTGGACATGGTCATCCTGGCGGCTCCCCCGGGTTTCCGGCCGGCCCATCTCAAGGCGGCGGTCGAGGCGGGCAAGCACGTCTTCATGGAGAAACCGGTCGCGGTAGACGCGCCGGGTGTCCGCAAGGTAATGGATTGTGCGGCGATTGCCCGCCTGAAAAAGCTCGGGATAGTCGCCGGAACTCAGCGCAGACACCAGGCCGGCTATGTGGAGACCATGAAGCGCATTCACGACGGCGCGATCGGAGAGATCGTTGGTGCTCAGTGCTACTGGAACCAGGGTGGTCTGTGGAACCACGGCCGGAAGCCGGAGTGGACGGATATGGAATGGCAGGCTCGCAACTGGCTCTATTTCACCTGGCTTTCCGGTGACCATATCGTCGAGCAGCACGTGCACAATCTGGACGCGGTCAACTGGGCGATCGGCGCACATCCCGTCAAGTGCGTCGGCATGGGCGGTCGTCAGGTCCGCACCGATCCAGCTTACGGAAGCATCTTCGACCATTTCACCGTGGACTACGAGTATCCGAATGGCGCCCGGGTCATGAGCATGTGCCGCCAGATAGACGGCTGCGCGAGCAACGTCTCGGAGAGAGTTGTCGGCACGAAGGGCACGTCCAACTGCGCGAACATTATTCGCGGTGCGACCGACTGGGAGTTCGAGGGGCCGTCACCCAGCCCGTACGTTCAGGAGCACGCGGACTTGATCGCAAGCATCCGAGCAGGTAAGCCTTTGAACGAGGCGCGCCGAATCGCGGAGAGCTGTCTGACCGCGATCATGGGCCGCATGTCGGCCTACACGGGCCAAGAGATCACCTGGGAGCAGGCGCTCAACTCCAAGGAAGACCTGACGCCTGCCAAGCTCGAATTCGGCCCGCTGGATGTCGCGCCGGTAGCCGTGCCGGGGAAGACGCAGTTTATCTAAGTTCTCAGTGATCAGTTGTCAGTTTTCAGTTCCAGGTCGCCAGTCAGCGCCCGGGCCCCGCGTCCGCCGTTCACTGATAACTGATGACTGATAACTGACAACTCAATGCTTTGATGGAGGTTCCAACCATGAGAATGAATCGTCGAGAGCTACTGATCAGCGGCGCCGTCGGCGGCGTCGTCCTTTCCGCAGGCATGCCCGCGGGTGCGGCGAAGGAGAGCAAGGCATCGGCACAGCTCAAGGTCGCCAGCCAGGAGGGAATCATCCCAGGCAATGACCTGCCCGAGAAGCTGGCCAGGATGGAGAAATGGGGATTCGACGGCGTAGAGATCGGGGGCCGTGAACTGGCGCGACGCGTGCCGGAGATCAAGGCCGCGCTCGCCAACTCGAAGATCAAGGTCTGCGCCATATGCGCCGGCTTCGAAGGGGCGCTCATCAGCAGCGAGGAGTCCGAGCGCCAGAAGGCAGTCACCAGCACGAAGGAGATACTGACGGCAGCGGGCGAACTCGGCTCGACCGGTCTGATCTTGGTACCCGCGTTCAACGGGCAGTCGCCGCTCCCCCACGTGGAGGGCCGGAAAGTCCTGCTCGATCAGCTCCCTGACTTGGCCGAGCATGCCGTCAAGTGCGGGACAAGGCTGCTCCTCGAGCCGCTGAACCGGAATGAGGCGTGGTTCCTGCGCCAGCTTGCCGACGCCGCGTCAATCTGCCGGGACGCGAACCATCCGGGCGCGTGCATGATGGGCGATTTCTATCACATGTACATCGAGGAGACCAGCGACATGGGCGCGTTCCTGTCCGCCGGCAAGTATCTGCATCACGTGCATCTGGCGTCCATCAAGAGGAAGCTGCCCGGACAGGATGAGCGCGACTTCACCAACGGCTTCAAGGGCCTGAAGATGATCGGCTACCAGGACTACTGCAGCCTGGAGTGCGGAGTCCTCGGCGACCGCGAGGTTGAGATCCCGAAGGCGGTGAAGTTCCTGCGCAGCCAGTGGGGGAAGGCGTAGGGAAGTAGTCAGTTGTCAGTTATCAGTGGTCAGTCCCGGCGTCCGGTGACAGGCAACTCACGCGTGGGCCCGATGGTGCATGCTGGGCTTGGGTGATCAATTGAAGAAGTTCTGGTTTCCGCTGATATTATCCGCGCTTTGCGTCGGCGGGTCATGCCCGGCGGCGGACACGGCCGAACCGCCAATGACGCGCTTCGAGTACTCGGAGGTCGCGATGGGCATCCGGGCGCGGATCGTGGTATACGCGGCGAGCCAGGAATCCGCCGAACGTGCCTGCCGTGCCGCATTCGATCGCATCGCCTGCCTCGAGAATATCACGAGCGATTACCGCCCCACGAGCGAGCTCATGCGACTCTGTGCGAACGCCGGCGGGCCCGCCGTCGCCGTGAGCCCCGAACTGCTCTTCATCCTGCGAAAGTCCAGGGAGTTGTCGCGCCGGTCGGGCGGGGCGTTCGATGTCACCGTTGGGCCACTTGTGAAGCTTTGGCGGAACACCAGGCAATCCGGCGTACTGCCATCCCAGCAAGAGATTGATGCAGCGCGCAAGCTGGTCGGCTCGTGGAAGCTGGCTATTGACGCAGAGGCATCTACCGCTCGGCTCAAGATCCCGGGGATGCAGCTCGATCTCGGCGGGATTGCGAAAGGATACGCCTGCGACGAGGCACTCCGTGTGCTCAGGGAACACGGGATGCGGGGCGCCCTTGTGGAGATGGGCGGGGATATCGCGGCGAGCGGACCTCCGCCGGGGAAGAAAGGCTGGGAGATCGAGATAGCCAACGCGACCGACCCCGGACACAGGAGTCTCATCCTCTCAAATGCGGCCGTATCCTCGTCCGGCGACACGGAGCAGTATGTCGAGATCAACGGCAGGCGCTACTCCCATATCGTTGATCCTCGAACAGGCCTCGGACTGACCGACCGGATCGCGGTCACAGTCATCGCCCCGAACGGCGTTACGTCGGACGGGCTGTCCACGGCTGTGAGCGTGCTGGGAGCGAAGAAAGGCAAGGCCCTGATCGCGACGTTTCCGGGAGCTTCGGCCTACGTCCGCGAAGCGCCGGAATAGGTGGTGCGCAGCTTCCCTGTGCGACTCGTTTCATCCGCCCGGAAGGCAGGTCTACGGCGTCTGGTCGGTACGCTGTCCCGCATTGAGGCTTTCGAGCCGATTCGCCGTAGCGAGAAGAGCCATCGAAGCCTTGGACAATCCTCTTCCGGATACTGACAGTTCCGCCTCGACGTGAGACCTGATGAACGGCCAGGTTCGCTCGACCAACACTTTCATAACCCGGGCCCCGTCAGGGGCCAAGCCCTCGCTCGGGAAACTACCGGTGAAAGGAAGCCGGAACCTCGCTTCTGCCCATCTGCGGCCCCAGGGCACAAGCTCGAGCTCAAGGTTCATACCATCGGTAATCGCAGGAACGTGAGGCTTGAGGATCTCGAGCCACTGCATGCTCTCATGCCGCTCATCAAACTCGAAGTGCACGGCGACGTCCAGGCGTGCATCGCGTCTCCGCACTATCCATTCGTAGTGGACACTGGGACAGCCACACCGCAGGCACATGTGCAGCCCGGAGGCTCTACCCGTAGCACGGAGATGCGTCCCCAGTCTGTTGAACTCATCGGCGACGAATCGCCAGAACCGAGCTCGCGCCAGCATGTTCTTCGTCTGCTGAGCTTCCGGGATCCTGCTCTGCTCAATGCCGATCAGGTAATCGCCAGCCTCGCGAATCGGGATGACAGTCCTTGGGGCCAAGATCACCTGAGTCGAATCGGGCACGCGGTACGGCGTCAGCTCAACACAGGAGATATCCACTCCGAAGCCGCGGAGCCACAGCACGCAGGTCGTCAACTCCCAGTCCTCGATTGATCCCCCCGCAAGGATGATCCGCGGGCGATTCCCTACTTCCGGCAGCCCGTCCACACACAGGAAATCGCGCACCTTCTGAGCCGCTTCCTCTTTCGTGGAACCTTGAAATCTTGCCAGCGCCTCGACTACATCGTCCATTGTCATCGTGGAGCAGAAGGCCGCATAGCGGATTGCCTGCTGGTCGGCCAGCGACCGACTGGCATCCAGTTTCAATTCGATGACTACAAGGGTGCCGTTGGTGTCGAGGGCGAGAACGTCCAGGCGGCGATTGCTTTTGTCGAACCTGTTGAACTCGGAGGTAATCGCCAGAAGCGGCTCACCGAGAAGGCCGGGATCCTTCGCAACCCAGCGTTGCAGGTCGTTGCGTTCGGTAATACCAGCGTTATAGAACGACACGGGCTCCGCTTTGAGGGGTTCTTGTGTCGCCGGATCAACCACATAGATCCCATCGGCCATGGTTTTCGCTCGCACCTCCTATGCTGCGTAAAGCAGGGCTTGCAGTTGATCTACAGCTTCACGTGGATTCACAGGCCTGCTGCGCATTGCCCGGCGCTTCCCATCTCACATCCATGTTCAGAGATCGCCGGAACCCCGAGTACGTCACATGCAATGGCCTGAAATCAACACTTTCGAGGATTCGCGCCGCGGAGCATCCCCGAGCAAGGGACTGCCCCTCCAAACTAGACTCACCATAAAATGGGTATGACAGCAATCAGGATAGCATCTTTCCGCTCTTCGGTCAAGCAACGCCAACCTGGTCTGCAGGCCTCTTGACATACTGCGCACGCCGCGGAACCAGAGCCCTGTCACTGGCCATGCGTGTCCTGTGTGATCCACGTATGCCAGTCCGGCCCGATGTCTCCGCTACGACGATAGCGCTCCATCAGCCTCCGGCAGTGACAGCCCCGATTCACGGACTTCAGACGAGCCGAAAGCGCATCAATGATCCTGGGCAACTGGCGCACCGCGTCGTCCACCGCTTCCTTCTCTTCGTTATCCAACAGCCCTTCGAACAGAATGCCTGGCGCGAACGCCCGCTCACGCATACCTTCCGCGTAATTCGTAACGTAGCAGATGGAGGCATAGCACATCTCAAGCTCTCTGGCCAGGAAGACTTCCGGCACTAGTGTCATGCCCACCATGTCCCCGCCGAATAGCTTGAATTTCCGAACCTCGGCCGGCGTCTCGAGCCTGGGCCCCTCGGTGCAGACGTAGGTTCCCGTCGAGCGGCACGTCAGTCCAAGTTCCTCCATCGATTCCCCGATCAGGCTTCTCAGCGTCGGGCAAAAGACGGGATTCTGGCGAACGAAGCCCCAACCGGTGCCTTCGAAAAAGCTGTGCGCGCGTGCCTTGGTCTCATCGATCACGTCATCCGGGATGGCGAACTGCCCCAACTGAAGCGTCTCATCAATGGCGCCGGGCCCGGACCAGGACACGATGCGCGTCGTGCCCAGCTCCTTGAGCCCCCAGATGTTCGCCCGGTAGTTGACCCACGGAGCCGCAATCGAGTAATGCCTGGCTCCGTGCCGCGACATGAAGAGAACATCCCGATCCGCCATCCGCAGCCTGAACACGCGCTGAGACTCGCCAAACGGAGTCTTCACGGGAGGCATCTCTTCCCCTGCCAGTTGCCCCGATTCGAGCAGGGAATAAGCACTGCTGCCGCCGATGATGGCAAGTTGGTCGCTCAATTGATGGCCTCTCTCCTTCGCTACTCCAGCGGGCGATAGTACGTATCACGGCGGCGCGGAATGTACCCCGCGTCCTGGATCGCACGCCGAAGGTCATCCTCGTCCATGCGAAAGGTCACTCCGGCGGCGGCGACGACGTTCTCCTCGATCATTGTGCTGCCCAGGTCATTCGCGCCGAAATGAAGCGCGACCTGCCCGATCTTATCTCCTTGAGTCACCCACGACGCCTGGATATTCGGGAAGTTGTCCAGAAAAAGCCTCGAGATCGCCAGGGTTCGGAGGTACTCGCAACCGCCTACCGCCCGGCCGCCCAGTTCCGTGTTCGCGGGTTGGAACGTCCAGGGTATGAACGCCGTGAACCCGCCGGTGCGGTTCTGGAGCTCGCGTACCTTGGCCAGGTGCTCTACTCGATCCGCAACGGACTCGGTATGACCGAACATCATCGTTGCCGTAGTCGGCATTCCGAGTTGGTGAGCTGCCTGCATCACGTGAAACCATTCACCCGACGTGCACTTCCTCGGGCTGAGAGAGCTCCGGCTGGGGTCGGTAAGTATCTCCGCGCCGCCGCCCGGGATGGAATCGAGTCCGGCAGCCTTCAGCCGGCATACCGCATCCTCGACGCTCAAACCCGATGCGCGGGCGATATGCACGATCTCCGGCGGTGAGAGCGAGTGCAAATGCACGGCAAAGCGCTCCTTGATTCCGCGAAGCAGGCGTTCGTAATACGTGATATCAAGCTCAGGGTGCAGGCCGCCCTGCATGAGTATCTGCGTGGCGCCCAGCTCGACCGCCTCTGCGACCTTCTCGTGAATCTCTTCGTCGGTGAGCAGATAAGCCTCAGGAGAATCCCCGTCCCGGTAGAAGGCGCAGAACCTGCATTTCGAAACGCATATGTTTGTGTAGTTGATGTTCCGGTCAACCACGTATGTCCGGAACGGCTCCGGATGGAGGCGGCGGCAAACGGCATCAGCGGCAAGGCCGAGCTCGAGCAGCCCGGCGCTGTCGAATAGACTCAGCGCCTCATCAGGGGAGATGCGGCGGCCTTCGACGCCCTTCGCGAGTATAGCCTGTAAACTGCTCATCCGCGGAGAATCCTCGATGCTGTCGGCTGGTAAAGCTCTAACTCGTGCGCGCCGGCCACGAACCCGCATCGCCGGGCCTTCTCACGGAATAGCTGCAGTCCCTCCATGTGCCGGTCGGTCAGGTCGTAGTCCATGATCTCGCTGAGGTACCGGAAGACCACTTCCACCGGCAGCCCCAGCCTCCTCGCCTCGGCATCGCTGATCTCATGAAGCGAACGAAGTCCAAGCGCCTTCGACGTCGCCAACACATCAACCAGTTCGGGTGTCGCGAGCTCCGGATTGACGGCCCAGACTGCGAAGACGAAGGGCAGGCCCGTCATCGCGTGCCACGCCTCGCCCAGATCGAGCGCCGCCCAGCGACCTGAAGGAGCGCACATAGTCGTATCGCCGATGGTCACTGCTGCATCGCACCGTGCCAGCATATCCTCCAGGCAGGGAGGCATGTCCACGAACTCAGGCAGCACCTCGTAGCGTTCCCTGAGCACGATCCTCGCCAGGAGAACCGAGGTGAGCGAGCTCGTGTCCAGGGCGACTCTGCGGATTGCCCCCAGGTTGCCCTTGTGGAAAAGCTTCACGCTCTCGGCGGCACCGACACATGAAATGCTCATGCCCGGGACGATTTGGAGACTGGGGTTGACGAAGCATGCCACCGACGAAACCATCCCGCCTGCGATTTCGCGCCTTTCGAGCATACGGGCCAACCGGGACGGCACGTCGTACATCAGCTCAACGTCAGGCTCGCGATCCAACCCCCAGACCAGCGGCTTGGCGTTCAGGTAGGGAACGGAGCCGATCCTCAGCATCGCTTCACCTCACTGTAGAGGGTATCGCGTTCCACCGGCACGGTCCCGGTCTCGCGGATCAAACGTACAATCTCGGCGGGCGTGAGCCCCTCGGGAGTCTCCGCGCCCGCCGAGTGGGTGATCTTCTCTTCCACAACGGTGCCGTCGAAGTCGTCTGCCCCGAAATGGAGAGACACCTGCGCCAGCTTCAGTCCGAGCATGATCCAGAACGACTTGACGTGCGGGAAATTGTCGAGCATCAGCCGGGAGATTGCGATAGTCCTGAGGTCTTCCATGCCGGAGGATCTCTTGCGGCCGCCCGCCGATCCGAGCGCCGTACCCTCGGAGTGATACGCCAGGGGAATGAACGCCTGGAATCCGCCGGTCTCATCCTGGAGCTCCCGCAGGCGGATAAGATGCTCCACCTTCTCCTCCGGCGTCTCGATGTGTCCATAGAGCATGGTGGCGTTGCTTCCGATGCCCAGGTCATGCGCCGTCCGCATCACGTCCAGCCAGCCGTCCGCGGGAAGCTTATCCGGGCACAACTGTCCACGCACCCGCATGGAGAATACCTCAGCGCCGCCGCCGGGAAGAGAGCCGAGACCTGCATCTCGCAGCCGCATGAGAGTATCCCGAACGCTCGTGCCGGAAATCTCGGCCAGATGATGCACTTCCACCGCTGTGAACGCCTGAAGGTGGACCGCCGGCATCCGGCGCTTCAACTCCGCCAGCATGCCCAGGTAATAGTCCAGCGCCAGATTGGGATGCAGCCCGCCGACTATGTGCAGCTCCGTGAAGTCAATCTCGCGCCCGGCATCCTCTGCCTTCCGCACGATCTCGTCTACGCTCAGGGTATATGCGCCCGGCTCACCTTCGCTTTTCGAGAAGGCACAAAAGCGGCAGCGGTTCTTGCACACATTCGTATAGTTGATGTGCCGATTAACGACGTAGTACGTGCGGTCGCCGTTGAGCCGCCTCCGCACGAGATTGGCCGCCCAGCCTATCGCCAGCAGGCTGTTCGACTTGAACAGCCTCACTCCGTCATCGAAGTCCAGGCGAATCCCCTGCTCGACCTTCTCGACTATGTCTCCGATATCGGACTTGACCGCCAGATCCCTCAATGCAGTCCCTTCCTGACAATGAGATCCGCCAGCGCGAAAAGGAAGAATCCTATGCTCACGAAGCCGTTGATATTGAAGAATGCGACATCGGCCCTGCTGAAGTCGCTCGGACTCACCAGGCTCTGCTCGTAGGCCAGCAGACACATCACGAACGCCACTCCGACGTAGTACACCGTGCCGAGTCCCAAGACCGCACCGAAGCCCGCCAGCAACGCGACAGTCACCACATGAAACGCCCTGGAGACCAGAAGTCCTTTTCCCGGCCCCAGTGCTTTGGGAATCGAGAAGAGCCCCATGCGCGCGTCGAACTCCATGTCCTGAAGCGCGTATATGATGTCGAAACCCGCCGTCCAGAACATCACGGCCGCGGAGAGAACGATCGGAGCAAGGTCAATCCGGCCCGTGACCGCGATCCACGCCCCGACCGGAGCGATTCCGAGCGCCAGGCCCAGTATCAGGTGCGAGAGATTCGTGAACCTCTTCGTGTAAGAGTAGCCGAAGATGATCAACAGCGCGACCGGCGACAGAGCGAATGCCAGCGGATTCAGCATCCACGCCGCGAGCGCGAACACTCCTGCAGAAGCCAGCGTGAACATCCAGACTTCCATGAGGGTCAGGATGCCCGCCGGCAAGGCCCGGTCGCTGGTTCTGGGATTCAGCTTGTCGTACCGCAGATCGGCCATCCGGTTGAACGCCATCGCAGCGCTTCTGGCGCCTACCATCGCCACTAGAATCCATGCGAACACGCGCAGGTCGGGCATTCCTTTCGCAGCGATGACCATGCTCGTCAGGGCAAACGGCAGCGCGAACACCGTGTGCTCGAACTTGATCATCTGGAGGATGACCGCTATCTTCGACAGCGCCCTGGAAGCTGCGACGCTCATGCGTCGGGCCCTTCCCATTCCGGCATCAGGGCCTGCGTCAGCCCGAGCTGCTGCATGGTCCGGGCGACGACGAACGACACCATGTCCTCAATCGTCTTCGGATGATTGTAAAACCCGGGCGCCGCCGGCAGGATAACGGCGCCGGCCTCTGCAAGACTGGTGAGGTTCCGCAGGTGGATCAAATTCAGGGGAGTCTCTCTGATCACGAGTATCAGCGGCCTGCGTTCCTTGAGACAAACGTCGGCGGCTCGCGTCACCAGATCGTTCGAAACACCGGCAGCGATGCGGCCGACGGTGCCCATCGAACAGGGGATGATGACCATGCCCTCGTACTGCACCGAGCCGCTTGCCGGTGCGGCGGTCAGATCGTGCGGAGCGTAGAACTCCACCTTCTCGGAGTCCATGCCCAGCAGGGATCGCGCGTCTATCTGATCGGTCGGGAAATCCAGACCAAGCTCGGTGCGGATGACCATGGAGGCGTTCTCAGTGACGGTGAGGTATATGCGGTCGTAGTGCTCCAGCACCGCTTCGAGAAACCGCACCCCGTAGATGCTCCCGCTTGCGCCCGTTATCGCCACCACAAGTCTGCGTTCCGGCTTCCTCACTGTAATCCCCTACAGACCCAGATCTGCCCACAGTCTATCTATCTTCTTCACGACCTCGGGATCCATGCCTATCTCGTCCGGCCACTCCCGGTCAAAGCCTTCGCCCGGGAGCTTCCGCGTCGCGTCTATGCCCATCTTGCTGCCGAGGCCGGGAAGTCTTGACGCATGGTCCAGTATGTCAACCGGCCCACGTGCAAACTCCACATCCCGCTCCGGGTCTATATTGTTCCCCAGCCGCCAGAGCACCTCGCTGAGGTCCTGCACGTTCACATGCTCGTCCACGACCACGATGATCTTCGTGACAGCCATCTGTCCCATGCCCCAAAGCGCGTGCATGACCTTACGCGCGTGGCCGGGGTAGTGCTTCCTGATGGACACGATCGCCAGGTTATGAAACACGCCCTCCACGGGCAGATTGATGTCCACGATCTCGGGAAGCTGGAGCTTGATCAGCGGCAGGAAGATGCGCTCGGTGGCCTTCGCCATGAAGCAGTCTTCCATGGGCGGCCTGCCGACGACCGTCGCCGGGTAGATCGGTGATTTCCTGCGCGTGATGCAGGTCACATGAAACACAGGGAACTCATCCGGGAGGGAATAGTATCCCGTGTGGTCACCGAAAGGCCCTTCCGTTCGCCGCTCGTGAGGATCCACGTAGCCCTCGATCACGATCTCGGCCTCCGCGGGCACTTCCAGGTCTACCGTCTTGCATCGAACCATCTCAACGGCGCGCTTGCGCAGGAATCCGGCGAAGATCACCTCGTCGAAGTCCTCCGGCAGAGGAGCCGACGCCGCATAAGTCAGCGCCGGGTCGCCACCCAGGGCAACCGCCAGCTCCATTCGCCGACCGAGCCGCTCGTACTCTCCGTAATGACGAGCGCCGACCTTGTTGGGGTGCCAGTGCATGCCGGTCGTCCGTTCATCATAGACGTGCATTCGGTACATGCCGACGTTGCGAATCCCGGTACGCGGGTCCTTCGAAACGACCATCGGCAGTGTGATGAAGCGCCCGCCATCGCCGGGCCAGCAGTGCAGGATGGGAAACTCGTCCAGCGAGGCATCGTCCGTGCGGACGACCTCCTGGCACGCGCCGGACTTCACGCTTTTTGGCATGCAGCTCGCCAGCTTTCCGTACTTCGGAAGCATGAGGAGCTTCCCGATGGTGGTGGCCGGCACCTCCGCGCGAAGCAGATCGGCGATCTCGCGAGCGATGTCCTCGACACTGCTCACACCCAATGCCATCGCCATGCGCTCCTCCGAACCCATGGCATTGATGAAAACCGGAACGTCATAGCCGACGGGCTTCTCGAAGAGCAGCGCCGGACCGCCTGCCTTCATCACTCGGTCCGCGATCTCCGTGATCTCGAGCACCGGGCTTACCGGCGCGGAGATTCGCTTGAGCTGCCCGCAGTTGTCTAACTTTTGGATGAAATCTTGTAAATCCCTATACGCCATGAAACGCCATCACTTCGCACGCCCGAGCACGGCCCTGACGTTCTCCTCGAAGTCCTCAATCTCGTCTTTCGAGGCGAGTACGCCGATCTCGAGGTGGTATTCGCGGCTCTCGCCCGGCTTCAGAAACTGCAGCGTCCCTCGCTCGCGCTCTTTCGCTCTGCCCTCGACCCAGCAGTTCGCCGGCTCCATCCCGACCACGTACGTTCCCTCGCCCATCATCTTCCACTCGGCGAACTTCGGCAGTTCGCGCTTCGGATATCGCACGTAGAACCCGAAGCCGTCGCCGCCATTGAAAGTTGGATTCACCAGCGCCGCACTCACGCTGCCGTCCGCGTCCTCCGCCATCTCCAGGTAGTACACCCGCTCGCGGAATGCGGACGTAGGCTCGGAGAAGCTCGCGTACAGCTCCTTTTCCACCTCGGCATCCGCATCCCGGGGCTTATAATCCACAACCGGAGCGATGAGTCTGCTTCCCGCGTCAACAACGGGAAAGCCCGCATTAATGTGGTACAGGATCATGTGCTCTGTCTCCTGGTACCCCAGGTTAGTGACCTTGTCGTGAACCCAGATTTTTGGCTCGCCCAGTCTAGCGCTTATCCGTCGGCTCAATTCTATGTTCTCGCCGAACACCGCGGTCTCTCTGACCTTTCCCTGGACCCACATGACATATGAGTCGCCTTCCCATCCTGCATCGGCGCAGACGTTCGACGCCGGGAGGTTGGACACGCGCCCGTGGATTCCGAGCGCCCTTCCCTCGTCAACGGTCGGCGCCCCAGCGTAGGTCAACCCGCAGGTGACCATGAGCCCGCCGTAGAAACTCCGAAGCCATCCGAGGCCCGGCTCCTCGTAGTATGCCGGCGACACATCGCCCGTCGGAGAGCGCCAGGCGAGCGACCGGCCCTTGTACGCAGCGCCGGAGATGTCGAGGCCCCGGTCTACCAGGACCGTGAAATCGAGTCCCGAGCCGGTGCGGAAGTCCACCGCGCGCACGCCCCGTTCAGCGCCGTCCGCCAGGGTGTGCAGGCGGACTCCCCCTATCTGCGATACGTCCCCTACCCTGGCGAGCAGGTCCTTTTTGGAATACTCCGTTCCGAATAGCCTGATCATTGGCTGCACCCTCCGAATGAGCGAGAGACATTCCCGCGCCTGAATCACTGAATTCCCTTCGATCCCGCGACAATCGAATCCTGCCCCTCGCGGGTCAGCAGTCCGGCGCAAAAAAGGCCGCTCAGGCACCTGCCCGAACGGCCCGCGACATGATACCCTACTCCGCAAAAAGCACCGTGCTCAAGTATCTTTCTCCAGTGTCAGGGAGGATGACGACGATCAGCTTGCCGGCGTTCTCTTCGCGCCGGGCGACCTCCACCGCGGCCCAGACCGCAGCCCCCGAGGAGATTCCGGCGAGAATACCTTCCTCCCGCGCGAGGCGGCGAGCCATTGTCAGGGCATCCTCGTTCGAAACCTGGACAATCTCATCCACCAGATCGAGGCTCAGTACCTTCGGGATGAATCCTGCCCCAATCCCCTGGATCTTGTGCGGTCCCGGCTGTCCACCCGACAATACCGCTGAATCCGCAGGCTCCACGGCCACTACTCTGAACTCCGGCTTCTTCGGCTTGATATATTCGCCAATGCCGGTTATCGTCCCGCCGGTGCCGACGCCGCCGACCAGTATGTCCACTTTGCCATCGGTATCGTTCCAGATTTCCGGACCGGTGGTCTCCCTGTGTATCCCCGGATTTGCCGGGTTCTCGAACTGCATGGGGACAAACGAGTTCGGCAGTTCGGCAGCCAGCTCCTCAGCGCGACGAATCGCGCCCTTCATTCCTTCAACCCCAGGAGTAAGAACCAGGTCGGCCCCGAATGCCTTAAGAAGGTTTCGCCGCTCGCCGCTCATCGTATCCGGCATCGTCAGAATCAGCCGATAGCCCAACACCGCCGCGACGAACGCGAGCCCAACGCCCGTATTGCCGCTCGTCGGCTCGATGATAACCGTATCTTCCGTGATAAGGCCCTTCTCCACGGCATCGCGGATCATGCTGACGCCGATCCGATCCTTCACACTCCCCGCGGGATTGAAGGACTCGAGCTTCGCCACCACCTCGGCGCGCGCACCCTCGGCAACTCTATTCAGCCGCACAAGCGGAGTGTTTCCGATCAGCTCCGTGACATCATTGGCTATCCTGGCCACTTCGGACCTCCTTGGCAGGTATTCTCCGAGTATCGGCTCCCGGCCTCGACGGAGCCCGCACCCAAGACCACAATCAGGGCTGCCGGGATTGCCGTCCTCGCCGGATTCCTCATGCATCAGCCTCCTGTTCGGAGTTACCCTCAGCCTCCGCGTAGTCTCTCAGCAGCGCCGTCGCCCGCTCGGCATCTTCACTGCGAACGAGCACGTCTCCCCAGCTTCCTTCCGCCGGGACGAAAAGCCCGTCGAACCAGGAACTCTGACGGCCCTGTACAACCGCGGGTATTCCCGCGTCCTCAAGCGCCGCTTTGACTATGTTGGCAGTCGCTTCGTCAAGCGTCCGGTACACCGACACAAGGTCTTCTGCCATCGGCATGATCATCCTTTCTTTACATGCTGCTCCCAGTGCAAGGCCGGTAGACGACCATCATACCCGAATCATCCGAGCCGTCGCCTCAGCGATGAGCTCCCCTTCGGGATTCCTGGCTTCGGCGGCGCACTCGATTGCTCGGCTCGTCTCGGAGGTTATCCAGCCGCTGACCGTCAATTCCTCGCCCGTAGGCGCAGGCTTCCGCAGGCGAATATGCATCTCCACCGTGACCGCGCGATGCCCCTGCGCATACACGAGCCTGGCCATCGCCTCGTCCAGAACGGTGCTCAGTATCCCCCCGTGAGTGATGCCTACGAACCCTTGATGCTCCGGGCGAGGAGTAAAACGGGTGACGTACCTGCCATTCTCAAACGAAAAGTCGAGCTTGAGGCCGATCGGATTCCTCGGCCCGCAGGCAAAGCACATACCGTCATCCCGCAGATCCAACTACGCACCCCCGCATGCCAGCACAGCTTGTCCGAACGGGCACAATGTCAACAGAACACAAACATCGCACCCCGGACTCCGAGCTTTGCACACCTGCCTCCCGTGTCTCACCAGATTGACATGGAATGAGTAAACGAGATCGTCGGGCACCATTTCCTGCACCACCTCGTGGGCCGCCTCAGCACTCACAGATGGAGCGATCAGCCCCAGACGTCGAGCGATGCGATGAACGTGCGTGTCTACGGGAAGCACCGGCCTGCACAGCGAGAACATCAGCACGCAGGATGCCGTCTTCCTGCCCACACCGTCGAACTGCATGAGAAACGCGCCTGCATCCTCATCCGACATATCGGCGAGGAAGCCCAGGTCGAGTTGTCCCCGCGCGGCCCGAATTGCGTCCAGCATTCTCTTGATGCGCCCAGCCTTTCGCCGAGCAAGGCCGCCGATGCGGATCGCGTCCTCGATGTCGCTGGTCTTGGCGCGCCGGACCTCATCCCAGGATCCGAACCTCTCGCGCAGATTTGCGAACGCCCTCCGGCAGTTGCTCCCCGACGTGTTCTGGGACAGCACCGTCAGCACTAGTTCGTCGAGAGGCTCCAGCGAAGGATGGCACTCCGGGCGTCCATAGGCGCCCTCTAAAAGCTCACAGATGCGGGCGATAGTCGTCTTGCTCAAAATCTCCAGGCTCCGAGGACTGATTATAGCATACGCCGTACCCGCGCCGCAACCGACATCATGACGCCCTCTTCGTTACGCGGGAAGGAGTCACAGCCTGCAATACGGAATCCTATAAAAGCAAGGATGACCGCCTTATGGCCCGGCCGAAAGAGGCATCCTTGCTTTTCAACTATCGCCAGTCGAGAGAGACCCATCCATGCCTAAAACAGCATTCATGTACAGCGCCGACATGACGTGCTACGAATTGAGTCCGAACCACCCACTTCGTCCGGAACGGCTGAGCTTGACATACGAACTCGCGTCAGAGTACGGATTGTTCGGCGGCGACTCGCAGCTCGTCGAACCCCGTCCGGCGGAAGAGGCAGATATCCTGTCATTTCACGACCCGGCGTACATCCATGCGGTAGAAGAACTCAGCGAGGGCAAGGAAGTCCAGGCGTCCTGGCGTTTCGGGTTCGGCCACATTGACAACCCCCCATTCGCCGGAATGTACGAAGCCGCCCTCCTCTACACAGGCGCCTCGCTCGCCGCAGCAGATCTCATAATCACCGGCCAGGTGCAGCGGGCTTTCAACATCTCCGGCGGACTGCACCACGCGAAGCCTGGAATGGCCAGCGGGTTCTGCATATTCAACGACCCCGTAATCGCCATCAAGCGGTTGATGGGGACGTTCGAC
>Ga0315294_10000989_pt1 | contig 30807 bp, 44 predicted proteins | sample YL17G13_40_MG_FD_203626 | JGI IMG/M metagenome (GOLD analysis project Ga0315294, IMG submission 203626) | Sediment microbial communities from Yellowstone Lake, YNP, Wyoming, USA - YL17G13_40 | ecosystem: Environmental > Aquatic > Freshwater > Lake > Sediment | place: USA: Wyoming | collected...
GACCGTGACCGTAGCCGCGCTGGCCAAGCCTGCCGTCAGAATAAGCAGAGCGAAGACCCCAATGGGCTTTCTCATAGTTCCTCCTCTTCCCAAGGCTTGCCTCGGCTCCTTTATTATAGTGCATTCCGAGGGCAATCTTCTGGCCTCTTCGGTCAGTACCAGTCGTCCGTTTACTCAGACCCTCCCGACCCCGACTGCGACGTCCGGGTGAGGGACTATGATGCTCAAGGCCAGCCTGAAGAGGCGGGGTATTATGACCGGGTCGGCCAGAAGCGCGGCTCCTGGGTCGAGGTCAGCAGCGGGAGGAAAATCACTGTCGAATATAACCACGGCCGGGTCGTGCGGCGTTGATGGGGTGAGTGAGGGGTCTCGAACCCCCAACCTTCGGATCCACAGTCCGTTTCATGGGTTTCTTAATTATAAAGAATAGAAGGACTTATCGGCTTCAGGATGGAAACCGTGTCGACTTTTTGACGTGTTGAACCCAAGATTTCGCCCAACTTGCTGACCGCCAGGCGCATATTCTCCGGCGTTGGATGAGCGTATCTCATCGTCATCTGGATCGAGGAATGCCCGAGAATCTTTGAGACCGTCACCAAGTCAGCGCCGACTTCGATCATCTTGCTGGCCGCGGTATGCCGGAGATCATGAAGCCGGAGCCCCTTAATCTCCGCGCGCCGACAAGCCGCTTTGAAGCCCGTCTTTATGTCCTTAACGTGGCTTTTCGTTTCCTCATTGAAAAAGACGTATTCAAATTTTTTAGGGAGATCATGCAGCGCTTCAAACACGGCCGCATTCATAGGGATCTTCCGGCTCTTCCCGCTTTTGGAATCCTCAATGAAAATATATCCCTTTACGAAATCGACGTTGACCCATCTAAGGGATAGGATCTCGTTTCGCCTCATGCCGGTATTTAGCGCGACGATCAGGACCGGCCGGATCCCCGGGGCCGCATATTCGAGAAGCCGCCGGGCCTCGCCCGCGTCTAGGATCCGCTCCCGGGCGTTGTTCTCCTTGAATTTCTTCACGGCCCGGAGCGTGTTCTTTTCGATCCTTCCCCATTCGACCGCTTTATTAAAAAGCGTTTTGAGGCAAGCGAGCTCCCGGTTTATTGTTGCCGGAGAGATCGGAGTCTTCTTCGTCGCCTTGAACCGTTCAACGGTATCGGTTTTCCTTTGCGCCTTGAACCGTTCGACCTGTTCGGGCCCTATTTCCTGGAGCGTTTCTCCCTGAAAGTATCGTTTCAAATTTTTTAGGGATAAGGCATCCCTTTTCCATGACTGCTTATTTTGCTTCGAGTAGAGTTCCAAGAATTCGTCGGCAAAGGATTCAAAGAGGACGGGTTCCAGAGTCTTCGGCCGGCTGAATCCGAGCTTTTCGTCAAGACGCTCGAGCCGGATCTTTGCTAAGGCGTTCCGAGCTTGCTCTTTCGTGAAGCCACCGAATTGACGGATTCGCTTTCCCCGGAAGGTATAGTCAAGATACCATTTCCCATCTTGAAAATTGAGGTTCCTGTCATTCTTCGGCTTGATCCTGTTCATGCCTTTCGAATCTCTATCCTGAATGTTCATTCTCCCTCTCCTCAATTTGATATATTCTTCGAAGGTTTCCCCTCGATGAATTGCTGAAGATCGGCGGGATCGATCCGGACCAGGCGCCCTACCTTATAGAAATTCAGACGGCCGGTTCGGATGTAGCCGTAGGCCGTGGTCCGGGAAACGCGGAGGATCCGCATAACATCTTCGGGGGTTAGGTATTCTTTCATGTTCTCCTCATAATGTCATAACGTGTCATATCGTATCATCTAATGTCAGGCACGTCAAGCTCTCCCTTTGATTTTTTTGGGATGAATTGTTACTATTCGGGCGGATGAAAAAAGACGATCTCATGACCAAGCGGGAAGTCATGGATTACCTTCGAATTTCGCTTGCGACTCTTGATCGGCTTATCAAGCGGCATGCGTTCCCTTATATCAAGCTTGAGAAAAAAATCTTATTCCGCCGCTTCGATATCGATGCTTATCTCGAATCCAAAACTATAAGAAAGGGGGGAGAATGGAAATAAAAAGCAGCGATTTATTCTTCGTTACATGTACGAATTGCAAAACTCGTTTTCAAGCTAAGATCTTTCATCTTCGAAAAGAAATGGGCGTTGCTTGTCCGGGCTGTGGTAAGATCTGCAAGTTGAAGGATGAGGAATATCGTCAACTAAAAAGAAAGTTCATTCAAGAAAAGAAAAAAAGTGAAATAATAATATAGAGCGAGAAAGGGGACCGGGAAAAGTAGGCGAAACCCGGGCCGGCCTTCCCGCGCCGCGTCAGCTGGTCCTGGACAAGGGGAAGGACTTGAATGAATTCTACCAGCTGGCGAAAGGGAGATAATATGAGGCTTACGACAAAGAGGAAGGTCATAATCTGGATAGTAGTTTTGTTTATTGTAATAGTCATGGGACTAAGGACAACGACGGCATATTCAACCGAAGCACTATTCGGCAAGGAAAAGACAGAGACTGTAGGCGTTACCGCCCTTATGCTATATGGAACCGTAATCCTGATGTCAGATGAAATGAAAGGCTTCTACTTTGTCCTCGAACTTGGAAATTATAAATATCATCTCATGGTCGCGGCTTTGTTAATAGGCGCCGCAGCCTTCTTTACGGTCAAGGAAAAGCCCAGGAAGAAAGATAAAAATATTGATGGTCAGAAATAAGTCAAAAACGACCATAAAAGGGTTAGAAATGGACGAAATGAGGCGCCAGGGGCGCCGGCCGCCTGGCCAGGAAGAAAGGACGCGCCGATTGACGGAACGCGGGGGTAAAGCCTCATGATGAAGGACGCCGGACCTTCGGGGAATATCTCATCATGCTAAAGGGGGGGAAGAACGAATGAAAAAATGCTTCATATTATTAGGGCTTTCATTGAATTTTGTTGGAGTAGGTTTATTATTTTTTGGATTAAGGGCTGATAAATCTTTCCCCTCACCGACCTGGGCGAACAAGGAAACTGGAAAGGACGAAGAAAGCGCATATTGGGTTAGGGAGTCTCGCGTTCTTCTTAAAATAGGGCTTGCGCTTATTTGGCTTGGGCTTGCCCTACAATTTTACGGGACATGCTAGATGGCCAGGATTAAATATCAGGAAGCCGCCGGGCTGGTAGTGAGGCGGGGAAGGCCGGGTCATCGCCAGCCTTCCCGATGAAAGGGACGCCGTGACGGCGAAATTAAGCCTCATGAGTAAAAACGAACAAAAGGGGAAATAATTCTCATGGGCCGGATCAAATACCAGGAAGCCATCGGGCTGAAAGTGAAGCGGGCTCAAGAGCTCCTCATGGCTCGAGCAGCTAACTGAAGAGTGCTAAAAGATGGCTACGAAATTGCGAACAAGAATTGACACGGCCGGACAAGCCGGAAAGGTGATGAGGGGAAAGCGGAAATATTCAGTGAGCCTAACGGGTCATTTTTACGCCCTAGCTGACAACCTGAAGGCAAAATGCGCAGTATTTGTCCTCGGGATATTATAAAATATTTGTTTGTGCGGCGAACTTGTTTCATGTATTTTAATAATTTGATAAATCAATTGGGTACCGAAGATGCCTGGAACCGATAACAGCAATAATGAAGTTGACGACCTGCTGCCCCTTCTTCGACGGAGTATTTTTAGCAGCCATCTTGAGGACTATATTCCTGAGGCTAAACGCTCAGGACTTCCACTGAGCCTAATAATAGTTGACCTCGATCATTTCAAGATCATAAATGACAATCATGGACATCAGATGGGGGATGAAGTACTAATTAGCGTCGCGAAAATTATCAAGCGTTGCAGCGGGGTTAAGGGTCGCTGCTATAGGTATGGCGGTGAGGAGATGTGCGTTCTGCTTCCTAATTTTTCGGTCGAAGAAACTATCGCTCTAGCTGAACGAATTCGCAGCGAAATAGAAACCGCTACAGTAAGCAGCAAAAAAATAAAATTAACTGCCAGTTTTGGCATTGCGGTGGTTCCTACTCATGCACTTACAGGAGCCGATCTCTTGGCCAAAGCCGATCAAGCGCTCTATGAGGCAAAAGATCTCGGTCGAAACTACGTTCACGCTTACGGAGAGCCTCGGCCGTCTGCGCCGGCGCCTCGAAAGATTGAGCGAAAGCAGCCGGCTCCGGATGGTGTCACAGAATCACAAAGAGAGCAAATTCGTAATGATTATTTTCAAAAACGTGTGGCATTGTGCCCAATCGATAGCGGAATTCTCGATATCCGCGAAAGTCAACAATGTGGGAAAAAAACCCCGGACCTGTTTGTGATATGTCCGCTTTGTGGGTTGTCGTTTTGGGTAGAAGGCCCCTCCTAGCTAAAGAATACTTTTTCGGACTTACTGGCCGGCCAATGAGTGTCTATTGATTATAATTTAATGAATATTCTATTTAAGACAAATAACAATTCCCCAACTAACTAGGTGAATTAGTACTGTGTTCCCGATTTTTTGAGTGCCGCGGGGAGTTATCAGAGACGGAGTAGCTTTTTGCCAATAAGCGAAAGGAGCAGGGTCAATTCTGAGATGAGTGATACTAGAACTCTCGATGGAATAGTAACTATCATTAATAGCGGCTTTATCGCCAGCGAATGACGTTGGCAACTTTTTTTGTAATAGTAATTTTATTGTTTTCTGAAGTGTTTTCCTGATAAAACATCATATTGGAGAATGGGATAAGCATCGCCGTTTTTTGCCCTCCGGTTGGGCCACTTTCTTGTGATTGCTCGTCGATGAAAATAAGCCCTTGCCCTCCGATAAATGCCGCGGCCTTTTTTATCGTTTCTTCGACCAAGACCTGGTTAGCATCAGGCAAGAAAGCGAGAAATACTTTCCCTATTACAACATAATCAGAATTTAGAGGGGTAAACCCTTTGTCATAGATCTTAATGGACAGATGATCGCCCGCGCCGAAATTATAATCAGGGTGCTTTGTTAGATCGACTCCAAACTTGCTATATTCTTTCTTGAGTCTCGCTTCCTCTTTCGTCCTTATTAATTCCTCTTGCCCTTTTTTTATTGCGGCACACGAAACCAGCAGTGACAAAGAAGCTGCGATGGCAATTATTCTTTTCATTTAGTTCCCCTCCCTATCCAGATACTAACTCGATCAAAGCCAATTTTCAATACTTTAGATTTCTAGGATAATTGGTATTGATAATAAGTATTTAGACCACGTCAAGGGCTATTCCATTAATTAGAAATGGCAATCGAGATCACAAACAACATAGCAATCAGCGGACTCTATTGGGATTTGCTTTTCGGCTGCGCCTGCCCAGGGGATCTGTTTCGCTTCAATGATCCCATCTAACCTTCATGTGGCAGCATCAATAGGACCTCAGGCCCTATCAAGTACCGCTTGAACACGGGGAAGAGCGCCACGGAAGCCGTCCGCAGGAGGAGGGGGAATCGTCTTACTATCAAGAAAGAATGCTTTGTAGGGCAAATTAGAGGGCAAAAAAGGATATTTTAAGAGCTATTATCATTATTCGGAGACCAAGCTATACCAAAGTAATCAATTTCTGATATTCGGTTCGAGCCTAACAAGAGAAGAGGGGTATGGGCTATGGGAACTTTGGTATCTATTTCTTAAAGGATATTGATTGTCATTTTGAATAAAATACGCAATAAATTTGGTTAAGGTAATTTTTGAAGATAAGCATGAGTGATAAAATATTTATTCTTTAATCAATTGACAGACTATTCTATGAGTGATATTCTTGTTTGGGGGATGATTGTTCATACTGATTCAATTTAATAAATTAATAAGTCAAAAACTAGTATACAATTTTATGAATTTTAGGGGGAATAGATGAATACAATAAAATTCAAAAATAGTATGTATAAAATAGTCTTGGTTTTTATGATATCTATTATAAGTCTTTATTTTGCTGGATGCGCAATAAATCCAAAAATACAAATGGCTGAGGAATATTATTCAAAAGGCAACTATGACCTTGCAATGAAATGTATTAATGATGCTTTATCGAATAGCCCAAACGATGAAAAGGCTTTGAAGCTAAAAAAGGACATTGAAAATAAGCTTGCCGAAATAGAATATATCGGCCATATAGATGCTGGAAATGCATTAAATGAAAAAGACTTACTTGGCAGATTAGAAGAGTATAAGAAAGCGGTCGCATCTAATTATTCAAATCCTTCTTATGCCAAACAGTTAATATCTAATGTTGAAAGAGAATTGAACAATATTAATCAGCATGTTTTATCGATTCAATATAAAATTGCTGATAAACAAATATGGCCTGCTCTTGTGGAGTATCCTGAAATACGTCCATACTTTGGAATTTATCCAAGCGTGGAGGACATTATTAAATTATTAGCAAATAATGTACCAATCATGGTTGATGATATTTCTAAATATATCAAGGAAGGAAATATATCAAAAGCAAAGGAATGTTTGTCAATTGCTAAAAGTGTATTTCCGACTAATGAAAGCATTAATAAATTAAGCAAACATATTGATAGTTTAATTGAAACTAATTATCTATCATTAATTGATAAATATCTTGTTAAAAGAACAAAAAAATGGAATGGAATAGTTTATTTGATCTGTGAGGAAGGGCTTAAGCATGTTTCGGCTCCTGATTTGTTTTCAAGAAAGAACGCAGTTTTACAGGAAATAGAAAATACAAATATATCTATATTAATTCAGTTTTCAGATAATATATCATCGGATCAAAGGGAGATAATTATATCTCAACTCAATCGTGTTAGACCGAATGAAATTGAATTTAAGACTTCCTCAAATAGATCCTGCGATTTTGTACTAAATATAAAATGCAATGATCAAACTTTAGACGAAATTGGCAGGAATGACAAACTTGTTTTGTTTTCGGAATATCTTGCAGGATTTAGGCAGATTAATAATCCGCAATATGTTCAAGCTTTTAATGAATATAATAGAGTTAAGCATATCTATGATCAAATATATATTGTATGGCTTTCTAATACAAATCTTATAAATACATATCTTTTAACAGAAGCGCAGAATAAACTTAAAGGTGCACAGCAGGTTCTAAATAATACACCTTCTTATATAGAAGAGCCATATAATCAGAGTTATCAATATGAGAAATATAATATTAAGACAAAGATAAACATAAATTATGAATATCAATTAATTGATTTGGCTCATAAGAAAGAAGTAAATACTAACATTGTGGCACAAGCCGAGAGCTATGATGGAGCGATTATTCGCGGAGCTCATCCTAAAGATGTTAATCATATCAATAATGTAGATTATCCAATTGAATACTCCATAAATTACTTTGAAGGATCCAAGAACAAAACCTATATAAAACTATCAGAATATATTAAAGAAGATATGGACAAATTAAATGAATTTAGATGCAATGACAGCCAAGAGTTAGGAAATATGGGCCTTGCATTGGAATATTATGGTCGATATAAGGCGCTTAATATTAATAACAAAAATATAAATTATAATGCTGTGATTAATCGCTACCTAGAAAAGATGATTTATGGGCAAAAAGAGCTTATTGTGCTGGATGATAAATTAAATATATCAAACAGAAAACTTCCTGTTAACATTATTCAATTTAAATCATTCGCACAAAACAAAGAGCCGGATAAACAAAAAAAGGACTTAAGAGAAGATGATTTAGTTTCTCTAATAAAAAAAGCTTCTGCGGCTGTCGTAAGCATAAAAACAATTCTTGGTGATGGCACTGGTTTTCTAATTTCATTAGATGGGAAAATATTAACAAATGCGCACGTGATAAAGGGATTTAAAGACATTGCTGTAAGCACTTCGAATGGTAAGAAATATTTTGCGAGCATTTTAAAACAAGATAATGATATTGATTTAGCGTTACTTAAAATTGAAGGTGCAAATTTTCAATGTTTGAAGTTGAAAAATTCGGAAGAAGCAAGTTCTGGCATAAGCATAATAATTATTGGGTCACCTTTTGGGCTTGAGCAAACTGTTACAAAAGGGATTATTAGTGCTAAAAGATCCTTTAATGGAAAAACATTCATACAAACGGATGCCGCTGTAAATCCTGGGAATAGTGGCGGACCTCTGATTACATTAGATGGATATGTAGTTGGGATAGTTTCTCAAGCAATTAGGAAAGATATTGGAGAGGGCCTTGGTTTTGCAATTCCTTCAAATGAAATTAAAAAATTTCTTGAATATTAAGAAATGAAGGTAATAGTGATTAAATAAAATTGCAAAGTAATATGAATATCAATGGCCTTCCCCCATATTAGACTTGTCCGGCGCACAAAGCAGGGGAAAGCAATGGCTATCGCTCATGTCTATAGAATGCATTATAGGGCAAATTTGAGGCCAAGAAAGGGGTATCTTAAGGGCTACTCTCACAATTCTAAAACTTCGTTGGCTCTATATATTGTTCTATATATATCGCGTGCGAATTTAGCAATGGGAGTGGGTATGGGGTATGGGAACAAAGACCTTAACTCCGGTTTATGCTTAGGTTGTCATTTTTGTATGAATACGCGATAAATTTTGCTAGGGAGCGTCTTTAAGGATAAACAAAAGTATGAACCTTTCGCTTTGCAGTTATCTAGCTATAGAGCCCCAGCTCAAGAGGTTCCTGTGCCTCTAATTTTCACTTCACAGGTGGTACAATGGACGGGGATTGGACAATAGGGTATGGGAATATTGACCTCTCATTTTTATTGATATGGAGCGGTTGATGTCGATGGGGGGAAGGTGCACATGTCCACAAGCTGGCGGTCGAGATCTATCTTCATGTTGTTTATGGTGTTGACTTAATTTTGTTCGCGGAAGCGAATGCGCTATAATTAACCTGATGCCGAAAGTCAGCGCTCCACAAGAAAAATTTTTCGGGCCTTTGCAGGCATTCGCAGAGCGATTGACTGCAAAATTCTCGGCTCGATCCTTGGGAGAACCGGAAGATCAACTGAAGTCTCCCGTAGATCAACTATTCACTGCTTATGGTAAAATCATTCTTCGCGATGTTGTTTTAAAAGGCGAATCTTCGCTTCATGGTAGACTGGGTCAACCCGATTATGCGGCTCACATCGGCGATCTTCCCGTTGGGTATGTCGAACTAAAGGCACCGGGTAAAGGCGCAAATCCCGAACTGTACAAAGGGCATGATCGCGACCAATGGAAGCGATTTCGGAACGTACCCAATTTACTGTATACAGACGGTAACGAATGGGCGCTTTACAGAAACGGAGAATTACAGGGAAAACGTCTTCGCCTGAGCGGCAATGTTCAGACCGACGGCACAAAAGCAGTCACTGAAAACAACGCGCAAGTTCTTTTTGAATTGTTTGCTGATTTCATGTCCTGGACTCCGATTGTCCCCAAAAAGCCCAAGGAGTTGGCCGTCTTCCTGGCGCCGTTTTGCCGCCTGATTCGAGATGAAGTGTTAGATTCGCTCGAAGATTCCAATTCTCCCATGCAATCCCTTAAGAAAGATATTAAAGCACTCCTTTTCCCGGAGGCCAATGATCATCAATTTGCTGATGCTTATGCTCAGACCGTCGTTTTCGCTTTGCTTTTGGGACAAATGGAAGGGGCTGATGTCCTTGACCTCCGTCGAACTTACGAAACTCTCGAAAATCATCATTCCCTGTTGTCGCGATCCCTTGAATTCTTAACCGATAAAGAAGCCCGCAAAGAAATCGGTGTTTCTTTAAGTATAACCCAGCGCGTTATTCATGAAATCCCTCCGGATTTTCTCAAGGCGAAGTCAGCGACAAGGGATCCGTGGCTTTTTTTCTATGAGGATTTTCTGGCCGGCTATGATCCGGAGCTGAGGACGAAGTCAGGTGTTTTTTTTACCCCTTTGGAAGTTGTTCGTTGCCAAGTCAGATTGATTGATGAGATATTAGGCAAATATTTAAACCAAAAAATGGGATTTGTCGAAGCCGGAGTCGCTACTCTCGACCCCTGCGTAGGTACGGGCACATATCTTCTTGCTATCGTTGATCATGCGCTAGCGCGAGTTGAAAAAGAGGAGGGGCCGGGCGCCGTCAAAGGCGGTGCGCGATCACTAGTCCATAATCTTCACGCCTTCGAGTGGATGGTAGGGCCCTATGCGGTTGCTCAACTGCGCTTTTCGCTGGCTTTGACGAAACATGGAATCTCGTTGCCTCCGGCAGGTCCCGGCATTTACCTTACTAATACGCTGGAATCGCCGCATACAAATCCGCCAGCTCCGCCGCTTTTTCATAAGCCGATCGCGCTGGAACATGAACGGGCCTTAAAAATCAAGGAATCCGAACCGATTCTTATTTGCTTAGGGAACCCGCCATACGGCCGCCACGAAGCCGCCTGCGAAGACAATCGGACACTTACAGGAGGCTGGGTCCGCTATGGCGATAAGGCGGATCCTGAAAAACTGCCTATCCTAGAAGATTTTCTCGAACCTACTCGAAAATCAGGTCACGGCGTTCATCTTAAAAATCTCTATAATCAATATGTTTATTTCATTCGTTGGTCGCTTTGGAAAGTTTTTGAGCATAAGACCGCGACAGGTCCGGGAATCCTTTCTTTTATCACAGCGTCATCTTATTTGGAAGGCGACGCATTCATAGGACTGCGCGAACATATGCGTAAAATTTGCGATCACATAGACATCATAGATCTCGGAGGCGAAGGGCGTGGGACCCGTAAAGACAAAAATGTATTCACCATCCAGAGGCCGGTAGCGATCTTTGTGGCCTGGCGTAAGGACAAAAGGGAGGGTGATAAGCCTGCAAAAGTTCGCTATTCCCGGATTGAGGGTACGCGCGAGGAGAAGCTCCATGCTCTGGATGCTGTTCAATCTTCAGCGAGTCTTAACTGGGAGGAGGTACCTGACGATTGGCAGGCACCGTTTAAGCCAAAAGCAAAAGGTGGTTCTCTTTCATGGCCTAAGGTGACCGACTTGTTTCCGTGGCAACATTCTGGAGCCGAGCTTAAAAGATCTTGGCCGATTGGTCCTGAAGAAGAAGTTTTACAGAGGCGCTGGATAGCTCTTGTAGCTAGCAAAGATAGGGCTGTTCTATTCCGCGAAACACGTGATAGAAAGATTTCTCTGGCATATCCTTCTTTACTAAATAAGGATAAGCGTCTGGCGCCATTGTCTAATAGCGATATAAAAGACATGGAGATTCCGCCCACTCGATATGCTTTTCGTTCTTTCGACAGACAATGGCTTATTCCCGACAATCGAGTAGGTGATTACTTACGTCCTGTTCTTTGGGAAGCTTATAGTGAGCGACAGGTTTACTTTACTAGTCTTTTCTCAATTCCTTTGGATAAAGGGCCCGCTTTGACATGCTCTGCTTATGTTCCTGATATGTCTCACTTCCGTGGTTCATTCGGTTCGAAAGATGTTATACCGCTCTACCGAGACCCCGCAGCACTGGTGCCCAATATTATTCCGGGTCTGCTTGACTTGCTTTCGCGTGACTTTGGGGTGGATGTTTCTCCTGGGGATATAGCTGGTTATGTCTATTGCCTGCTTGCTCATCCAGAGTATACGCGTCGTTTTGAGCGAATTTTGGCTGATAGGAAGGTATGTGTTCCTTTTACAAAAGACGGAGCGCTTTTCTCTGATGTTGCTGAGTTTGGTAAGACGCTTATCTGGCTTCACACCTATGGGGAACGCATGCAGGCTGACGATCGCCCTATGGGTATAGTGCCAAAAGGAAAAGCGAAATGTGTAAGGGCTGTGCCTGCTAGCGAGGACAAGTATCCGAACGATTTTAAATATAACGAAAGCACTCGGACAATTTCTGTTGGGGAAGGGCTTTTTGGTCCTGTTGAGCCAGATGTGTTTAATTTTGAGGTGTCAGGATTAAAGGTGGTTAAGTCCTGGCTTGGTTATCGGATGCGAGAACGATCCGGCAAGAAGTCCTCTCCTCTCGATGACATCCGGCCAAAGGCATGGACCCGTGAACTTAATTGCGAGCTTCTGGAGCTTTTATGGGTTTTAGAAAAGACCATTGCAGGTTACCCTACTCAAAGGGACCTCTTGGAAAAGGTCCTGAACAGCCCCCTCTTTGAAGCAAGTCAGCTTCCTGTGGTGCCTATCCAAGCTAGAAAGCCGCCTAGAGCTTAGATTAGATACTATTTCAAGCAAAATATAAAATAAAAAGCTGAATATCCTAAAATATTACGTGATAGATTGTACTGTTTTTATGTGTTTTAGGTGCAAAAATATTAGGGAATTATGTCTTTAAAAAAGCAAGAGAAATAAAGGGCATTTTAAATGCTTGACACGTATAATATAATATAACAGAAACACGAGGGGATCATGTAATAATCACAGGAGATTAAAGATGGAAAACAAAATGTCATATCGAATGAATTACGAAAAAGCTATAGAAGTAATGGTTTGGTTAGCCAACAAGAATCCCGGCATTGATATATATCATGTTGCTAAAATTCTATATTATGCGGAAAAAACACATCTCAATAGATATGGAAGGCCTATTATTGGAGCTACTTATATAAAAATGGAGTTTGGACAAGTTCCATCGGAAATAAGAGATTTAATCACCAAGAATGCCTGGGTAGTAGAGCCAGATCATTTAGAAAAGTTTTCTGCGGCCATTAAAATCGACAAAGAACCCCATGATAAATTAAACTCCTTAAGAAATGCAGATTTAAAGTATTTTTCTGATACTGACATTGAATGTTTGGAAGAATCCCTAAATAAACATGGAAACCTGTCCTTTGCGCAACTAAAAAAAATAAGCCACGAAGAGAGAACTTGGATCAATACAGAACAAAACGAAAAAATTGATTATCTTCTAATGGTAGATGAAGATAATGAGGATAAAAAAGAAATAATTGAAGACATTCGCACTTCCTCACAATATGTGATCTTTTAATGGGATTAAACGCAGGGGACATAATACTTGCTTACTGCGTCTTTATATCAGATTATAAATATGTAATATGCCTTTGTCCCATAAATCTTTTTTTCTTCCTTATAAATTCCGAACCTAGAAGGAAAACACCGGATGCCCAAATTAAGATCAAAAAAGAGGATTTTCCGTTTTTAGAAAAAGATTATTCTTATATCAATACTGCAACCATCTGCACGATTTATCCGAACGAGATAAATAAAGCCACTTTCAAGGGTTCCTTACCGCCACATATTAAGGCAGAAATAATAAAAGTGGTAAATGAGTGCGGGTATTTATCTCCTAACCGTAAGGCCTTGGTTAAAACCAATTTCAGCCCCTAATCTCACAGGGGGTCATTTAGAACTTAACTATCTGATAACAAAAAGGTAAATGACGGGGAAAGAACTACTTTCGCAATTAGGGGAGCCGAAGGGAAAAGATTGATCTATGGATAATTTAAGATAACCGGGAGGATTATCATGACACTTATAATTCAATGTATTGGGATTGCCTCTGCTATTTTTGCCGGCACTGGCTTATTGCTAAATTATTGTGCGTTTCGTAAGCAGCAAAAGAATATCCAGGTTAACTTGCTTGAAGTCTTTTCATCAAGATACCTTGTTCTTGTAGATAAGCGAGAGGAATATCTCAGACAAAATAAAATTGGGCAATATCAAGTTTTGTTTTTAAATCACTTGGAATGGTTTGCATATCTAGTTAACCATAAATACCTCCCCCTGGAAATGGCGGAAATATACCAGGGGATTATTGTTAATTGGTATGATAAAGTTATTGTTGAACAAGGGCATATACTAAAAGATTACTATGAAGATCAGCCGAAGGGGTTTTCGGAAATTGAGAAATTATATCGAAAACTTAAAGCATTAAAAAGCCGATGAAGAAATTATTTTTCTTTTTTATTTTCCTTCGGCGGCTTTTCAGGCGGTTTTTTAGGCGGAGTTTTGTCAATTTCCGGGCTAACCAATTGTTTCCTTATGAATTCTTGTATTTGGCCTTTTTTCTCGGCGGCTTCTTTTTCCTTATTCATGCTAATCCTCCCCTTTCCTTTTTATTATAACAAACCAGGATGAATAAATGAAAGAAAAAAGGAACAAAAAGAAAAGATCAAAACCCGTATCTCTTTACCCACTGAAACCGGAAGAAGCTCTTGCGGCTTTTATGAAAATAGACAAGAAGAAGTTATTAAAAGCCGAAAAAGAAGAAAAGGACGTGCTTTTTTAAAAGCATAATTCCGAAATATTAAATGGTTCTGCAATTGTTGAAATAGCCTTGCTGGCAATATTTTAATTAACAATTAGGCTGGATGTTATTCCTCAATATGTGTTTATATAGTATATAAGAAAAAAGATATTAAAGATTAGAATGGCGGATTGTCCTTTAGATTTTCTTCCTCTTTATTCGCTTCTTCAGACAGTAATTTCTTAAATTCCTCTTCGCCCTTTACTTTTCTGAGATTTGCCAATATTTCCGGAGTTAAATGCATTTCAACTTTCCGTTGGTCTAATTCAATTTTCATAGGAGGATAAGCCCCATATAGCTTTAAAGCTATGTCGGTGTAGCCTCTCCGATTGAAGTTGTCAGGCTGTTCTGGCTTATGAGGATCCATAGCCTTTGTTACTCCTCTCTTGAGCTCTTTAATAATTGCATGCACAGTTAAGCCCTGTCTTTCACATTCTTCAAGGAATATTCTGTTGCATGAAAGCTTATCGGTCAGCCTTTTAGCCACAATGCTTGCCGTAGAAGGAGCATATCCAGCCCGTACCACTGACCTGTATAGTTCAACCTAGTAAAGCTATACCCATGATCACCTCTCTGCTTATACTTGCCTAAACCTATGAAAAGTTGTAGGAAACTAGATGTAAATGACAATACTAATACTAAGTCAAAACCATGGCCTAGTTCCCATAGCCCATACCTAGGGGGGAGAGGGTATCCCTAGTTTATACCTTAACCTAACCTAGTTTATCATCCTAGTACAGTATCATAGCATAACCTAACCTATCATAATCAAAGCATAGGTATAAGAATATAACTATAGTTTCTATACTCTACATGGTCCATTACCTAAACCTATGTCCATATCTAAACTAGGGAATGATAGATACTATACTGGACAAGAAGCTCATTCCTATCTATTAGCCCATGACCAGTATGGTATCAATACTATATTTCTTATCTTATGGACATAGTTATTACCATAACCTAAGTTAATATATAGTCCATTACCATTACTTATACTATTACCTATACCTATATATATACTATATACATAATACATAGGATCTAGATATATAGGGATGTAGTTTCCTGGGATGGGAAACCTGGGAGGGCGGCCAGGTTGAAACTAGGTTTAGGCCATGGCCCAAGATCGGGAAACTAGTTTAGGGCTGGGGCTGGGGGCAAAAGAAAAGGCCGGCTCAAGGGCAGCCGGCCACGGGAGGATAGGTCAGCGCTTGACTATATCAGCGCCCATTCTTGGCTGAGGTGTAGGCGTTGAGCCCCACCACCAGGGACCGGCCATTGACCATAACAGCCGTCTGAAGGTTTCCCCGTGTGCTTGCGTGGACCTGGGTCTTGCCGCTTGCGCTCGGTGTCCCTTGCTCATCGAAGGGGATCACCAGCGTCAAGGTCTTTTTGTCCTCCGAAAGTTTCGCGTTCATGTTTTTTTTCCTCCTCATATACATAGACAACCGACCGCTAACTAAACCAGCCCGTCCAGGTCATCCAGAGACCGGACAGCCTCACCTAATAGCCGGCCCATCTCTGCAAGCTGGACGGATACGAGTTTGATGTCTTTCCTGGCCTGGACTATGAGCCGGAGCTTTTCGGCCTTAACCATGGCCGGATCGGCCTTTGGGTCGAATAGGACTTGATTAGTCATGGCCTCACCTAGATTAAGGCATAGTCCAAGATGCCGTTATCGGCAAAAGAATAATAGGAGCCTTCGCCCGTGATGATGTGATCAAGAAACCTAATTTGGAGCAGCCCCAGCACTTCGCATAAATCCTTTGTGATTCTCTTGTCTGAGGCTGAGGGCTCCGTATCTCCCGATGGGTGATTATGAGCTACGATCACGCCCGTTGCGTTTAGCAAGAGTGCCCGTCTTGCTACTTCGGAAGGAAAGACGCCGGAGCTATCCGGCCCCCCCTGGAATAAGGCGCCCGCAGAGACAACCCTGTTTTTGCTGTTCAGGAAAATAGCAATAAACGCTTCTCTCTGGTACGGCCCCATCTCTTTGACTAAGGCCGCGCCCGCCGAGCTATTCGATAGCGTCCGATAGAGCGCCCTTTTCTCCTGGGTGACTGGATTCCTCTTGACAAATAGCTCATGACTTGGGTCAAGCAGAACACCGAGTTTGTCTTGCATTGATTTATCCTCCTCACCCATAAGACAACAAGGCGCTAACAAAGAGGCTCGGTGTCAACGTGCCGGCGCTCAAGGGCCGGCATGACCAACTTGACGGTCCGCCCGTCTTCCTGCTCCGCAAAGGTGGCCTTCTTCCTACGCGTCCTTGTCTTGACTGCGACCAGGGATGATCCGGACCTAGTAAAGAGCAGGTCTCCACGTTGAAGGTTCATGATGATAGACCGAGTGTCCTTTGCACTTCTCCGCTCAAATACCCTGGCCGGCCTCAAGCTGCTTCTTCCTGGCCTCAAGTTCTGCTATCTCACGTTCAAGTGTGGCCTGGTCCTGGCCGCTTTCATCCTCACCATCTATTCCGCCTTCCCCCTGCCCGGAAATATCGCCACTACAGCCTCTAGGATGGACGATCTCCGGGGTGGCCTTTTGTGCAGCCCTTGCCTGGCCCTTCAGCCTTAACCTGCCCTTGCCTGGCCTTATGGCTGGCCTGCCCTGCCTGTTTCTCGAACTTTTTCTTGTCATGCTCCCGGATGTAGGTCATCAAGTCCAGAGCTTCTTCCCCCTTCTTCGGGTCCAAACCCAGGGCCATTAAGTTTTGCCGGATCGTATTCATGAAGGCTAGAAACTGCTTGCCTAAGACTGGCTGAAATTCGATGACGCCTTTCTTCGCAGCGTCCGGCCGGAGTATCCCCGCCCGCTTGCAATACATCGAAGCAAGAAGCACGGCGCCGAAAGCCTCAACCGTGCTCTTGATGAGTATTTCCCGCCCGGCCGTCATCCCGCCTGGTCCCTGAAGCTCTGTCAATTCCCGCTCCAAGTCCATGAGATAGGCTTGAAGTTTCTTGTGTCCCCGGATAGACGGATTCACCCGGCCCGTCCTCAGCCAGGAATAGATTCCCGACCGCTGCTTTTTCACTATCGCCCTTGATTTGTCCATTTTCATAACTCTTTTGTATTCAATATGTTAAGTTTTGCCATGAGACAGGAAGTCGAGAGAAAGTCGAGACCGCCCGGAAAGCTCCACTTGGATTGTCTTTAACATCAAGACTTTTAGCAGGCCGAGCGCTTGACTACCTATCAGGCGGTCAAGGGGCTTTTCTCGGTCCACTACCAGGCCGCCCGGACGCCTTCCCCTGGGGATATCCCAGGGCATTTCCAGCGCCACCTGGTGAAGCGTATAGCGCCACCTGGTGAAGAGGTAATCGTCCAATAGCTTCACCTGGTGAAATCCAGTAAGACCCTTCAACGCCACCTGGTGAAGACCCTTAGTTACTAATAGCCAGTTATGCCTTAACATCAAATACCGTTTTTTGAAGTCCGATGACGAGCTGCCGCTTCTCCGCCTTTTTGCCCTCCGACCACTTTTCCCTTTTGAGCTTTTCGATTTCCTGGAGAGTGGCGGCGATTCTATCAAGTTGAGGTCCGGAGTCGGGCGTCTGCCATCGTCGCCATCTATCGCTTAAGCTAAAAATTGAGCAGTTTCTTTCAAGTCGGCCAAATCGTTGAACATCGATGAACCCGAAGCCCAAAAGCTCCCAAAGTGAACGGTTAAAGATAAAGGGGCTCATGATCTTTTTGACTTCGCGGTAAGGGAGAGAAAGATTGTTTCGATTATACCCGTTGAATTTGGAATAGAACTTATTGAGAGCCCATACTGCCGTTGGGGAAAGTCTCTCGAATGGCGGAGTGCCAATACCTTCGATAATCCCGAAGGGCGGCTTCGGGCGATAGGCCGCATGGCGTTGCTTTTGTTTTCGTTCATCCTGTCCATGTTTTTTCATCACATAGGTCCCTTATGCGTAGGGCGACGAAAGGCACCCAGGAAAAAAGGGACCTGGAACCCAAGTGCCCCCGCCGCCCCAAAGTTTCATATCTCATGGCCTCTTCCCCCTGCCCTGCCCGGCCTGGACTTGCCTCTCAAGGCCCGCGTCCAAGGCAATCCGATCAACCCGCCGCGTCCCGCCGATCCGGGCCGTCGGAAGGAGTCCCCTGGCCGCCCAGTCATAGGCAGTCTTAGGGTGAATTGAGAGATAGGCCGCGGCCTCAGAGATGCGAAGCCAACGGAGCTCCGCAGCGTTCTGGCTAAATTGTTCCGGTGATAGACGTTGCAATCCGTCGAGAAGCTTAAGGACGAAAAGCTCCGAATGATCTTCATTGAAACGGCCGGCCAACACGGAAAACGAAATTTCTTCCGGCCGCTCGGTCTCCCAAATCTCAGAAATGATTTCAAACACCTTTCGAAACCGGAGAGAAGAAAAATCGGCCGAATTGATATCCTCGATCTCTAGATAATGCGGACACATAACCAAGGAACCGAGGACGACGCGTTCGAGGTTTTGGGAGCTCATTTCCCCCGGCCTCTCATGCGGATCGGAGCGGGCGTGCCCTGGACTTGTCGCTCGAGGTCCGCCTCGAGTGCCTTGAGATCGATCCTGACAAGCCGTCCGACGCGGGCGGCCGGGAGCTTGCCGGCAGCGGCCATGTCGTAGGCGCCCTTGACGGAAAGCCCGAGATATTCCGCGGCTTCCCGGACCGTGAGCCAGCGGCGCTCGAGACTCATCTTCCGTTCTCCCGTTTCGTCGTTCCAGGGAATAGAACCTCCATGGGAGTTTCCAGGATTCCCGCGATTTTCTCTTTCCAGAGAAGGACGGCGGGCGTATCCCTGAGAAGATCGTTTTCAAGCCGTGAGATTATGGCCGCGTCAATCCCCGTTTCTTTTGCGAGCTTGGCTTGGCTGATCCCCTTGAGGAACCTTGCCATTTTGAGGTCATTCATTGTCGTTGTCCTTATTTTTTCCTTGGTTACAACAATGTAAATGAATACAGGCGGAATGTCACAAAAGCGGATTTTTAGGGTGGGGAAAAAAAGAAGACTACTATTTTTCCCCGTCTTGGGGATAGTCTTTAGGGTATTTTGCGAGAAGGATTTTATCTCTGTCTTTCGGGGGAACGGCCCTTTGCAATAATCTTTTTTGGTTTCTATCCCATTTTTCGGAACCGAAGCGATTTATTTTTTCAGAAAGATTCTTGATCGATTTTTTCACTTTTTCCTTCAAGCCGTTCCGAAGGAATAACGCGCGTTCCTCTTTGAACCTATCCCGAAGCTCTGTCAAATTCGGATCCCCCGAGAGCACTTCTTTAAGACGGTCCTCGAGATCCACGTTTTCGAAGGTATCGTCATCCCGAGTGATTTTCTCAATAATTTCACGGTCGATTTCTTTAGGGAATTTATCGGCCCAAAAACGCGCGATTTTCGCCGGCGACATTCCCTCTTCTTTATTCATCCGATACCAGGATAAATCTCGAATAAAATTATCGCTTTCTCTTTCCCTGTATAAGCGTGCTTCCTTCATTAACCTTTCAACGGTCGGCCATGTCTTTTTTAAATCGTTTAGGGTTGCCCAAGCCCCCAGGCGGATTACAATCGGCAAATTTTTATATTTATTGTCTCTCTCAATAATTACCGAGGGGAGGGAATGCAAGTGAAGATTATCTAAGTCTCCGTCCCAATTGCACGAAATATGCCACTTTTCAAGAAATTCAATCCATTTTATGCAGTATCGCTCAAAAACTTTCTTCTTGCATCGGAAAAGAAACTCCGGCTCTTTTATTCTATCGAAGTCTTTGTCATTGCGGCTTACAGTTACAACCTCGAGGGGGAAGCCGTCGAAATACGGATCCTTCGGGGGATCAATCTCAAAAGTGGGTTCATATCGATTCCCGGGCTCAAGGCCAAATACGGGTTCTCCGGGAGAAATTTCCGAAGTATCGGGAAGATAGTATATTGATTGAGGTTCCGAATTCGGTCCCTCGAGCCATATTAAATCATGAATAATAATCTTGGGTTTGAGAAAATCGCTCGAGGATATAAGATCATCGCCATACGTAAAGAATGTTTCGGGAGACTCTAAGGCAAGGGCGGGGAATTCTTCTTCGTTGAGTTTGAAAAACTTTTCTCCAAGCCTATTTATTATTCCCGATAATTCTTTTAAGAAAATCTCATTCAGCTTTAGCAGTTCCGCGCGTTGTCGATTCTTTCCGAAGCTGATTTTGCTTTGAAGATTAAGCGCTTCGGCAATATCGGGTATCAATTCCTTGTGGGCCGCATCGGAGATACGTTGTCGATATATTTCTTCGTTCTCGTAAATATCAATTAGGTCTAAAATTTCTTGTTTCATCTCTACCTCCCTGAGTAGATCCCTTAAAAAGAATCCGGGCCAAGCGGTAGGGATTCCGCTTTTCGGGGGCGACCCTAGGCCCGGAATCAAAATCCATTCCCATCGGTTCAAATTTAATAAGCATTTGATCTCTTGTCAAGGATACGGCAAGGATCATGCAAGCGGCGGCCGCCCTCGAGTTCCTTTTTAGGAGGTGCAAAATTCCGCCGGGCCGAAATGGAGTGGCGACTTTTTGTCGACTTTATCCCGGAATAGGCCGGAAATGGACGGAAACGGCCGGAAATGGACCCGAAGGGGAGCTCCGCGTAAATGCCTGATTTATCAGGCTTATCAGAGGAAAAATGTTGGGGTGAGTGAGGGGTCTCGAACCCCCAACCTTCGGATCCACAGTCCGATGCTCGGCCATCCGGCTCATCCCTCAATTAGCTGAATACAAAGGGATTCCCGTTTTCTTGGGCTTCCTCGCGCCGGCCGTGTCACAAATATGTAACAGATTTTCCTCAGAACCGGCTATCTCTTCGCCTGGCACAGCAAGCAGGGCCACAGCGGATTTCTTCTGCTCGCTCTGAGAATGTGTGTAGCGTTCTGTGATCTTCACTGAGCTGTGCCCAAGAAGCTCTTTGACCGTTATGAGATCTGCTCCGCGTTCGACCAAGCGGCTGGCGAAGGTATGCCTCAAGTCATGAAACCTAAGCCCGTTGATACCGGCTCTACGGCAAGCTGCTTTGAAGGCTGTCTTGACTGAGCCCAGGGGCTTCTCCGTCTTCGCGTTCCTGAATAAGAAAGTGCTGCTGTTCTGGCCCCTAATGGCCCTTAAATCCCCGTAGAGCGCCGAATTGATAGGGATAAGCCTGCTCTGCCCGCTTTTTGTCCTCTCAACACGGATAATGCCCTTCCTTAGGTCAACCTGCGTCCAGGTGAGGCTGAGAATTTCGCCCAGTCTCATGCCCGTATGAAGCGCCAGGGTGAGAATTGGCCTCAGATGGGGAGCACTGGCCTGAAAAAGCCTTGTCTCCTCATCCTGAGCCAAGATGCGCTCCTTCCGGTTGTCCTTCTCAGAGAATAGCTTGAACTTTGGCCTTTGATGATCCTGGAGATAGCCCCATTCAACGCTAAGGTTAAGCATCCTTCTGAGCACGGCCAGGCAGCGGTTAACCGTTGAGTGCCTAACATGCTGCTTTAGGCGCTCGGCTTTGTAGCCTTCGATGTGGAAGGAAGATATTTCCGCAAGAGGAGCGTTGCTGAAGTATTCTGTCATGCTCTTGATGTAGCTTCTGTCTGTTTTCCAGCTCCGCTTGTTAGTCTTGGCATAACGCTCAAGGTATTGATCGGCTAGCTCTGGAAATGAAACTGGCCTGGGAGCGGGTTTGATATTGTGCTGAGCGTTGAATACGTCCTGGACGGCCTCCTGAAGCGCAATGGCGGCCTGTTGACGGGATACGGCCTGCCGGATGACCCTTTGGATCCTTTTTCCCCTGGTATCCCGATAATCGAGATACCACCTGTCTTTGCCCTGTTTTGTCCTCCTTGAATAGATTGCTCCAAAAGAGTAATTGACGCGCTTTGAGCTGGTTTTACTCAAAGCGCTTCCTCCTTTCAGGAGCATCTTATCATAGCTTTCAAGGCAAGGATCAAACTTTGGCAGGAGCTCCAAATATTCAAGCGGCTGTGATTTATGCTTATCTTGCCAGTCTTCTATATCTTTTTTTCTAAATCTTACGAGGCCGTTAATCCTGAAACAGGGGATTCTGCCTGAGGTAGTCCATTTGTAAAGTGTTTTAGGGTGTATAGAAAGGACGGAGCTAACCTCTTTCACTGAAAGAAGAGGTTGGCTCAATTATGCACCCCCAGACAGTTCATTTTTTAATGCTGATATCTATTCTGTTACCGGCATTGTGAATTTCTTGCATTGTTCCCTCAAGGCTCTTGAGCAAAGAACGGAAATATTTCTTTTCTGTCTGTGCTTCTTTTGAATATTCACCATGCTTGAGATGAGCTGCCCTTATTTTTTCAATTCCTTTTTTTGTTTTTGGCCCAGTGCTTTTCCCCCCATGCATTCTACAGCGGCCATTTCTCATGGCAGGAGCCTTACAGGTGTTTCCGCTTCTCGTCTTGGCATTGCATCGCCGGGCCTTAGTCAAATTGCCCGGAGGATTGCCATTTTTAAGCCAGCCGGCCCGCTTTGCATGGGGTTTAGCCTCTTTTTGGCTGCTCATCCCCCTCCCCCCGTACAGGCTGTTCTACGTTCCCGACTATAGCTTTTCCGCCCTCTTCAACGTGGACGTGCTCAACAATGACTTTTTGCTGTGTTGACTTGCCCCGATGTTTTTCTAGTGTTTCTATCTGACTAAGAAATATATTCATAAGCTTGCAGGCTCTGTATGTGTATTTTTCAGATGTTTCCAAATATTGGTCCGGATGAATGGCTCTTCGCATAAATTCCATGACGAGGTTATGGGTTCCGGCCATCTGCGCGAAAAGAATTCCTTCTGTCTGGTCTCTCGGTTCCAGTCCATGCAAAAAGGCGGAAGAGAAATTTGCAGTTTTGGCCTGATCTTTCTGAATTTCCGTGTTAACATTGCTGAGCTAGGTAATAAGCGTTGCGAAGAAATCAATTTCTTCGGTTCCAACCGTTTCCTTTATTTGTTTTATTAACTTACCAAAATTTGTTTCTTTAGGCCTTAAAGTGTTTTCTTTGATGAGTTTGAACTTTGGAGCTCCTAGCCTTCCCTGAAAATTGGGACTAGATCCGGCAGGGATACAAGGCAATAAAGAATTTCCTTTTTTATGCGCTCTTTTATTCTGAGTTTTCTTTTGCATTCGTTAGCCTCTTTTTAGTTTAAAAATATTTGCCCTCAAATGTTCTTTTTTACCCGCCAACGGGTAAAAAGAGAAACATGAGGTATAGACCTTTCCTTGCTCGGATAGAGAATGCTTGCCTGAAGAAATTGCTAATGGGTAAGAAAGGAGCCTATTAGATTGCTCCTGCAATGGGTAATAATATGACCATATTTTATAATATACGCCATTATAGAGAGGCATATTAGATATCCCCCGCTTGAGATCGTTTGTCCCAAAGAATTGAAGGATCATGCTTTCCAGTTAGCTCATATTCGTTTGGCCGGCCATACATTCCGCCTTTTTTTGTGCGCTTAATCCACTCTTTACTTTCCAGCTCTTTAAACCCCCCGGAAATCGTCCGACTTCCGGAAAGACCTTTGATCTTCCGCAGCTCTGAATAAAAAAGCCTGATCTGGCCATTATTGTTTGCGTTATATTTTCCTTTCATCTGGATGTAGATATTTTTGGCAGCTGAGCTCAGGCCTTTCCATTCTTCGGAAAAAATCATAGCTCTTGGTAGTTTTGCATATTGCCAAGCGCGGGGCCATTTGCCTTTTTTCTTTCTCTTGTATTTCTCCAATATAGCTACCTTTAGTAATAGGTCTGAGGTTTCCCAAATTGGAGCCTTGACTCCTTTATGCGTTCTTTATGATCTACACGTTGTCAATTCCATTTATGCCTCTAACTAGAAGTTAATCAGAAGAAGGGCATTTGTCATTTGCATAAATAGAGATATTTGGACTTAATTCTGTAACCGCTTAAAGGACCGCAACAGTTGAGCTAACAGATGAAATAGCTAAAGTCTGGGAATACTATTATCCGTTCATTTTTCAGTGGATTTCGGAAAACATAGCATATCCATGGCTTCAGCGGCTCAGTTGGGGCCATGAGCTTGCCCTCTTCGTAGTGTCTGTTCGTATCAATAGATACTTTGGACCATTTATCGGACGATCCGAAAACTTGAGGGATAATGTCCACAAAATCTTTGGCGAAAAGCACCTCTTTTCCTAATCTTATCGTGCTGAGATAACCCTTCACAAGGTCATATTTGTTATTATTTCTGTAGTATTGATTTTTAAGATGGTTGATATCTTCGTATCCTTTCGAAGAACTAAATTCTTTACAATAACAACATTCTGCCAACCTCACCTTAAACCAATCTAATAGATCTGCAATAATATTCCAAGGAATTCTACTATTGCAATTTAAAAACAAAAGTCCCCATGCTATGAGGATAAGAGTCTTTTTTTTTACTGGCGCTCCTACCCCCATACACATCATCGTATCAATAAGATGAACAGTCGGGTGGTAGTCAATATCAAAATCAAAATAATTATCTTCTTCTTTTCGGATAGTCCTGCCGATGCTTATTCTAATTCCGTCCCCGATTATCTCTTTGTTATCTCTATAATATGATATTCTATCTCCGCCACGTAACATAGCTTCGCATTCAAACATCAACTTAATCGTCTTCTTGTGCCAATTTGTAAGTCTATTTTTTAGATCCTTAAGCACAGCGGTTATGGGAATATCCGGGTTGAAAGCCGATCGCGGTATCCGGGCATGATCTCCCATTCTTAGGATATATGCGAGGATAAAAGAAATCTCGAATAATCCCAGCTTATATTTTTCTAATAAAAAAGAGTTTAGCTCTTTTGGCGACATTTCAATTATGTCTCCGTCCATCTCTATTTCTCATCGCGAATCAAAATAAATATCTTTATCCAGGCGGATAGGGAATTACGCTTTTCAGAAAATACGCTAAGCCAGGTATGGATAATTTTAGCCTCTTGATAATTAAAGAAGGTAATTATACCTCTTCTTCTTCTCTTGATCTGTAGCGACAGTGAAAGATCATTCTTATATGAGGGTTCTAGGGAGAATGGTAAAAACAGAAAAAAAGTTGTCATGTTTTGTTAGTTACGGAGTTAACTTATTTAGAATCAACTCCCAGAGTTATCACAGGTGATATTTACGCAAATAAATCGTTATCAAGGGTGATACGAACCTCCAAAATAACTGGGAGAGAACGCTTCTTAGGGGCTTGACAAGCAAAAATAGGTTTTTTTCATTGACAATACGTCTACTGGGAGTAAAGAAGATATATCTTTTGGGGAAAAATACCCCATAGGCTTAACTCATGATTATTGAAATATGCCACACTTAAGGATTAATAGCGGTATCAAGGGTGATATTAGTTTTCCCTTAATACTGCCACTTTTAAGGGGGTAAAATATTTTAAAATAACCTTGGGAAGGGATCGTTTAAGAGGGAAGGCAGAAATGTATACAGGATAGATATACTATCCAGGTAGCCCGGCCGGAGTCCCGGAGTCCGAGCCCCCCCCCATACTTTATCGAATTAGTAGTGTATGACGAAAGCGGGTTAAATACAACAGAATCAGCACGATATTAGTTGACCGAATGTCACTTATGCGACGTTCGAGGTAAAAGACGATCCCCTCCATGGCGCCGGCGCCGGCCGGCCGCGGATCATTCCCAACACCATGCACAACATGGATTCATTCTCTTACCCTCCATTTATCCTTTATTCACAATGAATTTGAATATCCTTCCTCAATAACTCGATCCTCATACAATTTAGGTGAGGAGGAAAATCCATGAACTTCAATGATGGAATGGACGACGACGGCGACAACCACAAGATTGACGGAGTCGGCTTCGCTGACCCCGGCGGACGGTCCGCTCTAAGGGCAGCGACGAAGGGCAATCCCAGGAACCTGCCTTGCCCGACTTGCGGCAAGGCAAACCGCTTGACTAGGATCGACAAGCTCCGCGGCTATCAATGCGATGAATGCGCTGACCGGGCTGAGGGCGGAGGTGATTGAATGAAAATGACAAAGGCAGACCAAGAAGAGATGAGGACCCTCCAGGATTTACTGGGCTGTCCGTCCTGCTATTACCATGACCCCACAGCTTACAAGCATATGAGGCCGTGCTGTCAGAAAATGCACAGGACTGGAGAGATTCCCGGAGCTAAGATCAGTCCGACTTGTGCTGACCGTAAGAATCGGACCATCTACGGATGAGGCCATGAAAATGCAAGGGAAAAAAGGCGATTGCACAATTTGGCTTTCAGAGGACGATACTTATCGCTGGGCTCATAGGGCTGGGAACGCTTGGCCGTGCTCGACTCTATCCGGCCAGCGCCTCCGGGCTGATATTCAAGACGATAATTTGATCGATCTGACCATCAACGGCAAGTCTAACCAGGACTGTGACGGCCATGAGCTCGATGCTATTCTGGCCGACTTCGGCGCTCGCGGATCAAGGTCATGAGAAAACCGACACTGGAGCAGCAGGAAGCAGCACGACGCCGAAGGGCGAACTTCAGGGGGCTGGTCAAGACGCTGGCCAGTATGAAGGAAGAGCAGCGAGCTGAGCTTGCCGGGCGCCTGTCCGGCTTAGCGACTTGTGAAGGCCATATGCTGAGCCCCTACAATCAAGCGCTGATAGCCTTCCAGGCCGGCCAGACCTCCGTCACGATGCTTGGTGGCTATAACCAATGGCGAAAGCAAGGCCGGCAAGTCAGGAGGGGTGAACACGGCTTTATGATTTGGATACCAACAGGCCTCCCCAAAGAAAGCGAGCTTGAGCCCGGCGAGCAGAGCAGCGCGGAGGTCCGCTTTCTTATCGGGACCGTCTTTGATGTAAGCCAGACAGAGGAAATCAAAAAAGAAAGTGAGGAAAAATGTCAGCCTTCATTTTAAGCAATAAGCACATAGCTACTCTTATCAATTCAGCGGGTCCGAAATTTACGGGCGACTTTTTTTCTTATTCTTGGAAAGGGGAGGTTTTCCATATTACCGGGAACAGGAGAAAAGCCGGCCAGGTCCTAATGCAGCAAAACCGCAGGAGCGTAAATGTAAGGTACGGCGAAAGCATGAGAGCGGCCAAGTTTACTGAAGATTGCGACACTCTGGCTGACCCCGTCGTCGTCCTCAAGGCGTGCGCTTGCTATGATTATCAGTCTTGTGAAACAGACGACTACGAAGAGACGGAGGCCCATGCGATCATCCAGGCTTTAAGGAAGAGGGCAATCACGGAGCTCCCCGGCTATGGTGAAGCGCCGTGGGGAATTGATTGACTATGCGACTTGAAATCCGGACCCCCAGCCCCAGCCTAAAACCCATGACTCCGGTCGTGATGAGCGGAGCAGGGGTTGTCTATGGCCACTTGAAGGACGTTGCCGAGTCGGACCGGGAGATGTTCATCATCCTGATGCTCGACACTAAAAGCAGGATCGTCAAAAAGGAATTGATCAGCTTGGGGACGGTCGACACCGCGGCTGTCTATCCTCGGGAGGTCTTTAAGTCGGCCATTCTTGCGTCTTGTGCGTCAATGGTCTTGGTACATAATCACCCGAGCGGTAACTGTGAGCCTTCGTCAGCGGACAGGAAGCTGACCCAAGACCTTGAGACTGTGGCCAAAATTCTCGGGATCAAAATCCTCGACCATATCATCATAGGCAAGGGAAGCTTTTACAGCTTTGCGGACCATGGCGAGATAGACCTCCAGGCCTATTGAAAAAGGAGAGACATGGCTAAGTTCACGACGGATGGAAAATTTTTATTCATCGACGGGAAGAAGGTGCTCCGGGGCTGGGAGTCGTTCTCGGGCTGGTACTGGTTCGCTGTTGAGAAAGTTGAGGTCCGGACGGTCGACTCCCCAGTAAGTAGCGGCGGGTCAATGATCAACGACAGGGAAGTTGATGACGTGATTTGGTTCGGGTTCGTCCAGGGATTTGAAGAAGAGTGGGGAGACTTTTCCCAAGCCGAGATTGAGAGTCTGGCCCCGAAGACGTGGAAAATCCCGGCCGTGAATCTTCCTCATTCGGGAAGAAGGGAGCGATGTACCGGGCAATGAAAAACAAAAACGTGGGTGATCGATGGGCATCTCTCGTCCAGGTACATTCTCACATCACTTCGTCTTATGAGGACGGCTTTCGCCGCGGCGTGAAGGATGAGCTGGCAGGAGTGGGAATTTTTGTCGCCGGGCCGCAGCCTTTTGTCCGGGGCTATATGGAGGGCCGGTTGTCTATCCGGGGAAAAAAGGAGCTTTCAAAATGACGCTTTATATTCTGGTCATTAACCTAGGTGGCGTCAATCATGATGCCAAAATCTTTTGGACTGAGGCCGCAGCGAAAAAAGCCTTTAGGCGGATCACGGGAGAATCTTGGGCCGACAAGTTGAATGATCAAGACAAGTACTCTGAAAGCCGGATTTTTAAGGCTGTATTGCCTTTCCCAGATCAAGGCAACCCGCGGAAAAAGAACTGAATAAGGAAAGCCATGGCCGGGGCCTCCCCCGGAACGGCCCGAGCTAAACTCTGAGCCAGAAAAGAGGAGCACGCGAGCGCTTGCCGGGGAGGCAAGGAGGATTATTCATGTATAACAAACACAACTTTAACAGCATGAGAGCCCTGCCGGGCGCCTCCCACTACCATGGGGGGATGCTGGTAGAGCCCAAGGCAACCGTCTGCACGGACGGACACGCCTTAATCAAGGTGACCGCTCCAGAAGGTGATGTGGCTGATTATCCCGATGCCGAAAACGCGCTGCGGGAATTTGAGTCCTTCGTTATCAGCCGGGAAAATGCCTTGGCCGCCGGGGAATTGGCTTCGAAGGTAGGCCGGCCTTTTATGCCGATCCTCAAGAACATCATCCTCACGGCCTTGAACGGAAGCAAGAGGTGGGCCTGGGGTCTGGCCACGGAGCGGAAAGAGTTGTCTTGTGTAGTTGAGGATCAGAAATTTCCCAACTACGAGAACATCTTTCCCAAGCAAGCGCCGCTCCAGACTGTCGTCTTCGACGGCAAGATACTGGCGCCCCTAGTCAAGTTCCTGGCGGACCTGGGCACAACTTCGAGCAAGAATCATGCTGCTCTCCGGCTCAGCCTTTATAGTCCGGAGAGCAAGGGGATCATGAAGATCGAGGTCAAAAACGCGGACACGGGGCAACTCGGCGCCGTCCTGGTCATGCCCATGAGTCCGAAGAGCTTTGAATAAACAAAAAGGCAATTGCCAAGGCGGAGGGCAGAGGATGAAGAAGATCATCCACGTCGTATCCGCCTGGGGGGTCATAGGCGCTGGCCTGCTGGCCATCCCGGGCGCCCTTGTGTTCGGGGAGTGGGGCATTCTCTGCGCGCTCGGGGCTTGCGCCATGTTTTTCTTTTTGGCAATGTTTACTGAGGAAAGATGAGGCTTACCATGAGAAGCAAGGAGTTTTTCTTGGCAGTTTTGATTTTGGCAATCTCGACCACATGGACATTTTCATTTGCCAGAGAAAGCTGGAGCTTGATAGACGTTGACCTAACGAAGCTCTATGAGGTCTACGTCAAAGCATATTGTGACCACCGGGATGAACGACTCCTTTTTATCTCCATGAACGGCAAAATGTTAGTTGTGGATGGGGAAAACAGGTTTAGTGTCGACATTCCGCTCAATGAGATTTTGTATGGCTAAGGATGAACCAAGTGGAGGTCAGCGACCTTTTGGTAGTCATCCATAATCACGGCAAGGAAGAGCGTTTTTCTGCTGATGACCTTAAAGCATTTAGGGCATAAAAGGCCTTGGGCTTTATTGGGAAATTTCAAATTTTCCATCAAAAGATTGGCCTTGTTCGGCGGCGTTCGGGTCTGTAGCCCCCGAAAAATCAAGAATGGGGTCCACGACGACAAGCCGCACATCTTTGATCTTCATTACGGCGCCCTCAAGCGTTCGGACTCCGGCTTTTCCGATAAAGCTCAGGAATGAATCGTTCTCGGGGTTCAGGATTGAAATTCGCTGCGGGTCCCCGCCCAGGCCGTCAATCCGCGGCCGCAGGGTATCGGCCGCATTATCCTCCACGCTGAGATAGATGGCGTTGGCCGGACCCGTGCCGGGGCTTCCATCTGGCCAGGCCAGGCCCCTCGATAGCCGGGCCGTGAGGTCAAGTGCCAGCCAAGATTTCCCCACGTTCGGATCCCCCGAAAGAAGCGAAGCCCGGCCCAGTGGAATATAGTTTTGCCAAAACCACTGAACCGGCTGAGGTTCGATCTGTGCCAAGGGAATACCAGGACCGATTTCTCCGTGGTCGATCATATCATCGGCCACCTCAAGTTGACCTTTGTCGCGGCGAAGCCCCCGCCTTTCAAGGCAGCCTTCCAAGAATACTTGGTGGCCGCAGAGACCTCGGTCGAATATTTTTCATGATCCTCTCCAAGAGCGGTGGGGAGGTCTATTTTTCATGATCCTTTCCATGAGCAGTGGGGAGGTCCGGGTGATTTCCGCCTCATAGGGCACCGCGGACGGCTTCCGGGTCGCCCGTCCTCGTGCTCAAGCTGTCCTTGACGTGTCCTGAGCTCTAATCTATACTTCCTCACGATGGTTGGATGGGATTATCGAGGCGACAACGCGGCCGCGAACAGGCGTAGCCGAAAAGCAATTTCTTATCCCTTCTCCTTATAAGGCGGGCTCGCACATCTCTCGCTTTTTTCCCAAAGACTCTG
>Ga0315294_10000991_pt1 | contig 30790 bp, 29 predicted proteins | sample YL17G13_40_MG_FD_203626 | JGI IMG/M metagenome (GOLD analysis project Ga0315294, IMG submission 203626) | Sediment microbial communities from Yellowstone Lake, YNP, Wyoming, USA - YL17G13_40 | ecosystem: Environmental > Aquatic > Freshwater > Lake > Sediment | place: USA: Wyoming | collected...
GATACCTAAACGGTGTAAGGTGGGTGCGCGGTTTAAAAGCACGGGATGGTCGTGGATCACTTCATCCAAAATATCCCAGACCTCAATCTTTCCCCGCTCGACCATTCGGCGTGCGCCTTTAATCGTATGCACAAATCCTTTTTCTCTTAATTTCTTGATAATAAACGGCTCAAATAATTCCAAAGCCATCTGTTTAGGCAAACCACATTCATGTAATTTTAACTCTGGACCGACCACAATTACGGAACGGCCGGAATAATCTACGCGTTTACCTAAAAGATTCTGGCGGAAGCGGCCCTGCTTGCCTTTGAGCATATCGGAAAGGGATTTTAAAGGACGATTATTGGCGCCCATGACTGGTCGGCCGTGTCTACCATTATCTAAGAGTGCATCGACTGCTTCCTGAAGCATCCTTTTTTCATTGCGAATGATTATCTCAGGAGCGTTTAATTCCGTCAGTTTCTTTAGGCGATTATTACGGTTAATCACGCGGCGATATAAATCATTAAGGTCAGAAGTAGCAAATCTACCACCGTCCAAGGGAACTAATGGCCTTAAATCCGGAGGAATAACAGGTAAAATTTCTAAGACCATCCATTCGGGTTTGTTACCCGATTTCTTAAAATCCTCTACAATCTTTAAGACCTTTAGAGTCCTGCGGTTACTCAAGGCCTCTTTGAATTTTTCTAAATCGCGGTGCAATTTACGGCAGTAAACCTCCAGGTCTAATTCCTTTAAAAGATCGCGGACTGCTTCAGCGCCAATCTTGGCCTTAAAGGACTGACCAAATTTAGCTACTGCTTCCTGATACTTCTCTTCGGTTAATAACTCTTTTTTCTTTAAAGTAGTATTGCCGGGATCAACTACTACATATTCTTCATAATAGATTATCTTCTCTAGGTTTCTAAGACCAATATCTAATAAAGCAGAGATGCGACTGGGTACAACCTTAAAAAACCAGATATGGGTAACCGGTGCGGCTAATTCAATGTGGCCCATGCGTTCGCGTCGCACTGATGAATGGTCTACGGTCACACCGCAACGGTCGCAGGTAATACCTTTAAATTTTATGCCTTTGTATTTACCGCAGTTACATTCCCAGTCGCGCACCGGACCAAAAATCTTCTCGCAGAATAAACCATCTTTTTCTGGCTTTAGCGTGCGGTAATTAATCGTCTCTGCCTTCTTTACCTCTCCCTTAGACCAAGATTTTATAGCCTGGAGTGAGGCAATTTTTATGGAAATACTATCAAATAAGGTAATCTCTTCCATTCGTCGCTACCGGTCCTCATACGCTGATTTGCGCGGATTTTCATCCGCGGATATCCGCGGATTTAAAAAATCTGCGGTAATCTGCGTTCTACTTTGTCTTTTCTGTGCGTATATCTAAACATAAACCTTGCAATTCTTTGATTAAAACATTAAATGACTCAGGAGTTCCGTGACTTAAGCGCTGCTCTCCTTTAACAATAGCTTCGTACATACGGGTTCTTCCTGAGACATCATCACTTTTTACCGTGAGCATTTCTTGTAAAGTAAAAGCTGCGCCATAAGCCTCTAAGGCCCAAACCTCCATCTCGCCCAGCCTTTGACCACCAAACTGGGCTTTACCACCTAAGGGCTGTTGCGTAACTAAAGAATAAGGACCGATGGAACGGGCGTGGATTTTTTCATCTACGAGGTGGATTAACTTCATTATGTAAATATATCCCACTGTTATCTTATGATCAAAAGGCTCTCCGGTATAACCGTCATATAAAGTAATTTTGCCATCCTCGGGTAAACCCGCTTTTTTGAGCATCTCCTTGATCTCTTCCTCAGTAGCCCCATCAAAAACCGGCGAACTCATATATATTCCTAAGACCTTGGCTGCCCAACCCAAATGGGTCTCTAAAATCTGACCTACATTCATCCTCGAAGGAACACCGAGGGGGTTTAAGACAACATCTATTGGCGTGCCGTCAGCAAGATAAGGCATATCCTCTTCGGGTAATATCCGCGCCACTACTCCTTTGTTGCCGTGCCTACCTGCAAGCTTATCGCCTTCGGAGAGTTTGCGTTTTGTGGCGATATAAACCACGACTCTTTTTAATACTCCAGCTGGCAATTCATCTCCCCTCCTGACCTTTTCAATTTCCTGTTCCTGCTCAGCTAATAATTCCTGAATTTGCTCATCAAAGGAAGCCGACAAAATCTTAGCCTCTTCATTATCACTGAAATCTATTTTTTCTAATCTCTTCTTATCCACGCCTAAGAGTTGGCTTAAACGGGCTATCTTCTCAGTCTGCACAAATTCTATCTCTTGTTTATAGTACGTCTTGAGTTCTCGAATTTTAGCTAATTCCTTGGTTTTCTCTTCTTTGGATTTTCTCCCCCTTTCTTTGCGGGCAAAGATATGCACATCTACTACTACACCTTCTACTCCCGGAGGAACAGTAAGAGAAGTATCGCGCACATCGCCAGCTTTCTCTCCGAATATGGCCCGCAGTAATCTTTCTTCAGGAGAAAGCTCAGATTCAGTCTTAGGAGTAACTTTACCGACAAGGATATCTCCTGGTCCAACCTCTGCGCCAAGGCGAGTTATACCTGTCTCATCTAAATTTCTTAAAGACTCTTCGCTCACATTCGGTATATCCCGGGTGATTTCTTCATTTCCCAGCCGGGTCTCAGTAGCTTCGATTTCAAATTCTTCTACGTGTATAGAGGTAAGCGTGTCTTCTTTAACTAATCGCTCGCTGACCAGTATTGCGTCTTCAAAATTATATCCCCGCCAAGGCATAAAAGCACAGAGTATATTCCTGCCCAAAGCCAGTTCGCCGTTCTTTGTGCTAATGCCATCAGCAATAACCTCATCCTTCTCCACATATTCACCTAGTTTTACTAAAGGCCTTTGGTTTAAACAGGTATCAGCATTAGTGCGCAAGAATTTCTTAAGATGGTATATCTTTTTACCAATACTTATGGAAGAAGAATCAACGCTGGTGACCTTACCTGATTCTTCAGCCACTACTACTGTGCCTGAATCATGGGCTACTTTTGCCTCCATTTGCGTTCCTACCAGCGGTGGTTCAGTAATCATTAAAGGAACAGCTTGTCTTTGCATATTTGAACCCATAAGCGCGCGGTTAGCATCATCGTGCTCTAAAAAAGGAATTAAAGAAGCAGCTACGGAAACTAACTGTTTAGGAGAAACATCCATATATTCAACTTTTGAGGCAGGAACTTTAGGAAAATCGCCTTTATAACGGCAGGAAATCTCGCGTTCGCTAAAATGCCCGTCATCATCCAAAGGAGCATTGGCCTGGGCAATGACTTTATCTTCTTCGATATCCGCGGTTAAATAATCTATTTTGCGCGTAACCCGGCCATCCTCAACTTTACGATATGGCGTCTCCAGGAGCCCTAAAGAATTTACCTTAGAGTAAGTGCTTAAGGAAGAGATTAAGCCGATATTCGGGCCTTCTGGGGTTTCAATCGGACAAATCCGGCCGTAATGCGAAGGATGAATATCTCTGACTTCAAAGCCTGCGCGTTCGCGCGATAATCCTCCAGGGCCTAATGCGCTGAGCCTGCGCTTATGGGTCATTTCCGCCAGAGGATTTACCTGGTCCATAAACTGGGATAATTGGCTGCGGGCAAAGAAATCCCGCACTTGATTAGATAATAATTTGGAGTTTATGAGATAATGGATATTGAGATTATCAAAATCGCCTAATATACTTAACCTCTCTCTTATTGAGCGCTCAACCCTGGCTAAACCAATCCTGACCTGGTTCTGGACTAATTCTCCCACTGTTTTGACCCGGCGATTACCCAGATGATCAATGTCATCAATTTTACCTTCGCCTTCTTTTAGTTTAATCAGATATTCGATTACCCTGATTACTGTGCCTGAATCCAGGATTCTTTTCTCCAGAGAAACATCCATGCCCAGTTTTCGGTTTAAGATGAACCTGCCTACCCTTTCTAAATCATAGCGTGCAGGGTCAAAGAACAATCTATAAAATAACGCTTCCGCAGCCTCTTTAGTCACTGGTTCAGCCGGCCGCATTTTACGGTAAAAATCCAAATAAGCCTCTTCTTTATTTTTGGTATAATCCTTTTTTAAGGTATTGTTAATTTCGGGATACTCTTTACCAAAGGCAGCAATAATCTCGGAATCGGAAGAAAAACCGAGAATTCTTAATAACTGGGTGGCGGGGAAGTTTCTGCGCCTATCCACATAGGCAAGGATGGTCTCGGATAAATCATGCTTAAACTCAAGCCACGCCCCGCGGTAAGGAATGATGCGGCCGTAAAATATACTTTTGCCGGTGGGATGCTCCTCTTCTTCAAAAGAAACACCCGGAGAACGTTGCAGCTGACTGACTACCACACGCTCATCGCCATTAATAATAAAGGTGCCTGTATCGGTCATCAAAGGAAGCTCTCCAAAGTAGGTATCCTGCTCCTTGGTTAATCTGAACTTAACTTTAAGGGGAGCGGCATAGCTTAAGGCCCTGCGCTTAGATTCGGCAATATTGTATTTAGGCTTACCGAGCGAGTAACTGATAAATTCTAATTTGACGGTGCGGTTGGCATTCTCTATCGGAAACATCTCCTCAAATATCTCCCGCAGGCCCTGATGAGCTCTTTCTCGCCAGGAAATATCCATCTGCAAAAAATCCCGATAAGAATCAAGCTGCACCTCTAAAAGATGCGGTAGGTCGTAACTTTCTCTCAGTTTGGAAAAGTTCTTACGTTTAAGCATGTTTTCCTTCGCAAAAATTAATTACTTTAATTCAACGGTGGCGCCAGCAGCTTCGAGCTTCTTCTTCATCTCTTCAGCTTCTTCTTTAGCTACGTTTTCTTTTACTGGCTTAGGCGCAGCATCCACCAAATCCTTGGCTTCCTTTAAGCCGAGGCTGGTCATTGTCCTTACTTCTTTGATAACCGCAATTTTATTCGCACCGGCACTAGTTAAAACCACCGCGAAGGCGCTCTTTTCTTCCACGGCAGCAGCTGCACCTTGGCCGGCTACTCCTTGTGCGCCGGCTACTCCAGCGGCCATCATCGGCATATTTGCCTGCACTCCGAATTTTTCTTCCAGTGCCTTAACCAAATCCGAAAGTTCCAAAACCGTCATACCTTCAATGGACTTAATTAGCTCATCTAATTTTTCACTCGCCATGTCTTTCTCCTTTCAGTCGAAAGAGTTTTCCCGTCCCTCGATTAAATTAAAGGCGGGATCCCGCTAAAAGCGGGAACAGTTCATTGTACACTGTTAACTGTACACTATTTCTTAACTAGCTTGCCTTTTTATTTTTTATCTGTTCTAAACAATAAACGAATTTCCTTAATGTCTGGTTCAATACTATCACTAATCCGGTTATGGGCGACTTCAGGGCCATTACTGCCTGGGCCTGTAAAACCTGTTTTGAAGGAAGACGGGATAGGGCAGTAATATCCTTTTGTTCAAGAATTCTATCCTTAAAGAAACCTCCCCCTAGCTTTAATTTCTCATGCTCACGCTGAAAATTACATAACACACGCGAGGTCTCTACCGGGTCTTCTTTAATAAATACCAGACCACAGGGCCCATCAATAGATTTGACAACCGGTTCTAACCCAGAATCTTTAAAGGCGCGCCTGGCAACGCTATTCTTAACCACAAAAAGCGTGACATCAATACCCTTAAGGGACTGCCTAAGGGTGCTTAAATCCGAACTGGATACGCCCGAATATTTTACAATTAAGACCGCACCGGATTCTTTTAAATTATTCTTTATCCGGTTTTCCGATATCTCTTTAAATAATAAACCCAGTTTTTTCATGGTTAATGAGCACGCAACTTATGGAGCGCAAGCGAACATAAGTTGCTGTGCGAATTAATCCTTGACACGTAAGATTCAAAATTAAATGTCATCGCATTCGTGTCAAGGATAAGTTCGGACTGATAAGTTATGTCGATTACATTATCTTTAATATATATCTCCATAACTTATGTCCTCACTTAAAGTTCCAGCCTCAATCCGGGATTCATAGTCGTAGAAATAAAAAGGCTCTTAATAAACTTGCCTTTTACTGATCCTGGCTTGGCTTCATTGAGCGCCTCGATAACCTTGGAGGCATTTTCATAAAGCTTATCTTCGGCAAAGGAAACCTTGCCTACCGACAAGTGAATCCCGCCTTGCTTATCCACGCGAAACTCTACCTTTCCTTTTTTTACATCCTCAATTGCCTTGGCAATATCATTAGTCACCGTGCCGGTCTTAGGGCTAGGCATGAGGCCGCGCGGGCCTAAAACCTTACCTAACTTACTTAAATCCTTCATCATTTCCGGAGTAGCTATGGCGCAGTCAAAATCCAGGAATCCTGCGGCTACTTTATCAATCAATTCCGTGCCGCCGACATAATCTGCCTGGGCCTCTCTTGCTACCTTCTCATGCTCGCCTTTGCAAAAAACTGCAACCCTGATCTTTTTTCCTGTTCCATGAGGAAGGACAACTGTGCCGCGGACCATCTGGTCGGATTTCTTAGGGTCAACGCTTAAATTAAAATGCAAATCCAAAGAACCATCAAACTTCGGTACTGCCATTTTCTTTAAAACCGGGATAGCCTCTTTTAGCTGATAGGTCTTGGCTTTCTCAAGTTGTTTTTCCGATTCCTTATATCGTTTACTACGCCTTTTCATTCGTCGCTTGCGCTCCTCATTACGCGGATGGTCGCGCCTGCCTGCCGGCAGGCAGGGATTTTATCCGCGGATATCCGCGGATTTAATATCCGCGCTAATCTGCGTCTTCTACGGCAATGCCCATACTTCTGGCTGTGCCTTCAATAATTTTAATTGCGCTGCTTAAATCCGAAGTATTAAGATCCTTTAACTTTTGCTTAGCAATATCTTCGATTTGCTTGGGGGTTACTTTTCCGATGACCTCTTTACCACTTATGCCTGAAGCCTTGGCTAAATTTGCTGCGCGCTTAAGCAAAACCGAAGAAGGCGGGCTTTTGATAATAAAAGTAAAAGATTTGTCTTCGTAAACGCTAATTACTACCGGCAAAATTAAACCATCCCTTCCCTTGGTCTGTTCATTAAATTGTTTGCAAAATTGCATAATATTTACGCCGCGCTGGCCTAAGGCAGGGCCCACAGGCGGAGCAGGATTTGCCTGCGCTGCCGGAACGTGTAGCTTTATCTGCGCGACTACTTTCTTTGGCATTTACCCTCACTACGTTCGGGAGTTTACAGTTTACTGTTGACAGTTAACAGCGCTGTAAACTACTACACATGTCAACTGTACACTTAATTATATTTTTTCCACTTGCCAGTATTCTAATTCTACGGGCGTAGAACGGCCAAAAATAGAGATGCTTGCCTTTAACTTGCCCTTTTCCGGATGCATTTCTTCAATGGTGCCATTAAAATTCATAAAAGGACCTTCAGTAACTCTAATCTGTTCCCCTCTTTCAAACACAATCTTCGGACTAGGTTTTGCCTGCGTCTCTTCTGTTCTTTTTAATATATTATCGACTTCCTGCTGTGGTAAAGGCATCGGCCTTTTACCTAAACCAATGAATCCAGTTACACCAGGCGTGGTCTTAATAAATAGATAAGTCTGCTCATTGAGCTCCATCTCAACAAGCAGATACCCAGGGAAGAATTTCCTTTGCGATATCTTCCTTTTACCGGCGCGCACCTCAGAAACCTGCTCTGTAGGAATAATCACCCGGCTAATCAAATCCTTAAGACTGTGGGAAACAATCTTATTTTCTAAGGATGTTTTAACCTTATCTTCAGCACCCGTCTGGGTATGGACAACGTACCAATTCTTCATCGGAAAATCAAATAAATCACTAGCGAAATAAAAAGCTTAAAGCCCGAGAAAGGGCAAAATCAATGATAAATATAAAAAAAGCCATGATGGCAGTGACGGTGATAACAACAAAGGTCGAGCCGATCAATTCTTGGCGACCAGACCAAGCAACCTTGCCTAATTCCTGCCTTACTTCTTTAATAAAATTTATTGTCTTTTTAAATATGTTCACAAAAGCCTTTTTTTAGGTTCGAGTCATAAGCGTTGCAGGAGCGGCAGGACTCGAACCTGCAGTCACGGTTTTGGAGACCGTTGGTTTGCCATTAACCGACGCCCCTAAGTTTTACCCCGTTAGAAATCTTGATTTTCCCGTTTTAGAATCGGTATTTCTAACGGGGTTTATTTAATTTCTTTATGGGGGGTATGCTTACTGCAAGACTTGCAGAACTTACTTATCTCCAATTTATCCTGATGTTTCTTTTTATTCTTAGTTGTAGTGTAATTTCTATTCTTACAAACCGTGCACTCTAAGGTTATAATTTCACGCATCTTTATAGTGTCAAGGTATCAATATATCAGAGTGTCAAAGTAAAAACTTTGATACTTTGATACCTGATACTTTGATACAGCTTTTACAAGCTGGAGACGGGAATCGAACCCGTGACCCCGTCCTTACCAAGGACGTGCTCTGCCGACTGAGCTACTCCAGCAAAGGATACGCTCTGCCGACACAATTTAATTAGCTAATAAACTCACTGTCGCACCACAGGTTAAGATAAAAAAACTCCCCCACCCAAGAATTTTTAAAAATTCTTTTTATTTTAATAGCTTATAATTCTAGAAAATTGAAGAAATGCTCTGAAGAAAAGCTATTTTGGGATTTGCCCCTTGCTTAAAAATCGCCTTTTGGGAGCTTGTGTAAATAAACAAGTATATATTAAGAAATTAGATTTGTCAACCTTTTTTTAAGGATTTTTAGAGATTGGCTAAGTGCAGAAAATCGCTAATGGTAAGTTCCTCTGGCCGGACATTGGCATTGATATTGTATTCCTTAAAAAACGCATACAATTTTTGCTGCGGAATAACATCTTTAAGGCTATTTCTTAAGGTCTTCCTTCTCTGGTTAAAGGCTGTCCTTGTAATCCTAAAAAATCTCCTCTCAGTTTTTAGATCTATAGGATATTTGCTTCTTATTTTTAAACTCAAGAAACAAGAATCTACCTTGGGAGAAGGGAAAAAGCAAGTTTTTTTAATCAAAAAACTTATTTTTGGCTCGCTATAATATTGCAAGAAACAACTTAAAGAACCATAATCTTTTGACCCGGGCCTAGCTATAATTCTTGCAGCAAACTCTTTTTGCACTGTAACATAGATTTCTTCAATAAGTTCGCGAAATTTAAGGAGCCGCTCTAGAATTGGGGTAGCAATATAATAAGGAATATTGCCAATCACATTCAGTTTATTTTCTAATTTCCTAAAACGGCTATAAAAATTAAGCTTTAAAATATCCTGGTTGATTATTTCTGCATTAGAATATGCTTTAAGGTTATCTTTTAGGATCCTGCACAAATCAGTATCTAACTCCAAGGCATAAACTTTTTTTACACGGGGCGCAATTAATCTCGTCAGCTCTCCCCTGCCCGCGCCTATCTCCAAGACAATATCGGATGAATTGAAATTACAAGCGTATATAATTTTACGTTGAATATTTTGATCAATAAGAAAATTCTGGCCTAAGCTTTTCTTTGGTTTAAAGTGCATCTTGCGGCGAGTTTAATTGCTTCGATTAATGAAGTGGGGTCGGCCAGATGAGTGCCTGCGATATCGAATGCTGTTCCATGCAAAGGAGATGTTCTTATAAATGGCAACCCTAAAGTTAAATTCACGCCTGTCTTTTTCCCTAATAACTTCAAGGGTATCAGCGCCTGGTCATGATACATGGCAATTACGCAATCATATTTCTTCTGATATGCCTCGAGAATTGCTATATCCGCAGGTCTTGGTCCGTCGATATGCTTTATGATACGTTTTAAACTTACCAGGGCAGGTCTAATCACCCGATTTTCCTCTTGGCCAATAAGCCCGTTATCCGAAGCGTGAGGATTTAATCCGCAAACTACAAGACGCGGTTTTTTAATCAAGAATAAATCTTTAAGGGATTTATAAGTCAAGCGCACTGTTTTATAAATTCTTTCTTTGCTCAATTGCAATGGCACCTTAAGTATTGAAATATGCCGCGTCACTAAACTAATTTTTAACTGCCTATTTAAGAGCAACATTACAAAATCATTGGTGTTAGATTTTTGGGCAAAATACTCTGTATGCCCAGAATATTTAAAGCCCGCTAAATTTATTGCCTCTTTGGAAATAGGCGCAGTTACTAAACAATCAATCTCTCTTTTCTTAATCAATTCCATGGCCTTATTCAAATACTCAATAGAGGCCCGTCCATACTCAGCCCGAACTTTACCAAAAGCAAAATTCTTATGTGAGACATTCTGTAAATCTATAAATTTATACTTTATACTTTTTGGTTTTGCCTTTTGACTTTTTTCAAATACCCACTTATCTCCGATGACGATGAATTCTGCTAATACTCGGACTTTCTTGAGGGCTAAAGCAATTATTTCTGGCCCAATGCCGGACGGGTCACCCATGGTGACGCCTACTTTAACCTTGTAAGATTTTGATATATGATTTCTTCTTGAGTTCATCTAACCACAGGGTTAATCTTTCTTCCATCTTCTCATTAAATAACAATGCCTGAATTTGGTCTTGAACTTCAGTGAGGCTTTTTTGCTTAGAGGGTATAATGTTATTCAATTTAAAAATATAGAATCGGTCTTCGATTTTAAGCGGTTGGGAAGTCTCGCCTTGCTCTAGACTAAATACTGCATCCTCAATCTCTTTCTTTAACTCTCCGTCCTGGTGACAATTCAAATTATTTACATTTAAAGAATATTTTTGCCCCAAATTGTTCAAGGATTCCCCGGTTTTAAGTTGATTATATATCTCCTGGGCTAGCTTTTCATCGCTAATACTTACCAACTCAAACGCCCTTTCCTGCGGGACGTTAAATTCTTGCGCATGCTTCTCGTAAAAATCTGTAACCTCTTTAGGATTAACGACAATTTTGCTCCTTATTTTAGTATCTACGATACTATACATAAGTAATTGCTCTCTTGTTTTTAACTCTAAATCTGCCTGCACCAGACCCTGCTGTTTCAAAGATTCTTGAAATTCTGTATCTGAAGGGTAGCGTTCCTTAAGTTCGTTGATCCTGGCTTTAACCCTATTCTCATCAACCTTAATATCTTCCTTCTTTGCTTCTTGCAGGATGAGGCGGTCTTCAATCAACCTCTCCAGTAAATCTGATTTTATGGACTGGATTTTATTTTCTAATTGTTCTGCTTTATATTCTGCCATTAACTGTAGGCGCATAAAATTAATAAAATCATTAAGGTCTTTCTGGGTAATAATGTCTTTATTCACAATAGCGATGATTTTATCTTCAGCCTGGCAAAAACTGCTCAATAAAAATAACGGTAGGATAACCCAAAAGGCCAAGTTATTTTTTCTCTTAAGCATAATTATAAACTCCTATCTTCTTAAAATTACTGATTGCCTCCCTTAATAAACGGCAATAAAGGTCAAATCCGACGGCCAAGATAAATCCATGCTGTTGGACGCCTAATAAATTGCCCGCCCCTCTTAACTCCAAATCTTCCATGGCAATCTTAAAGCCCGCTCCCAGATGCGCGTATGACTGAATTGCGTTCAGCCTTTTTTGGGCATCCGCATCCAAGGCCTCGTTCTTGGGAATCATTAAGTAGGCATAAGCAGGTTTGCTGAACCTGCCCACCCTTCCGCGCAACTGATGCAAATCCGAAAGACCAAAGGCATGGGCATTATTGACAATAATAGTATTCACATTTGGGATATCGATGCCGGATTCTATAATCATAGTACTGACCAAAATATCTATTTTTGCATTTAAGAAATCAAGCATAATCTTCTCTAATAACTTGGCAGGCATCTGGCCATGAGCTATTGCCAGTCTTGCCACAGACGGTAAAACTCGGCTAACCTTATCTTTTATCTTCTCAATATCTTTAATGCGATTGTGCACAAAATAAACCTGCCCTTTTCTGGCTAATTCCCGGTTAATTGCCTGCCGGATTAAATCTTCGTCATATTCTACCACAACCGTTCTTATAGGCAATCTATTTTGGGGAGGCGTATTTATGACTGATAAATCCTTGGCGTTCATCAAGCTCATATACAGTGTCCGCGGGATAGGCGTAGCAGTCAGAGTCAGCACATCCGTGGTTAATCTTAAGGTCTTTAACTTTTCTTTTGCCCTTACCCCAAAACGCTGCTCCTCATCGATAATGACCAACCCCAAATCTTTAAATTTGACATCATCGGATAATAACCTGTGCGTCCCGATAACTATATCTACTGTGCCATGGGCTATACCCGAAATAATCTCCTTCTGTTCTCCTTTAGTTTTAAAACGGCAGAGCATCTGAATATTTATCGGAAAATCCTTAAGCCGCAAGCTAAAATTCTGGTAATGCTGTTCGGCTAAGATTGTGGTGGGCACCAGATACGCTACTTGCTTATTATCCATCACTGCCTTAAATGCGGCGCGCATGGCTACCTCTGTCTTACCATAACCCACATCGCCGCAAAGGAGCCTATCCATAGGTTTGAGTGATTCCATGTCAGTTTTGACATCTTGAGTGGCCTTAATTTGACCGGGTGTTTCCTGATAGGGAAAGGTAGCCTCAAATTGCTTCTGCCAATCAGTATCGCTAGAATAAGCAAATCCTGAAACGCTCATGCGCATCGCTTGAAGCGATAAAAGCTCCCAGGCTAACTTCTGAATTCCCTTTCGGGTTCTCTCCTTAGCCTTAAGCCACTCCTTTGTCCCTAACCGGTAAAGTTTGGGTTTTCTCGCCTGAAAGGCAATATACTTTTGGACCAAATGCATTGATTCCGTTGGCACATAGAGCTTCTCTTGACGGTCGTATTCAATCACTAAATGGTCTTTTAATTTATCCTGAACTTTAATTTTTTGAAACCCTAAAAATCTTCCTATACCGTGCTGGGTATGGACGACGAAATCACCAATCTCTAAATCCAGAAAATTTTCCAGAGGAAATTCTTCGGTAAAGGTGGCTGTCTTAAGGCTATGTAGTTTTCTTATTGGCAGGATAATGACCATCTTATGTTCCCACAGGAGTGAACCGTCGGCAGGGTTGAATGTTTTTATCGAGATAATTTTATCCGCCTCCAATTCAATGGTTCGACGACGCTCACCATTGACAGTGAGCGACCCTTCGACTCGTTTCACTCGCTCAGGGTCGTCCCGAGCGAAGTCGAGGGACGAAGGCGAAGTGTCAATACGTATGGGTAACTCAAAGGTAAAAGGGAAAATATCGATAATCCCGCCGCGCCGGGCGAAATCCCCTTCCTCAGAAACAGCCTCCTGCCTCTTGTAGCCAAATTCAACCAGGCTTGATAAAACATGCTCTAAATTAATATTGCCATCCGTATATAATTTCAGCGCTCTGAACATAATCTTAAACTTTAGAACTTTTAATAAGGTTAGATTGTTTACGTACGTTTGCGACTCCAGGCAAGGACTAAAGGTGAGGCGATATATACAGTGGAATAGACGCCGGAAATAAAACCTACTAAAAGAGCAAAGGCAAAATTACTCAATACTTCACCGCCATAAAATAAAATCGCGATTACCACTAATAAGGTGACGCCTGATGTAAGAAGCGTGCGGCCTAAGGTCTGATTTACGCTTAAGTTTATAAGTTCGTAAAGGCTCACCTTTCGTAAGAGCCGGCTATTTTCTCTTACCCGGTCATAAATAACAATGGTGTCATTTATGGAATAACCTGCGATAGTCAAAAAGGCAGTAACGCTTAATAAGTCTATCTGCCTACCTGTCATAGCTAAAAACCCTAAGGCCACCAAAACATCATGTAAAAGGGCAATTACGCCTGCAACGGCAAAGTTAACATGCTTAAATCTAAAGGCTACATAGATTAAAATACCGACCAGCGACCAGATCAGGGCATATGCAGCCTTAGACTTAAGATGCTTTCCGGCTACTGGGCCAACGCGTTCTATCCTTAAGATCTGAATATCCTCACCGGGAAAAGTCTCCTTAAGCTTAGCCGTCAATATCTGATTTTTGTCTTCGGCAGTGCGAATAAGCACGGCTTTAGGATTATCTTTAAATTGCTGTATGGAAGCCTCGCTTAAGTTTATTTCTTTTAAAATCTCGCGCACCTTATCAATCGCAGGTGGGGTTTTAAAACTGTATTCCTGCAGCTGTCCGCCGGCAAAATCAATACCGTAAGCCGCCTTGCCTTTTTTAAAATAAAAAAACAGGCCTACAATTATGACAATTAAAGATATGGCATAAAAGATTCTTCTTTTTCCGATAAAATCCAACTTGGTTTCTTTAATCAAACGCAGCATGGGCAAAGAATTTTTTAACCAGCCAAAACTTAAAAGAACCTCAAAAATTGTGCGCGTGACCACGATAGCGGTAAACAAACTGGCAATAAGACCGATAGTTAAGGTTACGGCAAAACCCCTTATCGGGCCTGTGCCAAATTGAAACAATAAAAAGGCAGCAATTAAAGTAGTAAGGTTAGAATCAAAGATTGCGCTGAATGCCTTGGTATAGCCATTAGCGATAGCAGTACGCAAGGTTTTACCTGCAGTCAACTCTTCTCTTATACGTTCATTTATCAACACATTGGCATCCACAGCCATACCCAAAGATAACACTATACCGGCAATACCGGGTAAGGTTAAAGTTGCAGAAACTCCCGGAAATAGAATGGGTAAAATTCCCAAGCCTCCCAAGATAATCAACAGGTTCAATAAAAGAGCGACATCCGCAATCAGACCGGCTAATAAATAATAAATTGCCATAAAAGCAAAAACAAGGATGCCTCCAATGATACTTGCCTTAACTCCTTTATTAATAGAATCCTGTCCTAATAACGGCCCGATGGTCCTTTCCTCTTCTATATACATCGGCGCAGGCAAGGCGCCTACTCTTAAAACTAAGGCTAAATCCTGGGCATGCTCGGCGTCAAAACGACCGGTAATTACTGCTTCCCCTGAGGGTATGGGTTCCTTTATGTTAGGAGCGGACTGAACTTTTCCGTCTAATACAATCGCCAATCTTCTTCCTACATTATCCGCAGTTATCTTGGCGAATTTTTTTGCACCTTCGGTATTAAACTTCAAACTCACTACTGGCTCATTAAATTCAGTTTGAAAACGCACCGAAGCGTCAATAAGCGAATCGCCGGTTAATACTGTCTGTTTGTCCAAAAGTAGCGGCTCATTGTCATCCTGGGAATACTTTAACTCCAAGCCTTCTGGCAGGTTGCCCTGTATCGCTTGCTTTAATTTCTCAGCGTCTTGAGAAACAAGTTTAAACTCAAGAAGCGCGGTCTTGCCGATTAAATCTATAGCCCTCTGCCTATCCGTAACCCCGGGCAACTGCACCACAATTTCATCTTCACCTTGCTTCTGAATCGACGGTTCTCTTACCCCAAACTGGTCAATCCTATTCCTGATGACCTCTAATGCCCTGTCTGCAGCGTCTTCTTTAGCCTGGCCAGTGAGATGGCTGGTGTCAACCTTGAGCAAAAGATGCATCCCGCCCTTTAAATCCAAGCCTAAATTTATCCTTTTGCTTAAAGGAAAGGTGAAATATACGCAAATTCCAATAATTGCCAAAATGAGAATTATCTTGTAAATAATCCTTCTTTCCATGTCTTTTTAAGCTCCTTGATTAGCGTTTTGCGTATTTTTGATATAGGCGATACAATTCTTCTCCATCTCCACCTTCACATTGTCATCTATCCTTAAGATCAGGGTCTTATCCTTAATGTTCACTATCGTGCCATGAATTCCGCTGGAAGTGACCACTTCATCATTCTTCTTTAAAGCGCTAAGCATGTTCTTGTGTTCTTTTTCCTGTTTCTTCTGCGGCCGAATGAGTAAAAAATAAAAAACCGCGAATATCAAAATTAAAGGTACAAGATTGATAATGGGACTTACTGTCTGTGCCTGTGGCATTGCCTTCCTCCTTTTAAAATGATTACACAGATTTTTGAAAAAGATTACACAGATTACTTGCGATGCTGCTTTCATCTGTGCAATCTCACCTTTTAATCTGTGCAATCATAAATATGAGCTTTATAGTATGTCTTAATTAGCGGCTTTATCTGCCTTCTTAATTAAGCTTTTCAAAGTCAAAGAAAGCTGTGCGCCGTTTTTCCGCCAGAAATCAATACGCTCTTTTTTTATCTTTATCGCGCCGCTTACGGGATTATAAAAACCTAATTCTTCGAGAACGCGGCTATCTCTTCCCCGACGCTCATCAAAGACGGAAATGCGAAAATGCGGCCTCTTTTTGGGATTTTTACCTATTCTTCTCAGACGTATATGCACTGCCATTTTTTAAAACCTCCTTTTAGATATGCTTGTGTCAAAGTGTCAGGGCATCAAAGTATCAAAGTTTTTTTCTTTGACACTCTGACACATTGATACTTTGATACTACTTTGTAATTGCTTCCATTAAAGCCTTGGCTTTGTTAACCGACTCCCAATATTCTCTTTCGGGATGAGAATCTGCAACAATGCCCGCTCCTGCCTGGATATAAGCGGTGTTATCCTGGATTACTATTGTCCTTATCGTTATGCAGGTATCCATATTTTTGGAAAAACTAAAATAACCCACGCAACCGGCATAGGGGCCGCGCCTTAAATTTTCTAATTCATCAATAATCTCCATCGCGCGAATCTTCGGGCTTCCCGCTACCGTACCCGCAGGAAAACTTGCTTTTAGCACATCGTAAGCATCATATCTTTTATCCAGAACCCCTCTTACTTCACTCACTAAATGCATCACATGGGAATATCTTTCTACGCTCATAAATTCATCGACCCAAACTTTACCGCGTTTACAGACCCTGCCTAAGTCATTTCTACCTAAATCCACCAGCATAAGATGCTCGGCTTTCTCCTTTTCATCATTCAGGAGTTCATATTTCAATTTTTTGTCCTGCTCTTCGCTTATGCCCCGCGGCCTGGTTCCTGCTATCGGCCTCATCTGGAGGAGTTCGTCTTCGCAGCGCACCAACATCTCAGGAGAGGCTCCGAGCAATATTACGTCTTTCAATTTCAAAAAGAACATATAAGGCGATGGGTTTAGGCTCCTTAAATTCCGATAAATATCAAAAGGCTGCTGGTCTATCCTAGCTTTAAATCTCTGGGATAAAACTACCTGGATGATATCCCCATTTCTTATATAAACCTTAGCTTTTTTAACAATCTCCTGGAATTCAGATTTTTTAAAGTTAGAGGTTATATTTATTTTACGCCTCTTATCTTCATAATTAGTTTTACTATCAACATTAGGCTTTCGAAGATCCGCATGTAAAGATTCTATTTTTTTAATTGCCTGGGTATAAATCTTAGTTTTGTCTTTTTTGGATAATCTGTTTCTGACTTTAGGCAAGATGATATTATTGACGATCTTTATGGTGTGGTTAACATGGTCAAAGATCAAAATATTATCCGTGAGAATAAAAAACGAGTCGGGCAATTTTAAATCATCGGGATTTTTATCCGGTATTTCTTCAAAGAATCTGACCATGTCATAACCGATATAACCCACCAGGCCTCCGAAAAAGCGCGGCAGGCCTTTGATGTTCACGACCTTAAAATCCTGCATTATTTTTTTTATCTCATCCAACGGTGAGCGTGAAGTAATAAATCGGTGAACGGATTTTTCTTTAGGACAAATAATCTCAATGTTTCTGGCTTTGCTTTCAAACACCAGTGAAGGATTACTCCCTAAAAATGAATAGCGCGCAATTTTTTCCTGGCCTTCTACGGACTCAAGCAAAAACGCATAATTATCTTTTTTGATTTTTAAAAAGGCGGATACCGGCGTGTCCAAATCCGCATTTATCTCTTTATAAACCGGTATGACATTTCCTTTGCTGGATAATTTCAAGAATTCTTCTAGAGACGGCTGATACATGAATCTAACCCTTTTTTGTTGTCAGTTTTCTATAAAAACACGACCGATTGCCTGTGTGACAGGCCACTCCTACCTGGCGCACTCTTATAAGCAACGCATCCATATCGCAATCATAGGCAATGGATTTTACATATTGATAATTTCCCGAAGTTTCGCCTTTAATCCAATATTCTAATCTTCTCCGCGACCAGAAACAGGTCTTGCCTAATTTTAAAGTTCTTTCAAGCGACAGCGCATTCATATAAGCAAGCATCAAAACTTCGCCTGTTTTATAGTCTTGAATGATAGCCGGAATCAATCCTTGTTTATCAAATTTTAAACTTTTGAGATTGAATTTTATTTTCCTTTTCATAACCGCACCGGCACTCCTTTGTTCTTTAGGTATTCTTTTACCTGTCTTACTGAAAATTCTTGGTAGTGAAAGATAGAGGCAGCTAAAGCTGCATCCGCATCTGCTTTGCTAAAAACATCATAAAAATGTTCTAATCTCCCTGCTCCGCCTGAGGCAATCACCGGAATATTCACTGCTTCAGTAATGCTTTTAGTTAAGTCTAAATCGTAACCGTCTTTGGTGCCATCATAATCCATACTCGTCAGAAGTATTTCTCCTGCGCCTAACTCGGCTACTTTCTTTGCCCACTCCACCGCCTCTAAATCTGTGGGAGTCCTTCCGCCATTAATGTAAACGTCCCATTTTTTAGTTGGGAGTTGTGAGTTGAGGGTTGGGAGTTTTTCACTCCGAGCTCCGAACTCCGAGCTCCCGACTAATTTGGCGTCTATGGCTATTACAATACACTGGCTACCAAATTTCTTGCTTGCCTCGTGGATAAGATCCGGACACTTTACTGCGGCAGTATTTATAGATACCTTATCTGCACCTGCATTCAAAAGATCCCTTATATCATTAATATCCCTGATGCCGCCGCCAACCGTAAAAGGCATAAATATATTTTGCGCGATCTTCTCTACTAAATCAACTAAGGTCTTTCTCTGTTCAAAGCTAGCAGTGATATCTAAAAATACTAACTCATCAGCCTTTTGCTGGTCATAAATCTTAGCCACTTCTACAGGATCTCCGGCATCCCGAAGACCGATGAACTTTACGCCTTTTACTACTCGGCCATCCTTAATATCCAAACAAGGAATGATGCGTTTAGCGAGCATTATTTCACTTTTTTATAGAGATATTCCTTGAGCAAATCCCATGTATGCCTGCCTACCCTGCCATCAGCAGGTAAATTATTTGCCTTTTGAAATGCCCTAATTGCATCCTTAGTCTGTCTTCCCATCCGGCCATCAACAGGCCCGGGATTATAACCTGCATTTTTTAAGGCTAGCTGGATATGTTTTACGCTGGGCCGGGATTTTACCTCTGGAACAACTCTCCTCACAGTTACTTCTCGGGCTGAAACCTCTTTTTCCTGCGCCGTCTTATCCAGGGCTTCTTTTAAGCCGTTAATCTCCTGGTCTTTGCTCTGAATCTGGGCTTCTAAAGCTTGAATCTGATTTCTTAAGCCCTGATTTTGAAGGTCCTGTTTACGGCCTGTAGCACATCCGCTGAGTGAAATCAGAAAAATAAATAAAATTAAAAAAATGATCCCTTTTTTTACCATATTTTACCTCCCTTTAAAATGATTACACAGATTTTTGAAAAAGATTACACAGATTACTTGCGATGCTGTTTTTATCTGTGCAATCTCACCTTTTAATCTGTGCAATCATAAATATGAGATTTATAGTATGTCTTCCTAAACCAGTTTTAAGGCCTGGTTAAGCGTGAATCTACCTTCATATAAGGCCTTACCTATAATTATACCTACCAAGCCCTGTTTTTCCAGTTTTTTAAGTTTAATTATATCGTCCAAATTAGATATGCCTCCGGAAGCAATAATCTTCATCCCGGTCTCTTTTAATAACATCTTGATATTTTTTATATTTGGCCCTTTTAAAGTTCCATCTTTCTGGGTATCTGTGTAAATCAGTTCTTTAAACCCTAAGGCTTTCAAATTAGAGGCGAATTCTAATAAATTCATACCCTGGGAACTAACTTGCCAACCCTTAACTAAAATATTTTCCGCTTGCGCGTCAATGCTGACAATAATCCTGTCTTTAAATTCTTTAAAGGCTTTTTTTAAAAACCCTTTATCCTCAACTGCCTTGGTTCCCAGAACAACCCGGCATACTCCGTAATCAAGCAGGTCCCGTATAATTTCTAATTTTCTTACCCCACCGCCAAACTCTACTGGCACATCTATTGCTTTTACTATCTCTTTTACAATATTTATATTCTTAGGGATACCGCTTGTTGCGCCATCCAAATCTACTATATGCATGAACTTCGCACCCTGTTTCACCCAGTGCTTTGCCGTCTTAATGGGATCGCGCGAATATATCTTCTTGTCGCGTCTGCCCTGAACAAACCTGACTACACAACCGTCTTTTATGTCTATCGCCGGAATAATTAGCATATCAACATCACAGATTTGCAAAATTCCTTAGTATCTTTATACCTATATCCTGACTCTTTTCAGGATGAAATTGTAAACCGTATATATTATCTCTAGAGATGATAGAGACAAACTCAATGCCATAATCCGTAGTTGCGGCGATTACGCCCTCATCCGTCGGGGCTGGGTAATACGAATGACAGAAATAAACATAAGAATTGTCAGGGATATCCCTTAATAACGGACATTGGCTGTTGACTTTGTGTAATTGATTCCAACCCATATGCGGCACCTTAAAACCCTTCTTATTTTCAAAACGTCTGACCTGGCCTTTTAATAAACTCAGGCCCTTGGCCTTGTTTGCTTCTTCGCTCCTTTCAAACAAAAGTTGCATGCCTAAACAGATTCCTAAAAATATTTTTTTATTCTTTATCTGTTCAATTAAGGCAGGAATTAAATTCTGCTTTTTCAACTCTAAGACCGCATCGTCAAACGCACCCACCCCAGGCAAGACTATTTTATCGCAGTCCTGCAAATCTTGAGGCTTATTCGTAACTAAAGTCTTAGCACCCATGGACTCCAGTGCCTTTTGTACGCTGTGAAGATTACCCATGCCGTAGTCAATAATCGCAATCATATAATGAGCCCACAACTTACGGAACGCGAGTGAACGTAAGTTGTCTGGGGCGAATTAAGTTCGGACTTATAAGTTATGTTGTTTAGATTATTTTTAATATAGCGCCCCATAACTTATGTCCTCACTTAATCAATCACGCCCTTTGTTGAAGGAACGCCTTTTCGGCGTGGGTCAATTTGTGTGGCCTGATCCAAGGCTATCCCCAAAGCTTTAAAGATAGGCTCTAAGGTTGTATGTAAATCTGTGCTCATCTGATTAATATTGATATTCAAATTCACTCCTAGATGTTTAGCAAATGCATCAAAGAAGTGCATTGCATCTTTTATTTCATATCCCTGTTGCTTATCAGGCTCGGGTTGCAGTTCCCTCGAAACCATTGTCTCCCAGGGAGTTAATCTATAATATCCTCTACCGCTAATATCTACCGTAACATTTGCTACCACTTCCTCCATAGGCACAGAAACTGAACCAAATCTACGGATTCCCTTTTTATCTCCCAGCGCCTTTTTAAAAGCCTCTCCTAAAACAATACCGATGTCTTCATTGGTATGGTGTATATCTACCTTTAAATCTCCTTTGGCGGTAATCTCCAAATCAAACAATCCGTGGAAAACAAACAATTCTAACATATGGTCTAAGATACCAATGCCGGTATTTATTTTAGACTTCCCACTACCATCGATATTCAATTTAACAGTTATATCGGTCTCTTTTGTCTTTCTCTTAATTGTTGCTTTTCTCATTATTTCCCCTGATGTTAAAGTTACAACGTAACCTTATGGAACATTATGTAACATTCTATAAGAATCTCGCCTTCACTGAATCCAAATGCCTGCTTAGCCCCTCAATACCAGCAATCTTCTCCAAAGGTTCCTTCATCTTTTCCAGGGACTTTTTAGAATAACTGATGATGTGGCTACTCTTTAAGAAATCAAACACCGATAGCCCAGAAAAGAATCTGGCTGTTCCCTGCGTGGGAAGAACATGGCTTGGTCCAGCCACATAATCGCCAACCGCAACAGGACTATAAGGGCCTAAGAAGATTGCACCGGCATGCTTAATCATCCGGGTTAATCTCTGGGGATTCTTTACCAATATCTCTACATGCTCAGGAGCAATTTTATTGGTAATCTCAGCTGCCTGCTCGAGATTCTTGGTCAAGATAATATAGCCATTAATATTTAACTGAGATTTGACCTCTCTGACTAATGCCTTGGAATTGGTAATGAGTATGGCTAATCCTTGGGTATGTTCTGCCTGGGCTTTAAGGTCAGCAATGATAAATTTAGGGTCGCTTGAACGATTAGCAATAATTACCAGCTCTGTTGGCCCAGCAATCATATCAATATCTACTAAACCGAAAACCTGGCGCTTGGCCTCACTAACATAGATATTGCCTGGCCCCACAATTTTATCTACTTTAGGCACGGTCTTAGTTCCGTAGGCTAAAGCAGCAATACCCTGCGCACCTCCGACACGATAAATCTCATCTACTTTTAAAAGATCTGCAACTACCAGTATGTGTGGATTAATATATCCCCGCTCATCAGGCGGACTGATTAAAATTATCTTTTTTACTCCCGCTATCTTGGCAGGCAGGACCGTCATATAAACGCTAGAGACTAAAGGCGCAGTTCCGGCAGGGATATATACGCCGACTTTATCTATTGGCGTGTAATTTTCGCCAAGTATAACTCCATCCGCATCCTTCATCCTCCAGGATTTTCTTAAGTTTTTACGGTAAAACCGATTTATATTCTCAATGATAATTTTAAGGCTGGAGACAAAATTCGGGCTGATATTTTGGTAGGCACCGCTAATCTCAATTTCCGAAACCTTAAGTTGCCGCGCAGAAAGCTTAACTTTGTCGAATTTTCTGGTATATCTTATCAGGGCTTCATCGCCTAAAGTACGCACATCTTCAATAATGCGCCTTACCCTTTCTTCAACCCGCTTGGATTTGATAAAGCCGCGGTTATAAATCTTATCCAATTGTTTACTGGTAAAGCGAATAATTTTCATTTTAGATTAGTGATTATATTCTTTAGCTCTTGAAAGGCTGCTTCAAGATTTTCCGGTTTATTCCCTCCTGCCTGGGCAAAGTCTTTTCTCCCTCCGCCACTGCCACCAATTATAGGTGCTGCATTGAGAATCAATTTTGAAGCATCAAATCCTTTTTCGCATAAATCTGACGTTACCCCTACAACCAATAAAGCCCTCTCTTGGCTTTTTGAACCCAAGGCAATCACGGCGTTGCTTGTCTTAGATTTAACTGAATCTACGCTCTTTCTCAATAAATCCATATCCACATTTTCCATAATATGAGTGATAATCTTTATCTCATTTATTATTTGAGCATTTTGTATTACTGCATCCAATGAAGTTTTAACCGCATCAAGCCTTTGAGAATGCAATTGTCTCTCTAATTCCTTAAGCCTGGATAATCTCTTTTCTAAATCCTCAGCTATTCTTTCTTGAGGCACATTCAGCATTGAAGACACATCCGCAATAATACCTTCTTCCTCCTTGATTATCCTATATGCCTGTTTACCGGTTACTGCCTCAATTCTGCGGATGCCCGAAGCGACTGAACCTTCGTGGATAATCTTAAAAATACCGATCTGACCTGTAGAATCCAAGTGAGTTCCGCCGCAGAGTTCTTGAGAGAAATCGCCAACTGAAACTACTCTAACCTTACTTTCGTATTTCTCAGCAAAGAAGGCTAATGCGCCTTTTCTTTTGGCTTGGGATAAAGGCATCTGTTTAGCACTCAGGTTAAAATTGTCAATGATATAATTATTCACTAGCTCTTCAATCCTATTCAACTGCGTTTTATCAATATCTTTAAAATGCGTAAAGTCAAAACGCAGCCGGTCTTCGGCCACCAATGAACCCTGCTGCCGGACATGTTCGCCTAAAACCTTTCTTAAAGCTGCTTGCAAGAGATGGGTAGCAGTGTGATTTCTGGCGATGGCAATACGGCGTTCTAAATTTAGCTTGGCTAAAACCGAATCGCTCTTTTTAAAAGAGCCGACTTTGACTTTACCTATATGTATGATTACCTTGCCTGCTTTTTTGGTATCCAGAACTTCAAAGACATTCTTACCTTTGATCAGTTCACCCGTATCTCCAATTTGTCCTCCTGCTTCGGGATAAAATGCAGTCTTATCCAGAATAATTTCTGCAGTATCGTTTTTGTTTATCTTCTTTGCTTCTTGATTATCTTTGATTATCTTTAATATTTTGGCTCTGCTTTGATAATCTTTATAGCCCAAGAATTTAGTCTCTCTTAAACCTAAAACTATACCTTTAAGGTCGAAGACCTCGCCCTTCATTGTGCTCTGTGATTTGGAGCGACTTTTTTGGGCTTCTAATTCTTGATTAAAAGATTCTTGTGAAAACCTTATGCCATGTTTATCCAGCCAACCCGTGGTTAATTCTAAAGGTATGCCATAAGTATCGTAAAGCTGAAAGGCAATCCTTCCTGAAAGAACAGGATTGCTGTCTTGCATAATTTGTGCGAATTTTTCCTTAAACAGACTATCGCTTGAATCTAAAGTAGCAATGAAACTTTTCTCTTCCGCTAAAATAATCTCGGCGATATTCTCCTGGCGTGTTTGCATTTCGGGATAATAGGATTTCATCGCCTCTGATAATACAGGAACCAATTTATAAAGAAAGGGATTCCTGATTCCCAGCTGCCTTAAATGTAATATGCTTTTGCGGATAATTTTTCTCACTACATAGCCGCGACCGTCATTCGAGGGCAAAACTCCGTCAAAGATAGCGAAGGCAATCGCCCGAATATGATCGGCTACAGCATAAACCAACTCTTTGTCTTTTGACACTTTGACACTTTGACACTTTGACACTATTTCTTTTACAATCGGCTGAAATAAATCCGTCTCAAAATTGCTTTTTACCCCTTGCATCACTGCAGCTAGTCTCTCTAAGCCCATCCCGGTATCAATATTTTTCTTCGGCAGGGGTTCCAAAATTACACCTTCCTTGCGGTTAAATTGGGTAAATACCAGATTCCAGACTTCCACAAACCTGCCGCAATTACAAGAAGGATTACAATCGTCTTTTCCACAACCAATATCTCTACCCCAATCAAAAAATATTTCCGAACAAGGCCCGCAAGGACCGTTGGGCCCTTTTTCTTTAGCCTCAGACGGCCAGAAGTTCTCTTTATCCCCTAATTTGATAATCCTATCTTGCCCAACCTTTATTTTCTCTTGCCAGATTTTATTGGCTTCTTCGTCATCCTTATATACTGAAACCCAGAGTTTCTCCTCGGGAATTTTAAGTTCGCCGGTTAAGAATTCCCAAGCCCAAGCGATGGCCTCTTCCTTAAAGTAATCGCCGAAGGAAAAATTCCCTAACATTTCAAAAAAGGTATGATGCCCTAAGGTCTTTCCTACTTTATCTAAGTCATCCGTGCGCAGGCATCTTTGACAAGTAGCGGCTCGGGTAAAACCCGAATTGTAACCCATAAATTCTTTTTTAAACTGATTCATACCCGCCGGGGTAAATAAGACAGTAGGGTCATCTTTCGGCACTAAAGAATCCGCCTCGATAATCCTATGCTTCTTGGACTTAAAAAAAACTAAAAATTTCTCTCTTAAAATATCGGCTTTCATAAAATTTTTTTAATTTATAGTTAAAATGGGCTATTGATAAACCTGATTTATGGCATCAATAACTGCTTCAGGAGAGAAACCGCGGCGCAAAAGATAGGCGTAGATTCGCCTTTTTGCCTTCACGGGCTCAATGTTCTTAAGTTTTCTGAATTTATCTTGGGTAATTTTACTGACTATCTCTTCTTCGCTATAATCTTGGGTTATCTCTTTTATTTGTTTCTCTATAATACCATTATCTATGCCTTTTAACCTCAATTCTCTTTTTATGCGGATTAGGCCCAAAGGCTTTTTTATGCGGGATTCCATCCAAGCCCTGGCAAACTCATCATCGTTAATAAAATTCTTGTCTTTTAAGAACGTGATCGTCTCCCTAACAATTCCTTCGTCAAACTTTTTATTTTTTAAACGTTGATAAATCTCTTTTTCGCTGCGCAACCTGAATTTAAGCAAAAGAAAGGCATAATCCCGGGCCTTCCTTAAAACGTCTGTATTCTTGTTACTCACTTTTCTCTTTGACGATAAAGTAACCCCGGGCTGTCCTGATCAGGGCATTTCCTTTTAATCCCGCGATTATCCTCTGGTAATCTGAGATGTTCTTTATGCCTTGCTTATTTATTTCTAAAATTATATCTCCTGGCGTAAGGCCTGCCTCATCCGCAGGGCTATTCGGCTCAACATTAACAATAACTACCCCTCTTTTTTCTTCTATTTTAAACCGGCGCGCATTTTCAGAACTCAAATCTTCTACCTCTAATCCACGCCAATTGCTGACAGTGACTACACTCCTGGAGACCTCTTCTAAATTCTGGGGCCGCTCGCCAATTTCTACTTGTAGAGTCAACTCTTTTTTATCGCGGCCAACCAATACTTTTACTTTACGACCGACTTCAGCCTTAGCCACAGTACTCAATAACTCTTTTACATTGTTAATCGGCTGATTATCAAATTCTTTAATTATGTCGCTTTCCTTCATTCCGGCTTTCTCGGCCGGACTGTTTTCTAAGACCTTATTAATCAAAACCCCGTTTTTATCGGACAGGCCAAAATATTTGGCCAAATCGTCAGTTAAGTCCTGAACAGTTACACCCAGCCATCCGTAAAGTATTTTCTTGCCCTCAATAAGTCGAGAAATAATCCTCTTCGCATTATTTATTGGTATAGCAAACCCTATGCCTTGATAACCGCCACTAGTAGAAAATATAGCCATATTAATACCTACTACCTCTCCCTTAAGATTAACTAATGGCCCTCCGGAATTACCGGGATTTATTGCAGCGTCGGTTTGAATAAGGTCACTATAATCCCTTTCCCGGGAAATGCCGCGGCCTAAAGAACGATGCAATGCGCTAATCACGCCAACAGTCACTGTGGGCTCAGGATTCTCCAAGGCGAATCCAAAAGGATTACCAATGGCTACTGTCCATTGCCCAATCTTTAAATTACCGGAATCACCTAAGGAGGCCACGGGAAGGTTCTTGGCGTTTATTTTGACAATTGCCAAGTCTGAACGCTGGTCTTTACCCTTAACCTCGCCCTTGAGTTCTCGGCCGTCAGGTAAGGTAACCGTAATCTTATCCGCCTCATCCACTACATGTTCATTAGTTAAAATATAACCTTCAGCATCGATGATAACCCCTGAACCCAAGCCCATCTGTTTATATTCCCTCTCCGGCATCTCACCGAAAAAGTCATCAAAGAATCTGCGAAAAGGTTCATTCTCGCCAAAGGGAGATTCACCAAAAGGAGAATTAAAATAAAAACTTCGGCCACCTCTAATCTTGGTGGTATGTTCTGTACTTATAGAAACCACAGCCTTACCAGTGGTGTTAGCGACATTGATTACTGCATCCTCCATTCTGAAGCCTTCAAAAGTAGGAGGAGTTTCGGGTTTTGGGCTCTGGCTTTGTACTGATGGAGAAAAATCAAGCCTGGCGGCTATCCAAAGGCCGATAATCAAACCAATGACCAAAAAACTTAATCCGAAAAATATTCCTCTTCTTTTCATTTTAACTTCGCCTCCTATACCGCTAACCTAACAGCCCTTCACGAAATTAGTCTAAAGGGCTGTTGATTCCACAGATTTTAGAATGATTACACAGATGTCCTCGTCGAGGTTTAATCTGTGTAATCTGATTTTTAATCAATGTAATCAAGGGCGAAACGAATTTTGTGAAGCCCTATTAACCTAAACTAATCTTTTTCCTGACTTCTTTTTCTATTTCCTCCTGCAATTTGGGTTTTTCTTTTAAAGATTTTATAGCTACGTCCCTTCCCTGGCCGAGCTTCTCTTCGTGAAAAGAAAGCCAAGTCCCGGATTTCTCAATTATGCCCAAATTAACTGCCGCATCTAAAACACTACCGGCTTTAGAAATTCCTTCAGCGTGCAGAATATCAAATTCCGCTTCTTTAAAGGGCGGGGCAACCTTGTTTTTTACTACCCTGGCCCTGACCCTGCCGCCAATCACGCTATCCCCGGATTTTAAAGAGGCAATTCTCCTCAAATCCAACCTTACCGAAGAATAAAACTTAAGCGCCCTCCCTCCGGTAGTGATCTCAGGCGAACCAAACATTACTCCGATTTTTTCTCTAAGCTGATTGATGAAAACTACGCAGGTGCGCGATTTACTTATGGCAGCAGTCAATTTCCTTAAAGCCTGCGACATAAGCCTGGCTTGTAAGCCCATATGGGCATCGCCCATATCGCCTTCTATTTCTGCCCGCGGAGTAAGTGCGGCTACGGAATCAATTACAACCAGGTCCACGGCGTTGGAGCGCACTAAGGTCTCAGTGATCTCTAAGGCTTGTTCTCCGGTATCCGGCTGAGAGATTAAAAGCTCGTCTAAATTCACTCCTATTATCTTGGCAAAGGTAGAATCAAAGGCATGCTCAGCATCAATAAAAGCAGCTACCCCGCCTTTTTTCTGAATCTCCTTGATTACGCTTAAGGTTAAGGTGGTTTTACCTGAAGCCTCAGGCCCGAATATCTCAATAACCCGGCCGCGCGGCAGGCCTCCTACACCTAAAGCCCAGTCCAAGGTAAGCGCGCCAGTAGGAATAGCCTCCACATCAACCCTCGCCTCACCCCCTAATCTCATAATTGAACCTTTGCCAAATTGTTTTTCTATCTGCGAAAGCGCCAACTCCAAAGCCTTCTGGCGGTCCGAGATATCTTGGGAACTTTCTTTAGCGGGTGCCTTCTTTTCTGTAACCATAACTGCCTCCATTTTATTGATTAAATTTTAGACCTTATATTATAACTTACCAAGATTAACCTGTCAACACATTCGTATACCGATGATAAATATCGGGCTTGTTTTTCTATATTTATTTGCTCAGGTATACTCAGTGTTGACACTGCACTTCGACTTCGTCTTTAGTGTCCTTCGAAAGTCCTGAGCGAAGCGAAGGAAGAGCGACTCCGCATAATTCGTGGTCGCCGAACGTGTCAAACAAATATTAGGAAGAACCACGCTATAATAGACGTAAGCAACAAGAAAATCTCACTAAAAAATTTTAAAAATGGCTATTTTGAGGGTTTAAGGAATGGTTTTGCTATTATCCGCCAGAAGCAGTGCAGTTAGTATCCTGAGAAAAAACACCGCCTGTGGTTACGGTAAAGCTCTTGGTACCTGCGGTAGTGCAGTTTTGCGGCCTGGCAGTAAGAGTATAACCCGTACTTTTTAAGTTGCAGCTAAAAGTATAACCGTTTTCAGTTTTCCCGCAATAAGACTTGTTAAAATAAGGTACCTGCGCCTCACCGCCAATTGAGCGAGGAAGTAGTTTTGCCTCTGTATCAGCATATAAACCATTATGGTCTTGGGCATATTTCTCTAAGGCCACCGTAATAGTCTTTAATGCCTCCTGGGCTACAGATTCATTGGTGTTAATGCGTTCGTGCAAAAATTTAGAAATAGAAACTGCAGCAATCAAAGAAATGAGGGCGATAAAAATCATAATTCCTATAAGTGTTAAACCTTTTCTCATGTTCCTTTTGTTTCCTTTCTTTTAGAGGTCGCTCAAAAACTCTAAAATACTCAGCGACCTCTGATTGTCATCAGATTATTTAAGATTACACAGATTTTCCCGAATAGACTTAATCTGTGCAATCTGCCTTTTCCCGCTAGACGCGGGATCCCGCTAGATAAAAGATTGTTGAGCGGGATAATCTGTGCAATCATAAAAATACTATTTTTATGAAGCCGTATTCTTTTAAGAATGTTGTGATAACTTGAGGAGCTGGTTGCGGCTATTCTCATCAATCTTGGCGAACTTTATTCCTAAGAAATAGCGTTGCCCTTTTTCCATACGGCAATAAACAACCTCGCCTTCTGCCTTAATTATTTGGGTTGGCTGGGCAACCGATTTAAACTCAAGCAAAAGCTTTGTGCCACGAGGAATGAAGAGAAATATATGCAGGCCCACTGCTGTGCCACCAGCGGACATATTGCGCGTAGTTGCCTCTACAGGAGCAGAATAATGCAAAACTACATTCTTATCTTCTACTTTAACGGAAACCGGAATCTCTAAAGGTAATCTCTCGGATTCTCGCCAAAAGCCTAATCTGCGCAAGGGTGCTTGTCTCATCACGAATTTTTCGATAACAAAGTCTTTGTCTGGGGGTCCGTAATATATATTCAAGGCTCCACTTATCGAATCTACACTGGAAATCAAAGGTTCAATATCGAAACTCGTTAATTTAGCTATTCTATCCACAAGGGCTGTATCTAAAGGATTGCTGAAGGCCACAAATAATCTATCTTCAACTTTAAATAAGGGAATAACCAAATTCTCACGGCAGAAATCTTCATCTATTAAAGAGGTGACTTCGGGAGATATCTCATAATCGGATATGCGCACATAGGCAATGCCGGTTTCTTGGGCAAAGAATATAGCGAGATCTTCGGGGGTAAGGTGGCCTAATTTTACCAAAGCCACCCAAATAGATTTAGCCATCTTGGCTGCTTCTTGCTTGGCTAAATTGAACTGTTGTATAGTAATCCAGTTATCCTGAATAAGTTTTGCCTGTAGATCTTGCATAATTTAATGAGCACATAACTTACGAACACACAGTGTGAGTAAGTTATTTGTGCGAATTAACCCTTGACACGTAAGATTCAAAGTCAAATGTCATCGCATTCGTGTCAAGGGTAAGTTCATCCGCCAAAGCTCTG
>Ga0315294_10000993_pt1 | contig 30726 bp, 23 predicted proteins | sample YL17G13_40_MG_FD_203626 | JGI IMG/M metagenome (GOLD analysis project Ga0315294, IMG submission 203626) | Sediment microbial communities from Yellowstone Lake, YNP, Wyoming, USA - YL17G13_40 | ecosystem: Environmental > Aquatic > Freshwater > Lake > Sediment | place: USA: Wyoming | collected...
GTTAACTTCTGGAACCGCCTTGTTGGCAATTTTGATTTTTGTTGTTTGCGTTGCTGTTATCGTGGTGTATTGGCCGGCGCTGTCAGCCCGGGCGCTGTCTTTTGATGACGGTCAATACCTCACCGAGAATGTACTGGTGCAAAATCCAAGCTGGACATCAGTCCGCAGGTTTCTCACCGAGGTGTTAGAGCCGTCAACCGTTGGGGGATACTACCAGCCGTTGTCGATGATTTCGCTGATGACCGATTGTGCGTTGGGTGGCCGAGCAGATAACCTGGAGCCGTTTCATCGCACTAGTCTTGCCTTGCACGTCGCCAATACTACTCTGATAATTGTGCTGCTTTACATGTTGTTCGGCCAAGCCTGGATAGCGGCAGCGGTCGGGTTACTTTTTGGTATTCATCCTTTGACCGTCGAACCTATTCCCTGGGTTGGTGAACGTAAGACGCTGTTGGCGGCATTTTTTGCGCTATGGTCCCTGATTATTTATGTCCGTTATACACACAAAAGCAGTTGGCGACTTTACGCCGGCTGTCTTGTAGCATACGTGCTGGCGATATTGTCCAAGCCGACCACCTTGCCGCTGCCGGTTTTAATGTTGCTGATGGATTATTGGCCGCTCAATCGCTTCAGGTGGAAGGCGATTGTTGAAAAACTGCCCCTTTTTGCAGTAGCAGGGGCCCTTGCCATTATTACGTATATTTCGCAGAGCCGAACTGCTTTTACGGATTTGCCGGGAAAAGAGTATCATCCGGCTTACGTTCCGCTGATTCTCTGTCACAACATTGTTTTTTACCTCTACAAAATTATCTGGCCGGCTAATTTATCATCTCACTATTCTTTTCCAGTGCCGCTGGGGCTTTCAAATCCAGTGGTTCTAGCTGCTGCCATTGGCACCTGCGTGCTAATTGCTCTTTTGGCGGCTTCACTTCGTTGGACACGGGGACTGCTGACAGGTTGGCTGATTTTCTTTGTGGCTATCCTGCCGACTATGGGCATAGTCGGCTTTAGCGATGTGATTGCTTCGGATAAATTTGTGTATCTGCCTTCGGCTGGGCTGTTGATGGCATTGGCAGCGTTTTTAGGTTGGGTCTGTTCAGGCGGTAAAACCGCTGTACGGCGAACAGCTTTGATAGTCATGCTGGTAGTACTAGCTGGTGCCGAGTCGGTTGCTACCAGGCGGTACTTGGCGCACTGGCAGGATGGAGTAAGTCTTTTTAGACATATGCTGGGAATGACTCCTGATGTGGCGACGGTAAATAATATGCTGGGCTTTTCGCTTCAGTCCCAGGGTAAGCTTGACGAGGCTATGGGCTATTATCGTCGATCCGTGCAAATTGATCCCTGCGAGGCAGGCGTGTACTATAACATGGGCAACGTACTTCGATTGCAGGGTAAGCTCGACGAGGCCTCAGCTTGCTATCGTCGGGCGATAACGGTTGATCCCGATTATGCCGCAGCACACAACAATCTTGGCATCGTTTTGGTATCACAGGGTAAATTAGACGAAGCTATCAGTCACTATCGGCAGGCCCTTAAAGTCAAGCCTGATTATATCGACATTCGTTTTAACCTCGGCAATGCCCTTCAATCGCAGGGTAAGCTCGACGAGGCAATCAGTCATTATCGTTATGCGCTGCAGATCAGACTATCTGATGCCGCCATGCACTGCAAACTTGCCGATGCACTTAAATCGCAGGGCAGGTTTGACGAGGCAATCATACATTATCGTAAAACACTACGGATAAATACCAACTTTGCTGAAGCATATAACGGCCTTGGCAATGTGCTGTCTGAGCAGGGCAAGTCTGATGAAGCAGTCAACTATTATCGTAAGGCGGTTCAGATTGACCCCAACTATGCCCAGGCACATAACAATCTTGGTATCGAGCTGGGGGCTCAGGGAGAACTTGATGAGGCAATCAGCCATTTCCGTCGGGTGCTGCAGATCAAGCCTGACTATGCCGAGGCATACAATAATTTGGGTATTGCGCTTGGAGAACAAGGTAAATTTGATGAGGCGATGAAATCCTATCGTCAGGCGTTGATTCTAAAGCCGGATTGGCCGTTACCTTTGAACGGGATAGCGTTGATTCTGGCTACACATCCGGACCCGAAGATACGCGATGCCGCACAAGCGATAAAACTTGCCCAGCGTGCTGCCGAGCTGACCAAGCATCAAGATGCTAGAATTCTTAATACCCTGGCGGCGGCCTACTCGGCTGCGGGCAGATTTGACCAGGCCATAGCAACTGCACAGAAGGCGATTGACTTGGCTTCTGCCGCCGGCGATCACGGGCTGGCAGATTACCTTCGCAAACAACTGGAACTTTACAAAAAGGCCAAACCTTAGCGGAACTATTAAATTTACATGAACATTTCCTGCCAAGTCTTTATTGGTTATTGCGTTGACAGTGCAGGCCGTGACACTATAATTTTTGGCAGCGGCAAAGAGGTTTTAAACAAACGGTCGCACGCATATTGTATCCCCGATGCGTTCCGTTGGTTACCTGTTCTTGTAATCTGATGTGGAGTAGTACTTCATGATGTCAATCTCAACGATGCGATGGGTGGATAAGTGGGCAGGGATACCGGTCTGTGTGCTGTTGACAATTGTGCGTTGGCTGCGAGATTGTATCCGCCGCACGTCAGAGAATTCTGTGCGTCGCATTATGTTTGTGAAGCTTGCCGAGCAGGGTTCAACTGTGCTGGCATGTTCGGCGATCCGTAGTGCGGTCGAGATGGCGGGCCGGGATAATGTCTATTTTCTCGTGTTCGAGGACAACCGATTCATACTTGACACGATGGGGCTGATTCGCCCGGAAAATGTGCTTACGGTCCGCACCGGTGGGATTAGCCTTTTGATTGCCGATGCATTTCAGGCGGTTCGACGGATGTGGAAACTGCGGATTGATGCGATAATTGACCTGGAGTTTTTTGCGAGATTGTCGGCGGTATTGTGTTTCTTAAGCGGAGCCCGGTGCCGGGTGGGATTTCATGCATTTGGCGGCGAAGGACCCTACCGTGGCGACCTGATGACGCATAAGCTCCGGTTTAACCCGCACTTACACGCCTCGCAGACATTCAGGATGATGGTTGAGGCATTGCGTGTGCCGGCAGATGAGCTGCCGACGTTCGATATGATGCCGGTTTCCATTGATGATGGACCGCCGCGATTTGAACCGGCTGCAGGCGAGGTGGAAGAAGCACGAGCAATACTGCGGCGTGCGGGCGGCGAATGCTTCAGTCCATTGATTTTGATGAATGCAAACTGCAGCGATTTGTTGCCGCTGCGTCGTTGGCCGGCTGAGCGATATGTCGAATTGGCCAGACGATTGATTGACCGATTCCCCGAGGTGCGTGTGGCCATGACCGGTGGGCCATCTGAAGCCGCTCCGGTTGCAGTGATGGTTGAACAGGTTGGTTCTAAACGCTGCTTTAGCCTGGCAGGCCGGACTACTCTGCGGCAACTGTTGATAATCTACAACTTGGCCGAAGTACTGATGACCAACGACAGCGGTCCAGCTCATTTTGCCACGCTGACGGATATCGATGTGGTGACACTTTTTGGTCCAGAGCATCCGAAACTGTTTGCGGCACAAACACCACGCAATCATGTGTTCTGGGAGGGAATTGTGTGCAGCCCATGCGTTAGTGCCCTAAATAACAGAACATCACCTTGCCGAAATAATATCTGTATGCAGCGGATTGATGTTGAACGGGTCTTCAAGGAAGTTTGCCGGTTTTATGAGGCCCGTGTCGGAACAAATAAATCGAATCAGCCAAAGTAGTAAGCCTTGCCGCAACGAAATTGCCAAAATTTAGAATCAATTGCAATGATAAAGCTCATGGGGACAGTGATTGACCCCAATTAGGTGATTAAATGCTCAACCAACCATCCGCCAAGAACGAATCGTCATCTCAACCATGCCAGATGCCTGGCCGGCCGGCCGGTCTCATGCGTTTGCATCTGAAGGTGATATCTGTACTGCTGCTGTTGGCAGTTGCTATGTTTGCGGATGTTTTGTTCACGTCCAGGGACATTATCATTTCGAACGAAAAAACTGATATGGCTTTTCATTACGTTCACCTTCGCGCCTTTGGTTTCGGTGAACTGCGGAAGGGAAATCTGCCGCTATGGAACCCGCACATCTTCTGTGGCACACCCTATATCGGAGGTTTTCTCTCGGCGATGTTCTACCCGCCGAATCTGATTTTTCTGGTCCTGCCTTTATCTGCGGCGATTAACTGGTGTATAGTACTGCACCTGGTTCTGGCGGGGGTATTTATGTATTTGTGGACGGCCTATCGTAAACTTCACCCGCTTGCGGGCCTAACGTGTGGAGTTTTGTTGATGTTGAGTGGACCATGTTTTGCGCATGTTTTTGCCGGCCACATGGCCCAGCTTTGTACTATGGCCTGGGCCCCGCTGTTACTGCTTGCAATAGATGGCCTGCTGGACACACGCGGACTTAAATGGGTGCTGCTGGGAATGCTGGCTGTGGCGATGCAGGTGTTGGCTGGCTTCCCGCAGTATATGTTTTACACTTCGATTGCCGTCTTGATTTACACGGTATTGCGGCTGGTGCGGGCCGAGCAGCGGATTCTGGTGGTAATGGGGTTTGCGGCAATTTTTGCTGGTGGTGTGGCACTTTCGGCCGTACAACTGCTCGCCGGAGCTGATGCATCCGTAGGCAGCGTACGCCAGGGTGGTGTTCCATACCGAATCGCAGCGGTCTTTTCTTTTCCTCCGGAGAACCTGCTTACTCTTGTTGCGCCGAACTTCTTTGGTTCAATGACAGATGACACCTACTGGGGCAGAGGAGATCTTTGGGAGATGACCGTGTTCATGACCGTTACCGGTCTTGTCTTTGCCATCTATGGTCTGATATGCGGTAAGTCGAAATCGTACATTCTGGCTGTCTGCGTGCTGATTATGACCGTTTTTGCATTGGGTTCGCACACTCCCTTGTTCAAGCTGCTATATAACTATGTGCCGGGCTTCAATGCTTTTCGCGGCAACAGTAAGTTTATCTATCTGGTGACGCTATTTATGCTGATGCTAACAGGTATAGGTTTGGATAGTTTGCTCCGCGAACCCCGTTTTCTGAGACGAGCGTTCTGTGCTATTTTGGTAGGTGCTGCTGTGCTGATATTGGCAGGTTTGTTTGTGCAGCGTTCCGCTGCCACCGCCAGTTTGAGTAGTGGCTGGGCCAAATTTATGCGTGTTGTTTACGAAGCAGCCAGCAAAAGCGAGGAGACCAGCCGCAATTCCCAGGACTACGATGACCCGCAGTTTATCCGCTCAGCTGGGTGCCAGGCTGCCAAAAGCCTGTATTGGTGCGAGGGCACATGTGTACTGCTCGCTGCGTTGATTTGGGCAACACGATATTCCACAAAGGTTATCTGGGCAATAGCAATTCTTGCAATTGCCGAGGTTTTCAACTTTGTATGGCCGCTGCGCCAGTCCTTCGACCTTAAGTCAACGCAAAAATCGCAAGCAGAACAAATTCTGGCCTACCGGCCGGGAGATTACCGTATGCTGAATCTATTCAATGACAACCTTGGTATGTCGATAGGCACCTACGACATTTCCGGCTATGACGCGATGGTGCTGCGCCGCTATGCTGAACTTATGCTCTATGCAGCACGCAAGAACCCCGACGATGCCAGTATGGACCTGTTTTTCGTTAGTGCACCGGAAATCAGCTCGCTTTATCAGATGTTGCGTTGTCGCTTCATATTTATCCTTGCCGCCGAACGTGTTATGGTAACAACAATCGACCAACCTCTGAAACGACTGCAGCTTGTCAGCGATTACCGTGTCCTTGGTAATCGTGACGAAATTTTTAAAGCCATGGCTGGTCCCTCGTTTGATCCGCACAAAACGGTTATCCTGGAAGGTGAACCAATCTGCAAACCCACCGGGGCTAACCCAACCGGCAACGTTAGAATCGTGGATGAATCGACCGACCATTTGACGATTGAAGCGGATATCAATCAGCCGGCAATTCTCCTGGTGACAGATGCATACCATAAAAGCTGGCGTGCTAAACCGCTGCCGGGTAGTATCCAGTCGAAGTATGAGGTAATGCCTGCCGATTATGCGTTTCGCGCAGTCCCATTATCAGCTGGCCGGCATCGGTTTCGAATGGAGTATCGGTCGCCGGCCTTTACCATTGGCATGTGGGTTTCAATCGTGTCGTTGGCTGCCTATGCAGGAATTTGGTTCTGGCTAAGCTTTCCCAAAAAGAGACAATGCACGACAGGATAATTTCCCCGCGCAAATGCCGTAAAGCTGTTCCCGTCCCCTATATACAATCCCTCATTGACAGTTCTATTTCGTTCCGCTAATATCGATTTATGCAAAATGGACCCGTAAACATCCTGGGCATTGAAACTAGTTGCGATGAGACAGCCGCAGCTGTTGTTACTGACGGCCGAACCGTTAAATCCTCAATAGTCGCATCACAAACCAAACTGCACGAGAAGTACGGCGGTGTTGTCCCCGAGATTGCATGTCGTGCTCACATCGAAAAAATATATCCTGTTATAACAGAGGCAATGGAACAAACCAATGTTGGCAGAGATAACATCGACGCAATCGCTGTTGCAAGTCAGCCTGGCCTGACCGTTGCACTGCTTGTTGGTGTTACCGCTGCCAAGACACTGGCATTTGTGTGGGATAAACCCCTGATAGCAGTCGACCATCTGCATGCCCATTTGCAATCAGCGTTGCTGGCCGATGAGAGTTTGCAGACCTCTGCTGTGGCCCTGATAGTATCAGGCGGCCACACAAGTCTTTACGATTATCATTCGCCGCTGGAGCCCGAACTTTTGGGTTCTACCATTGACGATGCTGCGGGCGAGGCCTTTGACAAGGTCGCAACTATTCTAAAATTGCCTTATCCCGGCGGCCCCAGTATCGAAAAAGCTGCTAAAAATGGAAATCCTGACGCAATTAAGTTCCCTCGCTCAATGCTCGGTGCCGACTCGCTTGATTTTTCCTTCAGCGGCATAAAAACTGCCGTCCTGTATTACTGCCGCGGCCAGGATATGAAAGGCCAAAGCAAAGTCGATTCAATGAGCCCTCAGCAGATCGCCGACATCGCAGCATCGTTCCAGAAAACAGTCGTCGATGTCCTTGTGAAAAAAACGCAGAGGGCTGCCGAAAAAATCGGAGCGGAAACTATTTTGCTCGGCGGCGGCGTGGCAGCCAACGCAGAATTGCGAAGGAGCCTCCAGCAGATGTGCGACTCAGCGAAACCACCGAGAAAATTGCTTGTCGCGCCAAAACAATATTGCACCGATAATGCGGTTATGGTAGCCTCATTGGCGTATTACAAATTCAGGGCGGGACTCTTCGCCGACCTGACTATTGAACCAAAATCATCCAGTGAATAGAAAAAAATAGTAAATAGTCAATAGAAAATAGTCAATTTCACAAACTATGCAGGTTGAAACTCTGAAAAAACTGCTGGAGCAGGTTAAGAACGGCAAAATCAACATCAATGAAGCAGTTGAAAAGCTTCGTCATCTGCCGTTCGAGGACATCGGCTTTGCCCACGTTGACCATCATCGTCAGATTCGATGCGGCTTCCCTGAGGTTATATACTGCCCCGGAAAGACCACCGAGCAGATAATCAGTATTTTTTCAACGCTTGTCAAAAAAGGTAATAACATCCTCGCCACGAGGGCTGAACCATCTGTTTTCAGGGCGCTATCTAAAACAAGAAAATTCCCAAAGGCACGATATGACAAGCAAGCCAGGACAGTCGTTCTGGAACAAAAAAAAGTCAAGCCTTCGAAAAGCGTCCTGCCTATACTCACCGCAGGCACAGCGGATTTGCCCGTCGCAGCAGAGGCCAAAGTTACCGCTGAGATTATGGGCCAGCGGACAGAAATGATTTGTGACGTCGGAGTCGCCGGTCTGCACAGATTATTGAGTCATTTGCCGAAACTGCAAAGTGCTAACGTCGTCATTGTTGTAGCAGGAATGGAAGGCGCTTTGGCCAGCGTGGTAGGCGGACTGGTGGACTGTCCCGTAATCGCCGTTCCAACCAGTATCGGTTACGGAGCCAGTTTCGGCGGCATCGCGGCCCTTTTGACTATGCTCAACAGCTGCGCCGCCGGAGTTACGACCGTCAATATCGACAACGGCTTTTCCGCAGCCGTTACCGCCGTGCTGATAAACAAAAAAATAGACTCAAAAAAATTAATCCGCCGCAAGCGGATAAATCCACCGGAGGCGGATAAATGCAGGCAATAAACAATATCCCCAAACTAAAACCAAGGTCGGCTGACGCCCACAAAGGCGATTTCGGCAGGGTTTGCATCATGGCCGGCAGCGTTGGTATGAGCGGAGCCGCCGCGTTGGCGGGCCGAGCCGCCCTGCGGGCAGGCGCGGGCCTTGTACGCGTGGCGGTGCCGGAAAGTATCCTGCCGATAGTTGCCTCAATTGAGCCGTCCTTTACTACCATTCCCTTACCGCAGGATGGCTCAGGCAGAATATCTTCAAAGGCAATCAATATTATTCTAAATGCCGTCAGCGAAAATGATGTGCTGGCGTTCGGCCCCGGCATCGGCTGCAGCAACGCACTTTGCTCCGTTCTCGAGACACTTCTCCAGCAGGAAAACCTGCGATTGATTATAGATGCCGATGGCATAAATAATCTAAGCACGATAAAAGGTTGGCCCGCCAAATTAAAAGCAAAACCGATTCTGACGCCTCATCCGGGCGAGATGAAGAAACTGTGGGCCGGCCTATTTAGAGAGCAGTTACCGGCAGACCGACAGGAACAGGCAGGGCGTTTGGCAAAATCAACAAACACTGTTGTGGCATTGAAAGGGGCCGGCACGGTTGTTACCGACGGCAAAAAGATTTATGTGAATAAAACCGGCAACCCCGGTATGGCCACCGCCGGTTCCGGCGATGTGCTCACAGGTGTTATCGCCGCTTTGTGCGGCCAGGGGCTGAACAATTTTGATGCGGCCGTGCTGGGCGTTTACATCCACGGCCTGGCCGGTGATATCGCCGCACAAAAACTCGGACAGGTAAGTTTGATTGCCACCGACATAATCAACTCGCTCCCGGAAGCATTTATGAAGAGGTAAATTATGGAAAACGAAACAAAAGAATTTTTCGAAAAATTCAGAAACGACATGGCGAAAATGAAAGAGCAGACCCCCGACCTTGTCAACGCCTTTGCTGGATTATTCAGCAAGGTTATGAAAGATGGCGCCTTGTCGGTTAAAGAAAAAGAGCTTATTGCTCTGGGGATTGGCGTTACGCAGCATTGCGCTCCCTGCATAAGACTGCACATCCAGAAATCTCTCGAAGCCGGCGCAACTAAGGAGCAGGTTCTCGAAGCCGCTGCCGTAGCAGTGGTGATGGGTGGCGGCCCAGCCTATACCCACATCCCCATCGTCATTAACACCCTCGAAGCTCTGGACTAAGGATAGCCAGGTGGACCAGCCCGCACGCACTAACATCGTCTCGTTTTTGCTGAAACGAAAGTGGATTATTATTTTCTTATGCGTGGTTACGCCGCTCGGCTTTTTATTTAAGTTTTACGCCGGCCCGGGCCATAAATGGTTTAACGATTACGGCGCAGGCCTGCTTTACGAAGTCTTCTGGTGTCTGGTCGCATTTTTCTTTGTTCCGCATCGAAAATACATAATGCGAATTGTTGTAAGCGTTTTTATTGTTACCTGCATATTAGAGATTCTTCAACTCTGGCACCCCGCTTTTTTGGAGCGGATTCGTGCAGCGTTTTTGGGAGGTGCTTTTTTAGGCAGTACGTTTGTCTGGTGGGATTTCCCCCATTACGTCCTGGGCTGCATCGTCGGCTGGCTTTGCATGCGGGTAATTTCCAGACATTCCCTTTTGTAATTCGCCATCCAAAATAAGGTCTCTTATAACAGATTCCATGCCTTCAACCGCTCCTTTGTTTCTATTTACTAAAATCCTGTCTGCATTTATAATAATCATTGTTACAAAAAATAGGAGTATCTATGCACAGGTTGATAAACGTTGTTTTTTTATACCTTGTCATTTATGCCTTACCTGCATTTTCTCAGCCAGCCCGTTACACGCAAAAAACTGATTCAACCACTGATTCGGCACAGAAGGATAAAGAAACTAATTACCCTTGCGATGAAAATAGTTGTGCCGTGATTGACGACACGGTAGCCGCGCATCCAAATCGCTCGTCAAAATCATATGAAAAGCTTGAGTTTTCTTTACCGGACACGTTTGGCAGGCAGGTGAATGCGCAGGACTATCAGGGGATGCCCCTGTTGCTTGAATTCGGTGCAGCGTGGTGCGGCAGTTGCCAGCAGGAAGCGTGTTTTATTCGCGAGTTGGCTGCCAAATATGTGCCGCGGGGGCTTGGAGTTATTCGTGTGATGTGCGGCGACAATGAACTCTCCGCCTTGGAATTTCAAAAACACTATAGATTGCCCATCGTCCACCTGTTAGATGTCGATGACAGCGTTGATAGAAAATACAACGACAAGGGACGATGGTCGTTCCTGATGCTTGTGGATAGGAATGGCAGAGTTGTTTACAGGGGTAGAAAATTTGTAGAAGACGATATGGCGGAAATCGGCCCTGTCTTGGAAAAACTGCTCGCAGGGCAGCCAAAGGTCGAAACAGTAGTGGCAGATGAAATACCATATATGCCTGCAACATTAGCCAGAAGCGATGAGTCCAAAAGCGAAAAGCGGCTGGACAGATTCCCATCTGTCGCCTGTGGCAGGGACGGGAAAATATATGTCGTCTTCACAACCTGCCGTAATGGCAGCGGTGACATCTTTATAAGGGTGTTTGACGGAAAAAACTGGTCCGAAGACCGGCCGGTAGCCGCAACCGAAGCGGATGAATATGATGGAGCCGTTGTGGTGGACAGACAAAACCGCGTATGGGTGAGTTGGACCAGTAATGCCGGTGCTGAAAACTACAACGTGTTTGTAACATCGTTAGCGAACCTCTCAGACGCCGTAAAACCAATGCGGCTCACAGATGCCTACGATGATGCAATGCACGCACGAATAGCTTGTGATAACAAAGGTCGCCTGTGGCTTACTTATTATAAATGGCTCAAAAAAGGAGGCCAAACGGGAAAAATATCGCGGGACAAAGAAATTTACCTCCGCAGGTGGGAGCATGGAAAATGGTCGGACGAAATCCAGATAAGCCCGACAGACGTCCCTTGGTATGAAGACCATACCGACCCTACGATTACAGCCTCCGGCAGCGAGGCTATCGTATGCTGGAGCTGGGACTTTCATCAGGCAAGCGGGACTTATTCGACCGAGGCCGCAGGCCCTACCATCTTTTCTCGACAAATTGGCAGCGACCTTAGGCTGGGTAAAATCATTGGCATCAGCGGCAAACAAACCGACCTGACACCGGCGATTGCTGTCGGCCGGGGGAAACGCATCTGGTATGCATGGGACAGTTTTTATCGGCGAAAGAAAACACTTTGTGTGAAGAACCTCACTCTCAATGGCTGGCACACAGGGTCTGTTTGGAAATTGAGCGAACCGGTGATGAACGTCTGCACACCTGCTTTTGCAGTTGATAGCAATGGCACCGTTACCCTCCTCTGGAGCCAGACATCGGATGGCAGTCAATGGCTGTTGAAACGTTCGGATTTCGACCCTCAGCAGCAACGATGGTCAATCGCTGAAACTATACGGTCAAAAGGCGGCCCCCGGCAATGTTCAGCCGTATATGACAATGACGGGACACTCTGGATATCGTATTCAGCCCAAACGGATAAAGGCAGGGAAATAATAGTAGAAAGACTCGAGGGAGAAACACATCCTGACCAGAACGAAGTTGAGCCGCCGGATACCGCCAGACAGGCATCTGAAACTAATGAAAAAAATGGCATTATCAAATGGATAGGCAATGGTCTCGTCTTGCGCAGTGAACCCAAAGATATTGGTTCGCCGAAAATGACCCTCTCGAAAGCAGAATATCTGGAAAATTTCGACATCCTTGCCGAGACAATCGACAAAAATTATTCCTTTTTTGACCACAAAGGGATTGATTGGCAGAAAATTGTTGCCGATTATCGTCCAAAAATCGAAAACGCTCGCACAGCCGGAGAGTTTTACCACCTGATTCACCGGTTTGTAATGGAATTAAAGGATTTTCACTCATGGCTGTGTAATTACAAGGATGTACCCTCCCTCGGTCGTTTTTCGCCGCCGGTGTCCGTGCGGTTAATTGAAGAAAAAGCGGTTGTTTCCGAAGTTAGTGAAGGCTCGGAAGCCTGGCAAAAAGGACTTCGCAAAGGTTCGGTCATCATCAGCGTTGATGGCTCGGATGTTAAAACAAAAATAAAAAATATCAGACCGCTATTGCATTTGTATTCCTCTGAACGATGTTTCTTGGAACAGGCCTATCGCCGAATCCTCGATGGTGAAAAAAACACCTCTCTAACTGTAAAATTTGTCCCGCCGTCTGAAAAATCGCCGAAAATTGCAGTGCTCAAAAGAACCGTTCAGAACAAACACGAAATAATTAAGCTCGATTTCCCCGTAGAGAAAGGCAAATTTATCTGGTATGGAATCCATCCATCCGGCTGCGGGTATATCCGCATATTGTCGTTCGAAGGACGAATGGAAATAGCAGATGAATTCGACAATGCCCTCCAGATATTAAAAGATACGCCCGGGCTTATCATTGATGTCAGAGAAAATCCCGGCGGCCACGGCACCGCACAGGCCAGAATCATCGGCAGATTTATAACATCGCCCACAAAGGTTGATATCATATATAAAAGAAATGGGCCGGCCCATCAGGATTTTGCTGTCCGCGACACTTACTTTGAACCGACGGGCAATTGGCAATACACAAAACCGGTAGCATTGCTCATAAATGCAGTAACCGGCAGTGCCTGTGACTTGTTTGCCTGCCGTATTATAAGCACTCGCCGCCCGATTACTATCGGTTCTACAACTCACGGCAATCTTACCGGTGAATGTGTTTACGTCCTGTTGCCCTGCAATCTTGTCGTGCGGATCTCCAAAGGTTATGTCTGTAATGCAGAAGGTGGAATAATAGAAGGAAACGGCAACGTCCCCCAGATACAGGTCATTCCTTCAATCACTGATATCGTAAATATGACGGATCCTGTGATTGAGCGGGCAGTAAAAGAATTGCAGCAGCAAAACCAGCTCAAAAAAATCGATACGCCCTAAAACACGCCCACCATTCTCTTTTGTCCGCCATTTGTCTGGTGGGATTTCCCCCATTACGTTCTGGGCTGCATCGTCGGCTGGCTTTGCATGCGGGTAATTTCAAACCAGGATTAACCTGTTCTGTCTTGAATTTGGGGCCGCATTTTGTATAATCCTTGTTTTGGCGTCTTATTGAAATATTTAGGAATAAACCAAAAACTGAAAAGAGGTATTATGAAATCAAAGACATCAAAAGCTGTTGTTCTAGTGGTACTGGCTTTATTGCTGGTAGTGCTGGTTGCCCGACTTGCTTCTCGGCCCAGGCCCCAGGTTGCTCCAGCTCCTGCCAAAGTAACTCCCCAACCTGACCAATCTGTTCCGCAGCCTGCCCAGACTACTCCACAGCCGGCCGAGACTACCCAGCAGGAGGCCAAAGCTGTACCACAGCCTGCCGGTCGAACTTTAATCGAGTTTGACATTACTCAAGACAAAAACATTATATCTCTGGCCACCTTCAGCGAGCCCCCGCAGTTTGCTATTTGGCTGGAAGACCCTGATACCCATAAGTATAAAACCATATTTGTTGCCTATCGGTCAGGTACCGGCGATATGGTTGGCAAAGCGGAGTGCCCCGGGTGTCTGCCGTTGTGGTTTGAGATTTATGAGAGGGAAACAGGCAAAAAAGGGTACCCAAAGCCTGATGATCCCGCACCGGCAGCTGTTACTGGCGCTACTCCGCAGGATGAAAATTTTAAAATCACGCGCGAAATCGAGCGTGGCAGCAAATGCATATGCTGGATAGAAATGAATCTTGCCGGCGACTTCAACGCCGACCATCAGGAGTTTAATGCGGAAAAAAAGACTGTCGATGACGACTTTTCCGGCCAGCCGGCCCTGGTTTACCGCTGCGAGATAGAAGCGATACCGGGCAATAAATACGTGCCGCAGCTTTTCGGCCAGGTGGTTATGAATAAGCCGTTGGAGGAGATGATTCAGCCTGTTACCAGTGACATCACCTCAGCTAAGGAAGTTTTTAAGTCCATTCAAATTCGTATTACCGAAAGCGAGCCGAATCAGCCTAAGTGATTTTGGACCCGTTTTTTTGCTTTAGCTTGTATCTTTACTGAAGTCAAAACGATATTGGGCGGAGGGACAAATATCACCAAGAAGCTTGTTTTCTGTCTTCTACCTGATAGGGAGGAAAAGCTATGGAACGTATGAATAGACGCCGTTTCCTGGCTAAATCAATTCGTGGCGCAGCGGGTATCTCACTGACAACTGCAGCGATTTCACACGCTTTAGGGCGGGTGGCTGATGTTAACAGTAAGACCATTATAGCCCCACGACCATCGGGCCGCGCGGCAGGCGCCAACGAGAAAGTAGTGCTGGCTATAATTGGCGCCGGTAACTACGGCCACCGACTAATCACAAGCATGACCAAAAACAATAATGCCGAAATCAAGTACGTCTGCGATGTCGATGATGCCCGAGGCGCCGGCACCATTAGTGAGCTGGGGAAGATTCAGGGCTATGCCCCCAAGCGAGTAGTTGATATGCGCCGGGTATTTGACGACAAAGATGTGGACGCCGTAGCCATCGCCACACCTGAGCACTGGCACGCATTGGCTACCGTCTGGGCATGCCAGGCGGGCAAGGATGTCTATGTCGAAAAGAACATCTCAATGACAATATGGGAAGGCCGCAAAATGATTGAGGCAGCCAGAAAGTACAATCGCATCGTCCAGTGCGGCGAGCAAAACCGCAGCGCCCCATATGGATACACGGCGCGTGACTACATCAAAAGCGGAAAACTCGGCAAGGTCTTGTTTGTAAAAGTATTCAATATGCTGCGTGAAGGTCGGGAGTTCGTCATGCCGCCCGATAGTCCCGTGCCGGCTGGACTGGATTGGGACCTCTGGCTCGGGCCGGCTCCCCAGAGACCTTACAATGCCAAACGGCACAAAGATTGGGCCAACTTTTGGGACTATTCCGGTGGCCACCTCAGCGAGGGCGCCTGTCACCAGCTGGACTTCGCGCGACTGGCTTTGGGCGACCCAGCAAATCCGAAGTCGGTTTACTGTTTGGGCGGCCGACTTGCTTACAACGACCGCCGCGAAGCACCCGATATACAGATTGTTACTTACGACTACGGTGACTTTATCATGACCCTGGATCTTACCGGCTTCACGCCATATATAACTAAGGAAGGTCCCGACGTGCGGTTCAGCGACAAATTTCCTGATTGGCCCAGAAATTCCACTCGCATCGAAATCTATGGCACGGAACGTATGATGTACCTGGGCCGGATGGGCGGAGGCTGGCAGGTCCTCGAGCGAAAAGGCAAGGGCGAAAATGCAATCGTCGAGGTTGTTGACCAGCAGCCCGGCCGCTACCCAAAAGAGTTGCACGAAACCAACTTTATCGACTGTGTTCGTTCACGCAAGACGCCTAATGGCGATATCGAGCAGGGCCACTATAGCGCCACCCTTGCGCACTTGGCCAATGTTTCCCACCGTGTAGGTAATAAGCAACTTGTATTCGACGGCAAAACCGAGACATTTGTCGATAGCATTGCTGCCGACGCGTTCCTCAAGCCGGCGTATCGCAAACACTATCGCATTCCAGAGCAGGTGTAGGCATGTAGGCAACTCAGCACAAGGCGATTTGAAAACTGATTTTGCACTTGCATTTTACCGTTTGGGCTTATAAACTAACTAGAGTGTAACTAGTGTTTGCACTAGGGTGATGTTTGTTCCCTTAGAAGTTAATTTTATGTCTTTTTTCGATAAGGAGTTAGAACTATGAAACGCATAAACAGACGGCGCTTCCTGGCTGAATCGATTCGCGGTGCCGCAGGGTTATCTCTGGGAATGGCGGCGGTTTCACGGGCAGCCGGCAAAGCAGCCGATGCCAACAGTAAACCGGCGGCATCAGCGGGGCTGTCGACCGGTGTGTTGGGCGCTAATGAGAAAAAAGTAGTACTGGGCATTATTGGTGCAGGCAATTACGGCCACAAGGTTATTACCAGAATGGTCAAGTTGCCCAATGTTAGCGTCAAATACGTCTGCGACGTAGATAATAACCGCGGCGCAGGTACCATCAAAGCGCTGCAGGAGACCCAGGGGTTTGAACCCAAACGCGTAGTCGATATGCGAGAAGTGTTCGACGACAAGGACGTGGACGCTGTGCATATTTCCACGCCGGAGCACTGGCACGCCTTGGCGACCGTTTTGGCATGCCAGGCCGGCAAGGATGTATATGTCGAAAAACCAATTTCACTGACCATATGGGAAAGCCGCAAGATGATTGAAGCCGCGAAGAAGTACAATCGCATCGTTCAGTGCGGAACACAAAACCGCAGCGCTGATTACGGCTACGCAGCCCGCGACTACATCAAAAGCGGCAAGCTGGGCAGGGTCCTGTACGTGAAAGTTTACAGCATGCTTCTTGCAGACCTTGTATGGAATCCGCTGCCTGATGGTGAAGTACCTGCCGGGCTGGATTGGGACCGCTGGCTTGGTCCTGCATCTGAGCGGTCGTACAATCCGGGCATGCACAAACGCTGGAACAACTACTGGTCATTCGGCAGCGGCCAGATTGGCCATGATGCCACGCACCAGCTTGACCTTGCACGGATAGCGATGGATGACCCGGCTTCACCCAAGTCCATTTGTTGCATCGGCGGACGCCTGGCTTATAAGGACAAACGCGAAACCCCGGACACACAGGCGGTTACCTACGACTATGGCGATTTTGTTATGACCCTGGACCTGGCATGCTTTACGCCGTACCTGATGAAGGCAGGCGCAGATATAAGGCTTGGCGACAAGTGGCCCGACTGGCCGAGAAACGGCGACCGCATTGAAATCTACGGTACGGACCGGATGATGTATCTGGGACGGATGGGCGCAGGCTGGCAGGTGCTCGAGCGTAAAGGTAAAGGCGAAACAGCGACTGTCGAGGTTGTTGACCAGCAGCACGGCCGCTTACCCAACGAACCGCACGAGGCCAATTTCATCGATTGCATCCGCTCCCGTAAAAAACCCAATGGTGATATCGAACAAGGTCACTACAGCAATATCCTTGTGCATGCGGCCAACATTTCTTATCGTGTTGGCAACAAGCAGCTTATGTTTGACGGTAAGAACGACACTTTCACCAACAATAATGATGCCAACGCTTTGCTCAAGCCGGCGTATCGCAAGGACTATCGTATTCCCGACCAGGTGTAATTAGGGCCGGTGGTTTATCAGGCTTGTACCAGGGCCAATATTGCCGGAGAATCAAAAGCGATTTTGAATGCGCAGTACGAAAAAGTGACTATACAGCTTGTTTTTGTTGAGCTCAAAGGTAAATTCAGACCCCAATTTTAAACCAACTTTAGGAGAAACTGGATGTTTTCTAAACCAAAAAGAATTTCGCGTCGCCGGTTCCTGGCACGCAGCTTTCAGGCGGCTGTCGGCGTTTTCGCAGCTGCTTCATTGAGTTCCTGTACTTTTCTTCAAGCCGGCCCCACAGGCAAGCCCGGTTCGAAGATACAATTTGGTCTGGTCACCTATCAGCTGGCGGAAACCTGGGACCTGCCCACGCTGATTAGTAATTGCGAGAAGACAAAAGTCCTCGGCGTTGAGCTTCGAAATACCCATGCTCACGGCGTTGAGCCGACACTTAACGACCAGCAGCGCCGCGATGTAAAAAAGCGCTTTGAGGACAGCCCCGTTAAGCTGCTTGGTCTGGGCGGCAAGCTGGTGTTGGATGCGCCGGACCCGGCGGGGTTGAAGAAAGATATCGAAACCATCAAGTCCTACATCGTACTCAGTCACGATGTAGGCGGCGGCGGCATGAGAATCATGCCCAACAAATTTCACGATGGAGTTCCGCACGAAAAAACCATTGAGCAAATCGGCAAATCGCTCAATGAGCTCGGCCAGTTCGCTGCCGACCACGGTCAGCAGATGCGTCTGGAGGTGCACGGCGACATGGCTGAACTGCCTACCTTTAAGTCTATTATGGATATTGCCACCCATCCTAATGTTTTCGTTTGCTGGAACTCCAATCCGGACGACCTCAAAGGTAAAGGACTGGAATACAATTTCAATCTTGTCAAGGACCGCTTTGGTTCTACCGCTCATGTGCAGCCACTGGATTCCGCCAATTATCCGTGCCAGGAGCTGCTAAGGCTTTTTGTCAAAGCCGATTACAATGGCTGGCTTTGCCTGGAGGGCGGAGGTAAGGCCCAGGACCGTGTCAAGATGCTGGCTGACCAGCGAGTGCTGTTCGATAAAATGCTTGTCATAGCTCAGGCCAGCGTTTAATCTCCGGGGCAAAACCATTGTTGAATATTTACGCAGGGAGGTAAATCGGCAGTGAAGAGAAAAATGGCAATTGCCGGGTTTGTCGGGATTGCTTTATTGGCATCTGGGCTGGCTGCGGTAAACAAAGAACAGGCAGGTCATGAGTCGTCTTTTCCAAAAAGCTTACATTATACTGGCCAGGGGATGCGATACTGGTACGAGAAGGACGATGGCTTAAAAAGCATCACAAATATTCCATACGACCAGCTTGCCTGCAAACAATGTCATGTCAAATCCTGCGATGTGTGTCATGGCCCAAAGCAGGCGAAGACTGGTGCCTATACCTCCGAAAAAGCAAAGGACACCAAGACTTGCCTGTCCTGTCACACAAAACCAGCCTGGCAAACCAGCGCAGATCCGAACTGTGGTGATGTCCACGCAGCCAAAGGTAAGGTTTGTGCAGATTGTCACAAAAGCGGTGATGTTCACGGCGATGGTGTGTTGCGGAACTCGATGCGAGATGATGGAGCGGTCAAAGCCTCCTGCGCAAACTGTCATCCGCCAAAAGAGAAAGAAAGCAGGGCACATACAGTCCATAGAGATAAGCTAGACTGCCTTGCCTGTCATGCATCAAATTCTACATCATGTTTGAACTGCCACATTGATAGTTTCATAAAAACAGGAAAGGAAGAAGGAAATTACCTGCCTCCCGTGCGCGATTGGCTGCTTCTTGTTAATTACAAGGGAAAGGTAACCTCCGGCAGCGTCCAGACAGCCGTCTATAACAATAAAAAGTTTATTGCCTATGGCCCGTATTTTAGCCATTCTGTGTCGGCCAAAGCCAGGCAATGCGTCGATTGTCACGGAAACGCCGCGACCAGGCTCCTGCAAAAAGACCAGTCAGTACCTATGGCGGTGTTCAAGGATGGCAAAATGGTTCCATGGAATGGCGTTGTTCCGCTGGTACCGGATAAATTGGAATGGTCGTTCTTAAATAAAGCCCAGGATAGCTGGGTTCCTGTGGAAGGCAATGAGCCTGCGAAAATTCAGCTGGTCAACTTTGCCGAGCCCCTTACAAAAGACCAGATAAAAAAAATGGGCATGCCGTTTAAGAAATAATCAGCACAGTCAGTTACCTGCACCAGCTTATCGGTTTTTGCATGCCGTCTCCCATCACTTACTCTACGGAGGTGGTATACTTTCCCTTCGCAGCAGGGCTTCAATAAAGAAGTGGTCGCCATACATCAAAGAGGATTCAGCTCCCCCGCCGGCGCACCCGTGCAGCAAAATGGCCATGTTGTTAGTACCGTGTGCTAGGTACGCAGGGGAGGATAGCGAATCTAATATATTGCACGCGGCATTATAGTACTTTTCTTTATCTTGTTGAGAAGAAACAAGTGTACTTAACTCCAAAAGTCCAGATGCCGCAATCGCCGCCGCTGACGAATCCCTTACTTGCGGTACTTGTGGGTAATCAGGGGCGTTGAAATCCCAATAAGGCACGTGGTCTGGCGGCGAATGGTCAATGAAATAATCAGCGATTTTTTTCGCTGTTTCCAGGAACCGGCTCTCACCTGTTTCACGATATGCTATGGTGAAACCACATATTCCCCACGCCTGTCCCCTTGACCAGGTGGTATTCTGGTTAATTCCTTGTTTATACCACTTCCTATTAACGGCACCTGTTGTAGGATTGTACTCAACTATTTGCCACGTGCTGCCGTTAGGCCGGACATTATTCTGCATGGTCTTGTCCGCATGGCTGACCGCCTTATCATACCAAGTTGGGTCGCCACCATTTTTCGAAGCCCAGAAAACCATCTCCAGCATCATCATCCCATCGATAATCACTTCGAACTTCGGATTTTCAATAGCATTCCAGGACTTTATACAGCCTACTGCAGCGTTGTATCGATGCAAAAGATATGTCGTAGCATCCATGATAACAGGTATGTAATCCGGATTTCCGGTTATTTGGTAACCTAGTCCGTAGCTTCGGTAGATAACAAAACCCGATTCGTGGTCGTAGTCTCTGTATCGGTTATGTTCCAGCTGTGCAGTTCGGTCTTCCGCCAGATTCCTCCATGTCTCGTCTGAAGTTTTTTGGTATAGATACCACAGCGAGCCGGGAATGAAACCGCATGCCCAGTGTCCCCATTCTCCTTTGGCCAACGGCTGCCATTTGCCGTCCGAACCAGTGGCTCGAGGCCAGTCGTAGCCCCCGCTGTATATCGGGTTGGTCGCAAGCTCGTTCATCGTGTTCGCCAACTGCCGCTCAATAAACTCCCACAGGCAGATATTGGGGTCAGCCGACCAATGCTGGGCCAAAAGGCTGTAGTCGAGAAAGTCAACCTTGCCGTTTTTGTTGAGGTCAGAGCCGCCGCAATCAGATACCGAACAATCGGCCAACCAGCTTTCAGCAAACCTTGCAAGGTCTTTCCAGTCGATGCGACAGTCCTCAACCAAATCACAGTCAAACGCCGAAAGTTCGAGTGTTAACCAGTAATTGGCAAACAGCGCAAAATCGGCAAGGTCAACCTTATTGCTATTGTCGAAGTCAGCGCCTTCGCAATCATACGATGAGCAGTTAAGCAGCCACTTTTCCGCCAGGATGCCAAGGTCCTGTGAATCGATGCGGCCGTCTTTAAATAAGTCGTATTGGGAATCGTACCCAACCGCAAAGGTCAGGCTTGATAGACCAAATACAAACCCCAAAACTGTTAACACCAGGCTTGCAAGACCAAGATTACTTTTTTTCATCACTCTTTCTTTCCTGATAGGCAGCAGCAAAAAGACAACCTTTACTCAGTAAGTATATGATATTACATGCGTAATCCAAAGTCAAGGGGAAAATAAGCAGAAAAAAATAATTGCCCGGGGGCGCAGGCAGACCCTTTTGGTGACCAAAATTGAACAACTGTCTGCGAAACCTATGTTGTCGCAGCTTTTCGCAGGAATAGGCTCTGTCAGAGAATCACACCGGCAAGTTATGGCGTAGCTGTCGCTGGTTTTACCACATTTGGTTCAGTCTGTTTAGGCACGTTCGGCTCGGCTGGTTTGGCAGCCTCTTTGGTCTGCGCTGGTTTGACCACCTTTTGTGTGGCTGGCGATGCTATTAGCGAAAATTGCCAAACGTTGCTCCAGCCGCTCCAAACTCCCCAGCTGTCCTTGGCGCGTACCCGCCAATAATATGTTTTGTAAGGCCGCAACCACCCCTGAGGGATTTGCCATACTGGTTCTGCCGAGAAAATAATACGGTCGAAGACTGGACTGACCGGATACAGCATGTCCGGACGCAAACTGATCTGGATATGATAGTCGGCGATGTAACCATCAGGGTCTTTTGCAGGTTCCCACTTGAATCTTTTTAATGCCGCAACACTGACTTGTCCGCCATTGTCCGGGCTGGTTGGTTTTTCAGGTGCAAGCGGCGGAATAACCATGGAGTTTTCGTTCCAGCCGTGAGTAATACGAACTCGGCGGTCCTGATTCGATTCATCGCGGTAGGCCACATTGTTCTCACCAACCGAAAGGGACGGAAGCGAAGTGCCTGACATTTGCACGTCGCTTTCGATGCAGATTTCGTTTATGCAAACATCGCTTGCTGCATTATTCGCCTGTATTTCGAACTTAACATAATAGTTGTAAATGGCCGGTGTCGGCAGTGGATTAAGAGCACTGTCGATGGCGATTTTTCTCTCGAGTTCGCCGGTGTCGGCATCTTTTGCAGACCATGCCTCAGCCCAGTTATTGGCATCGTAGACCGATACGTAGATTCGGCAGATTTGGTCAGCGGTTTTTCGGGACAACTTAACTCCTACAGTGCCGCCGACGACAGGATAGGCAGAGCTGACCTTATAAACTACATATGCAGGTTTTCCGGTCTCTGCAGGCAGCAGTCTGGAAGGTTTGCCGTTTTCGGCAACGGATTTGATGTTGACGTTCTCAACTGCACCGCGTGCCAACAGAGCCGAGTCGAGTTTCGGCTGATATACCATCTTTCCGTTGGCAAGTTGATATGGCAGCAGGCCCTGCGGTCTGTCGGATTTAATATTTCGGTCGTTTGCGCCGCAGCGGTACTTTCCGATGTGGTCCCACCGCCAGATGAGTTTTTCGCCGGGCCGCAGCGTCATTGCCATCGTGCTCAGATATGGCTTGATGTCGTTAATGTCTATAATGTTTTGGGGCAGATTCTTATATTGGCTGCCGCGGCTTTTTATTCCTCTGCTTGCAAAGCCGCCATCGTGATTGCGGTCGCATAAGCAGGGGTCATTGCGAATGTCATCATAGGATGCAAGTGTTTTGTTGTCTTTCTCCAGATAGAACGTGCGCTGGTCGCCGTCGAGAATATGCCAGTCATCGTCGTACCATACCTCAGCAATACGGTGGGCGCTGCCCATAGCTGCCGTGCGGGCCTTGAGCCCGATATACTCGCAAAGCACGGAGATACTTGCCGCCGCGAACTGACAGCCGCTGCAATAGTAGATATTGGACAGTTTGACAGGGTTTGCCAGCTCTTTATTAATCAGTATAGAACCATTGTCGACGCGGCGGTCGTTATCGTGGCTCTGCAGTTCGGTATTTGCGACATATGCCCAGATGGCCAGAGCCTTTTCGGCATCGGTCATACCGGGCTTGATAACATCTGCAAGAATGTCATCAACAGAAAAGCGATTGCGTCGTCCGTTAATGACAATTCGGGGATTTACCACATCGGTGTCACCGATATTTTCAATAATGACGTATTCGTTTGGCTGAAACTTACTCTGAAATCGCATACTGTTGCCGTAGGTGTCATAGTAGTCGGCTGTGTTGAATTCGTCGAGGGTTCCGTCCATCTTGATTTGGTATGTGTGCGTTGCGGTCGTTATTTCCTCAACATGCTCTTTGGCTGCTTCTGCCCGCATATACGGAGCAATTGCGATAATCGCCATGCACATAGCTATGGGCAGCCGGAAATTTGGTTTTGATGTCTTCATGGTGTTCTTTTTCATACTCGTAACTTACCTCCTTAATAGAAAATTAGTTAATCTTAAAAATTATCATGCCTGTACAAAAAAATCGGGGCGACAGGACTTGAACCTGCGACCCCTTGCACCCCATGCAAGTGCGCTAGCCAAACTGCGCCACGCCCCGAACGGAGGGTATTCTAATATAAAGCTCGTGATAGGACAAGTGTTTTTTGGCAGCAAGGCAGGTGTTTGTCGGCAGAGCAGCAGCGAGCAAGAATCAATCATTTGCGCGGGTAGCAGCGGGGTGGTTTTTAAAGAATTGGGGAGCTTTTTGAAGAAAATTTGAGATTGTTTTTGGGGTGGGGGGTAGTTTTTGGATGAAAAGCGGAGGTTTTTGTCAATCAAAAGCGCTGCACTCGGGGAAAATTTGTGAAAAGTTGCGCAAAATTGTGAAAAATTTTGCAAATTTGTGAAAAAGTGAGGTGAAATTTTGCAAAAGTTTGCATTTTTTTGCAGTTTTTTACACCCCCTTGCGCGAATTGTTCGAAGCGAACGATTCGCGCAGTTTTAAGTTTTGAGTGTTGAGTTTTGAGTTGGTTCATGGTTTATTGTTCGTAGAAAAAAGTCAGACACGGATTAACACGGTATAATTTAGACATGGATTTCGCCTTCGCTAAAGCTTCCACCTTCGCCCCTTCTTCGCATAAAGCTACGAAGGGCTACGGTGGACAGGACGGCGGACAAGTATCACGGATTTATTTCGTATTGCGTGATGCGTATATCGTATGTCGTCAGAGGAATCCGCCAGAGGCGGATAAATTTTTAGACAGGATACCACCACACAGAGCGGTGGACAAGTGACGCAGATTTTTTGGGCGGAAAGAAGTTTCCTTCGACCCTGCTCAGGATGAACCATTGACAAAAAGACTCATGCTACGTAGCATACTACACAGAGTAGCATAAGAATGGTAGAAAATGAACACAGATTTACACTATATAGGCGGATATTTAAGTGAGCCATAGACTGTTTATCCCATGAAGACATAGATAAGCACAAAGGTTGTAAATAGGAGAAAATAACTATGTCCAGTAAATCATTTAATGTTTCAGTAGAACCGGCTGTACTTATATGGGCAAGAGAAAGTATCGGGATGAGTATAGATGCGGTAGTCAAGAAGATAAAAGGGATAACAATAAACACCATAAAAGAGTGGGAGAAAAAAGATGGTGCTGTAAAACCTACCTTCGCTCAGATTGAAAAGCTATCGACGGTTTACAGAAGACCGCTAAGTGCGTTTTTATTACCTGCTCCACCCAAGGAAACTCCTTTCCCTAAGGATTTCCGGACACTTCCATCTGAAGAGAAACAATCGCTCAAGCCTAAAACATATTTAGCTATCCGAAAAGCCAGACGTTTTCAATACTCTGCCATTGAGTTAATTAAAGAATTAGGTGAAGAGAGTAAAAAACTATCCATAAAGGCAAATCCATCAGACAATCCAGAAACGCTGGCAGAAAAGGTGAGAATACAGTTTGGAATTAAGGAATTTCCCCGCTCCACCTCTTTTACTAAAGAAACTGCTTTGGATGGGTGGATAAAAATATTAGAAAAAAACGGGATATTAGTATTTCAGATTAGCATTACAATGAATAAGGAAATAAAAGGATTCTCTCTGATTGATGAAGATGTCCCGGTGATTGTCCTGAGAAGGTCTGATGAGACATCAGCCAAGATTTTTACACTTTTCCATGAGTTGGCTCATTTACTCTTACGGGAGGGCGGTATCTGTGATTTGGAGGAATCTGATATATCACACGAAAAATTCTGTAACCACTTTGCAGGGGCATTTCTGGTACCGAAAGATAAGTTAATAAATCACTCTATTGTAAAAGAAAACGCGAAAACAATAGAATGGCCCGAAAATTTTCTGAGAGGTATTGCGCGAGATTTCAATGTTAGCAGAGAAGTTATCTTAAGGCGATTATTGATGTTAGGTTTAACCACCAAGAAATATTATCTCGAAAAACACAAAGAATGGAAAAGTAAATATAAAGAGCCATCTGGCAGAGGCAAAAAAAACGAAATCAAGATTTGCCTCCAGGAGAGGGGCAAAAAGTATACTTCTATGGTTTTTGATGCTTATGAACGCAAGAAGATTGATGTAATGGGATTGGCGGACTATCTGGGAGTGACATCTGATAAAATATCCAAAATTAAAGAGGCAGTATAAGTTATGAAACTGCCTTTGGGGATTGACTATGCTGTTGATACCAATGTTTTGATAACCTTGATGGCGCATCATCCTCAGGATAAACCAACCTACCAGGCCATCTGGGATGAAATAGAATTCCTTATTAAACGGGAGAATATCTTTTCCACAATGGTTGTATATGATGAAATAATAAGATATTTGGGCAAAAACGACCAGCTCAAGAAATGGGCAATATCACACAAAAAACGCTTTTTTATTTCGCCCGACGAAGAAACATGGCAATTAGCGCAAGATATTATAAAGAAGTTTCCCGATTTACTTGACAAGAAGAAATTACAAACAGGTGAACCCGATGCCGACCCCTTCTTGATTGCTTTGGCTGAATCAGAAGGTGCCACTATTATTACTCAAGAAAGAAAAGACCTTCCTAATAGAATACCAATGGTTGCTTCGCATTATAGGGTTAAATCCATAGACCTTTATGAGTTTTTTGAAGAGCGTAAATTAAAATTTGTTAAAGAACAATAAGTTATGCAACTAAAAATTTGACAGCAAAAAAATAAAATTTAAGACGATATAAGATGGACCCATTTGTTCCACAGGATTTACCGATGTTACGTTTAAGAAAGCAGGCAAAGCCAAAGGTAAAAGACATAAACAAGCGGAGCCTGGGTTTTGAAAAGATGGTTTGAAATTTGAGATAAAGGGGAGAAATAAAATAGCGAGAAAGAAAAAACATGGGTACATACAACAATTTAATTTATTATAAGCAGATAAAAGCTGGCGGTTTCAATTTACAATTCGTTATTTATTATTTATGATTTGGGATTTTGAGTTGAGATTGTCGCGGCCTTCGGCCTCGCAATGACAGCGGCTGCTTTGGGCGGGGATGGCGGTTTTAGATTTGCGGCTGGACGGCGCCAAGCTTACGGCCCGGGCCGAGGATATACAGCCGCTTTTTGGGTTCGGCATTTACGTGCGCAGCAACTATCCTGCCGACAAAGATGAAATGGTCGCCGGTTACAAATTCCGATTCAAGCTCGCACTCGAAATTTGCCACGGCTTCTGTCAGCAGAACAGAATCAATTTTTTTGGCTGGTTCGTGGGGGCAGTTGAATTCTGCGAATTTATCCACGTCCCGCCCAGACCTTGTGCCGAAAAACAGAACGGCATCAGCCATTTCGGAGGATGGATAGGCTATGGTGAAACATTTCGAGTGTTTGACGGCCTCGGCAGTATAGCGACTTTGCCCCATAGAGATAGCCATCATGGGGGGAGAGTCGCAGGTGAGCATGGTCCAGCCCATAGTGATAGGATTGGCTTTGCCGTTTTTGTCCTTTGCGATGGCGACTATTAGTTGTTCGGGGTACTTGGTTTTTATCGCTTCGCGATATTCGACCTGCTTTTGAGATGAAGCTTTTGGTTTGTCCTGCTGCTTTAGCTGGGGAGAATTGGCATCGGACAGGGCCATGCAGAGCGTGTTTGCGCCAAGTGACAGGCCCGCTGCGCCGCAGAGTGATTTACCCAGGAAATTTCGTCTATTCATATTTTCCATAACCAGGCTCCAGAGTTTTTATTTAGTTATTTTTTGCTGATTGTTTATGGCAACAATTTGCTATTTGCAGGTTACAGTTTAAGCTTTGTTGTTTAAAAGGCAATACTGGTAAATGATTATTTATTTGCCGGCAGTTGTAACCAAGGGCGGCAATCCAGAGGCAGGTTATGCTGAGGATGAAAGAGGGAAATTTGCCTGTGCTCGCCACAAAATGTGCAGCGGGTTTATTGCGACTCCTGGGGCTGGTCTGGGCTAAAGCCCCAATCCCGCTTTATAAAGAATTGTCTGCGGTGCTGGTTTTCTCCCCAAGCGACCTTGATAAAATCATCACTGTTAAAGGTCTGTACATCCGGTTCCATGCCCTGGATTTGTTCGGTGAATAATATCAAAGGGCTGCCATTGGCACCTATCTTGAGGTCCCAAAACTGATAGCTGCTGGATTTATCCGTTGCGCGTCGGCCTGGAATATAATCCAGAGGTATGACTGACATGGCCTGCCATCTACCATCGTTATCAGAAAAGATAAGTCTGATTTTTTTTCGTTCCTTGATGGCTTTTGTAAAAATGTCGTGGTCCCGATGCATAAGACTCGTCCTTAAAAACAAATATACCCTAAGCGCCAATTTTTTGTCCAGGTGATTCGGTAGATTCTCCTAATAAGAGTATAATCGGCCTAGGTGGCACAATTGCTGCAGAATTTTGATTGAAAAGTTCAAGATTTTCCCAGGAACCAATAAGAACATGATTAGCGGCGAGGGCCAAGTTACGGTGACGCGGGTGAGTAGAGATTGCGCTGTGCCCCGGATTACATCATCCCAAAGGCGTATACCCAAGGGCGTAGAACTGCAATCGCGAATTTTTCAGCCGGTGCGGTTTGTGGGGCTGACAGATGCCGGTGGTTGTCACCGGCACCCGAAAATCAAGACATGATTCTTATGCAGCGTAGATGATGATAGCGCCAACCGCTAAAGCGATCAGGGCAAGGATGCGCAAAACCAGTAATGATTTCTTCAGGTACCAATCGAGGATTGATTTAAGTTTTTCGGCACCCAGTATAAATATCAGCAGGGCGGATATCAAAAGGAGGATCCCCAAAAGGACAATAACCCAGGTAATATCACATTCACGAGCGGCAAGGAGGAAAACGACAGCTATGACCAGCCTTAGCAGTGCGGCAAAGTAGATGCGTTTACCCTGCCTGAAGAATTCCATCAATCGCTTCATAAGCTGCGGTTTTAATAAGTACACAGTTGCGACAGAAGTAATAACAATACCAATGATTTTGACGACGGTATCCATAAGTTTACCCCCTTATTTTCTTACAATATTGTTATGTTCGATTTCTGCCTTTTTAGGGCTATCGCCTGCTTTTATTTTGACGTTGAAAAATATAAAAGCAACCAGGAAATTTATTGGTTAATGATTTCTATTAAATCGGCGTCTATTTCGGTGCTAGTTGCCTGGCCGAGCATATCTATTTGCAGAATCAGGCGTGCAGTACCTTTTGTTTTGACAACGATGCCCCGGAGATCGGCGAGAGGGCCGGCAATGACTCGGCATTGCTGACCAGCCTTGATGTACCTGTAAGGTGACAAGGTAGTGCCGGAGCGGAGGGCCTGTTCAATTTGCAGCAGCTCGCCAAGTAATTTCTGCTGGTTTTTGACTTCGATTAAGTTGGCGACCCGGTTGGTCCGCAGCAGTTCAATTCGCTGGTTCTCGTAGCCGCAGAAGAACAGATACCCGCTAAACAGGGGCAAAAGCGAGCGGATTGTTCTACCCCTTTGCCGGCGGACCTTCCAGCTCATTGGCAGAAAGTAACAGATGTGCTTGTGAATCAAATCCGTGGCCAGGGCCTTTTCATTTCTGCTTTTAGTGTGAGCGACCCACCAGGTGCCTGTGAAGTCGCGGACGGATTTTTCCTCGGGCCAGATAATCGGCGGATTTTTGCTTTCTTTAAGCAACTTTATCTTTCTCTAATCTGAGCTGTGTTCAGCTGCCATGATGACAGCGTATTTTCAACAGGCGTACTTTTTTAGGCTTAAGCCTTTACAATTTTGCTGCGGCCGCTGCGTACTGCGGCGGTGGCATTTCGAGTATCAACGACAAGCTTTGCGTTCTTAACGATCCATTCATAATTATAAACACTATGGTCAGTGGAAATCAAAACCACATCGTAGCCGGCGAGCATTTTTGCGGACAGCTTCCTGCTGGTCATTCGCAGGTCATGCTGTCGCTGCTTGTGTGTTTTAGGGATGTAGGGGTCATTGTAGTCGACCTTAGCGCCTTTTTTGTGGAGCAGTTCAACCAGTTCTATCGAGGGGGATTCGCGTATGTCGTCGATATCCTTTTTATATGCCAGGCCCAGCACAAGCACTTTTGAGTCCCTGAGGCTTTTTTTGTGTTCGTTAAGCGCTTCCATGGTTTTTGTTACGACGTAGTGAGGCATATTGGTGTTGATTTCGCCGGCCAGTTCGATGAAGCGAGTTGATATTCCGAACTGTCGAGCCTTCCATGTTAGATAGAAGGGGTCGATTGGTATACAATGGCCGCCAAGGCCTGGGCCGGGATAAAAAGCGTTGAAGCCGAACGGTTTGGTGCTCGCCGCGTTTATAACTTCCCAAACATCGATGCTCATGCGGTCGAAGACCATCTTCAGCTCGTTGACCAGAGCGATGTTTATGCAGCGGTAAACATTTTCGAGAATTTTTGCGGCCTCTGCGACTTCAAGACTGGATACAGGAACTATCTTGAGGATACCGATGCCGTAAAGTTTACAGGCCATATCTCGGCATTTGTCGGTCAGACCTCCAACTACTTTGGGAATGGTTTTGGTTGTAAAGTTTTTATTGCCGGGGTCTTCTCGCTCAGGTGAATAGGCCAGGTGAAAATCTTTGCCGGCTTTTAACCCGCTTTTTTCGAGTATGGGAGCGACCAGTTCGCGTGTAGTGCCGGGGTAAGTTGTGCTTTCAAAAACAATCAGTTGTCCGGGTTGGAGGTATTTGGAGATAGTTTCGCTGCTGCTAATGATAAATTGCATATCCGGCTCGCGATTTGGTGTCAGCGGGGTGGGGACGCAAACCAATACGGCATCAACGGTTTTGAGACGAGCCATATTGGCGGTGGCTTTGAATAGTCCCGTCCGTATCATTTGTCTGACCTGCGAATGAGGGATGTGTTTGATGATGCTTCGGCCGGAATTTAGAATTTTAACCTTTTTCTGGTCGATATCAAAGCCGATTACTTTTATGCCTGTCGAAGTGAATGATTTCACCAGTGGCAGACCGACATAGCCGAGTCCTAAAACGCCAACAACAACTTTCCTGTTCTTGATTCTTGTTTCCCATTCTGTCATAAGTTCTGCCTCGAGTTATACCGTTACTATGGCACCAGACGTCTTTTTTGCAAAAAACTCCATGTTTTTAAGACGTTTGATTTGTTAATAACCGCTAAACCAACAGGTAACTGTGGTCGATTAGTTAAACTAAGCAATTTTAGACAGGAACGGTCAAAAAGTCAAA